>Ga0179591_1258075_pt1 | contig 12503 bp, 14 predicted proteins | sample CZOMad2_1_08_16f_FD_182891 | JGI IMG/M metagenome (GOLD analysis project Ga0179591, IMG submission 182891) | Vadose zone soil fungal communities from Angelo Coast Range Reserve, California, USA - CZOMad2_1_08_16fungal (PacBio error correction) | ecosystem: Environmental > Terrestrial > Soil >... | reverse complement strand
GCTCCGGGTAAAGCTCCATTCGATACGGCATTTCCCTTTCCCCGACTGAAGTCGCGGGCGTGGGAGTACTCTTTCCCGTTTTACACCTTAACTTCGCCATTTTCTGAAAACATGCCTCGACAAAGTCACTTTCACCTTCGTAGTGTTTGCCCAACCCGTTCCTTCCCCCTTCGGACCTTGGCGCTTTTTTACCCTGTGTTCGTTCTAGCTGATAGGCGTGATCAATAATTGCTCCCAATAATCGCTTCCTTATCGCGCGCCCGTTCCGGTCACCTACCCCTCCCTTGACCTCTGCCCTCTTCTTTTTTACGCCTCCTATTTTCTGGGCTTGCCTTTGTTTGCTGGGATGGCTCTCTCAAAACGCCTTTTGAGCAACATACAACAAGAGAATCTATGCTCCTTAGCTTATCTCCCCCTTCTTCCATTGACCTCCTTCCTCTCGTAGACCTCGTTACTTTCCCTCGCTGTTGCTTGGCGATTTAACCGCCTCTCCAACCGACCGAAAGACGGCGTTTTCTTTCCAGGAATACGTCCCTCTTCCTTCGTGTTACGGAAACACTTCCCATTAGGTGGTTCTGGCCTGGAACCGTCTTGAGAAGCCGTTTCCATTCCTTCCCCTCCCCCTGTTTGCAAAACATTTTTACTTTTTTTTTTCACGCCCCCGTGATAAGTCTTGTGAAAAAGGCATTGGTGACTTCCGTACAAAAACCGTTTGTTTCCGATTACGCCCTGTTTTCCCAACCGTGTTCAAATTTTTCCAGGACTGCGCCGGGGCGTCCGCCGCTCCCCCCCCCCCCCGCAACTCCTAAGCGAGCTAGCTGACAAAGACTTTGCGCTGGTCCCGCGGCAGTGTACTCGCTTCGAACTCGGATAAAGAGAGGTTTCTTCTGAGGTAATGTCAACGCTTTTTCGCTCTTCTTCCCAACAACCCGCTCCATTTCCGCGCTAGTCTTGAGACTCTTCTCTTTTGAGGTCTCGGAGCCGGAGTGCCTTTTCTCCCCGTTCAATCAGAACGGGCGGACGAAAATGCCGTTGCCCCCCAGCAGCCTTCACCTGGTTTCCATCGGACAGCACCTTTATTCCTGCTCCCCCATGCTTTGCAACGCTAAGACAGGACTTCCTTACTTCTTTTACCATCAAGTCCTTCTCCCGTTAGCTTTTTTCGTTCTGTTAAGAGTTGAGATGCATTCCGCTTTTTTTTCCCGCCTCTATCGCTATGCGGGCCTTTTTTATAGATCCTCGTTGTAGCGGTGGTTTCCGCCCTCCCTTACTTATCCGTTCGGTTCAAAAACGGGAGTTGGAATTCTCTCCTTGATAGTTTGGCTGACGTTTTTGTTTGAGTTGGTGTTGGAAATTGATCTCCAACCTTTTGAGTTTGAGCGTCATGGTCCTCCAATTTCCCCCGACATGTGTCGTACTCCTTCGCGCGCGCCGTCACCGGCAGTTATGAATTCCGATCGTGCTTATCTAACCCCCTATTTTTTCTCCAGCGGGTCGTACGCTCTCCTTCTTCCTCATTGGCTTCGACTCAATCGACCGTAAAATGCTTCTTTCGGATCGCGGCGGCCTTCTTTCTCCCTAAGACCCTATTTTTCTTTTTTTCCCTTTGGACCTTGTTTTTTTTCCCACGCAACCCCTAGTCCTGCTATGCCCGTTAGCTTTTTCCCTCTTTTTTCCCTTATGGTAACTGCGCATAAAGCAGCGTAGGAGTCGGCATTATTTCCTTCTACCCCCTTTTTTGGAGGTCGTCCAGATTTTCCTTAATAGCCTTGACGTGTCTTTCTGCACCGGTAAAAGCATCTCCTTTTCCCGTTCCCCCTGTCGCAAGATACCTTGTGTATTTCCGGTCAGTGATATTCTTTTATCTTCCTTGGTTTACTTATCTGCAACCTTCTCTTTTTTCACTTTTGTTTGCAAAACGGGCAAAAGGCGACTCGGTCACCTCGAGACCTGGAGAGTGCGGTTTTTCGTCTTCCCCCCCATTCCCCCTATACGCCGCGCTAATTTCGGAGGGTAGTTGGTAGAATGGATAACCGCTTCATTCCTTTTTAGTCTATGAATCGCGGACCTTCATTTTTTTCCTCTTGGGCTTTGCCCCCTGTGCGTAATTGCTACGCCCCTTTTTTCCCCCTCACCAAGATTCTAACCCACTACGCGAGACAGTGCTTTCTTTTTTACAGCGCGTCAGGCGTCCTGACGTTTTTTTCCCCCCAATTTGAAATTTTGCCCTTTCTGGGTCTTCAGATCCTCCAATCCCCCTCACCAAACATAAGCATGACTGGTCCCGTACCTTTCCCACTGCCTTGTCCTCCCCCCCCTTGTTCCCAGAAAAAGTCTCCGTCACGGCAAAAAACCTCTCCCGTGGGCCAACCCTCCCGATTTTTGGATATCTCTTTTCACCCTTTTAAAGGGAAACATCGACTGGATCAAGCGTGCAAGATCAAACCAGTTCCTTCTTTTCCTAAGGCCAGCTGTCCCTCCCCTTTTTGTCTCTCCTCCGACCCCCGTTCCCAACAGGGGTCGGACGCCACCCAAGTTCCCCCTATCCGACCCCGCAGTGCCAAAGTTGGCCAGCCGCAGCGGCCCCCACCACTTTGAACCCCTCTCCCAAACGCCTCCTTATTTTTTTAACATGTAGCTGGATCCTTCTAATCCCTGAATGGAGGTTGATGCCCTCTCTTTCTTTTTTGCATCTTCCCATTAACCATGTGGTTTCTTCTCAGAGCCGTCGGATCATTTTCGCCACCTTCCATTTTGTGGATAAGTTCCCTCGCTAACATTTAAACAGTATCCCCGTTTTGAGCTTTCTCTTTTTTTCTTGAATTCTCACCGATGATTTCTCGGTTCCTACTGGTATAGTTCCCCCCCCCCCAATTAAACCCCTCAAAACCCCAATGCCTCCACCTCCTTTTCTCTCCACCGACGGTGTTGAGCTGGTTACTCCACCAGCCCCTTTTTTCGACCACCACATTTGCTAAACGTCAATCTTGGGTTCTCTTCCCCCCCCCTGCCATGACCCCTGAGCTTTTATTTCTCCCATCTCGCGCGTTTTTGTTCCCTGGGTGGTGATATTCATTTGACCCAAGGACCTTCCTCTTCGAACCTTTCTTTCACCCCTTCCACTTATACTGGGCTTTTCACCTTCCCCCCCACGCTTCCCTTTTCCCCCCCCAGCTTCCCCCCCCAAATCAAGGCTTCTCTGATTGTCTGCAGTGCACTCTCCCCTGTCCCTGCGCCTCTCTCACAGTCGATCCTGCCCCCCCCTTTAATTACCCCTAGGACCACACAACCCGGTTTCATCCGTCCAAGAAACGGGTCGATCCGGAAATACACCCCCTTCTTCTAGGCCCCCCCAGCCATTCGGGGATAAGGTAAAATTGTCCTTTGGACCCTCCCCTCCCCCTTCCGTCGACCCCTACGCATTCCATTGTTGGTACGAATAGTAAAGATCCTCGCGCCAACACCCCTTCCCCTTCCCTCCCAGAAACTGTGCCCCAGCAGGCCCCGCGTCTTTCTCCCCCCTGCTCCCGCCCTCCACCTCCCTCTTCACTTGACTTTCAGGACTCAAGTTCTGCCCTTCGATTTCTCAAACCATTTGGTACCCAAACCCCCCTCCACCACCCCATGACTCCCAAATGATCATCAGTCTTGCGACTTCGTTGACTTTTCCCCTCCACCTTTATTTTTCCTATATCCCCTACTTTGAGCATTCAACCCAAACCGTTCCCGGTTTCCCTTTTTCCCCCTCCCCCCCCCAGTTGCATCCGCCTCTACCCGCCCCCCCTTCCCGTTGTTGAAAAAGTTTTTCCTCAAGTCAGCCTCCTTCCTCAAAGAGATTCCTCTTGTTTTCTTTTGAACCGATTAAGGTGAATATTCAGTGGCCAGCGCGACTGTAAGGACTGGTGCTTCTTCCTCCTGATAAATCTCCACAAACTGCGCCCCAACCCAGAGATTATATTTCATAATCGTTGTTGTGAGATATATCTTTTTTTTGCCCCTTTTTTGAAGGATTGCGTTAGAAGTCAGACCAGTTCCTTTCCTGCGCGCTGGCCCTGAGCGTACTCTATCCGTTTACTCGATGAACGGATTGTGCTGCTTTGCGTTTCTACTTTGGCTTGCCTTCCCAAGAGAAAAGTTTCGATCTCTTTTGGTGGTCAGGATTCTTTTTTCTTCGCCTTTATCGCCCAAGTTTGACCCTGGCAAGACCTTAGGCTGGATGATCAACCCTAGGGAGTTATGAATTCAACTCCTTTATGCTTCAATAGGACCCTTCCCCCATCGTCAATGGCTAAATTGTTAGTGTCTGCGTTTTTCTTGTGTTTTTCTCTTTTTTGTTTTCCACAAGACAGTGTTTTAGGACTTAGACTTCTTGATTCCTTCCTCACCCTGGTCCTTGAGTCATGGATGTTCCTTTATTCCCTCCTTATTTTGCTTTGTTTTTTTTGTGCCATTGTTTTTTTTTCCTCGTCTGATCTGTCCAGCTGAGGACCCAAACGTGGAATTTTGGGGTCCTCTTTTGCGGAATTTTCGTTCTCACCCCTTCCCACCAAATGTTTTATCCGTCTGATGGTCAGCATCCGCCCTTTTCTCCCCCCTTTCTTCACTGACCCCCGTTGCGTTCCGGTGAAAGACTGTTTTTGTGCGTCTCGTGTTTTACTTGGCTTTCAGGATATCTCAGTTTTGTGCAGGTGATTGTTTTGTGAGCTCTTCCCCACCTCGGGTCCTAGTGCAGCTGCAGAGCATCCCTCTTTCCGACGTGATGTGGACGGGGTTGCCCATTTGACCTCTGGGTTTTACATTCATTTTGGTGACGCGTTCCAAGTTAGCAGGGCTTCGGGGGATGGAAGTATCTCTACGAAGGGTCCGGTGTTCTCTTCTTTTAATCTCCCCCTTCTCCACCCAACGCATTTATGGCTGGGGTCCCTACTTAGTGCGACGGGCGTTGTAGGAAAAAAGTTTTCCGTGTATCGTTTTTGTGGCGCAACGGGCTTGTTTTTTCGTGACACCCCCCTAACCCCCCTGTCTGTTGAGCTCAAGAAGGGCAATTTGTTTTTAGCGTTTGAAGGGGGGATAGTAGTGCCAGCACTTCGAATTCGTTTCTTTCCCCCTCCTGAGCTCTCCGCTGCTCCAGCGCCACGAGTCCCGCGTTTAACTGTTCTGCTGTTAATATACCCACCGTCTCCCTAAGGATGGGCTTCACCTGGCTCTCTTTTCGTGATTTTTCAAGGCAGTCCCCAGGTATGGCTCTTTCCCCACCGAGCTGGCATCCCTCTTCTGTACGGGCACAGTCCATTTAAATCTCACATGTTTCCCCGTCTGAGAGGGATTAAGGGTTGGTGTTTTTTTTTGCCGCTGCGGCTGGTTCTACAACTTGCGCCTTTTTCGCGTTTTGCTGAGGTGAATGGGGGATGTAGTCGCCGTATTTTGGACTGGGGTGCGGCAGGCGTCGCCGCACCCTGTCGCCTTCCTTGCTCTTTGTAACGCTACCCTTGTTTGATCTTGATGTTCCCGTCTATTTTGGTCAGGGATTCCGAACTATATGCCGCTCCCCAAAGCGATTATTGGCATGGGCTGAGAGTTTTTTCTTTTTCAGTGAGCCTTTGTCTTTGTTCCCCAGCGTATTGAGCACAAGGGAAGTCGATGTTTTCCAGTATTGATTCTGTTTCCGAGGGTTCTAATCATTGTTCAATTCACCCCCTTCCCCCCCATCATTCAACCAACGGCAGACGCCTGACCTTTCTCCTTCCTAACGCACCGAGGTCTTGATGTTTATTGCTTTGTAAGTGGTGGTCCTGTGGCTGTGCCATCCTCTCAAAGATGTCGCAAAACGTGATCGTCGTCTCCCCCTCTCCCAACCCTTGATTGCTCGATGACCCAACGTGCTGCCCTGCTTTTTTTCTCCAATTACATCGAATTCGGACTCGTGCGAGATGGTTCGATGGCGCCTCCTCCTCCTCACCCTTTTTCTCAACCCTCGTTTTTGAACCCCTCGCTGACTTTTAGCTTTTCACACAGAAGTTTCATGCAACTTTTGCACGAATATCTTCGTTTTCCACATTACCGAATTATCTGCTGTCCGGTTTCTCCTGCCAATGCTACTCTTTTCTACCCCTGTGTCCATTTCTCCCTTGCTAGGAACGGTAGTATCTGCCGCCCTCCCCGTTTTTATTGCATGACTCGTAAGAACTTTTTAATTTTATTTTGTCTTTAGTGCGCCTTTCTATCCTTGAGAAATAGTGCCAACGGGCCGATTCCGAAAGTGATTCTCCCCCCCCCTCAAGGGACAATTTCGTTTTTTCTTCTCCAGCTTCCTCCCCCCTTTAAGTTCCCCCACGTGCCTTGTGTTTCAATTTTTTCCTTTCGCCTCAACTTAGGAAGGCGACAGAAGAGGGCTTCCCCCCCTCATAGGGCCCTGCAAAGTAACTTTTCTTCTCTGTTTTGCGTCCTCCGATTCCTTCTCCCGCCCCCTTGCGGACAAATGTGAGGGAACTCCCCTTACGATCCGCCCGCCATTTTTTACACCTTACCCAACACACGCAGCCACCCGTTTTCGCCCAAAACTCTGCGAGCCTTAGCCCCATTTTACCTGTGGTTTTCGCCAGCTTCCCAGGTAAAGTTAATTCGCGGCCCGCTGACGAAAATTTTCCCGAACAGCTCCCCATCCTTCGCGAGCTCCCCCGAGGTTTTTCCAAAATCTTGTGTCTCCTCTAAAAGGCCAAATATCGCAAACCACTTTGTCTGTTAGCTCTCGGCCAGCCCTTTTTCCATTCAGTCATGCCCGCAAGCGTTGCATCTGGCGAAGGAGCCCCTTTCTTCGGCCGTGGGCTTTGTTTTTCTTCCAGGTGTGTTCTGCTTCGTTGGTTCCATCCCCCTCTTCCCCCGCCTCTCCCCTTATCTAGAACTTTTGATTCGCGTGCATGCCTTTGTTTTCGAATATCTGTATTTCTGCGTTACAACACCTCTTGGTCACTCCCTCTACCAACCCGCCTCTTCTTCTACGTAAGTCATCTATTCCCCCCCGAGCAGCCGTTCGAACGCAATCTTTTGAAGAATATCCCTTTTTACCCGTTTTGTTTGCGCTTCGACTGCGCTTCTTGCTTTTTTCCCTTTTGTTACTGGCTCCGCCCATCACGTCTTTACGGTCACTCACCTCACTTTCACTGGATGACTGATACGGTTACGCGAAATTTTTTCGAGGGATGTTATTCCTGTCAGTGACCGTTGGCTCCCACATCCTTTTTGTCCAACTCAAATTGCTGTCGTTTTCCTTCACCTCATCCTGAAGTTCTCGTCTTCACCGCGTATTCCCTTTTTTTCTAGAGTTCCAGCGAGACAGATCTGAAGTCCCTCCCTGTGGGCTCGCTCTGCCCTTCTTTTCCCATTGCTCCTTGGGAGTAGGACGAAGTCGTTTCCCTCTATGGTTGCTGTTTTCCCTTCTTTTGAGAGCGCGCCAGCCCGATATCCGTCCCGAAAATTGATTGCTTTTACCTATGAAATCTGCCCCTTCGGAGGTCGTGACCGCCGGTCTGTTCTTCTGCTCGACGAATATTTCTCACCTCCCGACTCTCGCTCCGCCCAGCGATGGGCTCTTCCCCCAGCCGCAATGCCTGCCTGGCATCCCAGTTTTTTTGCAAAGAACGGGCGTCACGTGGGGCTTCCTTTTCTGGTAATTTTCCGCCAATGACACCTCCCTTTCCTTGGGACACGCACATCTTCGGAGAAAGAGCGGGGAGGTCTTTGTTTTTTGGCCTTCTTTTTTCACATTCTCTACGCACCTTTCCCTTTACTCTTTTTATCCTTTATTTTGTTGTTGTTGTTGAGTGATAAGGGTTTGTGCCTGCATCTTCTTCATTCCCTCTTTCATCTCCAAGCAAGATTTAAGGCCGCGTGCCCCTGTTGGTCCTCTCTTTGTGTTCCACCCCTCCATTTGATGTGTCTAAAAAAAAAATGCCCCTTCCCCCACCGTTACGGTCCCCCCCCTCCCCTCTCTTCAAAAATCCCCTTTAGTGAATGAATGGCGAGTTCCTTTTGGCCAGCGCTTTTTCCGTCTCGAGGCGGTGATACCACCCTAGTACACCCCGCCTCTGCCCCTTCTGTCCCCCCTCCCCCCAATCCCTGGTATGTAAAGATGATTGACAAGAATCTCTTTTTCGGGCATCGCGGGCTGTCCTTCCCTTTTACCACCAGCCTTTCTTGAGCCCCACATTGGCATCCTCGTCACCTCTTTTTCAGTGATGTCCCCCGGCTGAGAGAAACTCACGTACTCTCCTTCAGTCGGACCTGAATCATCCCCCCCTCGGCTTTTTCCTCATGACGGATCGTTCCCCCCTCCATTCCTCCTGTGAAACGAATTCCTTTTTATTTGGTGTATTGACCAACCACCACCTAGGCCAGTTGCGTGTCACTATTGGTAAGGGACCGTTCAATGTCCTGTCACCTCCCCCATCCCCCAAATTCGCTTAAAATGCAAGTAAGAAAGTTTCCCTTTCCAGGTGATTCAAGTAAAACTTAACCTTCTTTAGGTTTCCAGACGTAGCAGCTTTCCCCCATCTTTTTTTAATTATCACGCATTCGCCGAGCCCTCCACGATCCCCCCCCCCGCATCTCCTCTGATCTAGGTCAAATTAACTTTTGGGGACCCGCGGCGCGTGGGTCGCTCAGGATATTACCTTTGAAATAAAGAGTCTTTTTCCAGGGTTTCTCTTTCTTTTTTCCCCTCGCTTAGCTTGCACACCAAGGCACTGCCGGCGAGAGGTCGAAGTTCGAATCATGGGCGCGGCCCGGAGTGACTGCGAGCCGTCCTCCTCCTCTTCCCGACTGACCCTTACGTGCTGTACCCCCCCAATACTCCTTAACCCCAGCAAGTTATCTTCCTGCTGAGCCCGATCCACGTTTCCCCGGGATTCCTGTATTGCTGTCGCTCCTCTGCCGCGCAGTCGTTTTGCGTTTGGATGGCCCATTGCCTTATTGAATACGCGTTTGCCCTCTTCTCTATCTGCTCAATGATGGCTTGGTCTTCCCTTCGGGTGCTGTCGTCGAGTTCTTTTTCTTCCCCTGATGATGAACGTCCGAAATCCCTTCTTTCAAATAGTCGCGGTCCCCCTCTTGTCTTCCGTTTTTTCGGTTTGCCTCGTTTTTTGCACTTTTTTTCCCTTTTCTTTGTGTTGGCCATGCAACAACCTTTGATGTGCGTTCCTTCTTCCCCTTTCCAATTTGTAACCGCAAGTTAAGGTCTCCGCGTTCCCTTCACACAGTTCTTCTCACTTTCCGTTGTTATTGCTAGAACAGACGTTTCGGGGAGAAAGGGCGTCCTTCTTAAGTCCCTTCTCCTTTTTGCATTAGTCCGCCTACCCTCTTGTTTGAAAGGAGTGAGTCGGTCAGGGGTAGAGGACTTTTGTCAGCGAGAGTTACCCTTTTTTTATCAATGGCATGGACTTCCCTTTGATTTAACGATTTGTCTGTCCTATAGGTACTGCTAATAAAGCGAGGAGAATTCGGCCGTCTTTTCTAGCATCCCACCAATTAGATTATTTCCCCTTTCCCCTTTACCCGGTTCCTTTTACGTGTAAGCGCGTCCTTCCCTGCATCCAAGCTTCCACCACGCGAGCCCATTATACACTAAATTCGTTTCCCTATTTTTGATCTTTTGGGCGTATTTTCGGCGCAAAATTTATGTTTTACTGATGACGGCGGTTGTGTCCCCCTTCGCACCCTGATCGCTTTACCCCCTTTTTTTTTTTTTTGTAGCAAATGGAGAGCCCTGAGCTTTCCCAGAAACACTAACCCATCATTAGCGATTCCCCGTTTCTTCTCGTTTCATGACATGTAACCCTCCCGGCATGACTCCCGTTGGATTTTTACACTTTGTCGCGTACCCTGTACGATCAAGTTGGCCTGTCCCCCTCTTCTGTAATTCACGACCATTTCCACTTCCCGCAAAGACCAAACAGCCTTTCTTTTCCTCTGTGTTTGAGGCCTTCGGAACTGTCAGGAGTCTCCCTTTTTTCAATAATTCGGTACCTTGTGAAGTCCTTTCCTTTTAGACGTAAAGAAACCGATTTCCCCCCCTGACCAAGATTTGGCAAGGAAGCGTGCTTCCACCCTTCTCGTCCAGGGTATCTCGGTGCCCCCCCCCCCAGGCAAAAAACACTTTCCTCCGCCGGCAATAGCATTTAGTGGCCTCTTCGTTATTTTTCGCAAGTTGCCCACCGCTTTCCTTTGGATTTCAAGATTCCACCGGCTTTAAGTCCACATTCCCAGGAAGAAAAGTTTTTTGCTTTTGAACCAAGTCAAAAGTTCACACCCCAATTTTCCCTACCTGAAACGCCTCAACTTGTAAGAGCGCAGCTGGCGTCACCCCTCAACTTCCCAAATCTTCAGGCTCCCCTTTCTGTTCGTTGTGTTCCCCCCCGCCGACTGTGCTTTAGGACTCGTTTTTTGCCTCGCCCTAGGGTGACTGTCCTTCCCTCTTCTTCCTTTTTCCCCCCCCAGATCCAGTTTAGCCATCCCTGTGCCTTTGGAATCTTGACCCACCTCCTTTCCCCCCCCTCAAAAGGTCAGCTAAAACCCTTTTCCTTGGTTTCTTAGACTCTTGACAGTCCTTTCGTCTCGCCACTGCTTTCGGTCGCCGTTCCGAGAATTATCTGCAAACAACTTCAAACCCACACCCTGAGACACCCTTTTCATAAGGCGGTGAGTTTTTAAGTCTCACCCGCACCGTTTTGCCACACCCTTTCGACTTCCTAGGGTTTCGTCCGCACAATTTCCCCCTTATTTAGGGTTTTGAATCGTTTTTTTCGCTTTGGTAGATCTTACCCCCTTCCTTCCTGATATTAGAATCTGCTCATCCCCCGATGCTTCTCTTGTTCCTTCCCATAGGTAACCAATACACTTCCCCCGTCAGCTCCCACCAAAAACGTCTGCACTATTTCCCTGTGCACTGCACTCCCAGATTTATGCGATACTACTTCCCTGCCACCACAAGGATGCATGACGTCCCCTTTCAAACGAGAAGCCCCCCTCCCTCCCAAATTCTTAGTTCCACGGGTTTAGGTAATCTCCTGCATCAGTTATGCGTCAAGCTGCGGGCCACGACGGTGTGAAACAACAACTTTCGAAAAGCTCCCAGTTATTTTCCTCGCCAGATTGCGCCCGGCCCCAACCCTTCACAGACCTTTTTTTTTCCCGCCGACGTCTACTAACGGAGACTACAGGTATTTTTTTTGTCAAGCTCTTCCCTCATCAAGCCTGTTCTCATAGCTCCCCCTTTGTACAAAACAGCCACCCCCCTCAAAGACCCTAACAATATAATCATTCTTTCTTTTTAATTAAGTTGTACATTTTTCTTTTTCACCTCTTTTGATTCATCTCTCCTCCTGTTGAGCCTTCCCCTCCAAGAAGTCCCTTGTACCTGGTCCAGATTCGTCGTGAAGTTAACACGACAATCCACCACTTCGCTGTGATGCCCCTTTTTCTCCTCTTCCCGTGCAAAATCGAATTGTCATTGCCTTTCTCTCTCCAAAGGATTCCTTATATATGCATGGTCCTATTTCACCGTCCTTCCTTTTCCGTTCCCTCCCCCCTCACCCCATAAAGCGCCCCCAAACCGAGATACTTCCCCTCCGTTTTTTTGGTGGGAGAGACTCGGCCCTTGTTGGACGATTCTCTTTTAAGTCAGCAATCTTTCCGTTTTCCCCTGCGCTGGCACTGAATTGCTCTGCTTCCCCCCTTGTCGCGCTCACCCCGGCTTTCATCGTTGCGTGTTCCCGGCTTATTGACTTTTTCCCCTCTCCCACGTTGAAGGGGCGGGTCGTCTTTGCTTTTTACTGGGATAGCCCCCCTTTCAATGGGCTGCTTCGGCTGTTGATTAAACCTGCTGCTCGATTCATTCATCACCTTGGGATTTTCTTCCCTTTCTTCCAAAGAGGATATTACTTTTCGGGGCTAGGGTTTTTCTGTTTTTGTTTTTTTCCTTGGTGTCGAGCGTTGCGCATTTCTTTCCGTACATTCACTTTCCCTTTCTTTCCCCAGGGAGGCCGGATTCGGCATTGCGTGTTCCTGGGTGTCGTTTAGGTTGCTGCTCTTTTCACACCAAAAGGTTTATCTTCCTTTTTCCTCCTTATTGAATTTTTGTATCCCACCCGTCCCATTCTTCAGGTATCTCCTTTGGTTGCTCTTTGTTATTTCTTTCCTTGTTACACCGTGGAGTTTCTTCCCTTCAGTGAAAGACCTTGTTGCTTGCGCTTTTACTGTTTTGCAGATATATCCGTTTGGTGCAGGCATATCTTCAAAGAGAGTTAGCACCCCCAAGTTCATCCCTCTTTAATGATTTGGAGGCGTTGCCCCGGGGCTCTTGTTGTGTGGTACCTCTGTGCTGCGTGATACTGGTCTCTTTGTGCTCAGTCTCGTAAGATACTCTTTTTCCTTTTTCGATCTTTCTTTAGCCTTCCTCCAAAAGCGCGAAGGAGGTGCCACTCATATTTTCAGTGGTTTGTTGGAATTTC
>Ga0179591_1294596_pt1 | contig 12504 bp, 8 predicted proteins | sample CZOMad2_1_08_16f_FD_182891 | JGI IMG/M metagenome (GOLD analysis project Ga0179591, IMG submission 182891) | Vadose zone soil fungal communities from Angelo Coast Range Reserve, California, USA - CZOMad2_1_08_16fungal (PacBio error correction) | ecosystem: Environmental > Terrestrial > Soil >... | reverse complement strand
AATTGGTTTTCTCGCCCACTGTGTTCGATCGGCTTATGTTTGTTTTTTGCTTTTTTTTTCCCCCTGGATATGTTGGTTTCGTCCATCCTTTCAAGCGGCAACTTATTCCTCCTCGGGCGAACCGGAGGGCAGCTTTTTTGCGGATATCGACGGCGCCGCAGCGGACCGTTTTTTGATGTCTGATCTTCTGCGACTCGGTTCTTTTGACGAGTTACCCCTTCTCCTATTCGTGGTGATCGGGCGGACTTCACTTTATTACAGCGACTTTAGAAGGTCCTTGCTTTCCAGCTTTTCCGCAACTCATAGTCCCTTTGGCAGATAGTTTCCATTTTTTCGGTGCGGCGCCAAATGTTTTGTTTGTATTTCCGCAGACTAAAGAACTGATAGTGGCTGCTGATAAATAGGTCTCCAGTCGAGCTTCTTTTGTTAATTTATGTTTTTTCCTATTCCGCGACCTGATCGTATTTGATAGGTTTCTTCTCCGCGCGTTATCATTCTTGATTTTCCGGGTAGCGGGGGAGGCCGGCCTGGTCATCCGCGCCGACTTTCGGAGTTTTGATCAGTATTTTTCTTTTCTCCTCTTTTTGGTTTGTGCCTCTCCTGGGGCGGAATCGTACAAGTTCGATTTCACCTTTAATCCCTATTTAATTTGGCTTGCAATGTTTTTACCGCTTTTTTTCTTTCAGGATTTTGGGCTATTTCTTGTGTCTTTTAGACCGCCCTTTTTGCGCCGGCCCTTCCTCGCAAGCCAGGAGTCAAGAAATCGGGTTTCCTAGCCCCCGTTGTGAGCATATTTTTGCTGAAAAGGTCCCACAGACCTCCTCCCTAAGCAGTCGTGTTTTAGTGACCTTTCCTTCCCCCGACTCGGTCGGTGCGGAACAAGGTATTGTAGGGGTCCCGTTGAGATCTTTTTTCCTTCGATTCATTCCCATTTTCTCGCGCAAATTGATACATCGTAGGGCCTGCGACGCCAGGTCCAGAAAAATTTGAACGTCGTCAGGTCTCTCCCCCTTTCCCGCGCACTATTTTTTCTCTGAGCCTCCCGTGAGATTTCCCCTTTCCTTCAAAAAGAACAAGGATCGCTATGCAACCTCTTTAGGCGTCTAATGGTTCGTCTTGGCGACCTGGGGTGAGTGTCATTTCTGAGTCCGACAGGTGGTCCCCCCTTCCCCCCCCTGCGGATTCAGTTCGCGGAACAGCTTGGCTCGCGTTGTCTTGCTCGATAAGAGAGTAGGGATAGGCGATGTTGTAAGCCCTTCCCGTTTCTTTCCTGCAGCTCCGTGATTTTTTTTTTCCACACTCCTCCTCCGGCAGGTGCCCGATTGAATCAAAAGATACGACGGGAGAGTCACATCGTCGCGCCACGATCCCCTTTCTATGAAGGTAGTTAAGAAAGTAACGCGGTTTTTTCTGACGTGCTCTTTTCCCGAACCTTTTTTATGTTCACTGTTGTCCCTGTTTTGACGCCGTCCTTCGCCATACAAAAGCTCTTGCCCAGACCCGGGATGCGAACTTCGCAAGTAGCGTTGAACCCCTCTCCCCCTGCTCGTTTGTAGGTTTTTGGTTGACCTTTGCAGATCAGGCACCTCCCTATCCGTTCGCTCTCTCCCGCATCTAGCAGCAGTTCTGGAACATCCCTTAGAGATCTTTAAGCGAGGCTGCCCCCCCCCTGTTCAGAACACAAATGATCACCCGACGTTTTTTTTTTTTACCGTGTCCTCTCCGGTCCCCGGAGAGTCCCGTTTTTCTCTCCCTTCATTGGTTTCCCTCCCCCCCCAATGCTAGATGATGGGCGATCAGCATCGACATCACTTTTCGGCGTCCGGTCGCCCCCATTCAAAATTTTAGCCATCCCCCCCCTAGGGATGTCGTATCGATTCTCGGGCAGGTTTTTTCTTTTTTTTTTTAGAAGGGCATCACTCCCCCATTCCAGTCGTTGCACATTCCTATCCGTTTGTAGGAAGAGTCCGTTTTCTTCGATATTTCTTACTTTATTCCAAGCAGAGTTCGGCCCCCCCCGGCCGTTTCTCCCCTCCTTGTTTGCAGTCGTCAGGCATTCGGAAAGTTTTTCGTCACGTCTGTCGTTATCCCCTTAGGTCGGACCACAATCATCTCGGAGTCATCTCTCTGTTATCACCCTGTTGTTTTGAGCATGACCCCTCGAGGTTTTCGTTTTTCCCTTACTTAGCCTTTGACGCCCTTTCCCCTAGTGAAATAAGTTACGGTCGAGTGTCTCCTTTTTCCCTTGTCGCGTTCCCCCGAAGAGGATTGACAAACATTTTCATCCATGAAATTCCGCCCCGCGTCGCTCTCGTTCCCTCGCTGTAGCTGGAATATCTTTTTTATTTTCCAGCGCCTGCCTTTCCTCCCGAGAGATGAAAAACTTACTTTTCTATGTTCCTGTCTCTTCGCCGGTCACTAAGGATGTTCTTAATTGGCCTTCCTCATGTGGTCTTCAGATCCAATGAGGGGAAATTGGAAGACTCCCCGTACCCCCTTCTGAGTTCCCCCGACCCCCCGTAATCGGTTTAATTGGTCTGCGGATTAAACGTGTCTTGCCTTACTTCGTGTCCCCCTTGACGCCTATCAGGACTTTCTCCCCCGGCGCCTGAGGGGATGTCTTACGTCCCGTTTTTCCTGTTTGCCAGAACTGTTAGGAGTCCCTGGATGTCCCAGCTCCACCAACGAGAGGCGGCCTTGGTCTTCCCTGCAGGTTCCCCCTCCTTTGCGTACCAGTTCGTACAAGATCTGTGTCGTGGATTCTTTCTTTCCATGTTGAAATGATATTTACCCCAGGAATACCTTCTCGGGCTTTTCTTACAGGGTATGAATTTTTTTTCCCGAGAATTGGCGCCGAAAGATGTTGTGACTCGATTTTCGAGCCGCCCTCGGACAACTGTTAACCATGGACTGGGTCGGAAAGCGCCCCTTCCCCCGCCCGCGGTTTTCAGTTTCCCTTCCTGCATCACGCGTTCTCTATCACGGACCGAATATGTTATTCCTGAGAAGTTCCCTAGTGTCCTCTGAGCCAAGCTCGCGACGTCCTCGGTTCCAGTTCTTCAGCATTCTCCTGTTCACCTTCCCCTCCCACGCCCCTCCCACTACCTTCGTCCTCAATGAGGCTGCTCATTCCTCCTTTTTTTGGTTTGCTGCTCGTACGTACCCCCCACATCGCCGTTAGGCCCCTTTTTTCCCCTCCTGTAGCCCCGAGAGCTACTGATCCCTTTTAAATTCGTGTGCCGTTTTTCCTAAGCTTGATCTGGGCTCTCTCTTTAATTCGGTAGACGAGCCCGCCCTCCCTACCTACTACAATGCATCCGATCTGTTCCTTCAAAACCTTTCCCCCCCCCGTTTGCATATTGTCTGACGAAACAATCAACGGCGCAGGTACTAGGGGCCTTTTCTTGGTCCCCTTGGAAAAGAAAGTCTTAGCAGATTTATGCGCTCTTTCGCCCACCGGATTTCGTGCCGCCCATTTTTTTTTTCCTTCCAGAATCTCCCCTCGCTATTCCTCCCCCCACCGCTGCGCTAAACACTTTAGTGATAACAGGACACTCCGTCTCCTTTAGAATTGTCGCCCACCTGGTGTAATCACATGCAGATCTTCCGCGATAGTACTCTTTTCTCGGCACGTTGATAGCTACAAGCTTCCAGACCCAAGGGTCGCAAAATGTCAACGCCCTCTCACCCGAAGTGATAGATGTCGGCGATCTCTTGCCGTCGTCTCCGACGGTCCAGCAGGTCCATTAAGATTGTCTCTCTTCTCTTTCCAGCACCGAGGCCATTAAGTACGCAAGTCCTGGTTTTCAAGCCCTTGTGAGAAAGTCATCACTCTCCGAGCATTTTTCGTGGATCTGCTGCCTTGGTCTTCCCCCCTCCAGGGACTGCGCTCCCCCCTGACATGATTTCCTATCGGATCGACTTTCTGAGTAAAATGCACGCCTTGTCTTTCTGGGAAGATTCCTCCTACCCTTATATGAGAGAATCCCCTTTTTCCCTCTCCATCTTTCCTCCCAATCTGGATTTTGAAGACGAGTTAGCACGAGCCCCCCTTGTACTTAGAACGCTCCCGGAGCAGCGACAACCGGCTTTCCCCGCGGTCGACGGTCGACTCCGTGAGAGTAAAGAAGCTTCCTGACCGTATCAAAGCGCAGATCCGCAGAATGGCACGACCCCCTCTTATTTTTTCACTTTTCTTTGTTAAAACCCTCTGTAATTTTCTCGAGACAACCAGGATGATATTTCCCCCTCCCTTGGAGCGATAGCCTTTGTTGTTTTTTTCGAACCTTATCTTTCTTTGATTGGGCTTGTCTCGTTGCACGGAGGAAAGATAGATTTCGATGATTATAACTCTCATTACTGCGCAACGGCTCATCTCCGACCGACTGACTCCCCGCGTCCCTTCCAGTTTTTTTTTTCCTCTTCTTTTAGAGAGTACCGTTGGGTGATAGATGATGAAGGGCTTTCTTCAAGCCGGCTTGGAGACCTTTTGACGGGATTAAGTCTTCCCCTGCTTCTATCTCTTGGTGTCTGTGTCCAATACTCCCACGATTTTAGAGGAGGGGCTTTACCTCGCCTTTCCTTCCCCGCTCCGGATTTCCCCTTGCAGTTCTTCGCAGTCCTTTTCCCTGTTAGGACCACCCAGCCGCACATTATTTGATGACATTCGGCAGCGAGACGCCGTTTGCTGTTCATTCTGCTCTTTGAAGCTTCTCTTTGCCTTTTTTTGTCCTTAGCCAGAGATCATATGGGTCCGATTTGGTGAAGTTCTTGAGATTTCCCCGTGAATCGAGCCCCCCTGCCTGCCTTCATTTTGTCGTAGGTCTCTCCCCCCGTCTGGGGATCGGAGGGTTGAGAAGAAATTGTTCTGAAGCCCCCCTGGTCTATCTTCGGCACTGCTTTAAAGAAGACCTCTGATGTCCCCCCCTACTCTCGGCCTTTGTGATCATTTTCCCTTCTGTTCGGGTGGGATTCTCCGTGGCCCCTCCCCCTCCTTTGTGTGGCTAGCTACCAACCTTCCTTCGATCCCGCCTTACGGGAATGCCCTTTGACGTCAAATCGTTCCCTCATAGCGGCCTGTTGTGTCCCTGGTTTTGTCCCCTGTAACCTGATTTCCCTTTCTCCCGTCTATCTACTCCCCGTTCTTTTCCGGGACCCACCACGCCGTCGAGTGGAACATTTCGGCATTGTAGTTTCGTTCTACTATGGAGGCCTCCTTTCCTTTCCCCCCCCTCTCGCGCGCCAGATGACCTTGCTGTTGCAGACACTGTTTCACGCTGCCTTTAGGATAGACGTTCGTCCCACTCCGCTGTCTAATATAATTCGATTTCCTTTTAATTCGCTCCCCATCCCCGCCCAAGCCTCCGGTCTGAACCCTGATCGTCGACCGATCTGGTTATCTTTTTTTCTTTGCTTCTTTTCTTTTATTAGCCTGGTTTTGTGACCCACACCACGACCCTGATGCCGTTTTCGGCCCAGCTTGTTCTGATATGGAACTTTTCCTTGCCTCCGTGCCAGTCTTTTGGAAGTTCTCTTTTTCTCCCTTTTATGGACGCCGTTCTGAGCGTGTCCGCCCATCATGGTTGAGAGGTGCCTATTGCTTTCCAACCTTTCTAGCGCATCTTGTCACACTTTACGCCTCGCTTCGCTTCTGCTCTTTCGCGTCCCGGTAAAGATGCTCCTCCCTTGAAAGGTACTGTAAGGTGAGGGTCAGTCGACTCCTCCGTCTCCCCTTCCCCCCCCCTTTTGTCTTCCCCCTTTATTTCCTTAGCGCGGTCCATTCATTCGTTGGAACAATGGCGACGCTTTTTGGTGAGCTGATGGTTCCTCTTTGCCGGTCAGTAAAAGAGCGCGTCTCCGCAGCGCCCATTCCCACGAGTTGAGATTCTTGGAGAACCTTCTTCCCTGCTCTCGATGACTTCTCCGCGCCCCCTGAAGAGTTCAACAGACCTTCCCCGACATTCCCTCGATTTCCATCCTTTCCTTCTGCCAAGTTAGAGACATGAAATTGGCTTCTTCTACCCCCCACATTTCTAGACGTTGGCGGACATTCGCGCAGACATCCCCTTACGGCGACGTCACCTTTTTAACCATCGACCCACACGAGGAAGATGTCGCTTCCCTGTGTTTTCCGCTTTTCCTCAGTCGCGCTTGGCGACAAGGGTTTATAGCCAAGAGTGCCCCCTTCCGAATGGCCGAGGCTTCCAGAGCGCGATCGATATTGCGTGTCCCCGTCTTGTTCAAAGCCGTGTTCTTTTCCCCCGGTTCCGTTAAAACCCCCCTCCTTGCAGTGAGTATTCCATCATTCTGATGAACTCGGGAGTAAAGATGGATGCCCGTACGGTACCACCTACACCCTTTTTCTCCCCTATTTTATTAATAAGTTGTGTGTTTTGATCTCCGAATGATATTTGGTCGTTTTTCCCCCTTCCCCTGTCTAGAATGCCCCCTTTTCCCTCCCTCGTTTTCCTCTCTCCTCGGCAAACCTGCAAACATTTCCTTCGAACCTTGTCGCTTCTCGGATTACCCTTATAGAATATAGATCCGCGACCCGCGTCAGCGCCTTGTCTTCGTCTGCACCTGAGATAATTTGCGAGCTATGACCATCCCCCCTTCCTGCGATCTCTATTCCACATCCGTAGTGTGGTGATGGTCAGAGGTGGCGTCCTTCTCACTTTTCTTTGTAGATGTGCCCTCTCTCCCGGGTGGGTGGGGTGTTTTGTGGTGGTTCTAGCCTTTTGTTTTCCCTCACTCAGACCCCCCATGAGTATGTCCCTTGGAGGACAGTAGTCGGTAATCTCCTGAACGTCCCCTGTTCCCTTGTCCTTCTTTCCCTTTTATTGACTGTCTCCCCTACCTCTATCTCAGGAGAAGGTTGGAGGTCTCCCGCTCTCCGGTTGGGTTTTGAGCTTTTCTCGAACCTCGCTTAATGTTCCGGATCTGTTTCATCATGTTCCCTTCAAAGCTAACAAAGTGCGAGTCGCTGTTCCCCGTTCTTCATTCCTAGAGGAAGTGCGTCATAACGTTTGGACAATCGATGGTCTTATGGCGCTTCTAGCCCTCCCTGCCACCCTTTTGTCCCTATTGGAGGGTTCGTGCCTTAGAACGTTACCGGTCCCCCCCCCCAGCATTCCCTGCCTACTGAGCACCCCCCCGATCCAGCTTCGGGTTTATAATCATCCTGTTCGCTTATCCTTGTCTGTTTATCTCCCCCTCTTGCCCCTGCTACCTGCAAGGAAAGATTCCCGATCTTTGGGTCGGCCCTATCCCCCCCGAGGCGAAATCCCTGCCGGGGACATTCGGACCTTTGGACCCCTTGAATAGAGTGCTCTCCTTTAGTCCCTTGCCGAAGCCCTCTCCCCCCCTTGTTCCTCTGCCTAAGGGTCGTGTTTCGTCACCTTCTGGCTACTTTCCCCCCCCGTCATTTTTAACACAGATGATCGTCGCCGATCAGGAGGTTCAGACATCGACCGAATCGTTTTCCAGGTTTTTCTTCCCAACCGGAAATACTCTCCGAAGGGTGCTATCCCACCCTCTTCTTTGGTTTCGCTGTTTTCCGCTACTGACGTAAGGAACCATGACGTGTCCTCCCTCAAGACAGAACTTGATTCGAGCGATTGTTATTCCGTGCCTCTTTCTGCACTAAGACCCTCCTCGCACACTCCTATAGATGAACTCGACTGTTCATCTGCCCGTGACCCACCCCTTTTTAGTAGAATAGTAATGTCTTTTGCCTTATGTTGTACCGGTGTCCCCCCTCAGATCGCTTTCCGCAACTCGCTATGGGCCACCTCCTTGGGAATACCGCGACTGCCTTTCCTTCTCCGCTCTTTTTAATACCAAACGATGATGTGATTTTCACGGCCGCCCGCCTCCCGTAATTAGGTTTTTCCGCAACCTCGTAGTAGCCGAGTCGTCTTTCCCGGTTTCCCCCTTAAGTCCGAGGGCAGCACTTTTCCCAGAACCATTTCTCCTCCCCCGTTAACACTAGATAACCAGCACTCCACCAGGACAAGAAGAGGCGCTTAAGTTTTCGCCTTACCGGCCAGACTCGACCCCGTCTTCTGCGCTCCTTCTGCGCACGCAAAGAGAACCTCGAATTCTCCTCTCACATGTACCCCAAGTCCTCTCGACTGTCTCCCATGGCGTCTACGTCTTAATGTGTGATTCTGTCCTTTTCCTTACCCACCGACTGTTCAGAAGAAGAACTCTAAATCGCGGAACTCCCTTGATAGTCCTCATTGGTAACTGATGATAGGCCCTTTCCCGCCAATCTTTAATCTGGGCATCCCCCCTCGAGAGCTCGCTACTCTGGATACCCGTAGAGGTAAGAAGTCTATTTGAAGAAGACTCCTATCATCCCTATTAGACCCCACCCCCTTTCTTTGATGGACCCCTCGACTTCAATATCCTCGCCGGATGAAGACTATTCGGAGAGCTATAGGTTCCCTGAACGCTTCGAATTACTCCCTCTCATCCCAGGGATAAGGAGACCAGACATTTCAAACTGAAAGCCGATACGCAAGTTGCTCGGAGAACCCCCCCCCCCTTGATTGATCTCTCTTCTTTTTCCTCCCCTTAAGTTTGGGGGGGGGAAGGCATATCTTTTTTGGTCTCTCTACCTTTGGACTTATGGTCATGGAGGGCCTCCGTTCCTTTTTCCTGATGTTGATATGTATTCGCCCGTAGCCTCTCCTTTTCCCGCGTACTTAGATCTAATCGGAGACCGCGCGTTCGGTTGTGTAGCGGCCTTGGGTCTCCCCTTCTTTCAGAAGTCTTTTTGCGATCTTTTTTTTTTATCTTGCTGTTAAAGTCGATTTGTCGACCCCCCGATTTCCTTTGATTTTCCCCGCGGCGCGCTCTATGCGTTTTTCTCGGGGATTTACATTCTTCCTCAGGGGGTCCTGTCGCTCATTCTTCCCCTCCAAAGCAGGACTCATGTTTTTCCTTTTGTAGGAGCAGTCATGGAGTTTTTATGTACTTGACCTCTAAGATCCCGTCCCCCATGATACTTCTTCCTTTCTTCCTCTTCCTCCCAGTCCTCTCGTGTCACGTTTTGATGTTAATGACTGTATAGATCCTGATTTCTGGGCCTTTTTGGAATGGCGAATAATCCCCTTCGGGCCCTCTGCTGGGCATTCTCCTTGACTATCGGAATGTTGACGCTGTGTCTTGTGTGGTTTGGTTCGGAATTTTTGCGCCCCCTTCCCTTTTTGTGTCTGTTTAACTTTTGGTTTTTTTTTTGCGTGATCGGCAACTTTCTCCTACGAGGAAAATAATTCTCTTTCGATCTCTTACTTGATCTGAAGTTGGTGATCCTTTGTTTTTTCGGGAGTTGGATTTCCCCGTTTCCGCTTGTTTTCTTCGAAGCTCTCTCCGCCATTCCTCGACAGAAAGCAGTAGGTGACCCGAAGAATAGTGGGATAGCGGGTTTGAGTACCGAGCGTTTAAATTGTACAACTTCCTGCCCTTCCCTCTTAGAGACCCTCCCTTGTTTTAGTTTCTTCACCTTTTTTCAGATACACACATCTCTTTCGGTGCTTCCCCTCTCCTCGTGCTTTAGGAGTAGTTGACTGTGGTGGAACGTACTTCCCCCTTTCCAATCTCGCTGTCCTGCACCCCTTTGTTTTCCCTTGGTGTCTTCCGCCTCCTTTTTTAAAGAGGACAGTATGTCTTCTCTTCTTATGTTAAGCACTCAGATGTTGGAATTGCCCCCTCGGCGTTTTTTGAAAGTTGCTCTTAGCCGGACCCTTTTTTTTGCTTGAACCTTTCTATCCTGTTAGATAATTTGGGGGTTGGGGGGTTTTCGTTTTGTCTTGGCCGGGTGAGTGATCCGATGCCTCCCCTTTTCCCTGACAAGTGACCGGCTCGCACCTTTTCCCTCTCTTCCCGAGGTCAACCGGCTTCCTGAGCCCTGACTAGTCGGTTCTTCTTTCGATTACGGCCGAGGGAGACGCGTTTTTTGATGCGCTCGCAACGTCCTCCCCCCCTCCCTTTTAAGGACCCCCCTTCCTCTCCCAGTCTTCCCTCTTCATCGACCTTCTGGCCGAAACGAAGCCTTGGATGTCAGATCAGCTACCTTTGACAAGCTGGGGATCCGTGCTTCCACCTTAACAGCCTCCTTTTCCAACTTTGAGGGTGCTTTCCCTGTATCTCCCCTTCGTGTTTTCTCCCCCCCAAGGGCTTGGCAACTTCTCCGGTGCTATTCATTGAACCCTGCGAATTGAGCTTTCCCTTTCCATCACATCGGACCACTAACAGCGGGCGCGCAGAGCAGCCTCTTTCTCGGCTGGCTCCCGCCAAAAGGGTGAGATTAGGTTCCCCTCCATGCGTGCACCCTCCCCTTTTGACTGACTCAGGGAAAAACGAATTTCGTGAGTTGTACTCTTTTTAATAAGGTTAGAACGGCCCCCATTCTTAGCTTCATGGTTCGATTGGCGCTCCCCTCGCAATCTTCCCTCACCCCCCCCGTTTGTCAAGTCGAAGGGAGAATAGCCAATCACCCCAGACGGTCCTACAATCCCTGATCTTTCCTGCCGGTGGCCTTTTTCGGTTGCGACATTGGGCATCCTCCGCTAGGCCAAAGTGCACTTGATTTGACGAGACTTTCCGGGTTCGCACCCCGTCTATTTCGGGGCCGGTGTTTCCAAGCACGAGTCTGGAAGTCCCCCGGTATTTCGACACTCCTTTGTTTTGAGGTTTCCGGCCTCTTCCCTCCAAACTCGGCGTTTTGATCCATGACCCCCCCTTTCCCACGACCACCCACATCATCTAGGGAGTAAGATCCTTACTTTTTCCTTCTCCTCCTTTTTGTTGTTATCTCGCCTAAGCGCGAGGATTCCCGTACCATTCTTTCATGCGCGTTTGCAAGCTTCATTCTTCTTCCAAACGCCTTCTCCGTGCCCACCTTTTCTCTTCCTGGTATCCTGGCTTTGACACAAAGAAGCAGCCCGAACTATCGCTGGCCCCGCTTATTTCCTCCCATCGGTTGCATCTTTCCATCGAGTGATGCCCTTCCTCCCTTTCCATCCCCTTTCCCGCTCGCCACCAATTAAGTAGGTGGGTGTAGTCGTGACAGTCGCCCTTCAGTCCCCTTTTTTGTTCCGATTATGAATGGTTCCATCGGTCTCTTTGTCCCCTGTGATTGAATAAGCTCGTTTCTTTGCCTTTTTTCTCTCGGTTACATACGATTCCCTCGACGGCACGTCCTTTTTTTCTTTGATTCACTGTAGGTGCGCAATTTGCTGATCCTTTTTTTCCTACCTTTCCTCTTCTTTGGCGGTTTTCTCTGCTATTATTTTTCTTTCCTCTTCTTGACCAGAGATGTGGGCCGGCCATTGGCAGGAGCCTTGGCCCTTTTACAAGCTTCACACACGAGCTGGTCGCTGTTTTACACGGATCTCGTCTCGCTCTGACGTCTCTCCCGTTGAGGAAATCGCTGGGTTGGTCCCTGACTTGTGCTTCGAAGGAACCACCTTGGTCCCATTTTTTTTACTGTCCCACGTTGTTAGCACTGGAAACTTTTTTTTTCAATAAATGAGAAGACGTTTTTGGAGAAAGATGTGCCCCTGCTGGCCCCCTCTTCTTTTTAGCGCACACGGCACCCCCCTGTCGTTAAGGAGATAATGGTTAGGAAGCTCCCCCAGCCCCTGCTCCACCACTTTTCGGGTCCCAACTATCTAAACTTTCCCTCTTTCGAATTCTCCGCCTTCCCCGCACCAAAAGAGAGTTACTATCTTGGTTCTTCCACGTCATCCTGATACGGATCACTCCCCGCGTTCCCGCTTCCCCCCCAAATGTTGACCTTTTTGATTATCTCCCTCCCTTCGGTTGTGAGGGTCAGACAGTTACCCGGCCCAATACGTACAGAGGAATCCACCATCTTCTTTTTGCGCTGGGACCCTCTCTCTGTTTTTCCCCCAAGGTTCTTTCTCCAGGTGTAGTACCAACTACCTGGATCTTCTTCTAGAGGAATGACTTCTGTCCTTGACCTACCCAGAGCCTTCCCCCTTCCCCGACTCGCTTTAATAACCGGCCTTGTTGTTTACGTTCAAACTTTCCCTTTTTTGCGCTAGGAGGAGGGGCAGGTCTGGGGAACGGTGAACGACAAGATCTTCCTCCGACTCCCATTCGTGGAAAGATTTCCGTACCAACTTCCCCTTTCTAGTCCTGAAGGGTCTCAGAGAGTTATAATCCAAAAATTTTTTTCGGGAGCCCGCTACACCTAAAAAGATCAAAAGGCATCAGACAGCACACCCACATGGTGAAGATCATATACTATCCCCCGTTTTAACTTCCTTTTCCCAAGTTTTCTTTCCAGAGGAAAGTTGCCCAGACAAATTCCTCCCCCTTAGAGACCTTCCTCAGCTCACCTCCCCCTGCATGTAATCCTTAGTCCGCGTTTTGAGCTCTCCCGCTCCCTGAACGAAGCGGCACGATGATGATCGCGCGGCTCCCCTTACCACAGGGGCAACTCTCACCCCGCCCTCCACCCTCCACCCCAAA
>Ga0179591_1283443_pt1 | contig 12505 bp, 13 predicted proteins | sample CZOMad2_1_08_16f_FD_182891 | JGI IMG/M metagenome (GOLD analysis project Ga0179591, IMG submission 182891) | Vadose zone soil fungal communities from Angelo Coast Range Reserve, California, USA - CZOMad2_1_08_16fungal (PacBio error correction) | ecosystem: Environmental > Terrestrial > Soil >... | reverse complement strand
TATCTTTCCGCTGTCATCCCAGTAAATATCTTGGTGCATTTTATTTCTTTTCAGGTTTAGGTCGTCCTTTTGAAGTCCCTTTCTTTGTCTTTTAAAATCCCCCTTTAATGTCTCCCCTTTCCAAGGACCTCCACCGTCGACCTTTCTAGTGGTATCTCTTTTTTTTCAACCTTCTCAAGACCCACCAGGGGGGCGTAGTCCGTTTATTCTGAACCCCCTCCTGACCTTTCACCAGTTTCACGACTCGTTTTCCGGTCCAGAACGCCCGGCACAGATGAGCAAGAGATTCCAGACGGCTTTTCTTTCTATTTAAAGGAGGCTTTTTCTTGATTCTTTTTCCGTTGCTTCTATTCTTTTCCCCAGGTCGAAGACTTCCTCCTCTTTTCTTTCCTTCCGTTCAGAAGCCTCCCCCTATAACTTTCCCCCTCCAACTCTTTTTCAACGTCTTCCCCTTTTCCCCCTTGGCTCTGGGGCTCTACTCCGCATCGGACGATGGCACATCTGCGCCAGATTTCGAGCAGTTCTGTTGCATTTTAGCAGCATCTTCCAGATTGATTTAGTCTTTCCCCCTCCTTGGGGGTGTCAGCGACGGGGACCTCAGAACCCGACTTGTATGCACTATACCCCTTTCTACCACCCTCTTTCTTCTTTCCGACGTGGTGAGCACTTACATTCAGCCTCACCAAGTAAGTTCTCAAACCCCCCCCCTCTACAGACGTTTTCCCCTAGCCTTACGAGTTTCTCACAGCCCCCACTGGACCGTTTAAGGAGGCGGGTACTTTTCCTGGCATTTTCAGCCTTGAAACTTGCTGCCACTCTTAGAGCCCCCTAAGGGTGTACCTATTCCTAAGTGTTAGAGCCGAAGAATTTACTTTTCACTTCCCCTCCTGGCTCCTTTATTACAGGAAATACTTTCCAAGGAGTTCATGTCCCTGTCCCCCCCCATCATATCCCCCCTTTGTACGTTTTGGCCCCTTCCTTGGGGCGAACTGGGCGTACAGCATCAGTATTCGGCCCTTCCCTCCTCCTCTTCGGATTTTTTCGACACGTTAGTGGTTCAGAAGGAAGACGCCCTTTTTCAAACTTTTCTTTTTCCCCCCCTCCCGTTGAAAGCACATTTCCCTGTGTTCTTTTCCACCAAACAGGTCTTTTCCCAACCACCTGTTCCTTCTTCCCTGGCGGACCCTTTTCGACTTCCCCCCCCAAAGTTTCTTTTTTCACATGACCCTCCTTGAGCCCTCCCTCTCTCGGTCATCCCCGGTCCAGGTCGTCCTAGGGGAAGATTCCCCCTCTGTTCCCCGTCACCCCTACCGCCTTCACGTTCCACTTTCCCCCCCGTCCTCTGCTGGTCTTCTAGACTCTTTTTTAGAACTTTGAAGGTCCCTTGGCGGAACGACACGCTTCACGTACCTTGCAGAAAGAGAGTTGGGCCTCAACTTCCAGCTTTTCTCTCTTGAGTCCCCCCCAAGTGGTTACAACTTTCTTCTAGTGTTTCTCGGTCTTTCCCCCCCCCAGTACTTGCGCTTCTGGACCTACGTCCCGATCCTCGACAGATAGTGTTTTCCTTACCCCCCTCTTGCACGAAGATTCCTGAAAGCGAAAACTCCTTTTTTCGAGTTCTTTTCCCCCACTCTTTCTCTCTCTGGTATCAGATTCTTTTTCTGCCCCTTCCCCCTTGCAGAAAGTTCCCTAAGAATTTCAACTTCCCCCTTGACTTCTCTTGATGAACCGAAGCCCATCTATTCCCCTTCCCGGATTTTTAAGACGTACTTCTTCTGAATAACCATCGAGAGAAACTTATCCCCCCTGAAGGCCCCTGGAGACATGGAGCCGGATTTGGCCCGGTACCTCCCCTTTATTCGAGATATAAAAGAATTTTCTGGTAGTTTTTCCCAAGTCGTCAACCTGGTTAATAAGCCACATTCTTCATTAATCTAATCTTTCTTCTGCCCTGAAATTCCTCCCCCAATGCTAGTGTGCATGTTCTCTTCTTTACGGGCACCTTTTTCATCGCGGCCCCCCCCCCCTGATTACGCGGCCGGGAGGTGTGCTGCTCCCTTTTCCTCTTTTGACGGCCATACTAGATCTTCTAGCCCCCTCGGATGTTATTTCCATCCGCAGGAGCCTGGAAAAGGACACCTCTGTTTCTTCTATCTTTTCTTTGGTCCACTCCACATTCCGTCCTGCTCTTGGTTTTGATGATCATCTGTTGGCAAGAGTTAATCTCTCCCTTTTTCAAACTCCTACTGACGCTTGTGTAGGAGGCTCCACAAGACGGAGCTTATACCCTTCCTTTGACCCTCCCCCTTGTCCTGTTCATATGATAGATTGACGAGCTGTTAAAGCCCCTCCATATCCTAGATTTTATGTCCTTCCCCATTACGCGTTATTTAGTCCCCCCCCACTTTCTCCCCTGACAAGGAAGACAACCTTCATCCCTGGTGGTAGGATGACCGTTTGGTTTTCACCGACAATCCCATCGATTTAGCAAGGAATTCAGCTATCCTCTGACGGGACCCCTCGTTCTCTTAGGTTCCTCCCGCTTCTCCGAATGACTAACTTCCCTCCGCTGGTTTATACCCCCCCAATTATCCTCAAATGGTCTCCTCCCCAGAAGACCCCCTATTTTCTTCCCTTGTCAGCCGGCGCCAGTTTATGAGGGATTTTTTTCCGTAAGAGGGTGAGCCTTTGATCGTCTTCCGTTCCCTTTAAAGTCCACTAAATAAGTATATTTGCTTCTTCTTCCTTTAAGAAATCTCGGTAGAAGATAGGTTTTAGGATCTCCTCCCCTCATCGCCCGCAAGGAGGTTCCTTTTTCTCTTTTTCCCTTATGTTCAAGCAGCACCCATTGGTTGGACCCCGTAAGGTTTTTTAAGAAGTGTGGTTTTTGACGACCGTTCTCCCCCCTAGACTTTCACAATTGTTCTTTTCAGTTTTGCAGTCTTCGCCCCTTTACTGTTATGCCAGGTCTGGTTAGTTTTAGATACCTTCTTTCGATTTCCCCTTTTTTCACCTCCCCCAGTCACCAATCATTTCCAGTCGAGTCGGTAAAAGGCAGATTTCCCTTTGTGCAGGGAGCCCCCCCGGATTCGGTCCCCCTTTCCCCCAGTCGGTTTCCCTCTGCTGACCGCCTTCATCGAGCAATGCCGTTCCCTGCCCATTCCTGGCAGAGTCACAGATCTTATACTCTTTTCCCCCTCTCTTTAAGAAGATTCACGCGGGTTTGTCCGGACCCTTCCATTGAAATTTTGACCTCTTTCTCTTCGGGACTCTTATGGATGCGGTGCCCGTTTGATCCTTAGTTTAAGACTCCGATGTTCGGAAGACTTCAGAATGATGTTTTGCCGTCTTTCCGATGTTTAAGACCCCGACAAAACCGTTTTTCTAAAACCCTTTTTCACTTTTCTCCACCCCCCTTAACATTGAGATATTTTTCAAAACCGTGGCCTTAACCTCCCTCTTCCCCTTTATCACATGAATACCCCTTTTAGGAGGATTTTATCTCAGTTCCCTTACCCTTATTTTTCTTACAAATCAAGAAAGATGTTGGCAAGCTAGGCGGTTTGGTAGGACTAAGGTTTTATTCTCTCCCTGATCTTTCCCTTGTTATATTGTCGGAGGCCCTCCCCTCGATCCCCCCTTTACTCCTTTTTTTTTTGGGTTGATTTTTACAAAGGAATCTCTCTCCCTCTTTTTCTTGCGTTTGTGGGTGAAGCGTTATTACCGAGTTAGAACAACCCTTGACCGAGTTTTTTCTCTTTCCTGGTATGAAGAAAACTGCTTTCCTCTTCCGAAAAGTCCGGACCCCCTCTGCCCCCTCTAGAATCATCTAATTTTTATTATAGTCCCACTTCTTTTCTAGTCTCTCCCCTAGCTTTTCCTCCGAAACGCTTGGAAGTAGGTACCCCCCCCCCCTTTATCCTTTTTTTTATTTTTTCGACCCTTTGACCACTCTTCTTGGATTTTCAGGGAGTTTCGGCGGAATAGTTTGATTACCCCCCTTTAGGTGGGTGGTTTGAGCCTCCCCCTCTTTAGATACTCTTCTTGATCCATACATACCCGCGTCTAGTTTCTTCGATGAACTATGAATAATTACACCTTTTTTCATTGCTTCCCTTTTCTCAAAGGCCCTCGTCGGGGAAGGTGAGCTTTTCTGAGTAGAATCCCCTCCAAGTCCTTGTTTTTTGGGGAACCCAGATGTTTCCCCCTTAGATTCTTCGCGCTTCTCCCCCTCGCTTTTTTTTTGATGAGAGGCCCCTGTGGAGTTAAACCTCCTCGTGTCCCCAAGGTTAGAAGACTCCCCCACTTAAAGGGGTTTTTACTCACAGCTCCCGATAAGAATGACCAGACCTTTCCTGCTTTTCCCTCCCCTTCATGATTCATCCTTCGATTCTATTATTTCCCCGTTGTTTTTTGAGATTCCTCTGCGTCTTCCTCTTTCGTCCCCCCCCCCCCAATCATGTCTTCTTTTTTCTTTTATTTCAGTTCTTTCCTATTACCCCTTTTCCCTTTGCCTTCTCGACCTTGTCTTTTCTCGTCAAAGCAATGTGGAAAGAACCGTCCCCTTCCCTTCGAAGCGATCGTGTCTCTCCGGGTTTACCCAAAAGAATTCTCTGGTCCCCCCAATCTGGAAAGTATCGTCTTCGACCATCCCCGGCTACCTTAACCCTGTAAGTCTAAGGGTTAGATTCCATGATTCTTCACACTGTGAGAAGTGAATTAATTAAGAAGGATGACAGTCTCCCCCCTAAGTCTTTCTTCATGTCTCATAACTTACTAAAGTTGGGAAGATCACGTACCGTTCTTCTCTTTTTTTTAACCCCCCATACCGAGTTTAAACCCTTTCTTTTCTCTTTTTTAACAATCCACAGGATACACAGTTTACACTTCCCTTTCGATGTCGGAGCGCCCGAAGTCCCTCTTCCCCTCTTTTCTCTTCCCTCCAAATATGACTTTTATTCCTCGCTTTTCCGATTTGTGGTAACTGAGAATCCCCCTACTGCCCTCCCGGTCTGCTACCCCGATAAAAGATCTCCCCCTCCCTCTTGGTGAGACCCCCCTTTCCATAATTTAAAATCCTCTTAACCTCCCCCCCACCCCCCGGGTCCTCGGTAGTTTCTCCACATGCCCCCCACATGACAGTCAAGGAGCTGGAGTGACGTCTCGTCCACAGTGACAATTCCTCTGATACCTCTTCCTAGACCCATTCGTCGTTGTACGCCGCTGATCGTCCTCAAGATGTTTATCCTTTTTTAATTTTTTCCCAACCCTGAGATACTCCCCCTCCTTCTCAAGGTATGAAAGACAAATAGTTTTTTCCTGGGTTTTTTGACCCCCCTCAACTTCCCCCGCCTTTTCTCTGGGGGCCCTAGGGTTCGTACAGCTCACTTCCCTGTTTCCCGACAAGACTTTCGGAAGGAGTACAAGTACGTCGTCAGCCCCCCTCAGTCCGGACTCGTTAGTCCCGACCCCAGAAAACCCCCCCCCCACCGTCCCGATCTCAATTTTTCTCTTTTCCCCCTAATTTTCATGTCCGGACCCACCCCCCTTTCGTAGAGGCGGAACTCTTCCCCACCAACCCTTACTACACTTTCCTATTTCTTCCTTAGAAAGGCCTTGTTTGCCTCGATTGCCTTTTGTCTTTTAATTCGGAGGAAGACCCTCCCGATCCCCCCTTGTTCCACGCCGGTCCTCAGGCCCCTCCCTTCCCATCCCCGGATTGGAAGACTCCCCCTCGGGCGGTGCCTTTGCTTGCTTTTTTTAAGGGTCGTCTAGAAAGATTGTCAACCCTCCATACTTGAACCTTTTTTGCCACCTGCAATCCTTCCGGAGGCCTGATGTTAGATTCCCAGGCTTCCCTCGTTTTTAAGCAATCTCTTCTATCCCCGTCTGCCTGAACTTTAGATGAACAGATCGTGGCTGATTAAACCTATCTTTCTTCATTTACGGCCCCCACGGAGTTGTCTCTCCTGCTTTCTGTGAGACAGGCCGGCGGCTACCCTTACCTTCTCTTTTCGTAAGTAGAACCACCCTTTAGCAAAATAAAAGTCTGAGGTCCTTTTAGCCTCCCGAGATCGTTCCCAAGGATACAAAAGCCCCGTCTTCCCCCCTAGCCCCCCCCTGGCCCCAGCCCCCTTCAGTTCTGGCCAATCTTAGACTGCTTCTGTTTTGGTAACCAGAAATCTGTCTTTCCCCTCTCCAAATTCGAGGTGCGAGGTTCGTGGCAGTTTCTCCGTTTCCTCGATCCATAAGTTCAGTTCATCCCTTCCACACTCAGCGGATGGAGTCCATCCTTCATCCCCCTTCAGATTGTCATTTTTCCGTTCCCTCCAACTCCTTTTTTGCACCAACAAGGACTTGCAGCTTCCTTCGGTCTCTTTTTCGATTTGATCCCCCACCTCGCTTGCTCTTTTAACCTCAGGGTTTTTTCCCAACTAGGAAGTTTTTTGGGAAAAGGCCAAAAGCTGATGTCCCTTTTTTCCTAATGTTTTTTTTTTGGTGGACTTGCCTTCGCAGTACCCATCTTGAGTATCGGGTGTGGTGATTTTTTTTTTTATTTCGGCTTGTCACTGGACCGAGAATCTCAAGTCCCCCTCCCCACTGACTGAATTTTCTCGGTTGGTCTTGCGGAGGTTCCCTGGGAAAAATCCCTCCTAGACTTCCTTTTCAAAATAGATGTTTACCCAGATCTTCCGAGAGTTCCACCGCATCCAATAGAGGATGCGCCTCCCCTTTACGATAGAGGCTTGGCCATTCTAATGGCGACCGGCCGCACCCTGTCCAGCTTACCCTTTTTTTCCAGCAGATGCCCCAGTTCCCCTTGAGGGTATCTACCATTCATCCCTTGGACCTCCCTTTAAGTGCCTCCACTAAGTATGATTTTTTCCCTTCTCGAGGAGATTCTTCGTCCCCCTTCGAAGGAAATCCCTCCCCTCCCCCATCTCTCTTTTTTTTTTATTCCTAAGACCGGTCGACCCCCCCGCCACCCGCCGCCTTCTATTGCCGAAGGTTTATTCCCCTTTTGTCGTAGTAGTTCCATCAGGATCCTTACTTTTTTTTGTGTTTGCGGGATCCTATCTCGTCTTATTTTCTTCCCCCTTCCGGTTTTTTATGTGTCTCAAGCCCCCCTTCCTGAGGAATATGTACCCTCCAAGTCCTTGAAGGTCGCCCCCTCTCCTAACGCTGAATATTAGAACCTTGTCTTGGTTCAGGTATCTCCCGGTTTTGTCATCTTGTTTAAGTCCGTCAACGATTTTTTTTCTCTGGAGTACGTGTTGTGGCTGGTCTTCGTTGGCCGAACTTTGTGCGTCCCACTAGCCTCTGCAGTGCCCCCTTCTCCGTAAGCTTGCAGTCTTCACTCCTTTTCAAGGTTTTGAGCTGGTCGCTTCTGCTTTCCTTCCTCCTCCTTTCAGTTCTCCCCCCCTCTTTTTTTTTCAGGAACCTTTCTTTCTTTCTCCGCAGGTGATTCGAGTTTTGAATTGTATTGAGAACCGTGAGGTAGGTGTCCCCCCTCCCCCTTTGGTATATGAACCCTTTGATCTCCCTTCACATAGATTCTAGTCACCATCGAGGACCCTAGACATTATTCTCAGCTGCCTCTATTTTTTTTTTATGCTGAGGAAGCGTTTTCCGCACTGGGGTTTGCCCCTGACCCCCCCTTTCCACAAGGTCTTCAAAGATGAAAAGTCCCCCCCTATCGGGACGGTTTTTTCTGGATTGGTGATCATGATTGTCTTCCTCCCCTCTTGCTTAACTCTAACGTGTGAGGCCTCCCACCCTCCTTTTTTTTTAATTTGACAGCATTCCTATGAGGTTACTCGACCCTCCCGGAGGTTCGCCAGAAACCGTTTTTCGAGGATTTTTTCCCCCGTTTCAAATGACCTTTGCTTCCTGACTCAATTTTGATTTCTCTTTTGAAAAGAGTTCCTCTTCGTCTCCTCTTGCGGAACGAAGATAGTTTTTTTCTTCCCCTTCGGATTGTATCCTTTAAGTATTGAAGGTTTTCCTTGCCCTTCCCCTTAAGACTTGTTTTCTGTGTTGCACAACTTTTCCCCCCCTCCCCGATAGCCTTTCCTTTCTGAGGGTATTTTTGTTCTCCTTCTTTGATTCCCTTTTCCGAGTTTCACCACGACTCCGAGCGGTTGATTGGATAGGTAGAGTTTTTCCCCTGTTCCCTGTGTAAGTCTTTGGAGTAACTTTCTCCCCCCCCCCCCTCCTTCCCAATATCCTTCATCTCCCCAGATGTGGCTAGCTCAAGACTTTCTTCTTCTCTTCCCCCCTTCGACATCGGTAAGTTCCCAACTTTACTTTTTCTTTGCCTTTGTTCATCTTTTCTGCTTTCCATTATGTTGACTCTTATTATGAGGGAGGCTGCCTAGCCCCCTCCCCTCCCCTCTGGAGAAAAGGTTGACTTTCTTTCAAGATGAGGAAATTCCCCGCAGAAGTTCCTTGAACGTCTGCAGCATCCTGACAGTCCTGTTCTATCTTGTGCCAGCTTATCCTTGTAATCGAACCCTCCCCTAGTTGGTTCCGGTTTGTCTCTTTTTGAGTGTTCTTCCTTTCCTCCTCTTTTGTTCCAGCCTATGCTTCTGGTTCCCCCCCTTGAGATCTCCGGTCAGGGCTGAGTCCTCGGCGCCCCTCAGTGGACCACAAGAACTCGGAGAAGATACTTAAGGGGTCCTCTGACCCGTGCGAGAGCCCAATGAAACCGACCCTTCCCTTTTTTTTTACCAGATCCTCGGACTGTATCTATCTTTTAATCTCCTTTTTGTTGTTTTCTCTCTCTCGACCTCTGCGTTTGACGCTCGTTGGAGACGAAGACCCTTCCCCTTATTCTCCTTCTCGTTAGGATCACCCCCCCCTTCTTTGGTCGTCTTCCAATGTTAGAGTTTGTAACTTCTGTGACGCCCCCTTCCATCTCCTTCATTATAGTGGTATTCTACTTTCGTTTTTCCCCTCAGCAGAGCGAAGCGGGAACACCAGCGTTTTGTTTTCCTTTTCTGCTCCAGACGCCACCCCCTCCTCTGAGTTCCCTTTTTAGCGGAACCCATTCTTTCCCTCTTCCCCCTCTTTAGACGACAGGCTTTAAGAGGCAGATCCGCGTCCTCCCGGAGGCGGAACTGGATCTCCAGAGTTCTGATCTGGGTATGTCATATTCTTAAGATTTAGTCCCGCCTACATCTCCCCCAAGCTCCACAAATTTTAAAAAAAAATCTGGTCCTTGTTCATCCCCACATAAAGGATGCCCCTTCTTTTTTTTATCCTGCCTGAGGCAATAGGAGAGACGAACTCTAGCGATGACGAGAATACCTTCCTTTCATATGCTTCATTCCCCCCGGTGTTTGTTGAAGAGACGGGCTCCGCCCCATTCCGGCGACCCTGGTTTCTGCCACCAGACTCTTTCCCACCGCCAGCTTCGGGTTTTTCTCCCCATTGTTAGGGACTTCCAACTTCCCCCCCATCCCCCCACTTACCCTTCCGAGGCGGTGGCGTCCTCTCGTTTTTATCATGCACAGACCGTCTAAGGTTCTCCTTCTCTTTAGGCTCGTTCAAGAAGGCCAACTGGCCTCTTTTGTCCTCCGTGGATGAGCACCTTTTGAAGTTGACATCTCTATTGTACGTATTTCTTTTTCCAGAGATAATCCCTTTCTCTTTTCTCCTTTCTACCTCTACTGTTTATGTAAAAGGGGTTCAAACCCCAACCCCAGGGCACAGTTGTGCTCCCCCTTTAATCTCCTTGCGTCGGGTACTTCCTCAATCGGCGGCCTGCCCGCATCTGTGCATTCTTACACTTTTCGTGTCCGAAAGTCTGGGACGATTTTCCTTCCCTTTCCCCCCCCCCGGCCCAGTTAAAGCCATCTTCCCTCGATTGGCAGAGGGTCCCTCTTTTGCGGGGTTTCCGTCACACCCCCCCTTTCCTGGTAAGATAGGTCCCGACTTGACAAACCAAAAGATAAAGGCCACCTGCAAAGGACTGAGACCTCCCCCCTCATGGTCAGGACCAGTATTCTCTGTTCAGAGGGAATCCGGACCCGCTTTTCGTCCCATCCCTCATTTTTTTTCATGCCCTTTAAACGGAAGACCGTCGGAGGGACCCTGATAGACGCTCGTGCTGAGTTGCTGAGTCGGTGAAGGGGCGATCGAATTGGCTCGAGACCCGCTCCTGACCTGCAGCCCTTCTGAGTTTTCCTTGACGGCGGAGATGTTCTCAGTTTTCCAGTCCCTTTTAGTTGCCGTAGCCCGTACAGCTGCCCTCCCTGTTTCCAGGTGACGTCCCTCTTCCCTCTTACAGATTCGGCTACAACAAGATGTCCCCTAGCAGACCGACTCCCTCGTTTCGTAGGCATCGGCGCTACTTCTTTCCGTCGACCTGTTTCTAGTAGTCCGTCCGTAGCAGAACCTTTGCGTCAAATCAATCTGACCTGGCTTCTTTTCACTGCAAGACTAAACAGATGCGCACGGACTCAAATACGATCCGGACCCAATACTCGAAGCCTGGCTTAAGACGGAACATGGAGACATAGGATTGTTTAAGCCCGGTTGGTTCTGGGTGCCTCTAGTTCTGAAGGTGATACACCCTCTGAGGTGCTTTGGTCGTCCTTCGCAAGTCAAGGGATCTCGCTAGTAGAGTTCATAACCAAGCACCGTCCCTTTAAAGTCCGCGATGAATTTGGATTCAAGGGAAAGGTTCTCGCCACAGTCAAGTTTTTTTTTTTTTTTTTTTTTTTGAGGGGGGGGATGTGCTTTTTGTCGTGGGTCTTTTGGGGTTTGTTGGGGGGTTTTTTTTTTGACTTTTTTTTTTTTCTTGCTGGAGGGCTTTCTAGGAGTTGGGCTTCTTTTGTTTGGGTTTGGGGCCCGGCGCTTGTTTTTTTTTGAGCGGGTTTGTGTTGCTGTGTGTCTGGTCTTTTGGGGTTTTTGTGGTTTGCGGCGGGTTCGGGCGTGTTCAGTGGGTGTTGAATTGCTGCCGGTGACAGGCCCCAGATTCTCTGGATTCCCCCTGACTTTTTCGCTTGCGTTTTTTGAAAAGACGGAAGACCCCTTAGTCTCTGGATTTTTCTTGATTTCATGCTTGATCATAGCGCTCTCCGTGAACAGAAGACGACCACTTCTTCAGAGGTGGTGATGATGCGAAAGGTTTTCCTTCTTTTCTCGTACCGGTCCGTCCAACTGCAAGAAGGGAAGTCTTTCCTTCTCCTCGTTTGAGGGGCACGTACCCTCCTCAAGGAATCCCTGCGGCCCTTTGTACTGTCTTAAGAGTCCGTCTCCCCGACCTTAGCTTAGGTGCTGGCCCTCCGTCTCCCTTTTGTCTCCCATTTCTGCCCTGGCGACCTAGAACACCCATCCTACCTGGTGAGTTCCGCTATGAACACGCATTTTTTCTTTAGCCCCCCCATCTGCATTTTACCTGAAGTTCAGTGCAGCCTCCGGTCTGATTTTTCCGAAATAGTCCGAGCGGAGGATCTGAAAGTGAATTCTTCCTAACCCCTCCACGATGAGGGTATCCCCTTCTCGATCATGTTCTGCCCCCCGTCCCCCCGCCCCCTTCTAAGATTGAATTGTACGGTTGTCCTCTCTTGTAGGATTAGATCCGCGAGTCATGGGTTTCTTCCGGGATCCCTTCTCTTTTTTTGCTTTATTGAAATCTCTATAAATCTTTTTCTATTGAGTTGATACCGCCCGCTGCGACGGGATCCCCGTTCTCCTCTACTAATTATCCCCTTGACTTAATCGAACTCCAGTCCCGTTTTGGTAAGGTGTCTCTTTTTCCGTAAGCCCCCGATCTGCCTTGGTATAGTCCTTTCCCCGGGTCTCCCGGATGACTTGAGCTTGACCCTGAGGACCACTTCTCAAGAGTTAAAACCTTTTTCTCGCCTCCTGGAGCGTTGACGTATAGCAAAGGTCTCCTTCGCTTTTTTCATGAGAGTTGGAGATAGTCACCTTTTTTTCCCTAATCCTTTTCCCCCTTATACAGCTCAACTCCCTGTTCGGCTTTGCGCTTTAAAAGAGACTTCTTACTCTTTCCTTTCCGGGTCTCCCTTCCGGTATTTTTTCCCCCACTTTTCCACTTTTCGGTCCTCCTGATCATTTTTTTATCCAATCGGAAGCCTCTATTCCGATTCACCATTTTAGCGTCTTTCCGGGACGTTACCATCTCTTTTATCTGTCTGTTTTGTTGCTTTTTTCAAGTATTCACTCCCCATGGGTGTTGGTCCCAGACCCCTTCAATTTTGTAAACGATGCCAGGTTCTCTCGTGTCGATTTGTAACTGAGGGTGAATGGTCTCTCAATAGTTTTTCCTTAGGTATTCCTAAGGTCGGACGCTGAAGATATTTTTTGTGTTCTCAAGACGTGTCATTGGAGGTTAGAGCAACTACCCCCCGTTACTCCCACCCAGGCGGTTAGACAAACTCCAGTTTTTTTACGATTTTTCAACCCGTACATGTAATTCCTTGTAGTCGTTGAATGTAAATTTCCCTTCGCGGATTATCTATTTTCCCCCCGAGTT
>Ga0179591_1263038_pt1 | contig 12505 bp, 14 predicted proteins | sample CZOMad2_1_08_16f_FD_182891 | JGI IMG/M metagenome (GOLD analysis project Ga0179591, IMG submission 182891) | Vadose zone soil fungal communities from Angelo Coast Range Reserve, California, USA - CZOMad2_1_08_16fungal (PacBio error correction) | ecosystem: Environmental > Terrestrial > Soil >... | reverse complement strand
GGCATTTCCCTCGTCCCACCCAACTCTTCCTTTTTGGCCACATAAGGATAATTTTCACTTCACCCGCTCCCCCGTCTGCCTGTGTTTTTGGTTAGCAGAACATGTCGTCTTGCTGAAGCCCTCCTTAAGCAGAAACAGCTGTACTTCCACAATCCCTGAGATCCATTGAGTTTGATGAAACCTCCAGCCCTCGCCAACCGATTTTCGGCGTGAAAACTGCGGCCGTTGGAATCCTTTTCCCGATTCCGGTTGTCAGTTCCCATTGAGAACGAGGGTCCCCCCGAAACTCTATGATATATGTTGAGCCCTTCCGAAAACTCATTGACCCTTATTTCTCCAGCCAAAGACTTCCCTCCCTGAGTCTCCCCAGGCCAGTAATAGTTAAACCCACACTTTCCCCGCACCAGAGGCCCCAAGATCGCCCCCGGCATCTCCCTCTTATCCCCGTTGTTTTTTGAGTCCTGATGTGGACTCTTTCACCCTTCTTTTCTTAGTTGAATTTTGTTATCGTTCTCTTAAGACATTTTCCTGCCTGCATTAAATCTCGTCCCAATGAAGGTTGATTCCTTAAGGTTAGTCCTCCCCCCCCTCCAGACCGTTTTTTACCCCCTTTCGTAGAATTGGAGTACACCTTAATATGACTTCTTCCTGACTCTTGTTTCCCCCCCCCCCAACTCGGTTTTTCTTCTGTCTAGCATAAAAACGCTTCTCGAATTTTCATTTGCCTGCGTTTGCTGCTTTAAAGATTAAGTACCCTTAGGAGGCTCCCTGTTTCCTTTCCCCCCCCTAAACACCTGCCAGAATGGAGAGTGGCAGCCTTCAGCTCTTATCTTTTGGGTTAGTCTCTTCTATTTTATTTTTTTTTGTGCCCTTTACCTCCCCCATTATGCTCCTCGAAATACTGGAGCCTCTTCTGGGTTTTTTTCCCAATGGGAGGTCATCCCCTTTTGGGCACATCATCCTTCCCTACCTCACCATGTTTTGATTTTCTCTTGTAATCTTCGGTTTTCTCAGGTGGCTTTTATTCGCAATTCTTTTCCCCCTGTCAATCTGATCTACTCTGTCGGAGGACTGCTTTTTTCCCCTTGCGTTGTGTGTTTTCTCGCGCTTAGACCCTTGATCGCCGCTTGCAAGGCCTCTTTTTTCGTCGTCTGGAGTCTGATTCTCCTCACGTGCTCGTTTCTTTTCGGTTTTCATACCTTCTAGCTTTGCCCTAGTCCAATCTCTTTCCTCCCTCGGCCGTACGAATTGAGTTTTTTTGCATTTTTTTTCTCACGATGATTGGTCTTGGGAAACCCTCCTCTTATCGTCCGCCCATCTGTTAAGGAAAAGATCTGTGGTTCCAACTCGTTTCCCCCCCCCCGTCCACCAATCATATTCTTTATCTGAAAATCTTAAAAAAGGAACTTGTTTTTCGGCTGAGATCATTGCGTCAACTTCTCGGTCGCGATTGCATCTTAAGAAGGAGGATTCCGAATATCCTTCCGAATCCCTGTCTTTCCTTTTCTCTCCCCTCCTATTTCGAGGATTATTTATGTAGGCTCTGCTATCTGTTCACGCCCCTCTGTTTTTTTTTTTCATGACTTCTCCCTTCATTCGGATGTTTCCGGCCGCAAGAGCCCTCCCCTTGCGCCTTAAGTGTTCTGTTCTCCCACTTGAAAGTGATTTAGAGGATTTGTCGTTTCAACTGGTGACTCAGAGATACCTTTTCAGATTTTAAGGTGAGCCCTCTTTTTACTCGCCTGTATGTTCCCCCACTTGACCCCACAGGGAAGATTAACTTTTTCCCCTTCGACGATGTTTCCCTCCCCTTCGGAATGCGAGGCGCCTTAGGAGACGTGCCTATTAGGAGGAGATTTCTTTTCACATGCCTTCCCTTGTGTATGACAAGATCAGGGCGAGGGCCTAACCTCCCGTCCTTCCTTCTCCCATTGGCATCCGCCCTTCTTCATCCATTTTGATAGGAAGGCTCCATGCCTTGGATGCAGACCCCCTGCTTTCGGTTTTCTTCCTCTTGACAATGGAATAGTTGAAGTCCCCCTCCATTTTTTCATGCGACGACCCTCCCAATGCTTCCGTCTGCTGAGACAACTGCCCTTACGCCCATCACTTTTTTTCAAAACCTCTACCTCCGCGAATCCTCCTGGGAAGACGAGGAAGGTCTGACCAGATAGGCATGTTACCAGCCTTAGGACAATTTTTCCCCTGTATCTCTTCCTTTCTGGATGTTTCTGTTCTTTTCAAAGAACTTATTTCAAAGTTTTTCTTTCCGGTCCTTTAGTCACGGGTCCTATGGATTTTCCCCCAGTTCCTCCGGCAGCGCGCCCTTTCTTCTTAGCAGCGATGACCCCTTCCCCTCGGATGCCGGGCCCCCTTCTTGTCCGCGGTCTGCTCGTCCTTCCAGCTGGAAGGATTTCCAGCTTCCTTTGAAGGTGTCCGCAGAGCTTAAGCAGTCGGTCCCGAGCCTTGGTTTCGTCCCCTCCCCCCCAGGTTAGTCCCCTTCCCTTTTTTGACCGGGTTTCACGACGGAAGCGGACCTGATTTCTTTAGCCGTCTCCTCCTTATCTTTAATAATCCTAATTGTTTTTTTTTTTTAGATCTTTCGTGGGATCAGACATCTCCCTTCGCGCTGCGTCGTGAAAACTCCAAGGGCCAAACACGGCGTCCTTTCCCCTTTCGTTCTCTCCTTTGAAAAGTTCCGATTTTGACGGACCTCCGAGGCATAGCCCAAATGAAGGAAACGTGTGGTTGCCCTGCATCCCCCGATGTATTCAAGTTGCCTTTTTTCGATCGAAAGATTTCAATGCTTGGGCAATTTTTCTTAATTTTGAGTTGCTGGACAACTATTCCTTGCCCTCTGTGATAAAAGGGATCCAAGTGCGCGTGTTTTCTAGTTCCTCCATCTTCACCCCTTCACCTTCCTCATTAACCCCTTCACTGTTCAACCCCTTTCTCCGATCAGATTGTCACTGTCTTGCACCACCGCAAGTCTGTCACCGTCCCTTCTCTTCGCTGGTCTTTTTCCTCCTATGCTGGACTGGCTCTTTTTCTCCTTTTGCACTTTTTTTTCAAGAACCCCCCCCCCCCTCTCTTCTGAGCCTCGCTGTAATGTCCCTCGTGTTCCGATCGGGTTCTCTGGTCCTCTCCCAGAGCAGGTTCGAAGATGATGTTTTCCTAGATGCTCCGACAGCCCCACAGTTCCTTTTTTAAGATTCCGATACCTTCTCTTCCCAGACCCGGAAGAGTTCCCTTGATCCATTATGCCTTAGGACTCACGTACTAGCCCACTTCCTCCCTGCCTGCACCGTCAATGGGGAGTACCGGATTGAGTGCGTTTGCGGCCTCTCAACTGATCGTGACCTACCCCGCCTGTATGAATTTCTCGACCTCCGAATATAGCTCGAAATTCTCTAGAAGCCGCATCTTTGATGTGCTATTCTGACATTGGAAGAACGGACTTTGACCCCCCTTTAACGTCTGCAAGTGACCAGCTCAGCGTTCTTCCTCCCACCCCACGTCGCGGCGTGGTTCCTCGGACCCTTCGATTAGTCCTTTTAGAGAGTAAACAATCTTTTCCCCATCCTTGGCAAAATTCCCTTACCTTTGCCTACCTCGCCGGCTTGCTTCTGGCGAAACAACCCTTTCCTCAATCGTTTCAAACTTTTTTGTTTTTTTACGTGCCCCCCACAGCATGAGGTCTCTCGCATTCCTCTACATCCAGAAATTTCCCTCCAATCGGCTAGTCGTTCCCTCCGACAGATCGCCTTCCAAATAGTTGCAAGCCCCCCGCGTTTCATCTTTTTCTCGACCGAGCCCCATTTCGCAGGCTCGAAACCCCAATTTTGCGCCCTAAAGAAGGACCTTTTTTGGTATCAGTATTTCTGGGCGTATCTATTAGCAGTTGTTGAATTGGACCTCCCTTTGAACAACCTCTTTCCTGAACCCCAAGATTAATAGGTGTTAAACTAATCGGCCCCAATATCCCAGTCTTTTTTTTTTTCAATTTTTCCTACCCGTCTTTGTCCCCCCCCATTATCCAGGTAAGGCACGGTTCCATTTAATCTTGTCACCCTTCCGATCGCAGCATTCCTCTCCTACAAAACCAACCCAAAGACCCCTGTTGATAGATAATCTTCCGTAATCAATTTATTCCCCTCTCCCCCCTGGGAATTTTCCCTTTCTTGAGATGTAGCTGCCCAGCCTTCTGACCCCACCCCGCCCTTTTGTCCTGTCCTGCCGCTTCGATCAGAAAGTGTCCGGCAAGCAGTTCCTATAGAAAGCACTCCTAAGATAGGGATTCCCCGAACAATCCGACCCGACCCCTCCCCCATGGAACTTCTAGGGCTGGGTTGCTGACAACATGGTCTTTCCGTTTCCCGCCGACTGATTCGTAGTCTCATATGTATGAAAGCGTTCTTTCACCCACTGCTTTCCTCGATCTCCTACCCCCTTTTTGGTCCTCTCTCCCATGCACGAGCAACGATAAGGTATGTCCTGTGTTTTCGCAGCCAAGTTAGAGCAGTTTCGACGCGTCAAGGGTTCCTGCCTAAGCTGCACTTACAGTCCCCACCTCTCTTCTTTGCCCGACTGTTTGATGCCCTCAGACAAAACTGTTTTCTGCGTTAATCGTCCTTCCTCTTCCCTTGATCCGGCAGGTCTCTCCAAAGGGACGTGCTTTCAATCAACGCCGCTCTTTATATGGTCGCCTCCCTTCCGTTTGAAGACTTCGCCCCTCTCCCCTGAAAACGACTCGCCGTAGCAAGTATTCTGGGTAACGACAACTTGTCTGACAGCATCTTTGAAAAAACCAAAACAAACCCCCCACACCAAACCACACAAAAAAACACAAAAAACAAACCCCCCCCCCCCCCACAAAAAAAACCACCCACCCAAAAAAAACCCACAACCCAACCCAAAACCACCCCCAACAAACCAAACCAAACCAAACCAACTTCGAGGATGAACAAATTATCTATAATACTAATTTGGTTGTTGATATAGACCTGGGCAGCCGAAGTTTTTGAGTATGCGGTTCTTTCGTTTTTAGTTTACCCTCTTACGTGTTTCTCTCTTCCTACTTTGGATCTTTGCTTTCACTCATCGTAAATGAGGATTGGAGGCGCGTTCGCTAAACCATTCCCCCCTTAGGCTTTCACCTCGTCGCGCGCTGCGGTTCCCCCCCCCCGTTCCTATCCATGCTTTCTTACACTCCCTGGTTTTCGTCTGGCCCCCACACGCCTCTCGCATTCTTTTGCTTCAGGAAACTCGTTTGCTGTTACCGCTCTGAAGCACTTTTCCCTTTTTTTGCTACCGAACAGGGCAAGACTTTTTTGCCTCAGTGAGTTTTTTTCTTCTGAATTGCCTTTTTCTCGGTATGCTTTGGTGACACCTCCTTTCTCCATTGATGCAGACCCTTTTTCCTCATCTCGCTAAAATGATTTTTAACAACTCAAGAGGACCAGCCCGACCTGGAACCATTCTTTCTTGTCGTATTGATATTGTAATCTTCGTGCCCCGATTTTGGGCTTCGATATCCCAATTAGTTCAGGATATGTCTTTACCTAGCGCAACTTCTGTTGTGGTTCTACTCTATTTGATAAGATAAAAGTCTTTTTCTCAGAGAAAACGGCCCCCCTCTGTTTTCTCTGATATTGCTTATTTTTTGATATCAATTCACGTTGAGGTGTCTGAGGTTAGGTTATACTCGACCTGATGACTCTTTCTTCCCAAGTTTGAATCGGAGACACTCATCTTTCCAGGCCAGTACATTTTTTTTGAGTTTTCCATTCGAAGTTTTTACTTAGGATCCCGTCTGCTTTCTTTGGTTTACATACCCCCCCTTTTGGGACCCCCTCTATTCTTAGGCAAAAGCCCCGAATTGGTTTAATCCTTCGGACCCCAGAAAGGCTAAATCGCCCGTTGACTGCCCAGGATACGGTCCTTCGTTGTTGCTAGATATTGGTTCGAATTTCCACTTCTTCGTCGCACGTTTTCGTCTAGGGACTTCTCAAGATCTTTTGAATCTCTGGTTCGGTATATCTCCTCCTCTGATTTTGGAGTAGTTCCTTTTTCAGATCTTATGCGATTTTCCCGTTAAATTTTTAATGTCACTTCCCCCCTTTATTTTTTACGGATTTTAGGGCTTTTTCTTGCCAAGGTCTTCTTTTTCCGTTGATCGTACTCTTAAAGAAGACCATTTTTTTTCCTCTTGTAGGTTTTGTATAGCTAGTTGACCTCTCTCTTTGGGACGGGTCAATATGGAAACCTACCTTGGTCGAATTTCTCCCTTGTGTTTTCTTCCTTCCTATTCGCGTTTTTAATTTGATCTTTGAGGTCTCCAGGTAGTTAGTAATGCCGACGACCGCCCTTAGTCCTGCGCCCGGGTTCCCCTCTGCTTTTCGAGAAGGAGATGAGGATTGCGCGGTAGTCGGACCATTTCGAGTCAAAGATCGGTGTGATCATTCTTTTTATTCGCACGAACAGTTTATCCCATTCGAGCCTTTGCGACTCCAGTAGTCAGTGAATCCGTGTCTAGGACGGCGTTCTTCCTGCATTTGCGCCGAAAGCTTTGAGCACTATGTTCTTCGATCCCCATTTGGCATTCTGAAGGGATCTTCCCAAGAATTCTTTCGTCTTCTCTCCTTTTAATAAACCCAGCGGGCAGCTTTTTATCCCTGTTCTGGTACTTTAAGCCCCCCCCCCCTCCCCGATCTGAAACACCCGAGAATAAATAGATGCTCCGTTTTTAGCAGGATTCCGGTATTGACCCCCCTGCTAAGATCTGGCTGATCTTTTTCCCCTCTGTGTGTGCCCCCCCTCCCTTTCCGAGCTGTTAAGGGTTTGAGTTCTATCCGCGCCCAGATAGATAGAACCCTTTTTCATTGAGAAGAGTCCCAGGTGTCCAATTTAAGATGGCTTCCTCTCCTCTGCCGAGAAATGATTTCCCTCCTTTGATTTCTTTCTCAAAGGTCCTTTCCCCCACCCCTGTCGACATTGTCGTCTCTTCTCTCTGAAGGCAAGTGTTCCACCCCACCCATAGCTGATGGACCCCCTCTTTCCCGTTTCATGCCTCGGCCCAGTGCGCTCGGCTTAAGGACCACCCTCAGTTTTCCTTCTTCGCACGCTTCCTAAAGAATGTGAAGCCTTTCGGGGTACACGACCTAGCGATAAGGGCTTTTTTTGAGCAGCCTTTTTCTATCTTTTCTCCCCACCTTTTGAGGAGATTGTCGTGAATTCCCCCGCCTCGCCACCGTTTGCTTCCCCTTCTGCCATCTGGCCACCAGCTCCCCCGTCCCTTTGATGTCATTTCCCCGATGCCCTCCTTCGTGAAAGGACTATGAGAATAGCCCACCCTCGACAATGGACTTCCCTCTTTGGGAACGAAGAAGCAGATTCTTTCAGTTTCGACTCCAGACCGCTTTTTTCCCAGGCGCTTGGTCATTAAGGATGTTTCCCCTTCCTTTGCCTCTCTTGTTGTTTTAGCTAAATAGTCTTCCCCTGGCCGGTTATCTTAAACTTCCTAACCTTGCATTCCTTCCTGAAAACGGACGTTCTAGCCTCTTTGGCTCGACATGGAATCTCAGAAAGCATACATCCAAAGGCCCTAAGAACTTCTTGGTCATCACGACCTCTTTCGGAACTGCTAGAATATGAGAATTTTTTGATCGTCTCCGGAGGATTCCCTATTGTAAGTTGAGAGTTTGTTTTCCTACTTGGTCCTTGGTTACGCCGTCGCCCTCGTGGTCGGTCAAGCACGATGGCCCCAGCTGTTCGTTAATTCTCCTCCGAAAACTTCGCTGCCCCTGAGGCCACCGTACCCCTGCGGCCCTCGGCCGGGCCACATGCTCATATCTTGCCCCCTCTTCCTTTTTCCCCCATTTCCGTTACTTCGATCTGCATTCTCGACCAAAATTTCTGGCGTTTGCGCCTAGCCTCTCTTTCACCGATGCTTCAAGCTGAATGGCATCCCTCCCCGTCCCCCCTCATAGGTCTCCAGGCTCTCCCTCCGCCTGTTCAGTGCTGACCCCAACTCGTGACTGAAGAACGAATGTAATTACCTCTTCCCCCTTTCCTTCCCCGCAAGTGCAACCGCGGCGCACCCCTCTCGCGACCCTTTTCTTGTCTCTTTCCCGTTGTGTCCAAAGGATGATCTTCCCCGGCTTTAAGAGACAAACCCTCCGAAAGAACTGCACCAGTTTTCCCTTTTTTATCTCCTCTCATCTCCTTCTTTGCGGGTTTCGAACAATTCAGCATCGGTCCCCTCCAGTGCAGTCACAAACACACTTTCCCACCGATCCGCATCTCCGCGATCCAGACACGTATCCCTCGGTCGGTCTTACCTACGACAAGCCCTGTTTCTCCCCTCACTAGTATTTTGCAAGCGCCTCCCTTTTCCGCCTTCCCCTTGAAAGTTTTTTCTTCAAGGAGAACACCAACCTGACCGCCCTCCGCAAGTGGGTCTCCCTCTGCTGGATTATCTCTTGTAGCCTTTACTTTTGCCCCTTTTTTTTTTTTCACAGATCTGTTTTTTTTTTTTTTTTGGGGTGTGTGTGTGGGGTTGTGTTTGAGGGTTGTGTTTGCTAGTTCTTCAAACTGATTTCGTCTCTTAGGTTCCCCCCCGAAATGAACCCCCTATCCACAGCAGCGTTTTCCTTATCGACGCGCTGGTCCACCATCCCTCTATCCGGTACGGACTTTGCCAACTCTGCGTCAAGCGGCTACCAATACTTTTCCGCTTTCCAGCATTCTGCTCGTTCTTAAAACCCCCTCCTGAACTGTTTCTTTCTATCAGCGGAAGTTTTCCTCCGCCCTCTCCAAGTTTCCTTTCCAGCGTTCTTGTATTTGCTTCTCCCCCCCAACTGCGCTGAGACCCCCCCCCCCCAGCGTTGTTTCTCTTATTAGATAAGACCGAAAGAATGTCTCCTCCCCCCCGATACGATCGCTTTTTGTCCAAGAGACCCTCCGACCCCTTTCCAAGCGGCAGCTCTCGTCCTGCTCTTCTTGTTCCCAAAATCCTTTGCCGCCATTTTTCCTAGCGCGTCTGTTATTCTCTTTCATATGGATGCAAGGTACCCGATCTTTGTCATAACCCCCCCCTCATCCTCTTTGACGCCCTGTTCCAACGATACTTTGCTTTGGTTCGGTTCTTCATCCCCAAGGGATGGCCGACGGGCTTCCGTCTCCCGCCCGGGTAAACTGACATTTAGCACAATCCCCCCTGCGATCCGATCCGGGTTTTTCTGACCCTACAGCTCCTCCCCCCTTATTTTTTCTTCCAAGCCCTTTCTTTTTTCAAGCCTTTAAGATTCTTTAGCCCCCCACGGCTTCCTGTCCCTCACTAAAGAGCGTGCCCCTGTTGCTAACTCCTCCCCCCTCCCTTGTCATCCTCTGATGGCCTCAAAGCTTCCCCCCTGGTACTAGATTCCCAACTAGGTACGCCAAACGTGATGAACCGACTCACGAGGAACCCCACCCTCTATGACCCCTGATCTCTCTTTCCTAACTCTTTTTTTTTTTTTTGAGAGCTCTTCAATGTGGTACTCCTCTTTCCTTTCATTCTTTGAATACCACTTAGTTACCCCTGTCTGTGTCTTTTTCTTTTATAATTTACTTGTAGATGAAAGACTCCCTTCAATGAACTGGATTTCTTCCCCTTTTTAGATGCACCCCCCCCCCTCCCAAGCTGGCTTTTTTTCTCCCCTCTCCCTTTTCGATGAAGGTCATGTGTCTGAAGGACCTTTCCGTGGAACCTCCTAACCTTCCTTGTTTTTCGTTCCCTTTTTTCTGTCTGTGTCATTCCCCACCAGCTCTTCTCCCCCCCCTCCATAAATTTTTGCTCTTTCGCGTTTGCTGAGTAAGTGTTCATTTCCAAACCTTGTTCTGTCCCCACGCCAACACCGAGAAATGTATTCCCCTTTTCTCCTGTTTTCAGATTTTCTCTGGGGTTATTCTATCTCTCGTATTTGTTTCCCCCTCCCCATATGAGAAGTAGTCCATACTTAGCCGACTTTCTATTCTTCATTGGAAACAGTCCCCTGGAAGAGTCCTACATTGCCCATGCTTTTCTTTTGTCGGTCTTATCTTTCAAGCCGAGGGAGATTCCGGGATCTTTCTCCCCTTCGTTGACCCCCCCCCTGGCCGGTTTCTATCTACTTTCGCGTCAAGGATGAAAAGTCCGTTTGTTTGTTCTTACCTTCCGCTTTTTTTAAGAATTTCACCCTATCTAAGTTCGACACCCTTAAAGAGTTCCGTGATTTCTTTTCATTTAAATGAAGATATCTGCTCTCCCCGGGCTGGCTTGCGGTTAGGTTCTAATGAGAATTCTTATCTTGTACAATTATTTTTGAATTCCCCTCCCCTACCCGCCATTACCTCGCATGCTTTTCTTTGATCAGGACTTCGCTAATTTCTTTGCTCCCGCTGCTTTTCGGGTTGCGTAATTTTTTTTTTTGTTCCAACTCCGATTAGAACCGTCACTACAATCCGAGTGGGACTGGACCTGCCCCCTTTCCCAAATGTTTTCATTTCCTCTCTCCGGATTCCCCCTAGGATAAATTCCCTCTGTACTTGGCGCGATATTTGTGTCAATCTGTCCCCCCAATTCCTCGGTCTTGACCTTATTGGACACGCCTTGCCGGATGCAAGACTTTTTTCGTCCTCTGGCTGTTCGTATTTATTCTCTCGCTGGAGAGCTTCTTCTGCATAGCGATGCTTGGTCCCTTTCATAATTGTTTTGGCCCAACTGATTCTTGATGGTCGGAGCCCTGCACCTCCTGGCGATTATCCTCCAACTTTCCTCCCCCCACTCAAGTGATTGACTTTTTGAGTCTCTTCAACGAGTGGGGGTCACTAATCGATCGTTCCTTTCCTGGTTAACCGACCCTGTGGGAGCAGGGGTCTTTGTTAGCGACGTCCTTTTCGGTTTCACTTGATGCCTCACTGTCCCGATGCTTTCCCTTCGTTTTTCTTCCTTTCTACTCTTTTCCCTTCTTCCGCAGTCTTCCTCCTTTTCTACAACTTTTTTGTAGGTCCCATTTAGCGTAAACCTCCCCGGTGTTATGTGTGGATTTAACCTCTAATTTCGCTTCTCAAGATCAGACGCCCTTAGCCCCCCCCCCCCTCTCCCCCCCTTGCATTTTCTGAAGTAGGGATTTGTGACCGCTTCAGCTCTTTTCGGAGGCTTATGAATATGGATGCCTCCGTCTTTCTTCCCTTGCTGGTCGCTTCCTTTTTTCCCTCGGCCTATCAGCACGGTGTTCCTTGCACCTCGACCCCCCCGATTGAAGATGTGACACTGCTTCCTCTGACTAACATGTACACGATCTTCCCCACATTCGAATCCCTCCACCCCCCGCTTCCTCCGCCGGAGGCATTATTTCCAGGTTCCTTTTTTTTTTTTCCCCCTTCCTGGAAGATGTGAGCAGTTCAGACATGGATGATTCCCCTCTTCCGTATAGCGTCCGGTGAAGGGCTTTTTGGCTATAAAGTCTCAGCACATTTCTGCCCCCCCTATCAAATTTTTTTTTCCCTCCCTTCCTGTAACGGTTGACAATTTAATTTTCTTTCTTCCCAGCGTCTGCCCTTGAGGTAGCATTGAGCACGCCTTTCACCAACGGATCCTTTTCGTCCAATACCTTTCACTCGACAGAGATTCCCGCTTCGAGCGCTAATGAAGTCTTTTAACTTCCCTTCCTTATGACCCCCTTTTGTGCCCGGTTTGTCTCCTGGGCTATTTCGTAGGATTAACCGTAGTCGTTCTAGCCTTTTTTTTTTGTAACGTTTTCACCTGAATGCGATCTCCTTTTTTTGGCCCGTTTTTGCTCTTGCTTGCGTCCCTGGCGTCTTTCTTTTCTCCTTCCCCACTTCTCTTCTTTTTACTTACTTCTTGTTGTATCGATATTGTAGGGGACGTCCCATGCCGGAGACCCCGATGTCCCTGTAGTGTCCTCCCCGGGCAAAAAAAGGACCTCTCTTCACTAGTTTTTCGAGTTAAGCAACCAAGTTGCTCCGTCGGCCTCTGCTCCTCCACCTTCCCCGCCTTCCCGCTTGCTCTCTTCTTCCAGTCCTTGCCTCAGAGATATAGATCAACGGTCGATTGTCATCCGTAGTGGACGGACACTTGTATCTTTCTCAACGAACTACCGTTCGCTTTTCCCCGGCTGAAGTGCCATCCCATTTCTTAACGTCCGTGAACCGTCATTAAGGGCGACCTTTTCCCTTCCCTCCTCGTGCTCTCCGTGATCGAAAAAGCCCCAGTTCACTTCCCTTATTTACCCTCATCGGTTATCAAGCTATTTTCCCTTATAGGCCCCCCCACTATTTCTTCGCGTTCAATGGTTTCCCCTTAAAATGTCTCCTTCTTCTTGCAAGCCATTATACTTACCGCTCTGTTTTCCTATTTTCCCAATCCCTCTCAGGTGCCTTTTCTGAGATGGTTTTTTTAGAGATGAGCGCCCTCCCGTTCTTCCGATTCACCGATGCCACCCCTTCATCCTCCCAGTCCGGC
>Ga0179591_1227821_pt1 | contig 12506 bp, 5 predicted proteins | sample CZOMad2_1_08_16f_FD_182891 | JGI IMG/M metagenome (GOLD analysis project Ga0179591, IMG submission 182891) | Vadose zone soil fungal communities from Angelo Coast Range Reserve, California, USA - CZOMad2_1_08_16fungal (PacBio error correction) | ecosystem: Environmental > Terrestrial > Soil >... | reverse complement strand
GTTCTTTCGCTCTGTTGCCTGGCTTAGGCTGTAGTCGTAGCATCCAGTCCTAGAAGACCAAACTATTGTTTGGTCCTGGTCGTTTTATGCCGACGCTTTTTTATGTCCATTCCACAGGGTATTCTCCCCGAGGCTCTCTTTTGCGGTTAGAAGCTGTCTGCGTCTCCCTGAGACCTGAGTGAACTTCGCTCTTCACGTTTACACTGCTCTACTTTGCTACTTAGTTTCCACATATAGCTCTGACTTTTTTTTATTCCTCTCGGCCACACAACGACCTGTCACTATGTCTTTTACCTTATTCAAGGTTTTCTCCCGATCCTGATTTCTGTATCCCCTCTGACTATGATTCTCACGACTATTTAGCGATTTGCTCGGTTCTTCTTTCGTCTCGGCCCTACCTTCTCTCGGTCTCAGAGCCAAATCTCCCTGGGGTGTCTGATCCGCTATGTTTCCTTCACTGGCCCTTCCCTCCCGTCGGAAAGAGCCATTTTTCGGCCTCGGTCGCACGGTCCCAGCCCAGCCCTTTTATTCAGACCCTTAGTAGAAGGCGCGCCGGCGTCCCCCAACTCGCGCTCCTTTTCTCCGGATTGTGAATCTTATTTAAATTGACCTCCCTTCTTTCCTTATACCAGTTCATTGCGGCACGTCATTTCTATATACCCACTGGGTTTGCAGCATCGCGTACATGTAGACGCCAGTGGCGGGCTCTTTATTGACACCTACATCTGTTGTCGTTCACCCTTTCTCTGAGACTCCTATGACTCAGCGGTTTTTCTTGTTCGACCTACCCCCCCCCCAGCACGTTTGAATTCAGCTACAGCAGCCTCTACGTTTTCTTGCCTTCCTTAAAGGAACCCCCTCCCTCCGGGATGGTCTGCGTCTCTCTCACGCCCAACAGAGCTCTGTCCACACCCGCCCTGTTGAAGGCCGGTTTCGCTGAAGGGCGTTTCAAGTTTATTTTATCAGGTTGCACCCCGTGATGCTCGCCGCGGTACCGCGCGTTTCTGTCTCCCTTGTAGCTGCTATAGTGACGCTGTCAAGGAAGCCTGCATTTTTCTGGTCGGCCCTCGTTTCGGACTCGCCTAACACCAAGACGATGTGAGACCCCCGCATTCCGTCTTTTATTTGGTGACCAAGCCCCTCCGTAATCTTCTTAGTATCGACTTAGCAAGAAGCCAGGCTCGCGTTAGCGGGACCTCGCGACTCTTTCTCGCCCCCCCAAACCATTTGGGTTTTGGTGGGTTTGGCCACTATCCCCACTCTTTCCCGCGACTGTCCTAGTTTGGCCCGGCCGGACTACGCCCGCTCCCTCAAGATTGCGGTCGGCTATCGTCGGTTACCTTCTGAGATGTATCTGGATTCGGCCTCCCTCATTGTTCTCAGTGCTAGAGTTATTCAATCGTTGGCTTTCTTTGAAAGTCCCTTTCTACTTAAAGTCGGAGCCTGGTACGCACTCACCTCCTTTCAGCTTCGTCGACGACAAACCCGATAGTCGCGGCTTCACCCACCATTCAAGAGAAGCCTCTCTTCTACGATTTTTTTGATCTTTCCCCCGACCCAGATGACAGAGTCGTTCATGTTTCCTAATCATGTTTCCGGCGATTTGCGCTTAGCGCTTTTTGACGCCCCCGTGGCCACTTCGCTTTCCGGATATGGTACCGGTGAGCTCCCTTCGCCGCGCCCTATTGAGTCAACCTGCTGGGTCCTACACGGCTTTTACTGAGGCCCCCTTCGCGGAGGCTTGATTTCCACGCTGATCGACTCTCGCCGTAGAGTTTTCTTTTTTCCACTTTCCTCTCTGGTATCTATGTGGGGTGTTTTTGATCTTTTTTGTCAAGACTCGCGATTCGAGACCGTTTTCGTTCAGTCGTTAGAGGCTTCCCCTTCGGATGACTCAAGCAATGCATCTAGTGTTGTTTCCCCCCCCCGCTCAGTTCACTGCATGTGGCACGGTCCCGAGACACCCGGTCGAAGCTTCTAAGCCCCCATTTTTGTTTCTTGGACTATTTGCCTTCGCGCCTTGAAAGTTTTTTTATCGCACTGCTCCCGGCTTTCAGCACCCAGAGTTCTCTGTTGCCTATGGTGGTCAGATTTTATTTCGATCGAGTGGCTTAGCTTCTTGTTTTGTCTCAGATTCTCATCTGTTTTTCTGTAGATTCTACAGAGCTTTTTTTTCTTTTTCTTAAACCCGGTCTCCCCTCCGTTTCTCTCTGCTTGGATTCCCTCAAAAACCGGATGGCCCAATCTCTGCTGTCGTAAAAGGTGAGCAACACTTCAGCAATGCAGTAAGCACCACCCCCAGAGTCGCTTCTGAATTTTATTCGTGCTGCTGTGCGGCAGCCCTCGTCGGCGGCCGATTCCTGTTCTCCAAGATGACTATCTTTAACCCTCTTTCCTGGGGGCTGCTTGCGGAAGTCCTCGCCCTTTAGCCTGTCTGCTTTCGTCATCCTCCGATGCTGGGCTGTACGGTGTTTGAGGGCTAGGCTACGTCCTACGGGCAGAAGATTTTTTGCTTCAGGAGCCGTGTTTACCCGTTAGAGCTTTAAGAGTCAGATCCCTTTTCTGACCCTTCGTCAGATGGTGTAACTCGGCTTTTTATTAGTTTTTTTTTCATATGCTTCCGCCATTCCTCCTGTTTTTGACATGATCCGGGTCTCTCCTTTCTTTGTGTTCCGCCCGATTTTCGTTCTCAGCCTGATGCTTCTGTCCGGGATGAGGTCCTTTCCTTTTTCTCTACGTGTCTAGTCTTACTCGTACTTTTTTCTCTCTCAGCGCTTTATCTCACTCGATCACGGGAAGAGTCCCATTTTATGTACGACGGTCCCGCCTCTGTCCCCGCTGCCTCCTGGCGGTCAGGGCTCCCGCTGCGCGTATTCATCGTGCTCTGAAGTTTCCGTGCGTGAGTTTCGTTCACGAGGCTGCCCTTTTGCTGTCGTGGCGGCTCTTTTAGGATTGATCGCGTCTTCGCAGCCTTCCTTTGGTTTCCGAGGGACGTCAGCTGTAAGTTCCCGGTTGGATTTATTTTTTTTTTCCCGCGTAACTCGATTGATAGCCGGCGCTTTTTAAGTCCCCTGGGCGGTGGCCTTTTTCAGTTGCCGCTGGCTCTCCACCCCTATGAGTGGGTCTTTGAATCGCGGTTCGCCGTGGCGGTTCGTGCCCACCCGCTTTTCGAGATCCTCCTCGTCTACCCCCCTCGTTTGGAAGGTTCCCCTATCTCTTCTAGTATTCGGGTTTCTCCTTATCTTCCGATGGATGGAGAATCCCAGTCCCTGGTCTGAGAGCGGGTTCTCTCGGCTTTAGCGAATTTATGTCCGAATTAACACCGTCTTCTGATTTACTTCCGTCCTCTATTTCGCTGGGTATTACTCTCTTCGTCGTTTCTCCCCCTCGAGAAGAGGAGAAAGTTTCGTTTTTCCGTAGCTCAACAGTACGAGTCTCCTCCCCCTTTGAAGGGATGAGGAGGCGGCAATTCCTTCTGCTCAGGTCCGCCGATGGGCCCGTGATCGACCCTACATCTACCTCCTTTGTTTTGCGTTGAGATGTTTGCTTTAGGGTCCTGCTCCTCCCTCGGTTTCGCAGCCCGTCCCTTTCCTCCGACGGCTCGTTCGAGTTCCCCGCTTACAGATTATTTTTAGCCGGTAAGACCAAGTTCCAACTCCCCGATTGTCTCGTCTCCGAGGCGTCCTTTTCGGTTTGTTTTGAGAAGTTTCCCGCGCATGCCCTCAATTCGGACGTCCGTTCACGCCGAAGTCTTTTGTTGAGGCTTCCTTTCAAATTCCATTTCGACTACCTTTACGTAGATTCCGCTCTCCTGACTTTCTAGTAGCAGTCGTTACAAGTCATACCGATACCGCTGCATTTCGTATCGCATCCTAGAGACTTCCTTTAGACGATGTTTCGCTTTATTCGTTTCTCGGTTTCCACTCATTCGCGCACTTCGCTACTTAGCCCCCTTTCTCGGTGTTTGTCTCTCCTCTATTTAGAAATTCCCCGCGTCCTAAGTGCGTAACTTGCCCGCCCGCGGCATGCTCTTTCCAGACGTTCCTACTCCCACAAAAAAAGACCCGGCGTCTTCGAAACGTTCTTCCTCTTAGACGATGTTTATGACTTTAGCGCCTCCTTACCGCGATCAATCTGATTGTTCTCCTACGCATAATTTATTTTTTTTTTTTTCTCTAACCCCGTCAGTTACTATCAAGAGCGGCTCTGGCGCACTCTTTTCCTATATCCTCCTTTGAACTGTAGATAAGTCTTCCTCAGCGTCGCCCCTTTTTGTCGCGTCAACTTACCTCTCCTTTTAGATCCTTGAGTTCGCACACCCAAGGGGCACGGCATTTTCGCACGCGAAGACGGTAGGCTTGCCGGTAACATCCTCCTCGTTTTCGCGACGCTTCTTCCCCGGCCCCTAGAGCTGGGCGCGCCTTGACCGGAAGGGGCTTTTATGCAGTATTGATAGAACGCGTTGAGTTACTTCTCGTCCGCGCGAATCCATTGATCCCCACCCACCCCTGTTCCCCTCTGTTGCCCCCTTCTCTGAATCGAGGGGCGTTAGTTCTGCGCGATTCCCCAAATGCATCGAGCCCTCATCTATAGTTCTGTGACCGCGAGGCCCGTTCCTCTCCACGGATTTCATAACCTCTTCAGCTCCCGATTAGCTTTCACCTCTTTTCGGCTCGCGAGCGCTTTATACTCGGGGTCAGAAGCCTCCCGAGCCATTTTTTCTGATAAAATCCTCTTTCCGGTTCCGGCGGAGGTGTCAGTCCAGGCTTCATTTTTTTTCCTCCCGCATGTTTCGGCTCTGTGTCCCCGCCCGTGGATATGAAGGAATTTGATTCCTCACTTTCGTGTTCCTCCGCAACGACCCTCTCCCTCCGGAATGTGAACGAGTCATCGTCGCTTCTTACCCCCAACATCACCGTCTTGCCCTCTCGGGCTCGTTTTTCCCCCCAGAACTTCACTCCTGTAGAGGATTTCTGGCTCTCTGCCCCCCCTCGAGTCCTCCTGCTTGTTTTAGGGCCGAAAATAGCACGTATCTCTGTCTCTCCCCTTTCCCTTCTGCACCGATCACGTTGCTTTAGATTAGTACAATGATCTTTGCTACAAAGTGTTAGGCGGCTTTTTCCGGTGCAGGGAGTAAGTCCGAACTTCTTGATAGACTACCTCTCGCGCTTGGAAACATCTCTCTTTTTCTTTTCATCAGGTTGTTTGAGATCCTTTGACCGACCCCTTTTCGCATTTTCCCGTCAGTTCTTCAGATCAGCTTCTTTCCCCTCAGTAAGTTTTAGCCGCCTCGTTTCCCTTTTTAGGTACAGTTCTAATGTTGATCCCGTCCTCCCGTTAGGTTCTTCGCTTCCGTGTCGAGACCTCCTGCCTCGCGCCGTTGACGCGGCTTCTCGCCCAGCGTCATGAGCTCTGCACCAGGTTCCCTTCCGCGCACCATAAGAATGTGCGCCTGATTTTGTTTTTGTCCCACGCGATGCTCGTCCTGCTATCTTTGCGGTGCTTTTGAAGGTTGTAGCTGCGGAGATTCTCGTTTTAGAGTCCTCTAGAGCTGTAGTTGCTTGTACCAGTTCTCCTGCTTTCTTAAGATTTTTGTATTTCCCCTTCCCGCTTGCCCTCTGTCATTCAGTGCCGTCGGAGCCCTGAGTGGGCTAGACGAGTGCCGAAGGGCCCCCTGATTCGTCATTATATTGCGGCTTCGGCTTCCTTTTGCCCTGCCCGAGGCTCTGCTCCTATGTTTGGCGCTCGCGAATGGTAGAGAGGGGAGTCTATCGTCGAGCGGTCGTTTTTCGCGCCTTTCGTGCGTCGACTGCCTGTATCCCCCTATGCGGTTTTTGAGTGCTGTTTTGATCAGGCTTTTCCCTCTGGGCCCATCTCTCTTTCAGGCTAAGTCAGACGCAGGCCCTGTTTAGATCATTTGCCCTCTCGCGTTTACCTCTTCCCTTCGTTAGCGCGCGTGCCGACATGGCTACTACGGCAGTTACTATCTCGCAGTTCTTCCCCCCTCGCTCCGGGCTCGAGCCTGCCGGTCTCCCCCCGAAACGTTAGGATTTACGGTTCCCTTAGTAGCGCATGCGCGCTCTTTTCAGTTCTGGATTTTCTACTTTTCGTCTGCCATTCTAGGTTTTCCTCGATTTCCACCGTTGGAAGCGAACACGAGATGTTGTTTCGACGCGGCCCGGCCTCCTGCTTCTCCGGAGGACCCTCTCCTGTCCTTCTCTTGAAAACCTGCTTTGGACCCGGGTAAGATGTCTTTAGCGTGCGCCGGGCGTGATGAGTCTTTCAAGTTTGCTGGCAGGTCTTCGCCCAAAGAGGAGTGGATTCTCGCTCTCCCCCCGGCGTGAGCGCTATCTTCCCTAGTATTTTTCCCTATCTTGTCCTGTGCAAGGAGAACTCTTGCGCGGACAATTCCTCTGGCGCGCCGGCTCCTTTCCGTCCGTTTTTTTCCAGGTCGCGTGAATTTTTTCCTGTCTCTCCGCTCGTTGTGCGTAATCTGATTGTTTTCGACGTTCCCGGCACCTCCGACGCTGACCGAGCAATGTCCCCCCGATCGTCCTACCCTCTTCTTCCTTTTTTCGATTAGTACGAGCTTTACGAGTCTACCGGAGCTTCCTTAGAACGATCGGCGTGCCTGCCTGGACCAAACGGACGCCCCTCTAGTCTTTCTCTGGGTTGGCAGTTTGTCTGAGCTTTCTGTTGTTTTCCGTCAACGATAACCCGTTTGTCGAGCTTGAAACTTTTTTTCCCTTCTTCTTTAGTTTTTTCTCCTCGAGCTCTCTTTAGCCCGCCGACCTCTCCTCGTCTAAGAATTTTTGAGGAAACTTTTTTTTAGCGAACCCAGTAGCGTTATCAGGGTCTATACACGGAGCGCGTCGTCTCCCCGTCATGTGATGATATTTCCCTCCCTCTTTCGGCGCATTGACAAGCCGCACCGACGAGTCCTTTGTTGCAGATTTCCTTCTCACCCCTCCATTTTCTTTCCGGCTCCTGAAAGTACTTCCGCCTCCCCTCGCTTTTGTTTCGTCCCCTGTAGCGATGAGATTCCTGAGTTCGTCCCCAATTAACCGACCGGGTTTCGAGTGGCTCATGTTGTGCTTCTACGCCTCTCCCTCGAGAGCATGCACCGAAGCCCCTACTTAAAAGTTCACCTCTCAATTTCTGATTTGTCACATCCATTCTCTAGCCTCTCCGCTTCCCACAACCCAGCATCGTCTCGTCAAGGTAGGACTACAGCCCCTATCGACGCTCCCTCCTTTTCCTGATCTAAGTCGACTATGCGTTTCCTCTATTGTATAAGATTCTTTTTTGCTCTCTTCTAGGTGCAGCACGTTTCGCTGTCCCCCCTTTGCAGCTTCCCTCCAACTTTCTTCCGGGTTTTTGAGCTTTCTCCTAGGATCAAAAAGGAGAACGTTTCCCTCCCTTTACGTTAACGCGTCATCTCTCGTTGCGGTCCCTCTCCGACTTTTCTTGTTCTTCCCTCTCGTTGCTTAGCCGGCAGATCTGACTTCGTTTCCCCCCCAACCCCCTCTCACGGCGCACGACTGCCCCCATTGCAAATGCGCATTTGCCCGCTCAAGTCTTTATTGATGATCGACGCGGTTCTCTCGTCAGCGCTTCCCGTCGCTCCTTCGTCGCGAAAGTAGAAATCACAGTCTCTTTTTCATTGCTCGAGCTCGATCCTGCCAGAGCCGATGGTACCCCATCTGGGAAACTTCCCCAGATCCTCTGATTCCGCTCCGACGGTAGCGCACCCCGAAACATTACTGCCTAGCGATTCCCATAACGAGCCTTCCTTCCCGAGCTTTTTTCGAGACAGGACGTTTATTCCCCCTGCCCTGAAGTTCGTAGCAGGTCCGAGAAAATACGCCCCCCTACGGCTTGAGATCCACGGGATTCTATCCGATACGGTACCCTTTCTGCTTAACCGCCAGCTACTCGGGCCCCCTGGCAGTTTTTTCCTCCTGGTCCTTTTCTCCCCGCCCCTAGGAGGACGACTCCGGAACTCTCCCGATAAGTTGTAATAAGACCTCTGTGAGCTCTTTGTTCCTCGCCTCAGATTCGCTTGCGCAAAATCCCCTCGCGGTGCGGCCCCTCCCGTGATTTTCTTTCCCGCTAGGTCTGCCTCCTTTTTTCCTCTCTGTTACCCTGCGGCCCGGGTAGCAAGGCGGTAGCTATTACAAAACAACAAGAAAACCACAACCCCCCAACAACCCCCAAAACCCCCCCCCAACCCCAAAAAAAGCCTCACCCCCCCCCCCAAAAACCCCCAAAACAACACACCCTCAACCCACACCCCCCAACCCCCACCCAGGTAGAAAGGATATCTGCCAGCCCCAGTTTTTTTCAACCTTTCGCCATCTCATACAAGGATTTCGACGTTACTCTCCAAATTCCAAGCGACGACTACTGGACCCACCTTTGAGCCACCACTTGTTGACCAACTCTCCCCCCTGGCCCGTACTGCTCACCCCCCGCCTCCTGCGACCGACACGAGACCTTTTTGCCAACTAAGTCCTTCGATACCCGCTACTTACTTCAGCCTCCGTAAGACCCCTCCGAGCAGACCTTAGGGACCACACACCCCTTTTTCCCACCCCGGACTACGACCGATTGACTGCTTGATTTCCCATATGAACTACTGATTTCGCATTATAGCTTTGCCTATCGCCCCACATTTCGCCCTTTGGCGTCTTCTGCCGTCCTCTCGGACGATTTAGACAGCTGTACCACGCTGCGCAGTAACCCCCTGCGCAGGTGAAACACGTGAGACGCGTATGACGGTAGCTTCCGCCTGCGAATCGCACAGGCTTCGTTTTCTCGACCCTCTCGAGTTATTTGTGCAAAATTTTCTACTTCCCCCTCCGTTTTTTTTTTGTTGATCGAGCCGGCGGCCCGAAACCTCTAACACGCCCCCTCAGGGACACGCGTAACTAGGTATTGAAAGGGCACCAGTCCTTTTAGATCTTGGCCCCCCAGATGGTACAGCCGCCCCCCTAGCCGAATCTCCTCTGCCCCCCCCCGATAACGTGTTACTCCGGCCACCTCCTTGAACCTTCTACCCAATTCCAAAGTTTTGGTGCAGTATGTCTAAAACATGAGCGGCAGACAAGTCGATTTAGCCCAGACGACCCCCGCCGGGCGCTTAAACGCAAAACCGACTAAGTTACAGCAGGGGCCTAGAATGTGCTCTCCTTCAACGCCGACTCTCAGCAAGATTGAGCCGTCCACTTTTTTTTTTACTCGATCAAAATCCTTTTAGCCCCTCTGAATTTTTTGTTTCCGACCTAGTTCGAGTGCCTTGCAGTTTTTCGAGCGCATTTCTTTATCTGTTTCCTCCCTCCTCAGAAGCTGGTTTTTTCCATGAAACCCCTGGCGCGCGGTTTCTGTTTTCCCCTGCAAGCCCTGATCTCTTCCCCCCCCCTTGGCGACATGAAGGTAGACCGCGGTTTCTCTCAGAGCATTAAGAAGCTTAGGTCCGTCTTCCCTATATGGCGGGTTCGTTGATGCTGATGCCTCCCCGAGTTGACTGGTAACTTGAGCTTTTGTGAGTTTTCGCGTAAGCTTCGGGGGGACAATATCTCTCCTCTAGTTGGTGGATTTCTTGTCTCCCTGGAAGCTCAGTAGTTTCTTTCGTGTGTTAATCCATCTTTCGTTTGATCTAGCTTGAGTGGCTATAGAGAGCATTCTTTGCAGCCCCCTCCTCCCGATTATTCTGGCATCCTGGACGAACTTGAGTTTGTCGCTCAGAATCAAGTGGTAGATATTAGACAGGTAAAACGTTCTCCTGGATGATGAATTCCCTTAGGCTAATCCCCCCCAATGTAGTTATTACATATTCTGTGATCGCCAGAGATAGGGGAACCGAGATCGTAGTCGCATGTCTGTATGGAGTTCCTTGTGAGATATTAGTTTTTCTTGAGTACGATTGTCCTTTCCAGTTATTTTTTCTTTCCTGAACCCTCTCCATCCTGAATATACCGTTATCGACAGCTCTCCGGCCTCCGTCCTTCAAAGAGGATAATTTAGGAGAGGTTAGACCGCTTATCTCGAACAGCTTTGCTCGCGACTGAAGGGTCCCTCCTTCTCGTGGCGTGAACGGTTTTTTCCAAGAGGATTCCCCAGTTGCAGTCTAACTCCGTTTCTTTAGTGGATCTCTATCTTCGCGCTCGGATTCCTTTCTACCCCAGAGACGAGCTGTGTCTTGCACTTTGAGGATCAAGGCTGGCGGAAATACTTCCTTCCCCTCTTCCGAGCGCTTGGGAGTTACGGACTGATTTTGCGAGTGGCAGTCCTCGGAGTTCTTTCTCCCCGTTTTTGATATCTTGTTCTTAAGTGACCTTTATAAGTGATAGAAGTTCCTGCCACCCTCCGCAGAGATCAGATCCTCAGATCTTCTTAAGAGTGCTTCCTTTGTCCGATGCTTTTGAGATGCGAGACGGACGTGATTCTCTTCTTTACCCAGATGCAGGCCTGGAACTCATTGTACGACTCCCTAGTCGGATATGTGCTTGTATTGCCCTTCGGGGTCTGAAGTCATTTCTTTGGATTTTCCGCTTACATATGCTGCACGTTGTAGCGAATTTCTGAATGGCTTTTTTATTTCCTCTATCTTCCGTAGAAGGAGTTAGCCCCTCCCCCCTTTCAATTCGTCACGTTAGGAGTGGACCTTTTTAGAGCCCCAGTAAGAGTTCTCCTGCTGCCTTTCCTCTAAAATCTTCGCGTTCGGGTCCCTTCCTTCTTCTCCTAAGACTGGGGAGCAGGCCCTCCCTCCCCCATCTTTTTCATTCTAATCAGTTGTTTGATTAGAGATGTTGCTTCGGTCCTTAGACCCGGGCGGAGACGGAGCTCCCGCTTCCCCTCGACGCTCGTGTATCGTCCCTTATTTTGATTGCGCGTACTGGTCGTCCAGGTTTCCATCCCGACGTGGTATAGGAGGAGAAAACCCTCTCTGCTCGTTCTTCAGAGTCTAAGATCCAGGTAAGCAGAACGGAGAAATGCAGAACGGAACTCAATCTCTACGACCCTGGGTGCTCCCCTTTTCTTCCCACATCCCTTTACGATGTTAGCGGCCCCCCCACCCTTCCTCTCTTGACCTAGGTTCCCCCGGGTTTAAGTCCGGTCCCCATCTCCAATCGCTGCTACGTTCACGGTCGTTACGCCTCTTACTAGATCCCTTTCTTTTAGTCAGATAGTGATTCGCCCCCTATCATTCTTTGACGTCTTTCGCTCCCGGGAGCCGCAGCTCACGCCCCCGCTTCTGGTTGTTCAGATTCTCCCGTCCCGGCCCGACGGACAGCTTGCCCCTGTAAAGACGACGCGCTCTGCCTCTCGCTTTGCCTCGGTCCGCCACGTTCGTCTTCCGGCATACAGCTTCGCGAGACGAGGCCTTTCTCCCCGAAGACCCGATACTCCCCTGCTAAGAACTGCCATCCCTTGCTTTCCTCCCTTGACACGCACCGTCTTGAACGCTCACGAGCCGGAGGCTACCGCGATCACGCCCGTTTGCGCTCGCGCAGAGCGGATTCTCCGCCTTCGTTCTTTCAGTTTCTCTCTCGTTCGAGTCACCGTGCTCGCCTCGGTCTATCGCCTAAATCGAGTTTCGACCTCCCCCCACCTGGAGCCCGCCTGCTACGTCAGCGAAGATTGAGCGCAGGCCTCCCACCTCCTCCTCCGCGAGGTCCCTCCAGACTTGATTCTCTTCGCCAGGAGCGCTTCCTATCAGGAGATTCGTTACGTCCGAAGGAGTAGAATTTGAGCTCGCTTCTACGCCGACTTTACCGCGAGAGGCTCAACCTTAATCGAGCGCCCTCGTCGCGTTGGCCGTTAGTCCTGAAGCTTTCGAGCTGGCGTAAATAGATGAGACTCTCCCACCTGCCCTGCCGTCTCTCCCCGCATCTCTGAGGACTACCCGAAGAACTCGTCCCCTCCCTTTTAAATGTCGAGCCAGCACTCAAGCAAAAGCGTGCTTTATAATTTCCCCATCGTAGCAGCAGAGGGCGCCCGCTAGTCGTCCTCCTCGTGCTGAAGACTTAAGCACCCTAGACGCCCAGTAGGTCTTACTCACTCCTGGTGTTTAAGGCGGCCCTTTTAGAGCCCATTCTCTCTTTCCCTGCATTTTCGCCTGATTCTCTACCTCCCTTTTTATCTTTGAAAGCGCATCTCCAGGATGATCCTGTTAATAGTACCCTTCTTTTTCCTCTGCTGTCGACGGCCCCCTATCAGAGAGTTGATCGTCAAAACAATGCCCTCCTCTCACCCCTCGCGTCTATATATGAGATCCAAACCCCTCCGAACTTACGATGCACGTTCGTTTTGAACGACTAGTCCTCTCTCTTTCTCAGGAGAGGTATGAACATACGTTCCCCCCCCCGCGCTTTCTCTCGGAGTACACGGTGATCGCCGCCCTTTGAGAATGTGTTGATTCCTTTGCGGCCCTGTTATATTTCTTTTCCGTCGGCGCTCTAGAAAGATTTAGAGAATGATTAGTTCAGAGTAGTTCTCTTCCC
>Ga0179591_1242941_pt1 | contig 12507 bp, 22 predicted proteins | sample CZOMad2_1_08_16f_FD_182891 | JGI IMG/M metagenome (GOLD analysis project Ga0179591, IMG submission 182891) | Vadose zone soil fungal communities from Angelo Coast Range Reserve, California, USA - CZOMad2_1_08_16fungal (PacBio error correction) | ecosystem: Environmental > Terrestrial > Soil >... | reverse complement strand
CCTTTATAAATTCCCCTGGGAAAACCCCAACCCCCCCCGAGACGAGTTCCCGTCCCAGTATGTCTCGTCCCAACCACTTCTTACCGCCGATGTTTAGTTTTCACATTTCTCCATGGGCTTTTCCTGCCCGGAGTCCTCTTCTTCAGCAGTGAATCTACCCCACGTCTCTTCCTGTGGTGCATTTTTGCACTGACCTTGTGTCCTTTTGGGGAGTTTTTTGCAAGTAGGTGCCTCTCGGCTTATGGAGGGTTTTTTTTTCCCCCCCCTGGACCTCTCAAGTCCCTTTGGGACTCTTCCCCCCTGTCTTTTTTGTAAAGTTACCAAAGCACACCCTGTACACGTTTACCTTTTGCGATTCTTTTTTTCTGTTTTTTTCTGGTTAACTTCTTCATTCCCTTCCCCCGGGGGCTGTTTTCCTTGATTGGTTTTTATTTCTTTTCCCTACGTTTCAATGTCTTTGACAGGACGCCCCCTTTCCCCCCCCCACCCCCCCCCCACTCCCGTTGTTGTTGGGGCCCCACTTTCCCCCCCTTTTTTTTCAACTCCCGTGCCAGCGCGTTCTTTTTTTCCACTTTCAGTATGTTTTTTTTTCTACCAACCCCCCCTCTCCCCCCCCCCTTATTTTCCCCAACAGCATCAACCCCATCGTTTCCTTCCACCTTACGAAGAAGAAACGTCCTTCTCCCCAATGGATTGCTTTTATTTGTTGCCACTTTTCCCCCTTGTTATTGGCTTGTCGTCTTGTTTCCAATTTGGCTCGTGAATATTCTCTCCCCTCCACATTTGACCCCTGCCCGGGTTTTTTCCCAGTCTTCATTTGCAGGATTACGATTTTTTTTTTTTCCATTCAACCCCACCCCTCTTCCCTTCTGACTTGTAGTAGTTACGTGTCCCCTCAAAAAGGCCACCAGGACCACCCAATGGTTGTTGTTTTCCCACAACGCGTTTCGCCCCCTTTTTTTTCCCACGCCCCAGACCACAATGACCTCCCCCCCCCCCTGGACCGTCCTGACCTTTCTTTAATTCCCCCCTCCTAGCGTGCCGAACGCCGATGGGGTCCTCTCTTGTCTTCATGGGTTCTCTAGAGTTTTTTTGATGAATAGTTTTTCCCCCCCTCGCAATGGAATTGCCAGACCCTTGCATTCTTCTTTACACTGGGCGTTTTTGCCTATTTTTGTAGTTTCCGCTCATGAGGCCCTGTACCCTCCCCCCGACCCACCCCTGCCCCCCCCCCCCTATATGTTGATGTGTTTGTCCCCCCCCCCCCCCAAATGTCCACATTTCAACCCGGTCTGGTGGCCACCCCCCTTTTCTCCCGACACGAGTTTCCCCCCCCACACCTTCCTTTTTGACCCTTTTTTTCCCCCCAACGTGTTTTTCCTAAAGGTTGCCTTTTCACTGGACAATTCTGTTAAATTTCCCTTTCTGTTGCAAAAGGATTTCCTTTCCCCGTGTTTGTGGTTTTTGTTTCCCTTTTTGGAAACCTAGTGTTTTTTTTTTGTTTTCTCTACTCCCCCGATTTGTTTTAGGTGTGACCCCCCCTTTTTTCTGTTCCCGTGGGCCACAATTTTCCGAATCAGTCCAGGCTGACCCCCTGCTCCACTTGACTTGAATGCAGGTCAGAACTTTTTAATCGGTTTTCCATTGATGTCCAGTTGACCCGGCTGGGCCCCCCCACTTCCAAATTTTTTTCCATTTTTCCCTACGAAGAAGGTGTTGTTCTTTCGCAATTGGCCCCGTGGTCCCCTTTCCCTTTTTTGTGCTCCCCCTTCAAGGTACAGAAGGCCCCCCTTAGACACTATACCTCTTTTTTTTTTGGACCAAGGACTTCGCTTACCCCCTTCCCTTTTTTTGTTTTGGTCTTTTTGGCAGGCCACCGATCACCTAATATTACAGTATCCCAGTCCCCCTTTTTCTTTTTTCTGTCAAGTTTTCGCTTGTTTCCCCGGGGTTGAGCTTCAATTCCCTGTTACGTGTTCAAAACTGCCCCTTTCCCCCTCCTCAGACCAGCCGCCCAGCCTTCTCTTCTCCCCATTCTGGTTGTGGTGAAAGGCCTTTTTTCCCATCTTCCTCCTTTGTTTCCCCCACGTTTATTCTTAAACTGCTCCGGACTTCCCCTTTCCCACGTGGTGCGTTGTTCCCCGGTCTGTGAGTACCCTTTTTTTTTTCTTATTTGGTACACGGGGAATTAGGTTTTTTTCTTAATGGGTCTTTTTTTAGTTCGCTTATTTTTTCTTGTTTGGAGAGTCAATAGAGTTTGGTATTAAATTTCCCTTGAGTTCTTCATTCCCTTTTCTTCCCCCCATTCCGTTTGTCTTGAGAAGTTGTGACGCCCCCACCGTGAAACCAACCCCCCCCGTTCCTTTGTTCCTTTTTCTGGGACGGCTTCTTTTTTTCCTGGCACATTTTTCAGTTTTAAGGCCGGAGTCGTATTTTCCCCCCTCGCCGATACCCCTTTCCTCTCCTCTTCCAAGATCGTTGAAAAAACCACCCCTCCAACCCCCCTGTTGTTCCTGGAGGTCAGAACGTTTTTTTTGTAATTCTTCGGGTATTTTTTTTTTTTTTTACAAGAGTGATTCTCTTTTTTCCGTTTTGATCTTTGGATTGCCTAACATACATTTGTTTATTCGGTCCCTTCTGCCTCCCCCTACGGGCCTTGTCAGCAATTTCACAGTTAGTTTTTTCGGTAGGCCCCCGTTTGTTGTAGTCAGGTTTTGTTTTTTTTTTAAAACCTAACGGGTCCCTTCCCCCCCTTTCCCCTTATCCCCCCCCTTTTGTTGTTAACCAAATGCATTCTTTTTTTTTGCCTTTTTTTCTCATGGGCGTATCTTTATTTTACGTACACTCTCTTTTTTTTTCAACCACGACTTGCCTCTCTTTTCTGTAACAACTATCCACCCCCTTCTCCACCATTTCACAGCCTATTAGTAAGTTCACTCGATTTAAGGTGTCTTCTACATAGGGTTGCCCCGATGTCTCTCACCCCGGATTCCCATTCTTTTTTTTTGCACCCATTTGTGTGAAGGGTCCATCATCTTTTTTGTCTTTCGGTCCTACCTTCACATGACCCCACGCTCTTCCGCCAATCTTTTTTTTTTTAAATCTTTTCCCAAGCTACCGCTTTTTTCGGCACTGTTTTTCTCTTCCCCCCCCACCAATTTCCCCCTGACGGTCCCCCCCTTTTTCCTTTTCTCCCCTTTCCACCTGGCTCTCTCCTTTTTGTGCCGAAAATACTGGTCCTCCCTTTTTCAACAGCCCCAAGTCTAATTTCCCGTCCACCTGAAGACAAGCGGCGGGGATCTTTTTTGTGTTTTTCTTTCGGAGATTTTGTTGGACCTTTTTTTGCCCCGCGATTGTCACCGGTTCTACGTTTATTTTTCCCCCCGTTGGGCCGGTAGGTACAGAAGCCTGGAGCTTTGCACCGTTGCATTATTTTAGTTTTCTTTCCCCCTCACTTCTTTTCTCTGGCCGTGGGCTCCCCCTTCTCTCCCCTCACCGGACTGATTTTTCTAACAGACTTTTCCTTTGCCTTTCTTGGTGTCGGATCTATATCACGACCTTTCTTCCTTCCTTCTTTTCCCACCTTTTTTCACCTCTGCGGGATTTGCTAATTTTTACCCCTTTTCACGCTTTAGAGGGTTTTTTCTTCTGTTGTTGGGATGTTCTCTCCCCGTACAGACCCTTCAATATAGTCTTGCAAGTGAGTTTTTCTTTCTTCACCCTTTTTTTCCATACTTTTTTCCTCTCAATTGGTCCAGAGGGCACGTCTGACCCCTGAATATTTCTATACCCTTTTTAGCCTTCCCCCCCCTGCCTCACACAGGAGGCTTCGCGAATTCTGTCGTGCCGGTTGTTTGCCCCCACTTCTAACACCCCCCCAGATTACTTTCCCTCTGCCCCCCCCCCCCCGTGGCGAGGCTTTTCTCCTTTCTTTTGTTCTCCCTTTTTTTTTTTAGTCGAGTCCCCCCAGACTTGTGAGCAGTTCCCCTCCCATCCTGAGACCCTCCCATTTTCTGCTTTCCTTTCTTGACCCCAGATTGGGATCGTGATCTTTTCCCCGCCTTCCCCCTTTTTTTTCCCCGCACGTGCTCCCTGGTTTTCTCTCATCAAAAACACTTCCAATCCTGTCTGTGCTATGTACGTTTTTTTATACCGAGACCGCTCTGTTACCCTCCCTTCCTTGCGTCCAATCCCCCAGTCCACCAATGTGATTTCCCCCTAAATTAATGAGCCCTTCAATTTTTCAGCCTCTCCCCAAATCAAATATTTTGTGGCTGTAGGTTTCCTTTCCCCCCGTCTCTCCCCCCACCCTAACCCGTTCAGGTTCTCTTCCCGATGTTTCTAAGTGCGCTGAAATTTCTTTTCCTCCCTCTTCTCTCGTTTTTTGTTGCTTGTTCTCGTCTTGTGTTCTTTACTTTGCGTGATATAGCCCCTCTTTTGTTTTTTTTTTTCCGAACTGTAAACTGTTGTTTTTTCATTTTTTCCCTTCTTAGTACTTGAAAACATAAGTCCACCCCCCTTCCTTTTGACTTTTTTTTGCCTTCTCTCTTATGAATGAGGAGTCCTCCAAATGTTTCCTTCTGCAATTATGTTCCCCTAGTCTCTATAGTCCTTTCCCGTCCCTCCCCTCGTTTAGTTTTATTCCTTGGCACCGCTCCCTCTTAGTTTTATTCTTTACCGAGGCTCCGTCCCCCTTTTCTTTTCGAGTCGACCTCTTCCTTCATTCCTTTCCCTACTGCTGGAGTCAAAAAACTGTCCTCACCCTCTTTTTCTTAGCTCCTTTATACCAAAACAAACACCACTTTTCAGAGCCTCCCGCCCGAACCCCCGTGCTTGTTTTTTCTTGCTTCTTTTCACAAACAGCGTTTGTGATCGTGTCGGCCCCGCTCATTCTTTCCTCCTCATTGTAGGTTTTTTTCCTCCCCTTTCCCCGTGCTTTTTCTCTGAGGATAATTTTTTCGTTTTCTCTCATAATCTAATTCTTTTCAGATTCACCCCCTCTTTCCCTCTCCCGTTTTAGTGGTTTCTTCCTTCGACAAAGCATTCGCCTTTCCTTTTCATTCTTAGTCGATTTTTTTAACCTTCATCCTTCTCTTTCCGAATAACGCTTTTTTCCCCATCTTTTGGACCGCGCATTCTCCAGCCCGTGATGTGCTACTTTCTTTCCTCCACCTCATTCTTCCCGTTTTGCCTTATTTTGCCCCCCTACCTGCGTAACGTTTTTTCTCATTACTTTTCTTTCTTTTGGTTTTCCCCCCATTTTTATCTGGTACCCACGTTGCCTTTTCCCCCTCTCACAACCCCCCTTCCCCGCTCATTAGGTACTTTAGTATTTCTTAGTGATGGAGGACGTGTTTCCTTCCCCTTTTTCTTTTTCGTAACGCACCTTTTGCCTCCGCTTTGCTGAATAGGCGTGGGTCCCCTGTTTTCCGGTATCTTTGAAAATATTGTTGCGTTTTTTCCCCTTCCCGACAGCCAATTTCAACCACTAGGTGTCCTCCCCCATTCTTGTGATTCGGTTCTTCTCGTCCGGATGCTTTCTTCACCCTTTCCCCCCCTGTTTTTTTCCCCAAACACTTTTGTGATCCGTTTCTTTTCCCTCTTTTTTTTCCGTTTTTTCCTCCTGACTAAATATTTTTTTTTTTTTGTCCTTTTTTGGTTTTTCCTGCCACACCCACTGTCCCTTTTTTGTCCCCAAAAAAGATCAAGCTTTCACCCCTCAGGGCCCTGTGACCCTGAACGCCGGCCCAACCACCGGTCCCCCCCCAGGGGGCCCCATGTGTTTTTTAACACAAACTTTTGGATTTTTCTTCGTCGCGGAGGACCCCGACCCCCCTTTTCCTCCACCCCAGTCCCCCCACCCGGCCTTTTGGGCCCCTTTTCATTGTTAGGGTTACATTTTCCATATTCCCCGTCCCCCCTTTTTATCGGCCAAGAACTCATTTACCCCCTTTCTACCAAAAATACTGCTCTCCTTCACTTCACCTTTTTTTTCCCTCCTGTGACTTTTTTTGTTTTTCTCCTGTTAATGAGGTTTGGTGAAACTTCTTTTCCCGACTTCGTGGTTGACACCCACACCTCCCCTTTAAACACTTTAACCTTGCCCGTTGTTTCTTTGCGGGTGCATTCTCGCCCCCTCTTGTGTCTTCTTTTTTTGCGGACCCCCCTTTTCTTTCCAGTCCCTCTCATGGACGCCCTTTAATAAGTCCACCTGACCGCCTTGTTTTGCTCGCGATCTTTCTCGGCACGTTTCCCCCTCCCCCAAAGGTCCTCAGCAGTGAACCCAGTCTTTCTTCCCTATGGTCCACGGAATGACTAAGCTGCGTTTTTTTTGCTCCATCGTCTATTTTGTCCCTTTTTTTCACATTTCTTCCCCCCCCAGGAACAAGTTCCCGATTCACTTGACCTGTTCTTCTCTTCGTATCCTGTCCACTCTTGGACTCTTTTTTTCCTATTTTTTTTTTCCCCCCAACTCCCCAAATGCTGCCTTTTTCATTCCCTCCTTTTTCCATTCTTATTTAGTTCTCCCCTGTGTTTTTCAATTCGTTGACAGTTCCTTTCTCCCCCCCCCCCATTTACCCACTTTTGTTGCAGATGACGTTCGCCCTTTTCTGTCCCTTTGTCAGGGCTACCACCATTTTTTTGACGGGTTGTCAGCCGGGTCCCCTCCCACCCCCCCAACATTTACCAGTTTTATCTTCCTTCCTCATCAGTTTTCGCAGTTTCCTCATTTCCTCTTTGCTGTTTGTACCAGAGTTTACTTGTTCTTCCCCCTTCCGTTATTCATGCGAAATAGCACCCCACCCCACTGTAACCGCCTTACCTTTGACTCCCCTTGTTCCTTCTTCCTTTCCCAGGTCACTGCGTTCTTCACCTTTATCCCCAACCTTTCTCCAATCGTTGGGTTTGGGGGTCTTTGTTTTTTTTATTCTTCTTCCACATCTTCGACGTTCGCTGGCGGAGTATTCCCCTTCTGGTTCATTTTGTGGTGTGCCCCCCCCCCCTTCTTTTTTTGTCCTTTTTGTTCCAAGTTGTGTTTGTTCTTTCTTTTTGAGGCCCGTTCAGCCCTTCCCGCCCCTGTATCATCCTCATGTGGTGTCGCGGCCACATCCCCGTCGTCGGTTAGTTTTGCGATTCTTTAGTCTGACCTTTAGTTCATCCGGTAGACCCATCGGGAGAGTCCCCCGTGATTCCTTGGTCACCATTTCAGAATTTTACTTTCTTTTTTTTTCTTTTGTTCGCGCTTTTGTTCCCTGTTTATACGTCACACTTTTTCATCCCCCCCCCAGTCAAGAACCGCGCCCTTTGGCAACCACCCAACTCTTCTGGCTTTTCCTTTTCGAACTTTCTAACTCCCCCTCCCCCTTCCACCATGCAGGGACGGTCCCTTTTCCTACATTTTGGTTTTGTCCCACTTCAAAAGTAAGCTGACTGCAAGTTTGCGACTGTACCGTTGCTGCCCCCCCCGTATTTCCTCTACCCCACTAGCCCCCTCTTCCCCTCGACCCACGGATTTTCCTTTTTTCTGTGCAAAGTCATCAAGTCCCTTTCCCTCCTTTTCACCATCCAGTCGGTTTCTTTGTATTTTCCTTTTGTTTGGCCTTTTACGCCACGAAGTGAGTCTTTCCGTTTTTTTTTCACAGACATTCTTGCCTTTTGGGTCTCTTTCCCCCTTCCTTCGTCTTTCCGGAAGGGTTTTCGATTTATGCGTGGGTGCTCCCCCTTTTTGTCTTGCCCTTGTTCCCACCCCCCTTTTTCCCTTGTTTGTGCAACAGTTTATTTATTGCATGTCTTCTCGTAACTTTGAGAACAGTTACAACCCCCTCCCGCTCCTTGAAAAAAAACTTTCATCCCTTTCTTTTTGCCCCCCCGCCCAAAACCCCTCTCTTCTTCTCGGCACACTTTCGTTTATTTATTTTTTTCTTTTTCTTTCCGCAAGTTGACAGGCCGTCTTCGGAGAGGACATACTACCTTGGTTTGCCACCCGCTACGAATCCCCCCCCCCCCCTGGCTTACCCACACGGCCCCACCCAAATCTTTTTTTTTCCCCCAGTAAATCAGCTTTCTCGTCCCTGCCCCCTTTTCCCCACTTCTCCGGTCACGTGCGTTCCCCTCAACCCATTTCTGGTTTAAGAATTGTGTGCCCCGATCTCTTCTTCCCCTTTTTTCGGACGCGTTCTTTTACGTTTCCCCCATGTCCTCTACACGTCCCCACCGACCAATTAACTCTCCTTATCCTCTCGTTGGGGCACGACCCTGTTGACCCTGAAACTGACATTGTCCTTTTCTTTTTGACTTTTATTTTTTTGGCACTTTCCCCGTGCACTGTCCCCGGACGTTTTTCAGGTTTTTTCCTTTTTTTTTTATTTTATCTGCCCTTTGTGCCTTTGATGTTATGCAAATTTCTTTCTCATTCGCCCGGCTTTTTTTGTTCTCTCATCCACAGTTGATGTACAGCTTTTGCCCATTCAATTACGCCCTTACCGTATTGTCTCATAACCCATTACCCTGCGTGTCCCCCGTAACGCCTTTTAGTCTTGACATTTGCCTGCCCCTTTTTTTTTCTCACCCCCCCAAATACAACTTTGGTCCAGCCTATTCCCCACTGCATCCAAACAGGAGTCCCCCACTTCCGCCTGCTTCCCTCCCGTCCTCCGTTTTGGGGTTTTTGGTTGGGTTGGTTTTTTTTTTTTTTTTTGTGTGTTTCTTTTTTTGGTGCGATCTTTGTCTTTTGTAGTTGTAAGAGTCCCATTTTCTTTGACTTCGCTTCCCAAAACAGTGTGGGTGGTATTTTTCTCTTTTTTACCCACCTTTCCCAATCCGTTTTTTCCCCTTTCCCCTTTCCCCAATTAATGGTTTGCCTTTAATGTTCCTCCTTTTCCCTTCCAACGAGTTTCCATCTGATTTTGATCTTCGCTGTTCACTGCCGTCACGGGATAATGGCTTTTGCCTTTTTTCCGTAAGTCTTTAATGCTCCCGTATTTTCAGTCCATCCCCATACCTTCCACACCCCCTATTCCATTGTGACAACATTCCCTCTTCTTGGTCCCCAATTCCAATTCCCCCCCTGTTTTTTCACCTTGCCTCTTGATTTTTGTCGGTACCCCACCCCCCTAAAGTTTTTGATTATTTATTTCTCTTTTTTTTTCTTTCGGTTCGATTTTCCACCTCTTTTCCACACCCGGTGTCTGTTATTTTTCCCCACGACCCGAGGTGTTCTTCATGATTCTACTGATTTCTCTCCCCCAACACTTTTTTTTTTCTTGCTTACACACAAATGTGAGATTTTTTCCACCTTGATGCAGACGTAGAGCATTTTTCCTCTTTAACCTCAGTCATTCAGGTCACGCTCTTTTTGTTTGTTGTACTGTTCCTGCCTGTTTGCGGAGTACTTTTTTTTCACCTCCGGTTTTTCGTGTCCCCTTGCCCTTTCTTTCGTTTTTTGGTTTGCCCCCCCCCATGTTGATGATCTCCGAAGTAAGGAGCTTCTCGCCCTGTTTTTTTTTTTTTTTTTGACCAGCCCCTTTCCAAACGCTCCCCGCCCCTCCCCCTTTCTCAGTCTCTCCCTTTTCTTTTTTTTTGGATGGCTGCCCGTCCTTTTTTTTTTTCCTTTTTTCTGGGTGTTTAGATTGCGATTTGTTCCTTTTCTTCTCTCCATGAAGCAACACCCTTCTGCCCCCCACCTCCCAAAGTGTTTGGCCGACCCCCTTCCCCTCCCGCCAATCCCCACTTCCCCCCTCCCTCCCCCCTTTCCCTTTTCTCCAAATTCTAACTTTCTGCGTGATTCCCCCCCCCCCCCCCCCTAAAAATTTCAAATCGGTTTTTGTTTTGGGCCACCCTCAGACCCCCAGTATGTGACCCCCCCCCCCCCTTTCTGTCGATGGGCATGTGCAATTCTCCTTCCCTAAATTTTCGGACCCCTTTAATGGAGGCTTATTCAGGGGACAGCTCCCTTCCTCTCTTTCGTTTTTCGGATTCTGCTTTTTCTCTTTGTCGAAATTAATCCAGCCCACCCTTCAACTCCCCGGAGTTTTCCAGTTCGGCTTGTCTCGTATTTTTCTCGCCCTTTTTCAATTTTTTGTAACAAACCACCCCCTTGACGTCTCCGTCAATGTGTGACTTTTTTCCGCCTTCTTTCCACCAAAAACCAACCATTTGCCACCCCTATCTGGGCCACTTTTTTCCCACCGGCGTAGGTCTGCCCCCTTTTGCTCACCTTCCCGAGTCCCCACGACCGAAAATTCCCGCTCCCCCCCCTTGCTTTTAATCAATTGATTCTTTCCCTCATCCTCCTTTGGCTTTCCGCTCGACCGCTTTCTTTCTGTCAGATTAGGGCCTTTTTTTTCGAAACCTTAAGCTCCCCCCCCCTTGACTTGTGCCCGAACTGTCTTTTCTTCTTTTTCCTTGGGGCGGGGTCTTCTTTGGTTTTCCCCTTCTCACCCGACGTTTTCCTTTCCACATGCCACCCACCTTGCCCCCCCCGCATTTGTGTTGGGGGCCCACCCCCCCCCCAAAGATCCAGTTGCAAATCAAAGTTCTGGTTCCCCCCGCGCTCCGTGTTCCCCCCGATGTGGCCCCCCCACCACCCCCAAGTTTCACTTTTTTGACCTTCCCCGTTTGGTCCGGGTCCCCCGTCGATTCCCTCCTCTTGCCCCAATAGGATGCATGTGAAGGTATGTTTTCTTGGGTCTTTTTTTTTTTTTCATTCAGGAACCCTTTCTTCTCCCCTTTTATTGGTGACCGTTCCCCCTCTTTTGACCCCCCCCCCCGGCTTGGGCCTATGGAAATCTCCCCGTCATACCACTGATTGATTTTTTCGTTCTCTTTCTGTGTTGGACATTGCAGTTTTCTGTTGCCCCGTTTGCCCACGCCCCATTTTTTTCTCTCCGCACGCAGAGGTTTTTTTTTTTCCCCCGCATGTAGCCCCACCAAGTTTTTGTATCCATTGTGTTTTTTTTCAATTGCCGTTACTTTTCCCCACCCTCCTACTCTTTGCGCCAGAGTCCCCGCACTTTGGGAGTTTGTAGAACCCCCTTTTTTCTCTCTCCCCTTTTTGGCGCCCGCCATATTCGCCCTTTTCTTTTGTGTTGCTTTCCTTGAGCAGAGTCCCCCTTCTTTTTTCCTGTCAAAAAAACAGGAATTCCCACCTGAATTTTTCCAGTCAGACCACCCTCCCAAGCCTTCCCCCAGTTAGTTTGCACATCTGGTCCTTGCCTTTTCTTCACTTCTTTCTTTGGTTGCGAACACGTACCCCAGAGATCCCCTATAACATACAGTTATTTCCCTAAAGTCCTCGGGCAACACCTGGGCCCGTTGTCTGTCGTTCCAGGTGCTTTAACTTTCAAGTTTTGGCTCGTTCGTATTATTTGTCGCCCCCCCCCAACAAGGACAACCCAACTTCTTCTCCCCTTTTTACCTTGAAAGCCCATAACGTTTCCTTTTTTTAATTCTCGTGCTTTCCCCAGTTTCCCCCCCTAGTTTTTTTTTTTTTCCAGGATTTGGCCTTTCCCCCCCCGTCTCCTTAGTTTCCCTCCAGTCCATCTCGACCCAGATCACCCCACCCTGCCCAGGCAACAACCTGTTTGTTTTTTTCCAGTATGTTCCCTGCCTCAACAAGTTGTGTATTACAGACCTTCTCTTTTTTTAATACTTGTATCGGTCTGCCTCCCGGCCCCCCCCGGGGACCTGTTCTTTTTTTTTTATTTCTGTTCAACTACGGAATCACATAATCCCCCTTCTTTTTGATTTCGGTTTGTGTTTTCCACTGTTCAGGCGTCTCCTAAGGTTGTCGGCACCGGTATCTTTGTTTCGACCCCCGCCTTTCAGTATCCAAATTCTCTTTGGTTCCCACCGTTTTCTTTTCCTTTTCCCCCCGTTTTCTTTTCTTTTGAACGTTCTCCTTTATTACTTGTGACAGTTTTGTTTCTATTTTCCCCCACGTCTTTTGAATTGACAAGTCCCACCTTTCTATCCTCCTTCTCAAGTTATGAAAACCCCCGGTGGTACCCCACCCCCTTTTTGAAACAAATTTGTCCCCTCACCGGTGTCCAGCCCCTTCCGGACCTTCTGATTCTATGGACCCCCCCGGTGCGTTGCTCTCCTTTTTAACCCCAACTTGGCTTTCTTGAGATCTCTCCTTTTTGCTCCTCTTTTTTCCCACCATTCCAAGATCTCTGTAAGCCTTTTCCCTTTCCCCCCTCCTCTTTTTCTTTCTCTCCATCACCCACTGGGACCGAAACTCCTGTTTTTCCTCTCTTCCCTCCCATTTGACCTTATAAGACCGTTCCTGGCCATTCCTCTTTGCGGGGTTCAGCGTGTTTTGGTGGGGTGACCCGAGCTTCGTTTTTTTATTTTGGGTTTTTTTTTCCCTTCCTTTGTAAAATTGAGTACATGACTTTCTTTTTCCATTTCCGCAGTTTGCGGCTCGCTCCGTATGCTGTGCAACGGAATGCATGAGTTTCTTTTTTTCCCCCCCCCCGACCCCCTTCTTTCCCTGCCCGTGCTGTT
>Ga0179591_1363549_pt1 | contig 12508 bp, 16 predicted proteins | sample CZOMad2_1_08_16f_FD_182891 | JGI IMG/M metagenome (GOLD analysis project Ga0179591, IMG submission 182891) | Vadose zone soil fungal communities from Angelo Coast Range Reserve, California, USA - CZOMad2_1_08_16fungal (PacBio error correction) | ecosystem: Environmental > Terrestrial > Soil >... | reverse complement strand
TTTTCTCTAAGACCAGAGAACTTCCTTTCCAAAAGACCACGACCCCTTTACGTCGAGGGTCTTCTAAGCAGGATCTCTTCCTCTTTTAGACCAGTTGTTTGCCTAGACAAACTTACCCCTTCCAGTTCTCTCCCGGGTGCTCTTCCTTAAGTATCCGTAGCGATACAGGCTTTTCAAACACCTTCCTCCCAGAATCCTCTCTGATAGAAGAGATTTCCCGTCAATGCAGACGTACCCCATAGCTCTAACTTCCCCCTTTTTTAGCTGCCTTCGGATGCCTCGTACCAGCGGCGCCAGCCTTTCCTCTCAGAGGCGTCCGATGATAAACCATTCCCTCTGAGCAGAGCCAGAGGGCCAAGGCAAATTTAAGACTTTTTGCCACTGGGCCCTATGCCCTACCCAAATGGGAGTTTTTCCCCTCCCCACTCTCCTTACCGGCTTTCTCCCTCACGCCAGAACCTTTTTTTTCCCCCAGAAGTCGATATTCGCTGTTTTTCTTTCGCGCTTTCTTTCCTGACTCGGGCGCCAGAGAACTCTTCTTATTTTCCTCGTTCAAGGGACGCCTAGTTCCTCCTCTCAGTTCGAGCTCTTCTTCTTTCCATGGATTTGTCGTTGGAAACTTTTCCATTTCTACCTTGTCTTTCATTTTCCCTTTTAGGAAATCTTACCGATAGCCGTTTTCTTGATGGCCGCATTCGTCTGGCTGTCCTCTCCTTTTTTGCAAGTCTTATCCCTTTCGCAGAGCTTTGAGCATAGACCTTTTAAAAAATCTTGCCGCGTTCTTTCCCTGCACACAGCTCGTTTGTAGGACCGAATCGTGACCTCTGAATAGCGACGGCTTCTCTTCCCTAGAACACCTGGATGGCTTTTTTCGCACGATGTTATCGACTTCTTTGAGGTTCCCTCCGCGAAAGGAATGAATGATCCTCCTATCGTGATTACGCCTTTACCTTGCGATGCGAAGACAGTCTTCCTCCAGCGTTCGAGAGTTTTGAGTGGTTTGTCTCGAAAATTCCCCCCCCCCTTCTTGAGAGAATTAAGGCTTCCTTTCCGAGTCACGGCTGTTTCCACCGAGATCCTCCTCACCCTGACGCCGCGTCCTCTCAAGCGATCGGTACTTCTTTCATAAAGTGCTATTCCCTTTGATACGAGAGAATCCTTTTTTTGGGGGGGACAGTTGAACTGCCCGTTCATTTTCTCAAGCCTTTCTTTTTTCCCTTCCCCTCTCAGGTCTCAATCATTCCTCGGACCACCCCTTTCAGCGTTGCGACGATGGTGAACTTTCCTTCCCCAGTTAGAACACTTTAAATTTTCTTCTCTATTCCCCCCCCCTGGTTGAAGAGCTAGCCTGCGCCCCTTTTTTTTTCTACTTCAGTTCGATTTCGTTCCTGAAAATGTGAGGAAGCGCCTCTTTTCTCCCTCTATCTGGAGAACCCTTCGAGTTCACTCGGTGCGTGAACCCTGCTCAACGGCCGGATTCGTCCGTCCCTCTTTACAAGTGATCCGTCCCGACGCGTACTGGATTCTTTTTCTTCGCTTTTTCTCCTTTTGTCTTTTCTTATTCTGAAACCCTGTCCTTCCGGTGAGCTTTCCCCGCGTTTTTTCCTTTCCAGAACATGACTCCCCCCTCCTGCATGGTCTTAGACCCACCCGGCCCTCCTTCCTCTTCCGGTGCTTCGCTCCCTCCTTGTCGTCGCATTCCCCCCAGTAGCCGGAAGCACTCTTTTTCTTTTTCCCGCCGATTTCTTCTCAAATACCCTTCCCCCCTTCACGAGATAGCGACCCCCCTTTCTCCGCCACTTTCTTGGAGATTCTCTGCGAGGGCCTCAGTTTCCAGTTTTTTCTCCTCTTAGACGCCGAACCTTTCCCTCTTGTGGATTTTTGATCTCATCCTTTTTTTTTTTTTGACGAGCTCGAGCAGCTTTCTCAGTCTCCCGTTTTTTGTTCCTCCCCCGCGGAATACGGGGCCACCCCCTTTCGAAGGCTCCTGCAAGCCGATGGGATACTTTCCTTTTCCCCCTTTCGCGAGATAGAAGCCCTTTTTCCCATCGAGGCTCTCAAGGTTTTCCTCGTCCCAGACGAGATTATGTTTTTTTCCGAACCCCATGGTTTATCTCGCGCTCTTTTTGGAGAGAGCATCGTTTCTTCCCCCTCAGAGTTTTTCTTTTTTTTGAAGACAGATGAGCCTTCTTATGCGGCATCATTGACGGTTAGTCTTTCTGCCTAGGCTGGTGAAATATTTTTTTTACTGCACCTCCTTATAGGGGACTTTTTCCAGGGAAAAGGTGAACTTTCGTGAGGCCCTTCCCTGTGAAATTGGCCCTTCCCCATTTGTTTTTTCAAAAGTGATTAAGGCTCTTTCCCCTATTAAGGAGAGGAGGTTTTCTCATTTAGCAGTGCGTCCCGTCATATTCCTTTCCATCCCCCGGCGTAAGGTGATCCCCCCCCCCCCTTTCGGTGTCGTTTCCGGCAAGAAGACGCTAGTCCGTTTTTGCCTTCTTCTTGCTTGGAGTCTGTGGGGTCCCGCGATTCTTTTTTTCTCCGGACGTTCCTTTTTTTTCAGGAGAGAAAGTAGTTTTTTTTGTGATTCGAGCGTCCAGACGTTTTCCTCTTTTGATTGACCCTTCTCAGTAAGAGTAGTAGTTTTTCCTTTTTAAGTATCTGTTCTCTCTCCAAAAGGTTGGGCGCATCCCCTAATGGAAGAAGTTAAGCATTCGCGAAGTAGCTCCCTTCGAAGAGCGAACCACTCCCCGAAACCCCTCGGAGAAGAATGCTTTTTCTTTTTTTTCCTTCAGGATTAAGAAGCCGGGCGGTTGCTTCCTACCTTGCCTCCTTCTTTCAGCGCGCTAGGGGTCGCTTCTTTTCCCGCAGGGATGGCTCTCCCCTTTCAAAAAAGGCAGAGTCTTAGGACTCTTGTTCATCATCGCCCGCAACGGATCCCCTCTCTCTCCTTGCTGGGAACTCGTCCTCACTTTTTTTCGCGAATTCCTTTGTTTTTCCCTTCTTAGTGATCTATTGGCAAGAAGGCCGCCCTTTTTCCGTATTTTCTTTTTCTAAAGACGAGGTGCGCCTTTTTTTTCCTGATGACGGAGTCTTTTACGTCTCCCTTATCGAGTTTTCCGGGGACTTCCCCTTTACTTTTTTCATTTCGTGTCAGTTCTTCCTCTACTTTTTTGAGAGTTTTTCCTGCGCCTTTTAGAAAAGAGAGTCCCTTCCCCTTTCTCAGGATCTTTCCCTTGGATTAGAGGGAAGAGGGCCCTTTTCCCCTCTCTCGCAGCGTAAGGAGCCAGGCGCATTTTCTTTTCTTTTAGTAGTAAGATGTCCCGAATTCTCCTGGGGCCTCCTCTCTTTTTTTCCTTTGGATAGGTACGCGAGAGTTCCCTTTCTTTGATGATCCCCCGATGATAAGAAGAGGTCACTTCTTTTTTTTTCTCGATCCGAGACCTGGCGGGAGTTGTTTTGCCCACAACACGTCCTTGGCCCCCGGCACGACGTACTTTTTTTTTTTTTGAACATGGGGGCCCCCCTTTAGAGATAGTTTTCCTTTTTTTCGACGGTCGCGACCCTTTCGCCTCCGAGAGTCGTCCTTCTTTTCCACTCACACCAATTTTTTTCTTTCCGACGGCCCGTTCCTCACGCAGGGAGTTCTTGCCCACGATGAGGTTCCGTGCAGCCGAGGGGAGCTCCCCTCCCGTTCTTTTTCGTGTTTCGACTGCGCGATCACGTTCTGCCACCTTTCATGCTGATGGAACCTTTCCTGCTGTGGACCCGCCCCCACTTTTTTGCGAGAAAGCAGTACCCCTTGAAAAAAAGCTTCTTCCATGACTTTATCCGGTTCCAGCCCCATTCCTTCCGTTACCTTTCCTCCTTCGAAGAAGTTCCCTTCCGCCCCATCACGAATTTCCCTCTCGGGGGGACCTCTTTCCTGTGCTCCTAAGAATAGCCGTCTCTCCCCCCCCCGAGCCAGCAGTCCTTCTCATGTTCTATGCCGTCCTTCTGCCGACGACACTCCTCTGATCAACGGAAGCGTGACTCCCCTTTTCGCGCTCCGCGTCCCCCCTCCCCCGCATGGGCCGCCGTCTTCTTTTGCCTTCTTTCCTGAATCAAAGGGGGTCTTCCTCGGAGCAGAGCCCACGTGCCATATCCCACTGGCCCCCCTAGGCAAGGCCCGATAGTGAAGTGCTTTAAAGCGGACCTTGTGTTTCCACTTCCCCCACCCTAGTTTCGCAGGAACTCCATGAAGAACACTTTTATTCGGTAGCAGTCTTCGGAAGTTCCTTCTCTAGCGAAGAGATCCCTCCCCGAGGGCTCCAGAGGGTCGACCTATGCGAGAGCGGTGCATGGGTATTCTGAAAGAGCGCACCCAGCTGAGTCGAAGATCGTCCCCTGGATTCCTTCGTTGGAAACGTTTAGGTTACTTTTTTTTGCCTTTCCGGTCTAGACAATAGAGCGTTCTTCCCTCCGGATACGATTCTCTGTTCCCCCGCAGATTCTACCTAAAACTTCTGTCGAAAGATGACCCCCCCTCTCTTTAGCCGACCCGAGCAAGCACATTCGCTATTTCGTAGATTCTATCGGATTTTGCTAAGGACCTTCCGAACATTCGGGAGCTCCCCGCCTCCAAAAACCGCTCGTTTTTTCCCCCCCCCCGATGCCTTCTAGCGTGCGTCTGGGGTTTTTTTTCCGCGAATTTGCTTATTTCTCCTCTCTTCGTGCTTCCCTACGAGCCTGCGATGAGAGACATTTTCTTCCCACTCGTTCGAGAGGAGGATGGGCGGCGGCGCCGTCCCCTTTTTTTCGTTGAGTCGAACTTCCTTTGGGGACGGTCATTTTCTGTCCGAAAACCGCCTTTCTAGGTTCCCCTCTTTTCATGAAGCCTTTTCCCCCGAAAGTCCCTGGAAAAATTTAGGAATACTGAGCTCTCCTCCCTTGGCCGTTGATGAAGGAAGTTCACCTTCTGGAAAGCCTTGATTACTATTCGGTCTCCCTCCTGCCTTTCGGCCCTCCCCATTTTTCCCGTCTTTTTCCCAGGGAAACGGAAAGTCTCCTTCTACTGCGAGGATATCCCCTCTCCTATCCTTGAGATCTCCATGCGCATATCGTGGACCGGGTTTTTTCTCGTTCGACTTTTATTCTGGGACGCTGAAAATGTTTATTCTTTTTTCCGATGGAGAAAGAGCTGCCCTCAGGGTCCTACCTGCGTGAAAAATGATTCCCTTCTGATTCGGCTCCTCTCAGCGGTAAACCTCTTTCCGGCACAAGTCCCGATCAGTTTGTCGGATTTCTCTTCTGAATGCAGATCCTCCATTTCAAATCGTCTTCCCTTTCGGACCCGGCCATTTTTTCCCCATAACCCCCTTCCTTGTAGAAGAAATAGATTCGGATCCCTCATCTGAAATCATAGAGTCCTCTGATAGATTTTGCGCGAGTCACAGCCTTGCGCATCTTTTTGGAGACTTTTTCAGGCTTATCGCCAATCCCCCGGCAACCCCAGTCCCCCGCTTCTCCCCTCCTCCTCCAGCCCAGCGTTCTATGTCGAGCCCTCTCGTTCTTCCCCTTTTTAGTAACACGATCAGCCTAGCGAAGATCCTCCCCCTCCCGGATTTGGTCGTGATAAGTATTCGAGAGCCCTCTCCTCAGCTGGAGAAAGAAGTGGTTTCTTCCAGACCCTCTTTTTTTCCTTAGGGACCCCCCCTTTCCTAGAGTCCCGTTCTTCGCCCCCTCCCGTATTAGGAACTTTTCTTCCAGGAACTTCTTCCTTAGACGAAAACTTTCTTTCCCCCCCCCTGGAGATCCCCGGAAAGCGAGCGCCGATTTCAGAAAGCCGATCCCCTCTTTCGGGAGCCTTACAACGTTCGAGAGAGATCTGGCGCGATCCCCCATCCGTCCAAGCTCCAAAAAAACCCCCCCCCCCCAAGATTCCGGCTGAAGCGTCTTTCTGATGACTAAGGACTGTTTTTTTTTTCAGCTTTTCTTCCACTAGGTGGGTGTTTCCCTGGATAGGGAATTTTTGACCGCTTTATATCTCTTTCCTATATTTTACCTTGTCCCCAATTTGATAGGAATAAGTATTCCTTCTTCAGGAAATCCCCCCTTCCCCATTCTCTGAGAATTCTTCTGATGGTAAGCTCCCCCTAACTTCCGCTTCTTGCGTACAGTTTCTGTCCCCTTATATCGGTGTCGTCTGTCCAGACGCCGCTTCTCAATCGCCGCTATTCTTTGGAGCGGCAGGACGATTTAAGATTCTTTGAAGTAGCATTTTTCCCGTTTCAACGGTCCGATTTCCGATTTCTCCGACTGCGTCGCCGTTTTCCCCCTTCTTGCCCCCTCTTTTTCTGATGATGGCCCCCCAAGTCATGTCTGTGGGGGCCGCCCTTGTCTCGCGGTCTTTCGCCCCCCCCTTTCTTTTGAGCGCCTTCATGGACGAAGCTTTCTTTTTTCAGCATTTCATGTTTCTAACGTCCTCTGAGAAGAGCGCCCCATCGCCCGCCCGTTGCTGTTTTTCTTTCTGCGTGAGTTCCTGCGGCTCCTCCGACGCCGCGTTTTTTGCCTGCCGGTACATCCTTGCTCTGTTTTTCGCGCTCGGGGGCCTTCCCGTAGTCCTTTTTCATTTCGCCGCCCTCCTTTAACCGGCGAGACACCTTTTGGCTCGGCGTTTTACAGTCGCCTCACGCCGGAGTGATCTCTCTCTCCTCTTGGCTGGGGACCTCGTCGGGCCCCGCAGCGTTTTTACCTCCACCACTCCTTTATTCGGATCGATTCTTCCCCCCCGGACGCGTCCAGTATTTTTTTTTTAATACGCGGTGAGCTTTTCTTTTTGGACTCCGCCCGAGATCTGCCTTTTCAATCGTCCGCTCACGTGTCCTCTGAACGGCCGGTTCGGATTCCTCTCTTCTTCGCGGGCGTATTTCTGCGTATCTCTCCCTTTACTACTCATACGTGTTTTTTTCTCCTTCTAAAGGAAATGCCCCGAGCAGAAATTTCTCCTCAGCAGCCGGATACTTCTTTCCCTGAGCGGTTTCCCCCTCGGCCAAGATCTCCTTTTTTTTCGCCCCCTTTGCCCCCGCGTTCTTTTCCCGTCGATCCTATGCCGCCTCCCCCCTCCTGGCCTAACGTTTTTCCGAATCAGGGCCCGGTCCGTGATGATGATCCTCCTCTATTAAGCCCTTTCCTTCCCTGACTTTCTCCCCGGTGAGATCTCCTCTCTTTAAGGGCTTCGGCGGAATCGCAACCTTTCTCCCCCCCGAGGACCATGGAACGCTCGCTTTTTTTTTGCACAATTGCGGGTTCTCGCGTTGTGACTTTCGCTCCCTCGCGCGCGGCCTCTTTTCGGCATCCACCCAACGCCCCCCTTGGCGGACCCCTGCGCTCCCTCTTTTCCAGCAGGCCCTCGGTGAGTTATTCCGCCCAGTTTCCATTTCTCCGTCGCTTCTCCGTACTTGAAAGCCGTCGTCCCAGTGTCGAGCCCCCCCGGTGTTTTGAGAAAAAAGAGACGTAGTCCCCCCCCGGACAAGCGTTTTCACAGGGTCTTCCCTCCAACTTTTCTTACGACCGCAGTGCCGCCCCCTCTCGTATCGTTCGGACGCCTTGAGTTTCTATCCCCTCCCAAGGGTTTTTTTCGGGAACCGACCCGTCACCGTAACCTCCCTAGCCGGCCTCCCCACCGGCCCTGCGCGCTGTTGTTAGTCTTGCCGCTCCCGACACCGAGCCCCCTCTATCACTTCACGGCGCTTGCCCCCTTCGTGACCGGGAGCGCCTTGTCTCTGCCCGGCCGCAGAGCCTTTGCAGAGGGATGTTTAACGGTGAAGGCCCTCTTCTCCCTAAAGGGAGAGGTTTTCCCTAGATTTTCCCTTTTTTCCTCGATATGACTTTCTCTGCAATATACCTTTCAACCACTATGTTTCAACCCCTCCTTTGAATGAATTCCCCTCCCCTGAAGGAGGCAGCAAAGGGCAAGGGAGCTTTCTTTTCTCTTTACGAGAATAGCAAGCGTTTCTCCTGGAATAGAAGAGTTTCCCGAGAGCAACGAAGTTCGTAGACGATTCCCGGGTTCAGAGAACCTAGCGACATCTGAGGAGATTCCCCCCTCGAGAAGTATTATTCCCTCCCCCGCTCTGGGAAACGGATTTTTCTCCTCGGCTCTTTTCTAGCGATTTCTCCCCCGTTTGCCGCCCTTTTTTTTTTCGAAGCCCTGCTCGCTTTTGTTGCGTCCTTCTTGCCGCCCTTCCGGGTCGCCAGCTTCTTTCGCTAGCTAGCGTCCCGCACCATTTCGGAGAGACGCCTTGCGTCGATCGGCATCTCTCTCTTTGAATAGTGACTAATCCCCTAGAGAGATATGGTCTATCCCTCTCAAACAGCTCTTTCTTGTCGCATCTCCCGACTTTTGTAGCGGATTTTTTTTTGACTTTCCGACAGAATCGACGGAAGGAGTTCTTTACGAAGAATCCCGGTTCCCTGTTTTAAGACTGCTCAGGGGAGAAGGAGCTCCTTTTCGGAAGAATCCTAAGAATCCTTTGAGAATAGACTCTGGGGCCCCGAGGAGCCGAACTGAGAGGGGATTCTTTCAGGTTCCTTTTTTCGGGGTGTTCGGGCTAGGGGAAGAACATCGAAATTTTGTGCCCTCCCGAGATCTGTTTCTCCCCTCTCCCCTTAGAAAGTCCTCCCCCCGTTTACGCGGAGGAAAGAGGGAGGACCTTTTCAAAACTAGTCGAGCGAGCCTCCCGGACTTGTTTTACTTTTCAAGCGTTTTTCAAGAATGAATTTTTTTTCGGCAAAATCAGTCTCCTTCCATTCATGTCCGTAGGCGCGGAGGTTCAGACTTTCCTCCCCGTCGAAAGGAATCGCCCAGCCTTCTCTTCTCTGGCGATTATCTCTCTTTTTCTCCTACGTTGTTTTTTTTTCTCTCCTATAGCATGCTCCCCCCTTTCCCGTGTTATACTTAAAGTCTCCTTTTTCTCGTTGCGCACGGACCCTTGATCCGTAGTTTTCCCTGAGGTCCCTATCTGGGCCCGGTTTTTTTCCTTTGATGTCATTTTTTGCGTGAAACGTGCCGCCTTTGAATTTAGGCGCTTCGTCTCCTCCCCCATTGACTAAGCCCTTCTTTACGGGCGGATGTCTCCTAGATATGCCTCCTTGAGGAGTCTTCCCAACCGGTTGCTCTCCCCTTTGAAAGGCCCTTTTCAACCGTCGGTCGACTCCCTCGCCTTCCCCCGAACGCCGGCAACAACAGCGTGGCTCCCCTGCCAGGAGGAAGAAAGTCATCATCTCCCCCACGGGAGAGGAGTTCCCCCAAGATGCCTTTGGAAACCGCCGTTGGAAGGATCAGAACCTCCCCAAAAAAGGAAGAACCTATATCACCCTCTTCCACTCCACCCGAGAGAGTTTTGTAGAGCTCCATACTAGAGCCTGATGTCGTTTTAGACGATTCGATGAAGATCCCTTCCAGAATTTCTCTTTGGTCTTTTTTGCTTTAGATCTCGAAGCTCCCGCCATTTGCTTTTCCCGTGTTGTCGGCGCTTTCCTCGAGTGCCTACCAATCCCCCGAGACAGGTTTTTTGCAAGCCGATTGTTTCTGCCGAACATGCAGCCACTTTCCTTTCCGAACCGTTTCAATTCCAAAAGCCTAGGCGCCCCAGGTAAAGAAGCTCTCTTCCCATTCTGTAATCTTGACCCGTCCCACCTAGCCTTCCCGTGGCGGCTACACTTCCTTTTCCAAATCGATTGGAAAATTGAATGTACTTTTGCGCTTCTGCTACGGCCGGTTTGTCGGCAGTTCGGATTTCCCCTCGGTGGTGAGGAACCCTCTTCGAGGGCAAGGCAATTCTCTTTTCTCCGCCCTATTTGCACCTTCTGACCCTCCTCTGCTCCGAGGACTCCCTCTTTTCCCTCTGCAACCTCGGCCTCGAGGCCCCCTTCTGCCGGGTACGCGCTCCTTCCAGAGTCCTTCTTCCCTCCCCGGTGATAAGAGTAGGCCTTATCTTGTACCCCAGGGTTTGGGGGGCAGCCTTTTCCCTCTGTAGAGCCCCATTCGCGGATGGATGGATGGGCCCCGAGTTTGCCTTAGGTTAAGGATTTTTTTCGAGTCCGGCGCGCTGTACCAGAGGCCCTTGCTAGCCTTGTCGCATTTTTTGGAAGATCAGATGATGATGGCCCCCCCCCCCGTAAGATTTTTTCGTGTCTTGGGGCCGATCCCGTCCGGTCTTCTCCCCTGGTTTTGTTTTTTCTTACGGTCCAAATTTACGGATTTGGCGAGTTCTACTTCTTCCGAGTCCCCTCCCCTACCTAGCGTGAGGGTCCGCCTGTTCGCCTGGAGTCCCGTCCCCGCCGATTGGTGTGATGCTTTTTGCCGGACCGATAGTATCGGCCTCTGTGTCGCGACCGTTTTCCTCCCGCGGGACTTCGCCGACCGGCATTTTTTTTCGAGACCGTCGTCCTTGGTTTTCGTGTTTGCAGTCCGCATTCCCGTATTTCTCGGATCACCGAGAGCGGCTGACCCTGGAAGTCCTCGCGTTTCGCTTCTTTTTCTCTTCATCCCTCACGCGAGATTCCCAGATACTGTGGCAGGAAAGAGGACTCATGATTTCCCTTAATGTTTTTAAATCCGCGGTGCGAATGGCTCTTCCGAGAGAGTTTGTTTCTACCTCCCCGTCCCCCTATAGAGCTTTCGCGGGATCTTGGCTGACGCGGGAGAATTTTTAGAAGGAGAGAGAGAGGGGCCCTGCTTTTGGGAGAGATTTCCCTTCTCTCGGAGGCACAGAAAGGAGACTGCCCCGCCAAAGAGAGCTAGAAAGAATCCAGGTATCTCTCTAGACTACAGGAAGGGTCTTTTGACCGGGGCAAAGGAAAAGTCATGATCCCCTCTCCAGGAGAAACAGCCCCAGTATTCAGATGGCCCCTCAGCACACTTTCCGTTAGCCCTCGCGTTGACTGAATGAGGGATCTTAGACTGAAACGTCCCCTAGGCTCGAGGTAAACCTTTTCGAGTTTCTTAGAGAAGATCGCTGGGCTTGCATTTCCTGCACCCACTTTTGGAGACCCCTGAAGGTCTCGTCCTGTTTGAAAAGGAGGTTCTTCCCTCTGGTTGAAGAGGTAGTCCTCAGATTTCCGGCCGATTTGGCCCTGATGTTCGCACCACACCTTTTCGTCGGGCGGCCAGGATTATGTCGGCCTCACGCCTTGCCAGGGCCCGAGTATCGAGTTTTTAGATCGTAGCCAGCAAGACCTCCTTATACGCCCAGGAAGCTGAATGAACGTCCCCCATTGTGGTCCCCGCGCCAACCTTCGAGACTTCAACGTACCCAACGACCACGCTCCTTCCGCGCTTCCAGAATCATTCCCGGACTCGTTTTGCAGGCAGAGCAACCGCTTTACCAAGACTGGAAGTCGCAATTCTACTTTCACCTTCGTAAGTCCGTTCCGATCACCCCCCCCCCTTCTCAGCAGAGCCTCTCGAGGAGTGCCGCTTCTCCCAAGAGTATTATTGCAGGAAGTCACCGGTCTTTTGACGGCGCATGAAGTCGGGCTTCGCCCGTACCCGCTGCAGCCAGATTTATTCGAGTTTTTTTATCCAGTGGGGTCCTGAGAAAAGGGTTAGTTCCCCAAGGGCAACCTTTTTTTTCTAAGAGCGCACTCCCCCTATGCCTTTCTAATGACATTGAGTGTTCGCACCCCAGTGCACCCCTCTTCTGCTCGATCCCGGCCGGAGGCAGCAACGCTCGCCATTTTTTTTTGCGTATTCTTTCTTTCGCGCGCGATGGAAGATGGTTCCTGCGAGAAGATCCCGAAAGGATTGTTGAACGGTGTAGAGAATGCGAGAACCGCTAGATGGAGGAGATTTCGCCTAGGAATGTGTAAGCGTCTTGGAAACGAAAGCCTCGGTTTCTCTTTGAAAATCTCCTGGGAGGGTGAAGATTAGGGAATAACTATTGCCGAACCAGCTCGGGCTTTTTGCCGAGGATTCCTGCGGACTAAGAAAACTTTTTGTCCGATCTCGCGCGCTCCGCTCGTATGCGACCTTGGCGCGATTCGTCTCTGTCGGGAATTTGTCCTCGGAAAGCCCTTGCTTCTGCTCGAAATTCAACCGATCCCTAGCTGATTTTTCCCCCCCCCTTCTTTCGCGTTTTTTGTTGCACATGCGAGAAGGCCTGCATGGGCGGTCGCATAGCCCTTTCTGGGCCCATTTGCGATTCTGCCGAACGGAAGATAAGAGACCCCGCAGTGAGCGGCCGTGGGATCCGCCCCCCTTACCATTCGACCCGCTGCATCTTCCTTGTATGACGTTTGGTCCGCCCCTCTCCTTCAGCCGATTTCCTGATGCAGAAGATCCGCCAGGACGCTTCGTAACAAGGGAGGGTGCTCCGTCTTTTAAAGAGGTCTCCGAAATCCGATGTCGCTTTTTTCACGCCGCTTTTTTTTTTTCCGCATAAGGACGGTCTCTAGGTATCCATCCATGCCCCTTTCGCCCTTCAGCGTAATATGTTTCGAACGGACAGCACACTCCTTCCACGAG
>Ga0179591_1355200_pt1 | contig 12508 bp, 14 predicted proteins | sample CZOMad2_1_08_16f_FD_182891 | JGI IMG/M metagenome (GOLD analysis project Ga0179591, IMG submission 182891) | Vadose zone soil fungal communities from Angelo Coast Range Reserve, California, USA - CZOMad2_1_08_16fungal (PacBio error correction) | ecosystem: Environmental > Terrestrial > Soil >... | reverse complement strand
TTTCCTTCTTTTTTCCGCGCCATTCTCGCCTCCCCGACCCCCTTTCCATCCCTTCGATAGCGCTCTCTTTCTCCAATAGCTGTTTGAACTCCCCCCCTCCGTTGATAGCCTTGCAAGTGGCGCAAACCTCTTCTTTTTTTTTTGCGACTTTTTCCGTGGAGGCTTTTCTTTGATCAGCCTCCCTGACCTTTTTCCACCGCGGTTTTTTTCCCAATCCTTTTCTCTTTTTTTTTTCAAACCCCCGGTTTTTTGTTTTTTTTTTAAAACTTTTCCCTCCCCCCATCCCCATTCCGCCCCCCCCCCCATCTTTTTGGGGAGCCTCTCTGTTAAAGAGCTTCCCCACCCAGGCGCTTTACCCTTTTTCTGAGCTTTTTTTTTTTTCCGGTTGTGAAGTCTTCTCCATCTCACTCCTCCGTGATTGTTCCTTTTTAAGGATCTCGCGCCACCATGTCGTCGAGGTTAGCGTCCCTTTCCCTGCGAGTTCCCTCCCCCCCTTTTCTGTTTTTTTGATTTTCCGTTTCAGATTGTCGTGACTCGGTAGGACACACGGTTCCCCAATCCTTTTTCGACCCCGTGAGTTTCTTCTTTTCATCTGTTTTTTTTTTGATTTCTTCTTTCGGAGACCTTTTTCGCGTGACTTTTGTTAAAGATTTTCCCTCTATAAGGTTTCCCCGACCTTTTTTTTTTACTCGAAGCCCCTTTTTCCAGCACCTAGAATTCCGCTTATGCCCCGTCTTCTCCTTTTTGCACATTTTCTTCTTTTTAGAAACGTCCGAAGCCCGTCTCTTTCTCTTAGTTTTCTTCTGATAGCTCTTGACTGAGATCTCCGCGGACTTTTTCGGTGATGTACTTTTTGTCTCGATAGTCCCTTTTTTTCGATAGTTTCCCCCTGTTATTTTCTTTCTTAGTCTCTTTTAATGAAGGAGTACTCCCCCCCCCCCCCCCTCGAGGATTCTATTTCCATCGGAGCTTTTTTTTATTTATTCCCCTCGTAGTATGCGTTCCTTCAGACTTTTCCCTATGGCCTAGAAAGCGTGTCCTTGGTTTCCTTCCCTTGGAGTTTCCATTGTCCCCCCTTTTTTAGCATTTTTCGGAGCCCCTTGAACGATCTTTTTTCGGGTCGTCGCAAAAGACCGTGTTAGAATCTTCCCTGAATTCCCTTTCCGAGCCGACCTTGGCGTCCCCTTTCCTAATTTTCTCCCTTTAGTCAATAGAACGCGTACTATCCCCGATATCTTCCCTTTTTATAGTGTTCTTTATTTCGTCAGACTCCTTCCTTCGGTAATTTTAGTGTCATCTCCTTTTTTTTTCTTTTGCTAAGGAGTTCATTCCCTCTCTTTCGCCGGGGTCCTTTTTTTTTTTTTTAAGCTTTTTTTTTTGAGAACTCGACTTCCTGGTGCTGCGCTCTTTTTGGACCCCTTGCTCCTTCATTGAGTTTTTTCCAGTGTTCTACTCCTGCCCCCCTTCTTTTTACCGTTTCCCTTTTCAGCTTCTTTTCTGTTGTTTCTCCTATGAATGTTTTTTGCGGTTCGTAGGCGAAGGCTCTGTGTAATACCCCCGCTTCCGACCCTTCATACTTTTTTTTTGAGGATATTTCTCCTTGTAGTCCCCTTCTCTGGTAAGTTCCATCTTGAAAGGAAGTTTATCCTCTTTTCATCGCTATGGTTATGAGAGCTTCCCATGGTTCTGCCAACCCTTTTTACCTTTGAGCCTTCTTGCTAGTTCCCGACGGACCTCCCTCACCCCTGTTTGTTCGTTTTTTCGTCCCTCCCTTTTTTTTTTCCTTCCCGCAACCCCCTTGTCGAAGCCTGTCTACTTGGCACTCTCCTTTTTCCCGCAGCGTAGGCGTCGTTGACTTAACACCTCCCCTTCGCCCTTTTTTCCTAATAACCCAAGCGAATCTAGCAGGCTCCCTCCTTTTTGTTCCGAGCCCTTCTCAGTAATTTTCGCCATAATTTCTCTGAACTTTGAGGCTTTATTGTGCTCCTTTTTTTCTCTCCTTTGTTGACCCCTTCTCGCATCCTCCCTGATCCTCTAAGCTCTCGTTTGAGCCGAGATGTAGATTTTTTTCGACCAACTAACATAATTTTCTCTTTTCGCCCTTTCGGCTTTCCTGGGTTTCGCCGGTTTTTTTAAAGATTTCCTTAGTGTAGCAGCTTTTCCCATTTTTTCAAACCCGCTACTTTCTGCGAGTCGGGTTGTTTCTCCTTCAGTCAAGAAGCTAGATGAGTCCCCCCCCCTCTACCAAGTCTTTTCTTTGAGGAAAATCTCCTCTCTCAAAAGGTTTCATCCCGAAACCTGCTGATGGGGTGAGTTTCTCTTTATTTTCGGATGGTTCCTCTCTTATTTGTTTTGACTCCCGTTTTCGATTTCTCTTCGGATCTGTTGGGTTCGAGCCCCCCCCTTCCCCCCTAATTTTTTTTTTTCGCGCCTCGGGTCTCCTCCCTCCCTTTCTGCCGCTCAATTTTCTTTCTTTCCCCCGCGCCTTTCTTCGCGGTCGTTCACCTGAACCGTTCGCGGGTTTATTTTCTACAAGTATCCTTTGGATTTTGCCGTCCCTCAACCTCTCCCCCGGCCTTCTAGCGGACAGGCCGCCCTCCTTCGAACTTTCCTTCGGACTTGCTGGAAATTTTTTACTTTCGAGATTTTGTTTCCAAATAGAGAGACCCCGCCCTAGCCTTTTTCCTTTTTTTTTGCACTCCGATCTTTTTTCGACTCCCCCTCCTCTACGTCCTACTGCCTCCTCCCTCCTTATTCAAGGTTTTCCCCCCCGAGATCTCCGGTGTTCTCGGACTTAACCCTGTTTGTAGTGAAGGACTTGTTTCCTTTTTCCCGTGTTGCTGAACTCCCTTTGAGGTTTCGTTTTATGACTCCCGGGTGGGACTTCCCCACCAAACCTTCCCTGATCGCAAGGGTAGAGGGACTTCCCCCCCCCCCGCGTTGGTTTCCGCACATTTGTTTTATTATTTTTCCCCTAACCTCCCCTCTGCCTACCTTTCTCGCGATCGGGACGCAATTTCTTGGGCTTCCCCCCTCTCTTCGCACGTCTTTTTTTTTTATGTTTTTTTTCCTTCCTTTTCGATCCTTTCCCTGGGGACCCCTCTCTGATTTTTCTTTTTTCGGCGACTTCCTTCGCTGGCGCGTCACAACTTGCGCTTTTTTCGACATCCTCTCCTCCATTTTTTTTTTTGTTTTTTCCCTTGACTTTCCCCCCCACGCGATATTTTTTTTCCAGATCACCTTCTTCCTTCACCGGCTTGTCCACAGTCCCGCGCAAGCTGAAGAACCCCTCCTACGTGCCGATCCCTTTTTCCCCCGGTTTTTCTTTTGTCTCCCCTTTCGTTTTTTTGTTGGATTTTAATAGCTCTTCCTCTTATTCTGTTGTTGATGGAGCAATTTCCCTTGAGTTTTCTTTTTTTTTTTGGGAGGTTTTTTCTCCCTCCTCCCAAAATTTCTTTTCTTTTTTCAAACTTCTTTCCCGAATTTTTCCCTCTACGACCCCTTTTTGGGAGAAGAACTACTTTATGTATTCCTTTTTCTTCGGAATTCCCTTTTTTTTCCCCCCCTCTCTTTCCCCTTGTTTTGGTATTCCTCCTTTTTTGCCTGATTTTTCCCCCCTTTTTCTCCTTCTCAGGATTTTCAAGGCGAGGAATTAGCTTCGAGAAAACCTTTTTTTCTTGCGCTCTCTTTTTTTATCTTCCCTCCACATTTTTTTCTTCCGGTCTCTTCTAGATTTCCTTTTTCCGATTGTGATCGAGTGCAACTTTCATTCCCTTCCTTCCCTTGGAACTCCCCCCCCCCCCCCGATTTCCCCTCTTCTAGATTTCTGCTTTCTGGCCCTCGATTTCCCGGTCAGGATAGGTAATTTCTTGTGCTTTTTTTTTCTGTCCCCCCCCCCCCGTCTATTTTCCTACCTTATCGCCTCGACCAGGATATTTCCCGTAGTCTCAGGCCTTTTTCTCCATAGACTCTCTTCGACTTTTGGGTTTCCCCCCTTTCATTTTCCTTTTCGCCACCCCTTGCTTCGCCGATGAGTCGCTGTCCTTTCATATGCCTTTCTCCCTCACCAGATCTCTCCTTTTTCTCGATTTTGCCCTCTCATTTTTGGCGTGATGTCGCCATGCCTCCTTTTTTTTCTTCTTCCGCCATCCCCCTCCCTCCCCTCCCTTCGAGTTTTTTTCCGCCTTCCGTTCCCCTTAGGAAAGTCGAGCCGTCGAGCTTTTGATCTTTCTGATGGGGTTTTTCCTTCTTTTCTAACGACCCTCTTTCTCGGTTTTCCCCCCCGTAAGTCTCTACGAAATAGAGAGTGACCTTCTTCCCCTTCTTTTCTGTATTTCTTTCCCGACCCAATTATCTCCCGGATTTCTTTTTATGTTCATCTCTTTTTCCAGTCCTCCTGATTTCCGTCTCTCTGTTGTCGGTTTTGCGCCTCCCTTTTTGGCTTTTTTTTTACCGCCGCCGAAGTCCCGCTCCCCTCTCTTTCTTTCCCCTTTCGGCCCTTCTTGATAGGATTTCTCCTCCATCTCTTCTCCTCAAACTTTGATCCTTGTCTCATTGTTGTAGGACCATCGCGGTGGTTTTTAGAGGCTTCCTTCGTTAGACCGCTTCTTGCTCCCTTTTGACTTGGCCCTTTTTTTTTAATTCGTTCGGGGACTTTCCCCGTCTTTTTTTTTTTACTGGAACGCGCACGCAAGACTTTTTCTCCGCGGCTTCGGCGGATTTTGAGCTTCCCCTTTTTGTTATTCCTCCTCTTCCGGTCACCTTTCCCTCTTTGCCCGGATTCCGAATGGTCCCCTTTTGACCCAGCTAGCCTTCAATTCTCCTGTTTTTTTTTCGACTCGTCTCACTCCCCCTTCTAGGAAACCTCCCCCCTTTTTGTCTCCCCATTGGATTGCGTGCTTGCCTGCCCCTTCTCCTTTTTCATTACTACATCTCCGCCTTCCTACCCCCCCTCCCCTTTCGACTTTTTGTCCTGAAATTCTTCCTGATACCTCCGCGTCAACAGATTCCTGCCTTCCCCCGCGGTCTTCCCTCCTTTTTTATTCTCTCTTTTAGAACCCTTTGCTCATCTCCTCGCGACCCTGCGGCAAGTCTGTTTTATTTCTTTTAACCAGATCATTTCCCAAACCGCTCCCTTCCCCCCCCTCCAGAAACTCCCTCGCGACTTTCTCTTCCCCTCATCTGCACGTTTCTTTCTTCGTAGTAGGTTTTCCTTTTATGAGGTCCTGTGTACGCCTTGTGTATTGTCCTCACACCTTCTCCCTAGCATTTCTCTTGGTGGAGCTGATCCTATATTTCTCTCTCTCGATCCAGCTTTCTTTCATAACTCTTTCCAAGACGATTTTTTTGCGGATCTTTTCGTCACGCTCCGCCAAGGCTGCAGTTTTTCCCCTTTTTTTCTTTTTCCCGACGTTTTTTCCTTCTGAACTCTCTCCTTGACCCTTTTCTGCTCTTCCCCTCCCCTCCACTTCCAGGCTTCTACGGCAATCTTGGTTCCCCCTCCCTTCTCTCTAACATCTGGTTAGATTTTTCGTCTTTAAGATTACCGCAGGGCTAGCCTGGAAGTCCCTCCCCGATTTCGGTCTCGGCTCCTCAAATTCTCCTCCTTTTCTTAATTTTAAGCCGAATCAGAATGTTTTTTCCTTACTTTCTTCCTTCTCCTCGAGGACTTCCTTACCCATTTCCCAGACCCCTCTCCAGATTCAGAAGGCCCCCTATGAGAGAGGATTTAATAAACCCTCTTCCCCCTTATGGTTCTCTTCCTCTATGATCCTTCTTTTCTTTTGCATTCTCTTTGCGGGCCCCTTCCCCTCTTCTGACTCCTTTTCTCTAAGGCCCCTCTTGACTGAAGATGATAGCTTTCCCGTTCGTGCCGACCCTTCGTCTCCGACCCACTGATCTTTCTTGCCATTTCTTTTTGGCGGAGTCTTTCCCCCCCGCTTGGCAATATCCGTTCGGCTTTTTCCCTCTCCTCTGCTATTTTTCTGTTTCGTCAGATATTTCCTTGCTCATGCTCTCTGCACCTTAGACGACCGCTCCGTTGACTCCCCCTCTTCTCGCACGCAGATCAGCAGACCCTTCTTTTTTTCTTAGGAAGTCATCTTTTTCCCTAGTCATTTTCCCGACCCCTGTTGTCCTCTCGCGACCCCTGTGCCACCACTCGTACATCCCCTCTGGTTAATTTTTTTTTCTTTTCGCGTTTTCTTTTAAGATTTTTTGCGCAGATACGTGACTTCTTTCAAGGACGGATTAGCCCCATCGGTGACCTCTTTCTTTTTTCGTCCCGTTTGGTTTGTTTCGGCCCTCCGGATTTTTTTTCCCCTTCGAATGGGTCCCTTCCTGTATTATTTTAAAAAGAGACTGTGCTGCTACTCCCTCTAGAGTTTCCTTCTTTTCTTTTTGATGTTTTTTTTTTTGTTTATTGAACCCCAAATCTTTCCCAGACTCTTGGGCCCACCGAGGGTTGGATATCGCCCATTAGTCTTTTCTTTTATCTTCCTAAATCCACGCGACTTCCCCCCCCCCTGCCCAATCTTTCCCTCCAAACCCCCCCTGTCTGAACATTTTCTATGCCCCTCCACTGCGAGATTGCTAGTTAGGACTTGGTGGGATTTTTTTTTTTTTTCCACCTCTCGCTTCTAGTCCTTTTCCGGTCCTTTTTTAGATTCCTTTTTTTTCAAGGACTCTTTTAACCTCTCGTTTTTGTAGATCATCCCCGGCACCCCTTCCCTTTTTTTCCCAGCCCCTCCCTCCTTTTTCGACAGTTCGACCGCGCATACGTTCCTCCCTGGAATTTTTTTCCTCGGACTTTTTTCCCCTTGAAGGCGCGGCATATGTCCTGGGGACTCTCTTTTGTTCTTTCCTTTTGCCCTTTTTTTCCTTTTTTTTCTTAGGAATTTCCCCCCAGAATTCCCCTTCTTCCCGCTTTTCTGTTTGTTTCCTGGAGAGGGCTGCTCGCGGTTCAACACCAATATTTTTTTTTTTTTTTTTTACCCAACTTTTATTCCTCCCTTTTTCCATCTATCTTTTAATTGTGTCCCCTTTTCCCCCGGCTTTACAAAGATAGGAGCATGGTTTCAGCTTTTCTTCTTCCAATTTCCTCTCCCGCGCTTTTTTTCCCTCTTTTCCTCTAAGTCCTCTCTTCCACTTCCCCTTTCTTCGATCTAGATTCGAGTGAAAGACCCCCCCCACCACCCTGCCCCCCTCCTTCCCTTTTAGAGAGCTTTTTGCTTTTCGTTTCCGAGGGTCTTTTTTCACAGATTTGATGAACCGGCCGCCCGGTCGCCTCTTTTGAGATTTTTTTTTTCGACCCTTATTTCGGCTTTCTTGTCTCCTTTGCCCCGTTGTCTCCCTTTTTTCAGTATGAAAACGGTCTTCCTCCCTCCTTTCTCATGGTCTCCTACCTGACGACTTTTTTCGTCTGACTCCCTCCCCAGACTTCCTCTTAGACTTCGGACATCGAGCTGGTAGGCCAGAGCCGTGGATTTTTTCCCTTGGATCGTATCACTCTCCAAAACCGGGCGGCTCTCTTTTGAATCTCCCCTCTGATGACTTTTAGGCCAAGATAGTACGTGATACCCAAATAATTTTTTTGTAGCTTTCTTCTTTTTCTTTGGAATTTTCTTTCCTCCCCCCCCTCTCCGAGGGTGACCCACCTCTTACTCTGATGAAATTTAAACGACGTCTTCCTTTTTCCCGGAGGTCGATTCTTTTTATCATTTTTTGCTTGGCATTTCGAATCGTTTTTTTTTCCCGGAAGTCCCTCTGGTCGACCTCTCAATTAGAACTATGAGATGTGCTTCTACCCGTCGGTTTTTTTTCCTACCTTCGGTCGATCAATGATGTCCTCCGGACTTTTATTTATGGCCTAACTCCTCTTTCTTCGTTCTCGGCTTTACTCTCCCCTGTAGCCCTCAGAGTTCTCCCCTTCCCAGCTTTTCCCCCTTGACGTTGACCAGGATTCTCTTCTCTCCCGCAACCTACTTAGACCCCCTAGTCTTTTCGCTTTTCTAAGGGATGTTCACGTACGCTCCTACGAACCTTTTTTTTCATGCCTTAAGTGACCTAAGGCCTCTCTTTTTTCTCCCATATTGGTAAGGTTTTTCCTCTTTCCCCCTTCTAGGTCCCCTGTTTTGGAGCCCCTGACGACGTTTTTCAAAGCCCGCGGAACCTCGTTTGTCTGGCTGAGGATTCTTTCCGTGAGCCACGGCTCTTTTTTTCGCAACTTTTCTCCTCTTTAACCCCCGGGTGACCCCCCCTCCTTCTGATCAGGGTCCCTTGATGGTTCCTGTCCTCGTTCCACGACTTTCTCAATTTTTCTTTCTTAGACCTTTTGTTAGTAAACCCTTGGCCAAAGACATCGAGCAGGCCTTCCTTTTTTTTTGAGCTCTTGGGCCTTTTTCCCTTCGGTATTCCCCGATTTACGGATCCTTCGACTTTTTCAGGAAGATAGGGCCAATCCTTCCTGGGAGTTCACCCATGTCCTTTTTTTTCAAGATGCTTGTACCGTTTCGATTGTCCATGCAGCAAGAATGCCTGGTTAATCCCCGTTCCTTTCCCCCGACTCTCCCAATCCCCTCCTTTTCGTATTCGTTCCCTTTTTGTCCTATCCCCTCATGGGCCCTCCCCCCCCTAACCCCTCTGAACCCGTACTCTTTTCCAGATCCTGGCGACTCGTTCGGCTTCCCTTCCCGAACTTTTTACTTGGCCCTTTTCTTCTTGCTTGATTCCCCCTAAGTCCCCCCTAAACTCTTTCCTCTCCGTTCGATTGATCCGCGCGTTCTCTTTTCCTGTATTTCCGTCACACCATTCCTTTTTCGAAATTACGAATCTGATCTGGCCCTCCTCCCGTTTCGATTCCTTTCGTTTTTTGTGCCTTTTTTTCCCAGCGATCACTTTTCACTTCCTATTCTTTTTTCTGGAGAATCCCTCCGCCTCCCCTGATATCTTCCCTTCCGGTTAGGCTAACCGAAAGGGTTCTTTCACACACCCTTTGAGCTTTTACTTCGGACCTTTTTTTACCTATCCTGTCTTCGTCTCGGCCAGACCCCCCCTTCCCTTTTCTCTTCTTCTTTTCTTTCGATTTCCTCTTCTTCTTTTTACTTTCTCCCCGAGGCCCCAACTGAAGAAGATCGGTAGTCCTCTCCTTGTGATCCCTCTCGTTTACTTCCGTTCACCCATAACTCTCCTCCGATCCCTTCGTTCGCCGGTCTGTCATTGAGATGCGCTTGATCTTTTTCATCTCTTTTTTTCGTATGACGCGGCTCGCTCATCTGTTTTTTGACTTCCCCCTCTTCCGGTAGAAGGTGCGACGCGCATTTAGTAGACCTTCGGAGGGAAGCCCCCCTCTTCCTTCTTTCCGATTTTTCTCTAGAGTCCTCTTTCCTGGATAGAGTTCTTTTTTTATATCTTTCCGTTGAATGGTGTCAATTTCCTTTTTCATCCACTCCCTGAGCCTAGATTTCGGCGTCACTCCCCCTGATCGTTTCGACAGTGAGGCTTTTAACTATGGTTTTACCCCTCTTTGGGTAGACAGATTTGGGGCTCTCTCTCGCTTTATATACTACGTAGAGACTAGCAGGGCTTCTTTTTTGGTTTTTCACTTCGAGAGTGGTCCTCTCGAGCCCCCCTCTACGATTTTTCCGACTCTTTTTAAGGACTTCCCCACATGGATCCCTTTTCCCCCTTTCACTCCGGCAGGCGGTCCCCCTTCTCTTTGTCTTTTCTCAAGTTTTCCCCCCCCCTCCCGCCCTTTGTTTTGTTCTGAGGGCATGTTCTGATGGGTGATTGGTTGGCCTTTTTTCCTACCACTTTTGTTTGGAGCCCATCCCTCCCTCCCCCGGGAGACTGGTTTTATCCAACAAACGCGTTGGTTACTTTCCTTTTTTTTTTTATCTCTTTTTTAGTATAACGCTCCTACCGGTTGCTCAACCCCCCCTCTTCAATTTTTCTGACGGCCTGTAGCCCCGACGATTTCTGTGGCTTTCCTTTTTTTTCCGTGGCATGTTTTTGACACTCTTTTTCCGCGGGTTTTGCGTCCCCCCTTTTTTGGTTCTCTTACTCTATCTATTAATGATCTTTGTTGGTTTTCTCTTTTTCTGCAGTTTTTTTTCCCTGCTAAGACCCCTTCTCCCTCTTTGATTCCCGACTTTTTTTTTTTCCCTCCCCTGGTCTTTCTCCTGAAAATCCCTTCCTCTCTAAGGAGTAGGGCATATGCCGCAAGGTCTTCCTCTCGTGTTTTTTTTTTTTTTTTTTTGTTTTCCCCCCTCCTTGACGTCCTTTTTTCAGGTTTTTTTTCCTTCCTTCGCGAAATCTGAGAGAAAAGAGGTTGTTTCATCGCACCCCTTTTTCGGTTTCTCCTGTTCCCCAACGTATTGTTTCTTTTCCCCATTTGACAAACCCCTCCTTTTTTTCTCCTAAGATCTTCTTGCGATTTTTTTCGACAGAAAAGTCACGTTTTTCACTCAGGCGTCTTTTACAACCTCTCTTTTTTTTGGTATGCCGTCGGCCGCTCCCGCCGACTTATAATTTTTAATCTCGGACATTGAATCGCGGCGGTCTTTCCCACCGTCTTCGTTCGAGTTTCTTCTTCCCTAGTGCACTCCCCACCCCCCCCCAAATCGACGTTCGGTGAGCTATCGGACAGTGGTAGTTCAGCTTTCCACCCCTATTAGGCTTTTCCTTTTGAGTAAACTCGCTTTGCAATTGTAGGCCAGTGCTGCCCTTGACGATCTTTTCCCCCTCGGTCTTCTTTTCGGTGCCTTTTCCCTTTAAGGCCCTTTCTCGGAACCAACAGAATAAGAGATTCGGTTCGTCTTAGCATAGCCCTTATCTTGCTTTACTGAATTCCTCCTTCTGAATCTTCTCCTCTGCCTCTGAGAAATAGGTTTTTTTCTGCTCCTTGATTTTTCTCTTTGTAGAAAAAAAAATTTCATGCGATAACGCTTAGCAATCCTTTCGAACCTTTTTAAGATTTCATCACCCCCTTCTCTTACTTTTTTTTGATGTTGTAGCGCGGACGACTCTGTTTCCCCCCCCACTTTTTTTTTTCATTTCCCTCCCCGAGAGATTTTCCTTACTCATCTATTTAGTGTCTCAGCTGGAACCTTTCGTCAGAAGCGCGGATCCCCTTCTTTTTCTCTTTGGGCCTTTTTCTCCCCCTCTCTCGGTCTTCCCTTGCCTCTCCTCTGATTTCCCGTCAAAGTACGGTGGGTCTCCGCACCTGCGAGAAGCTTTTTATTTTTTCCTTTTCCTGCGCGCCATACCTCCTTCAAGTGCCCCCTCTTTAAGTTTTTGGAGTCTTCAATCAGTGTGCCTTTGTCTGTGAAGTTCCTGATGCCCCCCTTCTTGCAGGTTTTTTTCGATCAGGTAGAAAGTAATAAATCCGCCCCTTTTTCTAAGAGACCACTCCTTCTGAGCTTTTTTTTTTTTGATTTCCCTGCGGGATCCCAGCAGCTTTTTTCATTTCGTACCTGCTGTTCTTCAGGGCGTTTCGTTCCTAAGAGGTGGTTCGACACTGATTTTTTGGGACGGACTTTTCATAAGGTCTTGCGGAGCCTGGTTGAGATTCTCTTACCCCACTTTCCCCCATTCGATTTCCAATCCCCCTCTAAGTCCCCTCTGAAGTCTTGTGAGAGGCATTGTGTTACCCCCTTTTGCTTCTTTCCTTGTTGTCGGACCGTTTTCGTCGGTTCCCATGCTCTTTTTCCTCGATAACTCGCGCCAATTATATATTTTACTCCTCCCCGTGTTTTCGATCCTTTGTCTCTGGAGCGTATCCCGAGTCCACTCCTTGAATTTTCCGTACTTCCTTATATTCCATGCGAGATGTTTAAACTCTTTCAACGAGGACTTGAACGCTTCCTTTTTCGTGAATGGCGGATGACAATGGCAAGAAAATTCCTTTTCTGTGACTCTTGTTTCACCACCCCCCCCATTTTTATCGCCCTCCTCCCTCCCTTCATGCGCGTAAAGCGTCCCGAATCCCGGCCCTTCCCCATTGCTCCCACCTTCCAAACACCGCAGTCCCCAAGGTCTGATTTTGACGGTAGTAGTCTGCCAGTCAAAAGTTCCTCCCTTCCCTGTTGATTTTTTGCTGCTTCCCTGCAGATTTTCCTCCCAAAGCAGCGCATTAGCGAGATTTGGGTTCTTCTCCTTTTTTTCGCTGTTAGGACGGTCTCTCTTAGGCCTTTTTCACGCCCTCTGTATTTTTTTAGTAGAGGTAAGATCCCCTTTCTCCGGGCTCTTCAGGTCTCCTCCCTCCTCCTATCGTCTCTGCCTCTGCGACCCCCATGGAAGCCTGATCTTTGAGGCCCCCTCCCTCGTCATCAAGTGTTTTTGAACCCCCGGGGCTTTGCCCCCCTTGGACATTCCCTCACGGTGGGAGGTCGTCCCCCCCCCAAGTCTGTTTTTCCGACCCTTTCTCTCAGATTCTTCCCCTTCGTTTATAGGCCCTTCTCTCGATCTTCTTCTCCCCCATATCTCACCATGTGGGCGATTTCCTCCCGGA
>Ga0179591_1344344_pt1 | contig 12508 bp, 17 predicted proteins | sample CZOMad2_1_08_16f_FD_182891 | JGI IMG/M metagenome (GOLD analysis project Ga0179591, IMG submission 182891) | Vadose zone soil fungal communities from Angelo Coast Range Reserve, California, USA - CZOMad2_1_08_16fungal (PacBio error correction) | ecosystem: Environmental > Terrestrial > Soil >... | reverse complement strand
TTCCGGAACCATCCCGGCCTTCTTCAAGTGTGACTGAAGGTGCCTTCCCCTTGACCCCCCGCAAACTTTCTTGCAAGCCGACACACGGAAAATAACATTGGTTTTCTTTCTCTTTTTTTTTTTTTTTTTTTTTTTTTGTTTTTTTTTTTGGTTTTTTTTTTATCCTTCCCCTATCCCTTGGTGAAGACACTTCCTTCGAGCCTTCCTCTCGGCTTTGCAGCGCAGACGCGACTTATTCTACGTTTCTTTCCTGTATATCACTTCTTCCTGTGCTTCGGATTGGCTTGCAAAGAACCCCACGCGAGACCTCTCTCTGTTTATAGCCTTAAGATTCCCTCCCATCCCTTCTCGGGTGGTGAATGATTCCGATACCCGTATACCTTGCGCCTTACAGAAGTTCTTGGCCTTCCCCATATTGGTTTTTATAAATAGGAATTAATCCGGCCCGCTCTGAAGCGGAAAGATGCTCTCTTTTCCTCTTCCGACCCCATCGACCTCAGCCAGCCCCCTCCCCTCGAGGTAGGATTACTTTTGCGGCTTCCTGACGACCTTTTCTGTACGTATTCACAGATTTTCAAGGGCCTTTTCCCTCTTGCTTGACCGGGTCCCTGGAATCGGTCCCGGTCGGCTTTCTGTTGTTGCCCCCTGTCCCTTCCCGGCTAACCCCCAGCTTTTTGGAGCTTCGCTGGTTTCACCGTAAATCAGGTTCTGAGGTGCATGTTGGTACCCACATGTCTCATAATCTGTTGTATCAATTTCCCCAAGGACCTTTCTCAGGGATGTCCTCGAGACGCTCCACCCAAAAACTTTCTTGTTGGTTAATATATCTCCTCTTCTGCTTCCTCTTTACCGCTACCTTTTTTTCTCCTTTGGCGAAATCCCTCCGATTTTTTTGCGGCTCTGAATGAAGGCGCATTTAGTCCCCCCCTTTCTTTTCCCTCCTCCCGGAAAGTCATGTTTTTTTCACCAGCGGAATCCAGTTGTGGCAGTTACTTTAACCGCGTCCCCCTCAGATGCCCCCACTTTTTGAAGCCCATTAGATATATTTGTCAACCCATGCCTTTTCGGGCAAGCGCCTTCTTCCTTTGATCAGCAGCCCCTCTTTTCTTTCTATAGGATTTTGCGCCGGTTACCTGATTAAGGACGCTCGTTGGAAAAACAATTCGAATTATCGGTTCACACTGTTGCGAGATTGTGGCCTTCTTTTTTCCTTCTTCCCCCCCCCCCTGCTTTGCTCTATAGAATGAGTTCGCTCTTAATTTGAAAAAAACTCTTTCGGTTTGTCCCCATAAGGCCCATAGTCCTCCCTTGGTCTTTTTCTTTGCGCACAGGGAGTTTCGCTTCATCTCGATGAACCTGATCCCCCCCAAAAGATTCCCCAGAACTCCTATGTTACAATCTGACAGATAGCATTCCCCTGAAGTCCTTTTTGAGATCCTTTTCTCTCAAACAGTTCTGGCCGGATTTCCAGGCCCAATTCACGATTCAGGAAGTTACTTTTTTTTCCCCACACGCCTTTCTCGCCGTGGACCTGGTAGTTTGCTCTAACCCCGAGGCGCGCTGAGTACCAAGACGTTGGGGCTAGCCACCCCTCCCACCCCCCCTCCAAGAAGGAGCCCTTTCCTTTATTCAACGGCAACAGTGTTATCCCTTTTGTTCCCCCCAGTTTTCCGGCCCCGGACGCCGAGCCTCCCGATCTCCCGTTCATTTATACCCAGATTCTTTTTCCAGGCCTTCGCAAACATTGATACCCGCCAATTTTGCTCCCCCCGGCGTCGAACGATCTGCAATATGTTTTGGATGATCTCTCTGTCCCCTCCTCTTGCCACCCAAGTTTTTTTCCTAACTTTGGGTGCATAACTACCGACAGCTGAATCTCCCCCTCTGCTGCTCCCGCTCTGATTTGAAGACCTGTTCGTAGCTGGCCCACTTCCTGAGCATTCCCCCCCCCCTCCTCTCTTCCATCTTCTCCCTTCGGGCTATATGAAGATTTCAGTCTTAAAATTCCGGACCTCTGCAAGTAGTGTTGGTAACAATAGAACTCCCCCACTGCTAACTTTTCTAATTCGTGATCCCTTCTCGGGGACAGACTTCCCCTTTCCCTCCTCCTGTTTTTTTTTAGTATCTTTTTCGCGCGTTTTTTCCGATTATAACCCTTGCTGCGAGATGGTTTACCACACACATTCCCCCCCCCGCGCTCCTGATTTCCCGCCCTCTCGTAATATCCGATGCCTGACTTGATGCCCCTCTACTGGCTTTCTAGTATGCGTCTTCTCCTGTCTAGGCCGTAGAGAGGGTCTCCTCCCAGGTTTTTCAGCTTGGTGATTTCCGTTATCACCCCATCTATCTGTCGTTTCTGGTTTGTTTTTGTAGATAGCAATAATAATTCCCTCATAGATTTTGATCCCATTTTTTCCCCTTCCCCTTTCCGAGTCCTTTTTCGGTTATCTCTTTGTCTTAGAGGAACTTCATAGAGCGTTTCTATTCTATCATGGCTCATTCCTCTCTCCTGTCCCTTCTCTTGCTGTCCCCGAAATCCTTTTTCCCATGTCGACCCCTGTCCTGCTAGCCCCTCCAACATGGGTCTCCCTCTTTCTCCTGGCCTTTCAAGGGTGTTTTTTTCGGTGAGTTCTGCCCGGAGGATGGATTGCTCCTTCCTTCGCCGCTTGTCTTCTGGCCCAAAAACGATACCAAGACACCCCGAATTGCTGTGTTTTTAAAAGGAGACAATTCCCCCCTTTCGTACCGTTCCGTCTGCTGAAAGCCCCAGCAATTCCAAGCACACCTCTGGTTTAACTCTGCCCAAAATTTTTTCAATCGCGTCTTGACGCGATAAGATTTCTCTCTCCCACCCCATTACGATTTCTTTGGAAGTATCCCCCCCCTCTTGCTAGACTTTGCATCCGATGCGTGCCGGCTTCTCAGGTCTGATCTTTTGCCCGGTGCTTTTTGACCTCGGCCACTTGCGAGATGCTGAGATCCCTTGAGCTCTTACCTTTATAGAGGCAAATCTTTTTCCCTCCCTTGACTTGTCCCGCTGCTTTCGCACATGGGATTGTGACCTGCTCCTGAAGGCGATGCTTTTTGCAAGAGGGCTTCTACGCCTACAGGTGATGGGGTCAAAAAATTTTCCACCCCTTTCTTTCGCAACCCGTGCCAAGCTTTACCACCCTAGTATCCCCTAGACGACCATCCTGAGTCTCTCTTTCCTTTGGGGAAAGCTTAGCCCCCTACCGTTGTTGCTGCCTTTCCGTGGGTTACTCTGCCTTTGAGTTTGCTCCAATTGAAAGATGACGATTTTTTTTTGATTCCCTAATGCTCGGTTCTCGAGCGCCCAGCGCTTGCGCGACTTCCATTCTGTCTCCTCCCGCCCCAGGGCTTTCTCGCCCTTATTTCGCAACATTGCTGCATCAATTTCGTCCGAATCCTCCCGGCAGATTGCATATAAATCCTTTCCAATTCTCCTTTTTTGGCACGATTAGTTTTCTCTTCCTCCTCTTTTTACACCCTTATAGACATGTCTTGCACAAATTTTTTCTCAATATAGAACATCTGACCCCCTGTGACAGAAATATAAGAAACTTCCTGGGTCCTTTTCCTCCTCTCCTGAATAGTCTTCTTCGCCTTTGCCGTCATTATTTCTGGGAAGTTGCCTTATCACCCCCCTCACACCGAATGGACCCATTGTCTCCTTCCCTGCAAATTGACCGCCCTAGGCAAAAAGTCGTTTGCCTTCCCGCTCTCCCCGTCGTCTTTAGGGTTCCCTTCCTGCATCCCCCTTTTTTTTTTTATCTCGGCGGCTTTCTCCTTTCAACTATCCTGCAGCGGGTCTTCGTTCTTCTTTTTTCCCCCTCTCCCCTTGGGCCCTCCCTCTTGAGCCAGCTTCTTGAACCCGCCTCCTTCTCTCCGCTCCCCCCCGCCTCTTTTTTTCCCTGTTTGACGTCAAGTACGGTTAACCCCGGCTCAATACGGTTTCCGCAGGCCATGGTCCCCGCTTTCAAGCATTCCCCCTTAAGGCGGTTGTAGGCCCAATTCAATCCGGCCGATTTTTTACCTGACCCTAACAGTAATCATAGTCACTGCTCGTACGGTCCGGGCCGGTTTTGTTCTCCTCAAGGTTGACGTGCGGTTCCCATTCCGTGTGGAGGGTCCAAACTCTTTTTCGGGTTTCGGCCTTATTAAACGCTTCCTCCTTTATTTGCCCTGGAACTGTCCAATTCTCTATTTTTTTCCCTCCGTTGTTTTTTCGATTGTAGTAAGGGACAATTTCTTGATGAGACCGGCTAAACCGCCCATTTTGTAAAGCCGCCTACTTTCCCTTGCTGCACGTCACCTTAGACCTTTTTGCCCATCTCCATCTCTGGACTCGAGCCTTTTTTACTCTCAGTTTCCTTACGTTTTTTTTCCCAGTATAGCCTTTGGACGGATGCTCTTGCCACGCCTCCGAACTCTTTGAATTTTCTGACTGCCGCGGTTCTCCTTACTCCTTTTTTTTTCGCGCTCCAAAGGGATTGAAATCGTTGCCTACCCCTCCGACTGACTTCGCCGCCATTTTTCCCTACTTCTTGGAGCCTTCTTCCTCCCTTTTGTCATCTTGATAATCCAGGTGGAGCTGACCCCTCCCATCTTTTCCACTGAGCCAGCTTTCCGATCTTGGCGAAGAGACGGACGTCTCCCTGCCTCAGTCAGCTCCGACATGTCTGTCGGGCTTTTCCTGTTCCTTCGACCCTACCTCTAGGTAAGATACGTGCGTCCCTCTGCCGGCTCTCCATGTTGTTTTTCTTTCCTCCCTTGACTGTAAAGGTCTTCCTTTTAATCTCAACCCTCCCAGCATCTTTGCTGTAATCCCTTTGATAGTCCTGCCCCCCCCCATCCGGTCGTTTCCTTCTTGTCATTTGTCATTTTTTTCCTCTCAAATTGCCTATATTTCTTTCAGTTTTCTTTCCAACTCCCCATTTCGCTTTTCTGTACTCGTCGACGCCCACCTTTCAACATCGTTGCAAAACTTTCGTTCTTTTTTAAATGATCTCCGCTCTTGGAATCCTCCTTTACGATTACTATTTGTAACTCATTTTCCCGTCCCTCTCCGTTTTCCGCTCACAGCAAACTTCCTGAGCCCCCCCTCTTGTGAGGGACAATTTCGGTAAACAGATCATTCCCCCGACGGCTTTAATTGCGGCTAAAAACCTTCCCCCCCTGCGCCACCCCCTCTGGAGCATCCCCCCCCTTTTCAGCGCTTAGATATATTCCCATCCCAATTCCTTCGCCTTCACATTTCCCGGCTTATTTACGACAGCTTCACAGTTCCTTTTTGTTGATGCCCATATTTCCCCCCCTCATTGATCTCTTCTAAGCATCGTGGAAACCGATTTTCCTAGCTAGACTAAGTCACCCATGTTTCCGCTTGAGGAGTCCCATTCTGGCCTTGCCCCAGTGCGCGAGCCCTGCTTTGCCTCCTCGTTTTTTTTTTTTTCATCTGCAAAACACCGCCTCCTCACAGACCACCTAGAAGAGCTCTTTCCCCTCTGCGCGCCTCGCCTCTCTTTTCCCCCTGTCTACCCCAATTTCTCGTCCCCCCCCTCCTCGAATTCATGGGGAACTGAGATCCCGTTCAGCCTTACATCAGGGCATCTTTCTTCTCAACCCTCATTGCTTCTACGGCCTTCGGAAAGATTCCGAGGTTCTCCCCCTTCTTTTTTTTCCAAAAACCTCGCCCCCTTTCTCCCCTGGATTTCTCCGTCAGAATGAGCGGTCTTCTAAGGCCGGATCCGTTCATTTAACGGTTGCTTCGCCATCAATCCCAGTAACTGAACCTGTTCCCCAAAGCCCCGTCTCCATCGCATTCTCATTCTTCTACCCTCCCGTGGCGAGTTTTTTTCCCTCTCCGCCCTTTCCCCTTGAACGGAAATCTCGCAGAGACCATTCCACCGCTTTCTCAGCTTTTTGGCCTTCCTTTAATCTTTCCCCGTCAACGCGTTGCCTGACAAAATTGCCTTTTTCCTCATTGAACCTATGCTCTTTGATTTCTATTATCTTTTTTTTTAGTACCGCTCCTGTTTTCCAACCCCATATGTCCTGGTGAATAAAGTCAGCCATCTCCCCCGTTTAGCACTCGGCTGCGGTATGTGATTGCTATCCTCTGCACTCCTTCTGACCCCTTTTTTTCCCCCCCAGTCTCCGGCAATCACGACCGATCGTCTGGATCAAAATCCTTCTTGACCGGCAAAGTGCGTGTTGGTCCCACGCCAGAACAGCCCCACTTTTATTCTTTAATTTGAGCTGCACGGGAGACTTTCTATGTTAATACTCCCTTCTTCCTGTCCTCTTCTGTCGCGGCCGTAGCTAACCCTCTTTTCCAGCCAATTAGCTTTTTCTTGTTATATTTACCCCCCCCCCTTTGAAATAGTATAGGTTACCGAGACAAGCTTCCGTAAGAAGATTGCCCTTTTCGAGGTAACGAAATCGGGGACGGCCGTCTCGCTCTTTTTCCCCATGTATCGGTCCGCCATCCTCTTTACTCTTTGTATCTTCCTTCAGTATCTTATGCAAACCTTGATATATGTTTACGGATGGTGGTCAACTTCCTTCTGGTGACCACTCATTCATCCACATGCCAGACATGCTTTCTCCTCTCCTACCTCTTTGGTTTCCTTTTCTTTTTTTTTGTCATCAGAGAAAAGCTTACGAAATGGCTCGAGAGGATTCCGTCCCTGGACGGAAAATTCGAATGCTCGCCAAGGTTTTTCTTTTCGACACTTGACTTTCTCTCTGGTCCGGCCCTTCTTTTTTTCTTTCTGACTTGGAGGGATGTCCCGCAAGGTCCCTCTTCCTCTCCTTCCCCTTATAACCCGCATCCCGTTCTCGGGGCCCAACTACTCCCCCTTTTGCCAGTAGCGTGTTTTCGATCTCACGGTCCCATTTCCCTCCTACGGAATCCCAGCGAATTTTTCCCTCCAGACCGGTTTAGCGTTTGATCCCTTTCACACACTTTGATGTCCCTCTGCTCATCGATCAGCATTTACAATCCCCTGAATGCCTCTTACTTGGATCGTCCGCACTTTTCTTCGTCTGCTTTTTCCTCCCCGATTTCTTTTTTTAAGCAGAGCAGCCCTCTTTACGTTCGGGGCGTTCTTTGTGCTGCAGCAGTTCGCCCTGATGCCGCACGCAGATCGCGGTTCCCCCCGCTGTTTTTCAATTGCATTCGCCTGGGTGGTGACACATGATCCGTGCTTTCTCATTGTTTCCACTGTTTCCCTTCTTATTCAAGTGTTTTTTTTTACAGTCCCCACGAGAGCCAGCAAACCCGGTTTGAAGGTAGTCTTCCCAGCCCCAAGACTCCCCTCCTTAAGCATTAATGATGGTTCCCGATAGCAAGAAGTCCCCTTGGTTTCCTATCTGTGGTTAATGAAGTGGGAGGTCCCCCCTAATCTGCCGTACCTTCTTTTGAGCGCCTGTCCTTATTTCCCGGAGAGTTTAAGACCTACCTTATGCATCCTTCACTCGGGTCTCTTCTGCATTCGAGAAAGGCTCCTCAACTTCCTTATACAAGTATCTTAACAGCCCTCGAAATCTTTCCTTCTCACATTCATTTAAACACAAGTCCTCACGAGTAAAGCCTCCCTTTTTGACGACATCCCGAAAGGCTTTCCTTTAAAAAGGGAGGTCCCTCTAGCCCTTCTAGACATTTGAGTACAACAATGACAATCCTCCCCCAATTTGATGTTGGGGACTCCTGAGTACTTTTCCCCCCTTCGTACAAGAGATCTTAAGTTACATGGTATCCGTCCTTAACTTCCCAGCTCAATGGAAAACCGATTCCTTTCTCCAATTTATCATCCAGGCTCCTCCCCCTGTTAGTTTCCCTTCTATACGATCAGTCCCTCCGGGCTTGACAGGTAGCGCCCCCTAAGAACCCCCCCCTAGGAGGATTTGCTACAGGCTTTTTTTTTTCGGCGTTCCCGATAGGCTCCTAGGTTGATACGTCCCCCCAGAGGAGGGTGCCCTGCCTGGAAGCCTTCTAGACCATAGGACCCTTCCCTACTTTCCTCGCAACCTCCGTTTAAAATGGCGGGATACTTAGGGTTTTTTCTTCCCCCCCCTCCGTTCTGCAGAAAAATTTCAGACTCCCAACCTTTGCTTTCCAGCGGAGATTGCGTGCATGGTGCCCCCGGTCCCCCCCGTCACAGACCCCAAGTAATCATCTTTTCCCTTCTCCTTCTCCCCTCTGCGGCGACTCGGCGGGCTTGATCCCTTGTTGGATTCGACCTTTCCTTTTCCTTTGACAAACCCCTTTGCGGTCGGTTCCTGAGGGCCAGGAAGCATCGTCTTTTTCCTCTCCCTTTTCTTACAATCTCTCCTTTTCTACTCGCGTTGTTGTTCTCTTCTCTTTCTTTCTGCGTCAATGATTCTTCAGCGTTTTTGACGTGACTGACCCGCAAAACTTTTTCCCGAGAAACCCCTTCTCAAAATTCCCGGACCGCTTGTCCAGCCTTGATGCAGAAGGCAGCTCTCCCTCCTCTCGGCCTAGCAGCCATCTTCCGTTTCCCGATTTTTCTGTCGAAGTCAACCCCCAGGAAGGTTTTTTTTTGTCTTTTTCCCTCCTACGCCGCTGAGAATGGTTGTCTGCTTTCCCCGCTTGACGGAAGACTTTTCTCCAAAAGGTTTCTTTTTTTTTTGAAGACACCGCCTACCGTATCGGACTCCATTTTTTTTCAAGTCTTGGAGAATCATCCTGAGGTCTTTTGGTTTCACTTCCCGGCTTCAGTGATTCGACCTTTCCTCTAGCCCCTCTTCATGGCTTTTCTTTTTTTTAGCCGCAACCAGAATCCTCAGCGGGAAGGCTGTCGTGCCCTCCCCCCCCCATCCCGATCCTCGGAGAGCGCTCCTTTGCCTGTCGCTATTCCTCCTTTTTTCTCAGTTCGACCAGGTCATCGGTCACTTTCTTCTTCGGTTTTCCCCCAAGTAACCACTATAGCCCAGGGCCTGATTCAGATTCTCTTCAAGGAACTTTTCTTCTCCCCCCACTTCCGGTCGTGTGGAGGCATTCCTTTTGACTCAAAAATTCTCTCCCTTGTGTTTATACCGGTTGAAAAAGGCCCCCTTGATGTACTCGTGCCATCAACTTTCACCTCTTTTCCAAATCTTTTTTTTGTTTTTTAATCGAATTCTTCCCCCTTTTTTTCGTCTTTTCCTATTCCCTTTATTCTCTTTGGAATTCTAGAAAGCCCAGTGCAGAGCTCCCTCATTGGAAGGCGTTGCGCAAAGCCTTTGAGGAGGAAACCCCTTCCCCTCTCAGGCTCTTCCCAAACCGAACCTTTTATGTCTTTCTCTCTCCACTTTACCTTTCACCCCAAGTTTTCTGTTTCAATTCTTTCCCCGGCTTCGCTACCCCGGTTCCCGTCCCGAGGCTTTCGGCCGTTTTTGAGACGCCGTTCCCCCCAACTCTACACGGTGTTTCTTCTCCTTTTTCTTTAGTGTCTTCTGCACTTTGGTTCCGCACTTTCGTAAAGCATAGTTTGACCACTCCATCCAGTTATTTCCAGGTCCCCACCCCTTTTGACATCTTAGGGTCTTTTCCTTCATGGAGCCCAGCTTTGGCCCCTCTCTTCCTGCGTTTTGCCTCCCCTGCTCCCCCCCTAGGGCACCCCTTCCCTTCACCGTTCCCCGGCCAGGCCTGCTTGCTTCCTGATCCGCCCCTGCCCCGATTACCACTTTACGACGCTTCTTTCCTTCTGAAAGCGAATGCGGCCTCTCGATTACATCCCATTGGTGGTTCGCCAACCACCTTTGCTTGAACCTTTGGACTCCCGCGGAACGACTTACTAGTCCCCCCTTTCCCCCCCTCTTTCAAACCCTCGACGGCCCTTCTCCCTTTTCCTTTTCGTTTTTACTAAGCTTGCTGGTGAGAACTGCCATCCGGTTTTTCTACTTTTCCCCTCCCCCCCCTCCTGAGGACACTCCTTCCCTTTCCCCCTTCTCGCAACTCCGCGAGCATTGGTACCCCGAAAAGAGTCTTGACAGCCTGCTTTCCGACGTAAAGACGATTCTCCCTGTCCTTTCCCGCTCCCCCCACCCACCCCCCCCCTCCCCCCCCCTTTAAACCATTGAGATCCCCCCGCATCCGGCTGGAACGTACCTCGCATGGCTCCCCTACTATGAGTGTGATCGCTGATCCATGGCCTCTCCCCTCTCTTTGACCCCTTCCATTTGGGGAATACCTCTTCGACCGTTACCTTGCCGTAAAGCCCTGCTCGCCGCAAGACCTGGTTTCGGCCACACGTCCCTTACTCTCCGCCTTCATTCTCCACCTAGAGTTTTTCCTATGGATCAGGCTGCGTCTTTAACCCATCTTGACTATGGAAAAGGAGTGTTTGCCCCATTTCTCCCGAAAACTGTTCCTTATACCCTGCCGACTGCCCGCTCTGGGAAGCGCCCTTTATTCTTTTTGTTTTCGACTCGCCCTGCCCCCAAGTATTCTGAAAAAGTTAGGGGTATTGCTCCCCACCGGCTTTGCCGTTACCTGATTTTTCCCTCTCCCTCTGATCCTTTATCTATTCCCTTGCCTATTCCCCACCCTAGTGATTTTTAGCTTTATAGCTCTAAAAATGATTCGGCCCCGCCTCTCTGCTCCGCCAAACGTTTCGCTTCCCTTCCGGTCGCACCCGCTGGACCTAATTTTGGCTTTTGGGCAAAGAGGGGAGCGAGCCATCCTCCCCCCTCCCGCATCATCCTGTCCATTCATCCCCTTTTTCCCTCTTTCTGGCCCTCCTCGTGATTTTTCTTACTTCTGGACCAGCTGCATCCCTCCCTTTTTTCGTTAAAATGGTTTGGAGGATGTCTTGTCGTTTTTTTCCCCAATGCTCTCCCTTTGAGTTTGCTTACTTGAAATTGTTTTTCCTCGTTCTATTTGTCTCCGGTCTTCCCCTTGACTTCCTTTTCTTAGGGATTTCTGCGACGCACCTTTCGGCTGGCTTGCTCCGTATTAAGAGCCCGCCTTTATGTCGGGCTCCCAAAGATCCCAACTTCTTCTGCCGTTGTGTTTGAAACCGACGTAACGAAATCCCTATTCTTTCCTCCTTCTCTTCCCCCCTGCAAGGTTCCACACTCGCTTTTCTCTCTCTCTGCACCACTTTTTCTTCATGATCCTTTATTCGCCAAATCTATCTTAGCAATGGTATCTCTGGTGGTGTCAGCCCCCCCGAGAGCGAGTGCAGCGCAGTCATCCTTCTCCTCTTTTTTGACTGCCGTTTGAGGGCTCTTTCAGTCCACTGTTGTTGCCGCGTGCGGACGCTGCGGAAGCACTAGGCGATTAGCTCCCTCTCTTTTCCCTCCTGCCGGACTGAATGGGTGTTCACCTGCTCCCTTCCTTCAGACTATGGCTCCTCAGGCGACATAAAGTTCTTTTTTTTACCCCCCAAGTGCATTCCCCACTCCGATCTGAAGCAAAACTTGCCCTTTGTCTCTTCTCAAAGACGCAGCCCTCCGATGTAGATTCCTTGAGTTTTCCCATATCTTCCTGATTTACCCCCCCTTGGTCTGGCCCCCGTGTACGGGTCTGCAGGTGGAGTGAGCCACTTCAAGTCTACTGCCGGTTCTTGGTTTTCTGCTCTGTTCAGGATTCGTACTCCCCGCCCCCCTTCCTTCTCTTCGCATCCTTCTTTTAGATCGCACCGGGCGTTCCGCATGTCCCAGCTTTTCTCCCCACTTCATCATCTTAGAGACCATTCTCAGGCAGCTCGAATTCCCTTTCCCACCAATCCGTCGAGTTTGAACGAGATTTTTCCTGTCCCTTTTCTCCCCTATTCCTTATCGAGGTTCCCCTCCCCCCCTTGGAGACACCCATTTAGCAATATTATATCCATTTCTAAACACCCTATAATCACGCCCCCCCAAAAGTTTTTTGTTGGAACGCCGACTCTGACCTTGGTCTTCAGCGAGCATGGTTCCTGTTTCCTTTTTCCCCCCCTTCCCAAACCGGAACTGGCCCCCAACGGCGAACCCGCAGGGTTTACTCGCCAATCTCACCTTCCTTTGATCTTTTACGATCCGGCGGATGTCGCCAACTTTCCTCACGTCCACTAGCTGTCAGCATTTTTTCTCGTTTGTAGAGGACATTTCCGAATGGAATCTGATAGATTACCTTTCCTGTGACACCCCCTGGGCAGTAAGCGAGATGTAGCCCCCGCTTTCCCTGGATCCGACAAGAACCTTTCGTTCCAACCCTTCCGGGAAACAGGTGTTCTCCCCCCTCCTTGGTGCTTCGAAAAGAGGATTTCGCCCCTTTTCCCTTACTCTTGAGTCGAGTTTTCAGTCACCCGCGGCCCCTCCGGAAGCCCCTTCCTCAGTCACTTCAACCCGTAATTCCCTTGAAAATGAGAGTAGGTCGAGGAGTAGACGATGGAATGTCTTTACCTCTGAGAGTGCGTTGAAACATTCCGGTGGGGCGTCTTTCCCTTCCTTTGCGTGGTACCTGGTCGATTTTGAACGCAGGAATCTGAGGAGTTGGCCT
>Ga0179591_1546379_pt1 | contig 12509 bp, 13 predicted proteins | sample CZOMad2_1_08_16f_FD_182891 | JGI IMG/M metagenome (GOLD analysis project Ga0179591, IMG submission 182891) | Vadose zone soil fungal communities from Angelo Coast Range Reserve, California, USA - CZOMad2_1_08_16fungal (PacBio error correction) | ecosystem: Environmental > Terrestrial > Soil >... | reverse complement strand
TAAGCGAAAGCAGTCGGCGCGAGCCGCACGGAAAACGCGCCGAAGGCGCAACACCTGCATACGCCCAGCCTCGCCGACTTCGCCGCCACGAACCGCGGGAACACAGACCTCGGCGCGTTCGCCGAGGCAGGAGATCTGCGCGTCCACGTGCTCGAAAAAAGAAGGCAGGTGAAAAAAGACACCGGCAAAGGACCGGACCCAGCAAGGTTGCAATGTCGCAAGCGCCGAGGTAGAAGCAGGCAGATAATACCCGAACGCGATTGAGACGGTAAAAACCAGGAACGACAGAGCGTAGATACGCCGGATCCCCGTGCTCAAAACGCCCAGAGGCCAGCAAGGTCATGCATCGCGGCGAGTCGAGATCGAGACCGTCAAGGGCGGGCACTAAGTCCGGCTCTCTCTACACACCAGCCGTACTCACCCCGGGCGGCGCGCAGACTCCGAGTTCAAGGAACGAGCACCAGGGTCCGGACGGCACGTCGTGACGTTCAGCGGCGCCAGGGAGCGGCGACGCGAGAATCTTCGGGTCGGCGGCGGCCCCCGCTGCCGCGGGTGCAGTGGAACCGCGAGAGTACGAGCAACGAAACCCGGCACCGGCCCAAGCCAGGGGATGGGGAGAGGACGCAACTGGTGCTGACGGTCGTTCCTTGGGGTGCCGCTGACACGTTAGAAGGTGAAGTGAACGCGCCACGGTCGAGGTGCAGGCGAAGGGCAACAGCTGCCGATGAAACGTCGACCAGAACGGCGACGTGGAAACAGTTCGGCTTGCGCGGAGACGATCGAAGCGCTGCAAACGGGCGCGCGAGGGTCGATCGTAGCGAGGTTCAAGCGGCGGCAAGAAAAACACGATGACGGGACCACGTCGCCGGGCGGCACCGAGGACATTCTCCGACCTCTACGAGCGGCTCGGCATGAAGCCGGACCTTAGAGTCCGAAGCGATCTCGGCCGCGACTCGAACCAGTGGTTCGAACTGACGCCGGACGGCCGCAAAGTACTTCCGCAATGACCCGCAGTCCCTGCGGGGCTCGCGAAGAAGCACGCTGAGCACAACTACCACACCTGGAAGAAGGCGCGGAGGCGTTTTCACCCAGCACGGCGACAGCATCCCCCGCAACGTGCGCACGGCGGCGGAATCGAGAAGGACCCCGGCGAGGAGATTGCGAGGGGAGATGAAAGTATCATCAACCACCCGTGGCCGGGCAAGGACCACGCTCGCGAACCAGATCTGGGCGACGGCAATCGAGGGAGAATTAAGCGACGCGCGGGAAAAAAAGCACGGCCAGAAAGGGTGGGAGCAAAGGAGCGAAAGGTATCGCAATGGGGCCGACGGAGCCCGCAACCCCGTTCGGCAACCAGACACACAAGGAGAAACTCAAGCTGAACCGAAACAACAGGTGATCGTAAGAAGCAATCACATAAGACCTCCGGCGAAACGACAAGCGCCGGCCCCCCCGCGCCCGGACGACAGCGCAACGGAGAACGACCGACCCCGAGGTATCGGAAGCGGAGTTCGCGACGAACCGTCAGCGATCGCAGTGCGGGGCGCGGCTCCGGCGACGACCTACGGATCGCCAATCGGGAACACCGAGTCGGGCACAGGACCTGGAACCGGCCGTCAGCGGGTAGTGCACCGCCCGTGTCGAGAGTCTGCCACGAACACGGGGGCACCCGACCTCGACAGCTCGGCAGGGCAAGCGGGGGCTACCTCAGCGGCAAAACAGAGCGGCCGGTGAGGAGTGATTCACCAAGACAAAATCGCCAGAACCTCACAGACGAAAAGGGCCTCAAGCAGCCTGGCGAACTCCGGGCTCTGACCGTTGACCCCGCCGCCTTCGCGAGTGAGGTCACCGCGCAGGCGGTGCCGAAGGACCTGCCCACCGGTCGCGAAGACGGCCTGGTCGGCAAAGACTACCAGGAAGCTGCGGAGCAACTTCACAGGCCAGCGGGGGGAGATCGCGACGGCGCTGAACAAGGAGTGAGCCCGGCAACGCGGCACGCTGCCCAGCGCGAGTCGGAAGGAGTTCGCAGGCAAGGTCTGCCCATAAGTGAGGACAGCGCAACCTGTTCGATGGCTGTTCCTTCACGGGTCGCCTCACGAAGGCCGCAGAGATTACCATGAACAAGCGCCCGATACGCCACCCCAGGCGGAGATCGGCTCGGCGATCGCCACCGACGAGCGGAGGATCAAGGGCCGACTTCAACACCGCCAGAAACGATGTGAACCCGCAGCAGGGACGAGTCATCGCAAGCCGTTCGGAACGAGTTCGGCACTGGCGCGGAAACCCAGAGACCGCTACACGGACAAAGCTAGGACCAGGCGATCGTCCGGCGGAACCAGGACATCGGACGTGGCCTCCCACCACGATCGCCGAACCAGATTCGACGGCCGCACGAGCGCTGCCGGATCGATCATATCGACCGGCTCGTGTACGATGTGGGACTCCGGTGTCACGATCCGCACGACAAGCTGGCGCGCAACGTTCGCCGGATAGACCCACCAAGCGCACGGCAGGCCGACCGTGCGACGGGGGAGACCCGCACGAACACCTCAGCGAAGCAGGCCAGATGGTGGTCAACAGTACCTGAAGATCACCCAGCCACCCACGCGACGATGACCGCTTCGTGTCAGGGACGCGCTCGTAAGGCGAGCTGTTCCACGAAATGGAGAAGGTGAACTCCAAGAACCAGTTCGGCGTACGGCAAGGTCAGCAACGACGCGGCACGAGCACCGCGGTGCGGTTAAGCCGATGCAACAAGCAAGGGGCATCTGGGCGAACGAGCGCGACCTTCCCGGATAGCGGGGCCCTGGTGGCACTCACAAGTTAGGCTTCACATGCGCGACATGGGTGTCCAAAGAGGACGTCCACCGGTTCGTCACGACATGGCCGCACAGGTCAAGCGCGGACGGGGAAAACGCGCGACCGGGCCGGCGTCCGGAAACTCTTCCGCGAGTTAGCCACCGTACTACCAGGCGGAGTGTCTCGGCTTTTCAGGAGGAAGTCTTCTACCATTGGGGAGTGAGTGGAGGAGGTGATTGTGGCTGGTAGATCGGTCCCGGATGACTGACTGGGCGCGCGTTTCAGGCCGTCCACATGTCGGGATTGGAGTTTCTATCTCAGCGTCTTGTTCCTCCTGAGATTGCGTATCGTTCAAGGCGGTCCATGCGGCGAGGAGTGTTAGTTCTTCGCGGGGAAAAGTCGCGGGGCATGGAGGCAGGACGAGTAGGGTGCAGAATGACGTTGGCGTCGGGTGCGGAACGAAGATGACGAGGCTCGATGCAGCGGGTTTCCATCTCTAACTCAACATGCCATATTCCTGGCTTAATTTCTTAGGTCACGAACCATTCCCTTTCTTTAGGACCAATTTGGACGCCAACGACCCTAATGTCAGAAGTGTTACATCGCGGTCGGCAATACGATAGACCGCCAATAATGCACGCTTCTTGATGTATCTGGAATAAAATTCTGGCACTCATCTACATTCACCGTCTGGGATTCCAAATACACAAAGGATCTCTAAATCATGCTCAGCCACAGGACAGGAACGATGAAGAGCGCAGTAGAATGCATCTTCAACGGTTCCCAATATATAGACCGTCCAAAACATTCTCGCAAACTACACTATCCAATTACCCTTGAATTTGAAGAGACGCTTCCTATATCGGTACTTCCATCTGCTCGAATCATCCACTATGTACTGGATGGTTGCCCCTCTCTTTGAATCAGGTCCTGTCGAGAAACGGAATTCGGTGTATGACGGAAATCAAGCTAGTTGAGGAAGGGGTGTAGGGTCCCCTTGCGACTCTCCTGTGAGGGTGGACCATCGGGTCGTTATAATGGGGGCAGAAGGTGGCCATGGCAGCCGCAAATATTCGATCATCATGGGGCTCCGTCTTCTGCTCCCATCTTGTCCGCCCCTGTAGCCGTAACTTTGCTCGAACGTTTTAATCTCTTCTAGGAGCCAGGCTATTAATTTGATCATTATTCTTGGCCCAGGACCACGCGAAAATTATCCCGTGCGGATGGGAAGGGACCAATGTTGGTTGTTACCATCCAGGCGGTGGGGACCGGCGCTTATACCTCGGAGGGATTCTGCCATCGTAGCGGAGAACATATGGAAGTTGGGAGGATCCATTTGGCAATTTGGACGTGAGCACCGTCACCGACGGCCTTGAGTTGTTCGCTGGATACCGTAGGCTCGCGCCAGCCGACTGAGTAGGATTCATGGAGACTTATAGTAGGCCCGCGAGTGCGGATGACGAAACGCGAATTGACGCGAGTGGGAGGACGTATGCGAAGTGTACTCTGAACTTGGACGCCTGAGTGTCTACGGTCCCGAGAAGCCCACACCACTAAATAGAGGGTCGAGCTCCCCCAGGCCCCTTCCTGTTATGCGACGCCGATTGATAAACGAACATGGGGCTGTGGATGGTGCCATACTAATAAACTCCCGGTCGCATCTTCCTGAAACATTCTCGCGTAACGGGATTGAAGCGTAATGGAATAATTCCCACTTATAAGATTTTTAGCGATAGTTTACATAACGATTGGGATTCGTGACGGGAATAGTCTACTATTCAGTTGGAGGTTCGTGGTCATTCTCATGGATGCCCGAACAGATCCCAAAAATCTCATAGTCCGTAGAGCGCGATAATTCAATCTCGAAATGGTATCGGATCCGAACAACTAGAAGTTAGTAGACGTTGGAGCGAGTCGTCCGGGTAGAGCCAATTCCTGTAGGAATATCGGCTCAATCCCTTAGCATTAGGACTGTTCGTGTCGATTCCCAGGCCAGAACACTGTTGCTGTCGAGGCATTGTAAGTCGCGTCCGATATGCTTTGCGAGATTGAAATCAGGACCGGACGTAGGTTCTGACTTAGCGACAGTGTTCGCGCGTGGGCAGGATGGGACATCAGCGATTAGGTAGAGGAGCATACGTAGCCAAGTCTGAGTCGGATAGATATCAGTGCCAGTAAACAAGGTAGAAGAATGGACAGCGTCGGGAACAGGTTTTCTTTCCAATGCTGCACCTAGAGTGCAGAAAGTATAATGGACAACAATCATGTTATCAAATCAGACCGAACCTTTATCAACTTCGCTCCCTCCTTACCGAAGCCCGAGGCTCGCAACGGGCACCTCCCGACGATGAAAGTCACGCACCTACAGCAAGTCTGCGGGGCCAATTCCCACCATATTCCACCGCTTCCACTCTCCTAGGACCTTTCGCCGTGCATCGGAAGTCCCTTTAAACACAGATAGAAAGAGGCTTCTATTTGATTGACAGGGGTCCAGCCTCGAGAAGGACGGCTTCGCACGACTGCTGCGAATAAGCGATTGACCGCGAACGGGCGTTCTGCTGCTCCACGGGCGGCCAATTCCGGAACATTGGCGCCATGTTGGAATGATACTCCCGAAGGGGGGGCAGGAGGTGACCCGAAGACGGGAACTAGGCCAGGGAAGGCGGACGGCCAACCCTAAAGGACCAACCACCCCCCCTCTTACTCCCCCCCACCCACAGTGCTCGTGGGCCCAAAGCAGCGGAACACGGGGTTGCTCTTCACTGCCACACCCCAACATCCCCGACCCAAGGTGACCAGCCCCCAGGAGATACAGAAGACCCCCATCCTGTAAGTACGTTTTTTCCCTGTCTATACACCTAAAGGTCAACAGCCACAACACATTCATCGGACCCCTTGCTGGAAACAAGTGTGCAAGGATGGTGGTAAGCGGGGCTCATCCTACAACCCGAGGCCCTCAAGGTGATATTACCTACTAGATTAATTTACCGAGGGGGAACAAGGACTCACATAAGATGATTCGCAAGGGCGACCGAGTGAGCCGCACTAAAGAGAGTCCTGGGGACAGTAAGACGCAAGAAAAACCGACCCGAAGAGAGTAACTCGACTATCACGACTCCCTAAAGTCATGAGGGAAGAAGAGAAGCCCCCATTGCGGCCACCACCGAGGACTTTCTGGTCACCAGAACGGACCCCTATATATCCTCGCACAAAACCCGCAGCAACCCCCCCTCCCGCGGAATGGATATATACGATACCCCAGATGATACGTGCTACTCGACGGACGGCAGAGAACAAATCGGAGCGCATAATCATTCCCCCTCTTTTCAACCTTGCCGACGGGAGAAAAAAACCAGCAGGGGAAGTGCGGTCCACATATGCGATGATGACAAGACATGAATAGAAATGAAGAGAGAGGGGAAGACAGGAGGAGAGAGAGAACAAACAGAAGAAGAGAGAGAGGGGAAGAAGCCACAGAAACACGGAATAATGGTAACCGACCCACCGCCTCGGCGATGCCCCTCCTTCCCGACCTTTACCCGCCATTCCTCTGCGTTCCTATGACCGACGGCTCTTCTTGACCACCCGATCGAGCGATATGTGTGTATCGACCTGTGACCCTCGTATCCGCAACCAGCGCAAGGTCATACGAGGGCGAACAGCAGCCTAACGGCTCCACCGGAAATGAAAGAGCATCCTTCCCAAACCTCAGGGACAGACCCAGACAAAGAGGATTCGAGTCCCCGCGACCACTCCGTGACCGGCCAAGAACCTCGAGAATCGCCTCGCGACAGCTCAAGTAGTACCTAGAATCTAGCATCAGTCAACGGGAGAATAGGAATCGCCGATGCGATATCACGCACGGGTAGAGACAATAATCGTGGAGCTTTCATAAAGAGAGCAGCTTTGGCCCGTATATAAACTCTAGTTATCAACTGAACCGGAGCAAAGGCGAAAATAGCGGCCGGCTGACTTACGGGCGGTCTTTCCCGCTCTACACCTCACTTCTTTTGTTGTCACCGCTTATTATCGGTTCAGCAGACCAAACGAAAACAGCCTTAATGCCTCCATGTTGTTCATGCTATAAATTAAACTGCCAGTGTCGGCTCCGTCGCAATGGACAAGTAGGGTGAGTCAGATAGGAATGTTAGTCTTGTAACTCATCATCGGGAGTATCATTCCCAACATGGCGCAAACTGTCCGGAATAAAGAGCCCGAACCAGCCTCCTCCCGCTCCCGTCCCACCTCATGGTTCTCCTGTCCTCCCCACTGACCACCCCAAAGACAAACGGGCCGATCAGTGAGAGGAGCCCACTAGGCACCCGCGAAGCATGTCTCCACGAAGGATGCCGGAAAAGGCGAAACGGACAAAGCACACACCAAGTAAACGCATTTAGAAAGAGAGGCTGTGGAAAGGGTCCACCCTCCCCCAAGTCCGTGAACAACGCTCTAGACAACAAATACACGGTCCACTTAGGCCGGCCGGAAAGAGAATGGGACCGTCCACGAACGTAACCCGGCCGCCCCGAGACAAGTGGCAGGTGTCGAGACCGACTGAACTGGGCACATGGAATCAGCGCACGGCTAGACAGGGGAAACTATACAAAGCGGACCCACGAACGAAGGCTCATGATGAGCTACGACTAATGGGGGGAACGGGCAGTAGGAGCAGATAGCAGACCGATCCGAATGGGTATCCCAACACGGTCTAGAAGGCAGAGACATAAGGGCCAAGGTATGAAAAAAGAATGAACAAGCTGGCGAACACGTCATAAGTAACAGAAAATCTAAGTCCGGTATGATGGAAATATGAGCACACCAAGAACTAGAGGAACTCGAGACTAAACACATAAGAACGTGACAGTAGAACCATGAATAACGGGTCGCAGGTGATGACCTCTCTTAGTTCTCAAGGCTTGAGAAAAAGGAAAATGGGAGAAAAGGAGAAAAGGGATGGAGCTGAGATGCCGAAAGGAGAGTGGCGGGGGCACTACGGACGACGCGCCCACACGGGGCGGACGACGGTCTCTGGGTCGGGCATACGGACCGGAAAAGCGGCCACGGAGACAGGGACACAGTGAGACTGCGCGCGAAGGAAGAGGACAACTGGAGGGGCAGGCCCCGTGCACCATGAAGGCGCGGCACCCCAAGCAACGGTCGAAGACATGTGAATCAAAACAAAAACAACCTTACCCCCCTCCCCTTCCATCGGAAGATCGGAGAAGCCCTAACTCGGAAACAGTTTCCAACCCACTCTCTTAATTTCTTTTCGGTACAAAGACCATGCAAACCTACAAGGAGTTCCCCCCCATCTTACCTTCGATAGTAACTATCGCGACGAAGAATCTTATAAGTGGGGAATTGCTTCCATTACGCTTCCATCCTCCGGTTACGCGAGAAAGGTCAGGAGATGCGACGGGATTTTATTTCTATGGCACATCCACCGCCCAATGTTCGTTCTGCAATCGGCGACGTACCGCCGTCGATACAGGAGGGGGCCTGGGGGAGGACTCGACCTCTACTTCAGTTGTGGGCTTCGGGACACGGAGACACTCAGGACGTCCAAGTTGCAAGTACACTTCAGCATACGTCTCCCACGTCGAGTCATTTCGAGTTCGTCATCGCACTCGCGGCCTCCTATTATTCATCATGAATCCGGACTTCAGTCGAGCTGGCGCGAGCCCTTACGTTTAATCGACAACTCAAGGCGTGGTTTGACGTCGCTCAAAGCCAAAATGGCCAAGATTGGGAACCCAATCCATCTTGTTCTCCCGACTACGATGGCAAGAATCCCCCGAGGATTAGGAGCCGGTCCCGCCGCCGTGGATGGGTCACCAACAATGGTCACGTACCATAGCTCCGGATCTTCGTGGCCTGGGCCAAGAATCAAGGATCAAGATTAATGTCCAGGGCTCCTAGAAGAGATGACAAAGTTCGAGCAACGGTTACGGCTACAGGGCGGACTAAGATGGAGCATGAAGACGGCAGCCAATGAGATAGCATATTTGCCGGCTGCCATGGCCACCTCTGGCCACAATGATAACGACCCGATGGTCACCGCTCAAAGGAAGAGGGTCGCAAGGGGACCCGAAAGCCCTTCCTCAACTGGATTTCCGTCCATATCAGCGAATTCGTTCTCGATAAGGACCTGTGCAAAGAGAGGTTGCAACCATCCAGGGACATAGGGATGATCGGAGCAGAGGACAGGTACCGATCATATGAGGCCGTCGTATTCAATAAGGGGAATTGGATAGTTAAGTTCAAGAATGATGTTGGACCGGTCTATATATTGGGGACACGTTTGAAGATGCCCTTCTACTGCGCTATTCATCGTTTCCCTTTCCTGTGGATGAGCATGGATTTTATGAAGATCCTTTTGTATTTGGAATCCAGAGGGAATGTATGATGAGTGCGAATGTTCCCATTATACCAATCAAGAAGCGGGCATTGCGGTCTATCGTTTGCGACTCGATCGTAACACTTATGACATTAGGTCGTTGGGTCCAATGGTCGCTAAAGAAATGGAATGGTTCTGACCGAGATTAAGCGCGGAATATGGCATGGTGGCGTTCTAGATGAGAAAGCCGGCTCTGCATAATCGAGCCCGTCGTCATCTTCGTTCGCATATCGACGCCCGTTGCTCGCACCCTACTGTCCGCGCCATGCCCACTCGACTGCGCCGCGAAGAGAACTAGGCATCTCGCGCAGTGGACCGCCTTGCTGAACGGATAATTGCAATTATCAGGAGAACAAGCCCGCTGAGGACGAGAGAATCATCCTCGCCATGGGACGGACGAACGCGCCAGTCAGGTCATCCGGGACGAATCTACTAGCCACATCACCTCCTCACCACTCCCAAATGGGAGAAGGACTTCTGAAAAGGACGAGGACATCCGCCTGGTAGGATGGTGGTGGAAAATCGCGGAAGAGGTTCCGACGTCTCGGGCCGCGGTCGGAGCGTTACCGTAGGGACGTTGACCTTGTGCGCCAGTTAGGTGACGCGACCGGTGGACGTCCTCTTTGGACACCCCATGTCGAGAAGGTGGAAGCCGAAAGGGTCGGGTCCCATGGACCTCGCGATCCGGATATAGTCGCGATCGTTCGCCCAGGGGCCATCGTGGATGGTTCATCTGGATGAACCGACACGCGGTGTCGGGCTCGCGGTCGGTTTTGGCTGACCCGCGTCGGACCTGGTCCTGGGTTCACTCTCCATGTAGTGGAACAGGATCCGCCTTGGACGATCGCGTCCCTGGACACGAAAGGGTCAAGGTGGAGTGGGCGTGATGGGGTGATCTTCAGGTATGGTTGCACCACCATCTGGCCGTGCTCGCTGAGAAGGTGTTCGGTGCGGTATATCCCCGAGCACGGTCGGGCGCCGTGCGGCTTGGTGGAACTCGGCGAACTTGCGCGCCAGCTTGTACGTGCGGATCGGTGAACCGGAGTCCACAATCGGACACGAGCCTCGATGATGACGATCCGGGCGCTAGTGCGGGCGTCGAGCTGGTCGGCGATCGTGGTGGTTGAGGCCAACGCGCCGATGTCTGTGCCGTCCCGAAGTCGCGGTCCGGCTTTTGCGAGTAGCGGTCTCGGGGTTCGCGCCAGTGGCCGAACTCGTTCGCGAACGGCTTGCCGATGACGTCGTCCTGCTGCGGGTTCAGCTCGCGTCTGGGGGTGTTGAAGTCGGCCTTGATCGCGCTCGTCGGTGGCGATCGCGAGCCGAATCTCCGCCTGGGTGGCCGTGTCGGGCAGTTGTTCCTGAAGACGTCGGCGGAGTCGTGGCGACCCCGGTGAAGGACAGGCCGTTCGAAAGGGTCGCTCTGCAAGGGGGCAGGACTGCTGCGAACTCCTTCCGGCCTTCGGCTGGTCAGCTTGCCCGCCGTTGCCGCGGTCAGATCCTTGTTCCAGAGCCGTCGCGTCTCGCCCCTGCTGGCTTGAAGTGCTCGACGAAGCTCCTGACTGGGAGTTCTTGCGGACCAGGTCGTCTTCCGCGACCGGGTGCAGGCTCGGCACCGCCTTGCGCGGTGACATCACGCGCGAAGCGCGGGTCAACGGTCAGCCGGAGTGCGCCAGGCGCGCTTGAGGCCTTGTCGTCGGTGAGGTCCTGTGGCGATGTGCTTGGTGAACTCCTCGCCGCGACTTGCCGATGACACCACCACGTAGCCCCCGCTTGCCCCTGCGCGAAGCTTGCGAGTCGGTGACTCAGGTTCGTGCAAGCGGACTCGAAGGGCGTGCACTACACGCCTTGACGCCGGTACAGGTCGCCCGAACGCGCGTGTTCCGATGGGCGAGCCGAGGGCGGCGCCGAGCCGCGCCCGCAGTGCGTCGCATGACGGTCGGCGGAACCGCTCGATACACTCGGGCGTCGGCGTTCTAGCCGTGAGGATGTCGTCCAGGGCGCGGGACCGCGCGTAGGGTCGCGGTCTTGCTGGTCGCGAGCACTGGTTAGGCAGATTGAGTGTATCCATGGCGCCCCGAGCACGCGTCCTGGAGATAATTGGCGCCCACCGGGATGCCGTGCGGCCCGGCCGCGTCGGGATCGCCCGGCAGTGACGTCGCCGAGCTGCTCTAGGTGTACTTGCCCGGGGCCACGGGTGTGAGGAGACGTCATCTCCTCGGCCGCGGTCATGTTCGGATTATCGCCGCAGTGCTTCGACGTCGGATGCTGTCGCCGTGCGGGGTGAAGAACGCCTCCGGCGCCTTTCCAGGTGTGGTAGTGGTGGCTCAGCGTCTTCGCGAGCCCGCGCGCAAGGGATGCGGGGTCATTGCGGAAGTACTTTGCGCCCGTCCGGCGTACAGTCGAACAACGGGTCGAGGGGTTCGCGGCCGAGCGCGTCGGAATCGAAGTAGGTTTCATGCCGAGCCGCTCGTAGAGGTCGGAGCTGTTCCTCGTGCCGCCCGGCTACCGTCCGGCATATGGTTTGGTGCCGCCCTTGACATAGCTGAAGAGCGAGCACTGAGCGCTAGTCTGCAGCGTTCGAAGTCGTCCGCCGCGAAGCCGAACTGGTTCACGTCGCCGTCTGGTCGACGTCATCGACAGGCTGTTGCCCTTCGCCCTTGCACCTCGCCGTGGCGCGTTCACTCACTCGTGAACGTGTCAGCGGCCCAGGAACGACCGGCAGCAACGGGCGGTAATCCCCGGCTTGCGGTGGACGTCGGCTGTACTTCGGGTCCAGCGACGCCGCGCAGCGGGCGGCCGCCGCCGACCAGAGATCTCGCGTCGCCGCTCGCTTGTCGGCCGCTGACTGCAGCGGGCCGTACGGACCCTGGTGCACGTCCTTGAACTCGGAGCTGCGCGCCGCCACGGGGTGAAGTACGGCGGTGTAGAGCCCGGACGTAGGCAGCCCTTGACGGGGTCTCGATCTCGAAATCGCCGCGCTGCAGGACATTGCGGCTCGGGCGTGTTGCCGCAAGGTGGAGCGGCGTACTGAAGCTCGGGGAGTCCGATGTGGACGTTATCGCGCGTGAGAGGCTAGGTCTGCCGGCAGTCGACATCGGCGCGGGCGCACGTGCACGGGCGGCCGGGACCGGGGGCCGTGATTGGTCCACCTGCCGTCCGTTTTCGAGCAGTGAGGACGCGCAGAGCTCCGGCCTCGGCGAACGCGTCGAGGCGGTGTTCCGCGGGTCTTGGCGGGAGTCGGCGAGCTGGGAGGTGATGCCGGTGGTTGCTCTTCGGCGCGTGTCCGGCAGGCTCGCGACGCCGGCTTCGAGGA
>Ga0179591_1417794_pt1 | contig 12510 bp, 16 predicted proteins | sample CZOMad2_1_08_16f_FD_182891 | JGI IMG/M metagenome (GOLD analysis project Ga0179591, IMG submission 182891) | Vadose zone soil fungal communities from Angelo Coast Range Reserve, California, USA - CZOMad2_1_08_16fungal (PacBio error correction) | ecosystem: Environmental > Terrestrial > Soil >... | reverse complement strand
CCTCTATATCCTTCCTTCTTCGCGGACCTGACGTAGTAAAAGTGCAGGCGACGGCCTCTCCTTCTTTCTTAAAAACGCTCACTCTTTCCCCCCTGTAGAGAATAAGGCTTGGGCATACTCCCAGACTCCTCTCTATAGACGTAGGAGTAGGCTTCCTTTCTCCCCCGCGTTGACCCCTTCCTCTCTTATCAAACTGAAGCTCCTCGTCCCCTCCCCTCAACGGGACGGCCTCCCTCCCCTCTCCCTCGGGCTTCCTATTCCTCCTCTTTTAGACGATATGCAGGACTGTCTCCCTTTACGATAAGAACCTGGTTCCTCGGAACCGCTCTCGCTGGTAGGGGAGTATTTCTCCCTCTCGATCGTAGGAAATGACGCCTCCCTTCCCCTGCATGGGCACTTTATAAAGAAGATTCTCCCTCCTCTTCCCGAAGTCTTAAACAGAGGTAGGCTCCTTTTAAATTGCCCCTTCGCCTTCTCCCCCCGCTCGCCGGACGAGATCCTCCCTCTCTTATTCGCGATATACGGCGGTCATTTTTCTCCCTCCCTGTTGACGATGAATCGCTTCTTTCTTTCGAACAAAAGGATTTTCTTTCGTGCCTGACCTTCCCCTCAGCCAGTTCAAGTAATGGCTTTTCCTTTTCCCCCCCCCCTCAAGGATTGCAAGAAAAAATCACCCCCCTCTTTTTCGGAACAAAGGGGGGGGGGGGGGGGGGGGGGGGGGGGGGGGGGGGGGGGGGGGGGGGGGGGGGGGGGGGGGGGGGGGGGGGGGGGGGGGGGGCCTCAAAAAAAAAAAAACCCACCCCCCAAACAAAAAAAACAAACCCCCCCCCCCTTCCCCCCCCAAACCACCCAAAAAAAAACCCACAGAAAAAAAAAAAAAAAGCCATTTTGTGTTCCCAAAAAAACAAACAAAACAAACAAAAAAACCAACCACCCCAAAAAAAAAAAAAAAAACACACAAAAAAAAACCCACCCAAACAAAAAAAGAAAAAAAAAAAAACAAAAAAAACCCCCCAACAAAAAAAAAAACAAAAACCCGGGGTAGGGCGGGGGGGGGGGGGGGGGCGGGGGTTGTTTTGTTGGGGGGGGGGGGGGGGGGGGGGGCTTTTTGTTTGGGGGGGGGGGGGTGGGTTTTTGGTGGTGGGGGGGGGGGGGGGGTGGGGTGGGGGCTTGGTGTTTTTTGGGCTGCAGGGGCGGGGGGGGGGGGGGGGGGGGGGGGGGTGTGTGTGTTGTCGGGGGTTGGTGGGGGGGGGGGTTGTTGGGTGGGGGGGGGGGGGCACAAAAAAAAAAAAAAAAACCCAAAAAAACCAAAAACCCGGGGGTTTTTTTTTTTTCTTTTTTTGTTGTGTAAAAACAAACAAACAAAAACAACCCCTGCGGGAATGGCTTTCTATTTCCGTTGTTTCGTTGCCCAAAAGAAGGTCGGCCCCTTTTTCAAAAATATAAGGAACGGTTCCCACCCAGAACCTTGACTTCTTTCCCTCCTTCTTCGCTCAAGGAAGGCTTCTTCCCGGGCTTCCTCATCCGTAACTGAGCTTCCTCCCTTTCCCCCCCCCTCATCTAGAAACAGAGCTTGTCGTCCCGCTCGACATCTGGGATACTTCTTCTTTTCTTTTCCAAGAAGGCGCCGAGTCCCCCCTTTCTTTTTTTTGGGTTGAATAACCTCCCTTATAAGTTTTTCCCTCCTTTTTACGGAGCGCTTTTCCCTCTTTTCCTGCTGGCATTAAATGTTGATCGTTCAATCGGGTCCCTTTCCTCTACCCACAAAAATACGTTAACCTGGATTTGTACTTTTTCCTTTTCCCCTTCAGCAAATAGTACTATCCCGACATCCTTCCCTCCCTTTTGTTGTTGTGGGGAGGTCGGATTCTCTTTCTCCTCCCAATTCAAAGGTTGTTCAGTATTTGTTGTCTACTCTTCTTCCTCGTACCCGATTCAACATGGAAGGCAAGAGCGTTCCCCCCTTCCCCTTCTTTTTCCATACGCGCCGTCAAGGAGTCTTTCTCTATTTCGTGATGCAAACAAGACCCCCCTCTTTCTCCCTTTCTCCTGAAGTTATCTAAAAGAGAATTATCCGGCCTATTCTCCCCAAGCTCATGGTAGAGGATGGATTGATTCTTCTTCCCCTCCTTCTTTCTCGACAGGGGAGACTCTACTCATACCTCCCTCCCTCTCCTCCCCACTTTTCTCCTCCTCCTCTACTCTCTCCACCGTTTACTTCTCTTTCCTTTCTTCCGCCCCTTCTTTCTTTTTTCCCCTCCCTTCCTCTTTCTCTCTATGAAGACGGCCTTTTCTCCCTCTTGGGAGGGCACGAAGGCTTTTACGATCCGTTCCTGAGATGGTGGCAGCCCTTCCTTTTTTTTCCTGAAAACCCAGTTAGACGTCGCCTTACAGCCTTTCTTCCCTTCGTATGCTGTGGTCCTGCCGCTTCCTTCTTTTTCGTCCCCCCATCTAAGTGTTGACTCCTCTTTTTCTCCTCCCGCCAGGACGGAAAATGGCCCTCTTTTTTTTTTTTTCCCCCCTTTTTTCTAATGCCAGCGATTCCTTTCACCCTCAAACCTGCGCGGCATTCTCCCTCTATTCCTTTTTCTAGCAAAGAAAGTTACACTTCTTTCTCCTCTTCTTCGACGATGGATCCCTTTCCCCCTCTTTCTCACTAACCAGACCCTCCACGAAATAGGTTGACTTTCTTTCTCCTTGCGAATGTCTGAGAAGCGTTCGTTTCCTCTCTCGGCTTTCAAGGGAGCCTCTCCCTTAATTTGACTTGTTCCTCCTCCTCTCTTAGTGAGTAATCCCCCCCTCTAGTTCCGAGCCGGTGATTATCGTTCTGTCCCTCTTCCCCCCCCTTGCCTTGTACATAGAACGGGCCAACGCTCTTTTCTTTCCTTTTCGCGAGAGAGTCTTTCCCCCCTTCCCTCCCCCTTGGTCCGCGGAGCCTTTTTTCTGTTTCCTTGTTCTTCTCAATCGATGAAACTTCCCCTTCGCTTTCGATATAAGATGATGTTGCATTCTTCCCCTTCTTTTCTTTTTACCAGGGTCCCCCTCACGATATGCTCGTGTTACTCCCTTTTCTTCCGCGAATTACCTTTCCTCTCTGAACCTACCCGAAGTCTTCGTCTTCTTCTCACTCTACCCCCTTCTTCTTTCTGGCAGCCGGATGGATTCTCTGCCCCTTATCACCCAAAAGTCCTTTTTTCTTCACTCAAGTATGCCTTCGCTGTGAAAGAAGAATATCGCCTCTCTTCTTTGGCAGCCGTCCCTTTTTTACCTCGAGTCTAAGGACTTTTCTCCCTTTTTCCTCTGGGGGAGTGAGAAGCGTAGCTTCCCCTTTTCTTCCCTTCGAATATAGACAGACCTCCCCCCCCCCCCCCCCCCCCCCCTGGCCGAGATAAAGACCCTCGTTTCCTTTTTTTTTTCAGGGCCCCTTTCTTTTCCCAGAGCCGACGATTCCCTATCTCCCTGTGTGGCTCCTCTTCCCCCCCTTTCCGTGCTGGAAAAGTATAGCCTTTGTAGTCGAAGGAAGCGTCCCTTTCTTTTGGTGATCAATAAGTTTGTTGTTTTCTCTCCCTTCTTCAGGAGAGGCCGCCTCCCCGCCGACTTTTGTCAGACTTACTTTAATTGGCACACCTCATTATATCGCGGCGCCTTCTTCGCCCCGCGGACCCAAAACCTGCTCTTTTTGCTCGCGGCCCTTTTTCTTCCTTTCTTCCAACCCGCTAGGCAATCTTCCCTCTTCTTTTTCCCTCGAAGTACGTTGCACTTCCTCCTCTCCATTATCAAACCCTTTTTTTCTTCGGAAAAAGTGACTCCTCCTTTCCTGAATCTTCGGCTTCGCTCTTCTTCTTTTCCCGCAGAAGTCAATCATACCCGCGTTTCCTTCCGGTATCTTTTGGTGATCTTCCTTCTCTCCCCTTCCTCGGCCCGAGACGGTAGGTGCTCCTTTCTTGACCTTCGCCGGTCGATTCTGGGACCTGATGGATTACTGCCGGCCTTCCACTGTTGAGAGCGTCTTCACCTTCCTCCGCGGTACCCATTGGAGAGACTCGTTCACCCTCCCTCCTCGTAGATGACGTCTTATTCTGCCTTTTCTCCTTTTTCCTATATGCTAAAGTTCCTTTCTAACCAGGTAGTCCGAGGCCCTGTCCCTTCTCACAGCTAATAGCGTCACCTCTGGCCTCTTCTTAGCTTTGTCAGGGATATGGATTTCCGCTCCCTTCCTTCCTTCGCCATGACTCTCCTCCCTCTTTTGTCTTTGTAACTCCAGAAGAGTTCTCTCAATTCCGTCATATGCTCCCTTTTCTTTCCTCCCTTCTCACAAGCTTCTCAGCCCTTCCCTTGTCCAGAAGGTCTTCCCTCTTTCCTTTAATTTTCCGGCGCTTCTGCATGGAGCCATGCGCGCCTTCCCTTCCTTTAACTTGACTGGTGTCTTTCTCCCTTTTTTCTCCTCTGAGAAGGTTTTCTCCTCTCCCCCTCTTTCCTCGCTGCAGAGGATAGACCCCCCTTTCTTTTTTTTTGCAGCAGACATTTGTAATGGATTGAGTACTCTCCCCCCCCCCCTTTCCTCAAAAGGAGAGATGTAAAGACTTCCCCCCACCGAAGCAGGCTGACCACAGACTCTACGGTTACCGGATGGGAATTTTCCCTTACCTTGTGGAGTTTAAAAAAGAAGACGGTCCCTTTCATCGTCTATTCCCCCCCTTCCCCTGCTGATCAAACCAAATGTGACTTCCCTCTCCCAAGTCGGATACTTCCCCCCTTAAAATGTAGACAATTATCCACCTTTTCTTCTCTCCATAAAATCCATCCCCTACCCTCTTCTTACTGGAGCGACCCATCCTTTCGCGGTTGCTTTACCAGACGTTTCCTTTCCTCTGAATGGTAGTTTCCCCCTTCTGAGGAAGCCGGCCTTTCTCGCGTCTGTCCAAATACGTTTGGAAGTTCCTTTGCCTCTTCCTTTCCCCCTCTGTGCCAATGGTGAACCCCTCCTTTCTTGGATTTTTACTCGATAGAGAATACCCCCCAATGTTTCCTTCTTCTCTTTCCTCCTACAATCCGTGGGTGTGGTTATATCTTTACTTTCTTTTGTAGTAAGAGAACGCTTTCCCATTTTTTTTCCCCCCCCCCCCCCCCCCCCCCCATTTTTCTTTGAAGTATTTGTTGGCTACTTTCTTTTAAATGGGTCCCTTTCTTCCCCCCGGATCAACATGGAAGTCCAGCTCGCTTCCTTCTTTTTTTCCCCTCCGCGACGTCAAGGGCTTCCTCCGCCCTTCCCCAAAGTTGTTTTCTCCCAAAGGATGGAATGCCACCCTCTTTTTTTCTTTTTCAAAAGCACCGCGAATTATCCCTTTTCTCTTCTTACGCAGTCTGGTCGAGTTTCTTTAGTCGTGACGAAGTTTCTGTCTCCTTAGAAGAATGGAGATTAGCAGACTTTCACCCTCCCCTTTCTTTGCGGATCGATCCGTTCCTTTCTTTTTTTCCCCGCAGATAGACGGGGGCAGACTTTTTTTTTTCCTTCCCACAAATTCGAAGTAGCCTTTACAGCTCCCCCTTAGATGCGAGCAGCGTAGGTGTGAGTTCTCCTCCGCAGTAGAGAGATGTTGAATTACTCTCCTTTCCCCTCCTCTTTTCTTTATGGAATTTCGCCGAACTAACCCCCCCTCTCCGCGTAGTAATAGAACCTCTTCTTTCTTCCTTCCAGGAATGATAAGGACGTCCCCTCTCTCCAGGAAAGTTAAATCCCTTCCCAGAGGCCGGAGCTCCCCATCAGAGGCGACTGTCTCCCCCCCCAAGAGTTCAAGGTTTGGAAAACAAACTCTTTCCCTTTTTCCAGATTGCGAGATGTATGAGCCCTTTTCTCTCTTTGAGAAGTCGCCCTTTTTTTGGGGCCTTTTAAATTTCCCTTTTCCAGTGAGGCGCCTTTTTCCCTTCTTAGTGAGTACTCCACCTCTTAGTATCCGTTTCCCGGACCAGGTCTCTTTTTCTTCCTTACTAGCAGTAAGGAATACTTTCTCCTGTTCGAGGATTGCTTTCAAGAAGATGGAGCGATCTGCCTTTCCGGTTATGCCCCCCCCCCTTTCTCGCAGGTAAGTTTATTCCTTCTTGGGTAAGAATTCTCCTTCCTCTTCACAAAACCCAAAGACGTCTATATCCTTCTCTTCGAAAAATCTTTTCCTACAATTTTACCCCCTCTTTCTTTTTTGGAAGGAAGCTTCCTCTTTTTTTCTTAATCACTCATGTTAGAGATCCATCCCCCTTCCTAAGTACTCTTCGAGGGAATTTTCCCCTCTCCCAGGCTCTGAATCTTATTTTCACCCTTTGAGCAAGAATGAAGATCACACCCCCTTTTTCCCGCGGGCTTCTGAATTGCCTTCTGCCTTTCCTCCTAAGTCTAGCCCTCCTTTCCTCCAGTACGTACTTTGGAAGTCCCTTTCCGGAAGGTTTGATATGTCGCTTTTTCTTCTTTAAAACGTAATTCTCCTTCCCTCTCTGTGCCTATGCTTCATCGTGTCAAGTCGAACCCCCCCCTTCGATTACCAAAAGGTCTCTCCCGAAGAGGTCCCCTCACGCGTTTGGTCCTTTCGGCAGAGAGAAAAGACCCCTCCTGGATAAATGTGTGGCCTCGGTAAGTTTTTCCTTTCTTTCGCCTGGATCTCGAACTATTCTATTTAATACCTCCTCAGTCCTATAGGATTTTATATTACTCTCTCTTGCAGAAGGCTACTCCCCCCTTTTTCCAGAAAGGACTCCTTCTTCCCCTATATATAGAGGCTCTAGATGAAGAAACTTTTTCCCCACGAGTTCCTTCCCTCTTCTTGATCGCGGCCAACTTTTTCTTTCCTCTTGAAATATTAGTAAATTATCCTCCTCCCTCAAGAGAAGTCTTCAATGAGCGACCCCCTCCCATCACAAAGTTTCCCCCCCTTAAGGAAAACCTTCCCGGAAGGGAAATCGTTCTCCTTCGGAGTATATGATTATTTAAAGCCTCCCCTTCCACCATGGCGTGAAATCCTCCTCCCCATTTCCATTAGGAGAGTACCCCCCCCCCTTTCTTAATAATCTCTTCTTTCCGGGTAGGAGAGTTCTCCTTTTTAGACGAAGGAGAAGGCTTCTTTTCTGGATAGCGGCCATTGTTCCCTTGAAGGCGCGTCCCGCGACGAGCGTACGGAACCCCCCCCTTCTTGAGTGAACTGGTAGTCCTTGCCATAATCAGACATCATCGTTCTCTCTTTTTCTTCGTAGGAAGGTGGGTATCTCGTCATTTCATACGATTCCTCTTTTCCCAATTGTCAATCGAACCTTTCTTTCTCCCCCGGTTAGAACAATTGGCCAGACGTGCTCTTTTTTGAAATAGGTTCAAAGCTAATTCGTTCTTTTTACTTGATCCCATTGCGACTTCTCCTCTTGAAGATATTCTCCCTTTCCGGTCAACTGCCCCTCTTTATTCTTTTATAAGATAGAGCTTCTTTTTTCCCCTGGAAGAATTCATTAAGTTTTCCTGAGAAGGGACTCCCTGGAGAATTACAGAAGCTTCTCCTTCCCAATATAGACTTCCCTTACCGAATTCTTTCCCGTTGGAGACTTCTTACTCCCCGCAGGAGCTCGTCTCATCCATAGCTTTCCTAAAAAGTCCCAACTGACTGGTTTCGTCAAGAGGCCTTTCTTTCCTTTTTTTCAGTTGGGAGAATCGCCCTTCCGATGACTCGCTCCTGCGTATAGCCCCCCGGAGTTTTTTTTTTCCCAGCCAGCTTGCGCCAGTTTTTCCTGGAGGGCGTTTTTTCACAAATTTCAAGGAGTTGGAAAGTCCTCAAACAGACTCTTCTGACACCAGAACTCTCCTATTCATGGGATTGCAGATTCTCACTTCGACTAGTGTGTATTCTTCCCCCGGGCGGCCCGTGGTTCCCTTTCTGCCCGATCCCACACCCTTTTCTTCAGTAGATCCCTCTTTCGGGCATCCCCCCCTTCCAAGGAAGGCTATCCCTCCCAAATGTTATTCGAAGAGTGTTATCTTCCTTCATACTCGTCCTTGTTAAACTTTCCACATATGACGTCTCCCCTTCTGATGTTAAAAGTCTTTTTCGTTGGCATCCCCTTTATAAAAGCCTGGCTTTCCCCATCACGAACTTCTCTCCTTTCGACTTCGAGTCTGGACACCCTTTTAACGGTTTTACTTTCCCTTCCATTTTCTCTTTTTCCTTCTCTCTTGGCACTGGCAAAATTCCTTTCTCCCCCCTTCTAGTGTACATAGGTATGTCCCCCTAGTACTATCCGACCCTCTTCTTTGTTGTTTGAGAGAGATGTCGGATCGTCCTTTCTTTTTTGGTTCTCCTCCCTTACGTATTTTTGGATAAGGTTAATTGTGCAGTTTCTTTCCAAGATCCCCCATTTTTCTTTCTTTCGTTTAACGGTCAAACCCCTCCTCCCGACTCGAAGTCCCCTTTCAAGCTTTGCTGGAGGCAACCTTTCCCGCCGTTATCAACTTTTTTCTCATGCCCCCGGCGCCAGTTCTTTCCCCAAAGCGAACATGATTTTTTTTTCGAGGCCAGGGAATCCCCTTTTTGAAGGATGGCTTTTTCTCTTCGAAAAGCCTTCTTCTATCTACGAGGCCTTTAGCTCCTTCCCTTTTTCCGAACCCTTTCCCCTGTCTTGGGATCGATCCGGTTCCTTCGATGGTGGCACCTTTCTTTTTCTCTTTCAATATGTGTAGAAATACACCCCTTCGACTGTACAGATCCTCGCCTTCAAAGCCTTCCCTTCAGATGTTGTGGTAAGCCGCTTGTTCCCATCTCCGGTTGACGCATAGTGATGTTGAGTCCAGCAAGGGGACTCCCCCTTTCGATGGACGGTCCTTCGCTGTGAAAGAAACTTCTTTTTCTTGATGAAAGAGAGTCCCTCCCCTATTCGCCACATTTTTCCTCCCTTATGATCCTGTTCAGCCCCGCTCCAAGGTAATTGTTAAAGGAAGTTTTTTCTCGGAGCGATGGCCTCCCTTTCGCTGCAATTTACCCCCCCCAGCGAAGGCCCTCGTTTCCTCTTGAGATAGAGATTTGTATTCTTCCCCTCTTAGAGAAATTCTTCTTTACAGGGTCCTCTCGATCGAAGTTAATAGAATCTCTCCCAAGACGCTCTACCCCCGCCCCAGGTTCTTATCGTCAGCTGATCCTCTCAGTCCCTTTCTCCCCTAAAGGACCCCCTCTATGGATTTTCCTTTCGAGCTTTTTTTTTTCCCCCTTTTTATGCCCCCCCTTTTAAAGTATGCTTGACTATGACCTTCCTCGAATATCGATTTCCTTCCCCACACCTACTACTTTTCCTTCCTATAATATGCGTCTTGCTTCTGATCTCCAAGGGTAAATCGATTTCACGCTCTCGCGTCTTTTCTGCAGGGTAAGCCATTCATCTCCCCGAAACATTTTCCCTTGCCCGTCTTTGGCGAGGAGGTAACTACTACCCTTCTTCCCTCGAGTGGATTTCTCCCCCCAAAAGATAAAGGGCGGCTTTCCCCCGCATGATGCTTCTCGGAAAGAAGTCTAGACGATTCCAGTAAAGTAAATTTTCCTTTCCCCTATTTCTAAGGACGGTGTGCCTTCGTGTAGAGAATTGCCTCGGAGAGAGCGTACCCTTGAAGAACCAGTAGATATCCGAGAATAAAACTTTTTTCTCCCCTAAGAGGTACTCCCTCGGGTCGAGTTGACTAAAAGAGAAGCGATCCTCCTTTGGATAGATTCGGTCTCCCTCCTTTTCATGGAGGCAGTCAATGAATCTCCTCCCCCTCCTCGTGGTGTTTTTCTTTCTGAACAGAAAGGAGAAAGGACTTTGGTAAGCCCGGTACCTTCCATTCGAGCCCCCCCTCTATCTGGTATGTTAGCGCCCAACGCGGACCCAAACTTCTTCCTTGCGTCCCTTGTGGATCGCTTAGCCTCTCGGAACGAGGCGTAAATCTCGCTTCTTCCCCTAAGTTCCGTTTGCAAGTCCTCCTCCCTCCCCTATAAAACGTCTTACCCCGGACACGTGGGAATGCCAGCTTCTCTCGGATGCTTTCAAGCCGCCCTTCTTGCACGCAGAACGGTCTCCTTCTATCAATAAGGCTTCCTCCCCCTCCCCTCCGGTAGACGGGAGCCTTCCTTTTCCTGAGTGGTTCGGGATCGTTTTCCTTTCCCTTGCAGGGAGCGTCTTTTTTCTGAGATCTAAAAAGAGCAGATCGCCTTGGGAATACTACAGGCAATCATTCCTTACTTAGTAGGAAGTTTTCTCTTTACTTTCCTCCTCTTCTCAAGTCTGACACAAGCTTCAGCTCTGAAGAATGCGGAAATGGGCATAACCCATCTCTAGAAGAAGGGGGGGTGCCCCCCCCCCCCCTAGCATAGAGTTGTCAAGTGATATTATTCTTTCCCTTCCTCCTCAACTGGGAGGGAAACTGATTCTCCCTTTTCTTTTTCTACTAAAGACTTCCTTTCTTCTTCACTTGAAAGAATCCCCTTCCTTTCCCGAGGCAATTACAAAGGAAGCTTCTTCCCCTTCACTGTCATCCCCCCCCTGTCGGAGCTTGTATGTAAATTGTCATTCTTATCCCCCCTCGCGCCGGCCATCTCTCTTTCTCTTATGGGTCGCAAAAGAGGAATGTTTCTTTTTTTTTTTTGTGGAGAACTTCTTCCCCCTCCTGCCGGTCTTCCTTCTTCTTCTGCGAAATGCCAGCCCGGCCATCGCCTTGAGGCTCCAACATCTCGCGAAACTGTTTTTCCCCGGAAAATAACACGAAGCGGCTTCGAATGTACCGGCGGGATGGCAGATCGATCTGTCCCTTCTTTCATTATAAAACAAGATTTCGTCCCTTTCTCTCCCCACCATCTCAAGGAACCTTCCCTCCTTGCCTTCGGGAACCCGACCCCTTTCCCGTCAGTTTCGGCACCTGGGGTAGCCCCTTCGAATGCCCAATCCAATCCCTTTCTTCTTCTGAACATCGACGGATAATTCGCTTTTCCCAAAGGGCGCTTTGCATTCCCCTCCGTTCTCACCGCATGGTCGGGTTGACCTTCCTCCGCCTTGACGGCGCGTCTGGAACACCTTTTAAAGCGATTGCCTCCATTTCCCCTTTCCCCCTGGAACAAGGAAACCGTCGCCCACCCCCCCCCTGGATTTTTTACCTCGGTATAGTACTACCCAACCTCCTTCTTTTCTCGCTTTTCCTCATCCTTCCGTTGTGTTGTTTTTTTTTTTTTTTCCTCTTGCTCATTTGGGGGAGTACGCTCCCTTTTTCTTCTGTTGGCTACGGTTCCTTGTGGCAGTTCCCCTTTTTCCCCGCTCCTTAAGGCAAGCGCGTACCGGTCAAACCTTCTCCGGCAAGCTAGATTGCGTGCTTTTTTCCAAGGCGGTTATCAACTTCTTTCTCTGGTGCAACGCACCGCGAACTAGATGCTTAGTCAGGTACGCAAGCTTGGTCCTTTTTGCAGTCGACACGCTCTACAGGTGCCGGTCGGCTCTTAGCCGGAATTGGTCGTTTTTCGGCACTGTTTGGGATCGATCCGGTTCTTTCCGCTCGACGGGGGGCCGGACCTCTGAAATAACAAAATTCGAAGTCGCCCCCCGGCCGGTACCTTCGATGCTGTTTTCTTTCTTTTCCTTTTTGATGTCTTTTCACATCTCCGGTTGACGCGTTTTTCTCCCTCAAGCCAGGACGGCCTCTGGCATTTAGGCCGAACGCCCCTCCCTCTGAAGAATCGACACCCCCTTCTGTCGATTCGCACCCCCTTGATACCGGAAAGCATTCCGCTTTTTCCCTTGACTGCTTATCGATCTTGTGCTGCCATCCGAGTTTTCCATACCAATACAAGCGCCGACCCCCCTTTTCTGGACAGTGCTAAAGATTAGTGAGAACTTCTTTTTTCAAGGAGAAGATGCCTCCGGCTGTTATTCCTCGAAGCTCTTTCTTCTCGGCGAGATCAGTTTTTCGTAAGCGGCAAGTAAGAGAGTCGCCCCTAGCACGGGACAACGCGTATTCTTTTCATCCGATGTCGCGGAGAGCGGCGGCCGTTTTCTTTCGGAGCTTCAGTTGATCCTTGGGTAAGGACGTAGCATATTCTTCCCCCTTCCCCAACTTCTACTAAGAGGCTCTCACTATTCTTTTTTTGTTCTGAGTATGCACACCTCCCCTTTCTCGATCTGCCTTTGGAGAGAGAATGAATAATGAGGGTCTTTTCAAAGCGGATCCAGACTAGTTCATCTTCCTGCCGAGTAGAGGACCCTACCAGGCGCTGCCCGGATGATGGCTCCTCTGTTCTCGCGCCAGACTTTCAAGAATTAAAGGCGTTTTTTTGAATTGAATGAGGCGGTCCAAAGACCCCCACCCCCCCACCCCCCTCGCCGCCGGAAGACTTCTTTTTCCCGTCACTTGGCCGTTAACCTCTTTTTTTTCTATGTCGATGTGTTTAGCGCACTTCGAGCGAGTGAGAGAGCAGATTGCCTCTCTTTTCCCCCTATATCGCCGAATCGTATACAAGAATGTTTTTCCAA
>Ga0179591_1349714_pt1 | contig 12510 bp, 16 predicted proteins | sample CZOMad2_1_08_16f_FD_182891 | JGI IMG/M metagenome (GOLD analysis project Ga0179591, IMG submission 182891) | Vadose zone soil fungal communities from Angelo Coast Range Reserve, California, USA - CZOMad2_1_08_16fungal (PacBio error correction) | ecosystem: Environmental > Terrestrial > Soil >... | reverse complement strand
CTTCATTCGCCCACTCGCAAAATTTCACCCCCTTTTGTGATTCACCCCTAGCGTTTTTTGCAATCTATGGGTAAGTCCATATATTATTTTTCTTTTAACCCTCCGTGCTAGTTTTTTTTGCTTGCACCTCCTAACCTAGGTAACTATGTATTGTGCGGACAACTCCCGATACCAGACTCAGGGCGTACTCCACCGTGGATCGCTAGTTCGTCCTCCCTAGTGAAGCACCCCTTCCCTGTACGGCCTTGTCAATGCTTCCCTGCCTTTCTCACACACCAATTCCCCCCCTGCCTGCCGACTGGTCTCGAGAGACCCACCCCTCCTTCCACGGTGCGGAATAAATAAAAGAAAAACGTCCGGAGGCCATTTGGGGGTGTTGCGGTCTGTCAACCTCACAAGTTCAAACCGCGCGGCCCCTCGCCTGTATCGAGTCCTCACGTGCGTCGAGATCCCAGTGAACCCTAGAGGTCTTGTGCTGGTTCTTCCGCGTCATTTTAGCACTCCCTCTCAAGCTCCAGTCTGGCGTTTGGTTTCCGACTGGCTTTTCAGCAAACCCCGCTCTTTTTTCCGATCGCAATAGCATTAATGCATACTTAGATGAACGAAGTTTACCATGTTCTGCCTTGTTAAGGGAATTTGGAGCGTTTTGTGGTGTCCATGTTCCTTTAACGTTGACGTATTCCCTGCGGATCACTAGGAACAAAGAGCCATCAGTGACCTCAGGCTTTTTTTTTCTGCATGTCGCCCCCAGATGACTAGGTATACCGTGCGTCGCTTGTTCTCGGGTGGCACATTTTCCCCCCTTACGGTTTTTCATTGAAAACTTCACCTTTCAGCCCCCCTAGCTGATCTGGACCCTGGTCTCATTTTCAGCTCCGTTAAGTCCACCCTCCACCCGCCTGTCTCAAAAAGAGTGTTTAGGTGATCTGACGCTGAATGACAATAATTACTTGACCAGTCTCCGGCTCTTCACGTGAATTTTCGCTGTGCCCCAAATAAGCTCCGGAGGTTCGAAACCTAAGGTATTTCCATAGAGGCGTCTCTTTTTCTTTCCCCATTGATTTAGAGTATTGCCCCTGCGCTTCTAGAGAAACTGGCTAACGCCCCAGCCTTAAGGAACTTTCCAAGAAACTTCTCGATCTGGGGAGTAAGAGGTGTACGAGAGAGGGAAGGTTCGCCTTTCCCCCGCAAACCAATTTGCTTCCCTACAACAAACCCCCCCCCCACCCCCCCCTGGTTCAATTGTACGACCTTCGTTGTTGTTGTGATTAAGTCGAGGTGAATCTCGTTTCCCCGCCCCGCCCTATGATGGTTATGGATGAATTACGTGGAGAATTTTCCTTTACCGTTCGGTGCCTTCCACGGCTATCTTTGGAATTAATGCCCTTCAGCGCGTGGGGGATCGTTACTTGCTATCGACAAGTTTTCCCACCTGATTCTGCCCAGGGCATGCCCCCCCCGTCTGATCCTTAGGAGGACCGTTCTTCCTGACTCGTACAAAGGCCTATACATCGGCCAGTTATGCAGGTGTAGGAGCGCGCCTCTTCCTCTACCATTATGTCTGCGTTGTTTTTTTTTTTTGTATAGACCTTCCTCGGATTAGTTTCTCTTGCGGAGAGGTTCCGTCGGAGGTGAGACAAACCAGGGTGGTTTTTTTTTTTTGGGGGGTTGGGAAACCAAAAAACCACCCAAACATAAAAACAAAATACCAAAAAACAAACAACACAATAAACACAACAAAAATAACAAACCAAATAAACCCCACACAACAAAAAAAAACTCAAAAACAATAAAACTCACAACAAAAAACTAACAAAAAACAAAAAAAAACAAATCAAAAAAAAAAAAAACATATACATAAACAAAACATAAAATCAAACAAACAAACCAAAAAACACAAAAAATACAAAAAACAACCAACCAAACAACAAAAACCCCCCAAAAAAAAACAACCCCCCACCAAACAAAACCCAGGGGTTGGGGGGGGTTGGGGGGGGGGGGGGGGGGGTGGGGGTTGGGGGGTGGGTCTGTTGTTGGTGTTGGGGGGGGGTGGGGTGGGGGGTTGGGGTTGGTGTTGTGTTTGGGCTGGGGGTTGTGGGGTTGGGGGTGTGGGGTGGGGGTGGGGGGGTGGCACAAAACGACCCCACCAAAAAAAAATTTGCTTAAGCCATATCCGCCCGCCGCCCTTATGGACCACGCCAACCTTTGCCGTGAGTAGCAGGACTTTGATATTTTAATGTTTCTTTCGTGGCCCAAAAACCCTTCCCCGCATGAGACATGGACTGCCCCCCACTACCCCTTTGGAACCCTTCCAATTCCCTCAATTTATTGTTTTTTTCCTTTTCCTGAGCTTTTGACCCTTCTCCACCAGCCCCGGTGTGAAGACACCACACAGAGAACGTTCCCCATTAACCCCCACATGTGACGGTGTTCATCGTCTTGCTTGGTATCAGTCCAGGACTCGGACGATCCATCCTGGCGGCTCACAGGCACCAACGTGATCTTCCCTGCAAAACGTTTTTCAAACCTGGGTTTTATTGAGCACCGTAAAAACAACGTCTCACCCCGTGGCTCTGAACAGTCTTTCCAGCCTCCACTCCCTGCAACAGCGGAGTGCCCGCCAAAGCGACCACGACTGACTCTAAGTCGCCTCGACTCTTCTACCAACCAACTTCGTCCGCCCGGCTCCTGAAACCCCCTAACAACGCCCCCCCCCCGGCCCGTGCTTCTTCACCATACTTTTCGTCGTTAGAATCCCGGAACATCGTTGGTTGGACCCATGACCTCCACATTCGTAAGGGACCCTTCACACTTTTTTCGCCAGGCCACCGGTCCTACTCCGTTCCAATCACCCGGCTTCCTCTTTACGTGTGAATTTGGCGTCCCCGCCCTTCTGCTGTTCTCCTCTTACCTTCTACGAGAAGCGTGAGATACGATTCTGCCGCCACTTCTCCCTGCCTGTGATATTTAGACTTCCGATTTTCCTTCTTTTTTTTTTTATTTTGCTTTTGGCTGACCTTAGTCGCCAATGTAGTATCCCGCAATTTTAACGGTGCTTCCAACTTACGTTTTTCTTTTGATTCTGGCTTGTTAACATCTAAGTCCATTCTCGTCCTTTTTAGTGACCCGTGAGATCTACCCCTCCCCCATAAATATCGCTCCACGCTACAAGGTCCATCCGGTTCTTATCACATACTTTCCCCTTCACGCCTTTCCCCCCCCAAAGGAAATGCATTCTCGGGCCTGGATTGACCCCAACATTAATTTGGCTGACGAGACCTTTGTCTCCGCCCCCGTCCATTATCGTCGCCATCGCGGAACAAGGGTTCCTCCTACAGTTACCGAAACTGATAACGAGACTTATCAAGGAGCTCGCCCCTTCTACCCCCACAACCTCCTTGCCCCCCTCGACATGGTTATTACACTCTGCACCGAATCTTTCATACTTTAACTATTAAATCTTTTGGTAGACCGTTCGGCACGTCTCGGCCTTCCCCCCCCCCGTCTTACGGAACAAGGCCTGCGACTTCGAACTGGATCCTTCCCAGTCACGGACTCCTTTCAACGCGTCATTCTCTACACCACTGCTTGAACGTTTTTCGAACAGCACTTCCTCCGCGCGTGTGTTTTCTGCCTCGTACCGTTTTGCAACTCAAATAGACCCTCCCCCCCTATTGACTTAAATCCCATCTCTTTTGTAAACCCCCCGTTGGCGCACGTTTTGTGTGGCCGCCAAACTCTGTTTGTCATTCTTTTGGTTGTTTAGATCTTCCCTCCGTCAACACAGAGTTGGCGGCCCACCACGGGCGCGCCACCTGGTTTTTTATGCCCCGGATTCTTGCTTCGTTGTCCTCATCCCGTTTATCTTTCGTCATGCTGCTCACTACGGTAGTCCCTTCCCCTGTTTCAAGTGTTCACGCCAGTTTCACCTTTTCGCGGAAGGCTTCTCACTTTTCTGGCCCTTCTCTGAACCGTTCCCTTTTTAAGGAATGTCATCAGCGGAATTGGGGTCTTATCGATTGCCCGTTCCGGACTTATAAGCGCTGCCGGAGTCTTCGCTTCTACCAACTTTTAGGCCCCCTTAGTCTGAACGCCCCGTTCCGCGATTTTTTTGAACCCTGTGTGACGTTCATTGAAGTTTTTGAGCTTTAGTGTTTCGTTTTCGCCCCTTGATCCGAGTATCTTTCATGTCGTGAGGTGCCCCCTTTCTTCGCCTGTAACCCGGCAGCCCCAGTAGCCACAGGCCCCCCCCGCCCCCCGATTCTTGTTGGTTTTTCGCTGCCCTCTTTTAATGGAATCCTTTATATTGTCGGCAATGCGCGGCTTTGTGCGTTCCATATGTTCTATTCGTTACGAACCGGATGGGCCCCCCCGTTGGGACTCTTCCCCTGTCCCGGAAGATTTTTCCCGTGCTTCTACATAAATTTCTCTCCTGACTTACGAGTCCGATTCCGCTTTTACACAACAAAACAGATCCCACTCATTTTCGCCTCGCTTAAACGGCCTCTTTTTTAGTACCTGAGTCGTCCTTGGTCTCCCCACGTATCGGCACTAGTCCGTGTCCCTGGATCATTTGACTGCATGCGCGTCTAAGCTCATTGACCCACTTGGGGAAAGAAGGCTTTGATATGATTACTTCCACCCCTAGTTTTGCTTTCTTACATGGAGCAAAAAGAGCTTTTTTCCCCCCCTTTGCGCCGATTACTATCCGCTGGGGATTGAATAGCCAACGAACACCCTTCTAAAACAATTTTGAAGATATTATGCTTTTTCCCATTATATTTGTATTCCTTTTTCCTTTGTGTGAAGAACCCCCAGATTTGAGGTCCTTTTTTTTGGTGGGGAGTTTCCTACTTACCCCTTATGAGTCTTGGATGACTCAATCTAGCGAGGGTCTTTTGATGGGTTACCGTGTCTGTTCGGTAGCATTTTTTTGTCTTCGAGCATGATGATTTTTATAACGCCCGGCTATTGTAGATGGTTGGTGCATTATGTAACGTACAGCTCTCGTTTCTTCCTGGCGTTTGTGTTACTTGAAATTATTGCAATATTGTGATTTAACATCTTGTACTCGTTACAGCCCTGTTCTTCATTGATACTTCCTCACTGCTGATCCATTCTTGAGGAATTTGCAAGCTGAAAGGCACCGAATAAGACTTCCCCCCAAAAATGCCCTTCTTTTTTCCCTACATGAGTGCCATTCAGGTTGTGTGGGCTTCTGATCCCCATTGTTCAGGTCTCTGTTATCCCTGACACCCAGTTTACAGCGAGTCACCAGGCAACCCCCCCTGATTCCCAGGATGTACGTTTAACCAAAGTTGTGGAAGTCATTCGATTCGTTAACCCAAGAGAAACATTAAATCCCGCACTCCGTAATGCTTTGGTGCCCCCTTCCACTTTGTTTTCTTTGTTCGGGAGATGGAGATTTCTTGGGCTTGAACAGGCCTTGTCCAGTTCCCAGTTTCGAGTGATCTGAGAATACCGCTCTACTCTCCCCACCCTGTCTGCCGGCTGGCCCCCCCGTGCCCCCCAACCACCGCATATTTTCTGTTCCTTCCCCTCTTTCTTCGAGATATCCCCCTTATTTCACTGGGGCCCGCTTTACGAATGTCCATGTCATGATCTGTCTTTCGAGGATTGATGGGTCGTTTGCGTCATCTTGGACCCCCACCTTTCCCTTGAACTCAAAGTAAGATCCCCCAGACGCGTACTTAGAATCGCTCCTGCTACGAACGGGGACGTTCATGGATTTTCCCTATAGTTTACTTCCTCCCCACACCCACCTTTTCCCCCAAAATCTATTCTGGCGCAACACCCCCTTTCCCTGGTCCCCGGTTCGTTATGCTTCCCTGGTGTCGACGCCATAGCCGTCTTTGAAGTTCAGTGGCCCGGCTTGAGAGCGACCATACTTTCGCCATAAATGGAATGAAGCCGCCGACCAACTTTCTCGGTCCGACGATTTTTTTTCGACTTGAGGGACCGCCCTCACGGAATCCTCCTTCCCTACTTTTTTTTTCAGTAGGTTTTCTCCCAAGGTCATGAACTAGCACCTTTTTGATACCGCGGTGGCCGTGCCTCCCGAGATTAATTACCGTTCAACCTTGGGGCGGCAGACACTTTCGCCCTGCCGTAGTACGAGCAGTGTTCCTTGCCCCGCGCTTTCTAGTCCGATACCTGAACTAGTTTCGCCCGCGCTCCCCCTGTTTTTTTCCTTTTTCTTGCTCTTTTTTTTCCCTCGATGATTCCCTTTTTGGAGTATAATCACCCCCGTTTTTAACCTGCTCAAAGGTAATCCTCGCCGCGTGCCTTCCCCCGTATCGATGATCATCTGCCGGTTGATCTATTTCCACCTCCTTTTTCTCGTTTACGGTTTGACTCCCATAGAGAATCCCGTCACCCGGCCGCTTCCCTCGCATGTGTATGCGCGCGAGATTGACTTTTCCGCTTGTAATGAATGGCGTGTCCCGCTTTTTTGGTCAGTTTTTCAGGACGGGTTTGCTGATGGTGTCAGATTTAGCGTTTGCCGTTTCCGTAATGTCTTGGCGCCTTCATCATTTTTTGGTGTGAGAACGCCTGTCAAACTCTTGCCCCCGCTGTGATCCGTTAATTCGCTTATCCTCTTTGACATTCGAATCCAGGTGGTCTTGAAGAAGTGGTTCGGGATGTACTCTTCACGTAGCGGAAATTGTGCATGCCTTTTCAATAACCACAGTTGCGTTCCCTTCAAACTATATATGGACTCCCCCTTAAAACGCTCTTGAACCCTTTCCCTTGGTTGACCTTTGGAAAGATTGGCTTCTTCCTCCCTTTTCTTTTTTCCCCCCCCTCCCCTTGTTTTGATCTCGAGATGTCCTACCTCCCAACCGTCTTCTACACCAATTGAGCGGGTTTGCGGTCCTTCCAGAGATTTTTTGTACGTAAATGTGTTTTCTTGCTTCACTGTCCCACCTACTTGGCCGGATTGAGTTCCTTCTCCAAACCGCGTTCCAGCCAATACGTGACCTCGGATTTTTCGATTTTCTTTCTGAGACTGAAAACCTGTACCTGGCTCATCCCCGGGCCAATCAGGATTTGACGGAGTTCTCAACAAGACCTCTTGGAATCAGCCATGTTTGAGCGGTCCACCCCACGCTCTTGAATACCTACGAAGGACAATAGTCAGTATTGTCCCCAATGGGTTTGTCGGATGGTCACACCTCCAACTTAAGTACAAAAGCGCTCCCCCACAAATCTCTTCCATTTTATGGCTGGACTTTCGCACTTCCCCTCTCGTCCCCTTGGAAGGTCTTCCGATCATTTTAGAAACCAGACAGCAGGATTAATATGGCTCCCGAAACAGCGCGGTATATCTCCTCTCTCGTGCCTGGACTCCGCGGAAAGCTCCTGTCGTTCCGGACTTGTTGTTGGTGGTCTTTTTCTAGAAAGGACGAATACCGTGAGGATCTAGGGTACACATGCTCCCCTCCCGTTGATGTTCCCCCACCTCGATCCCTTGCCTTTAGTATATGATCTCGGCAACCAGCGATTCTTGATTTGGGCGGACAATGAAATCTACTGTTGCCCGTCTTTTTGAACCCTCACCTATTTCCCGACCAATAGAGAATTCCCAACGTTAATATAATCTTCCCCCTCATAGCAAAAACGTGTTAAAAACCGAGTTTCTCGTGATTGAATGGAGACCTGAAGCAATTCCTCCCCATTAATGTAACGAAACCGTGAGTCTCTCCCAGAGACTCCCGACCTCACTCCCTCAGGAGCTTTTCTAAACCCCTGATCGCTCCGCGCACCCCATTCCTCTCGATTTTGTCCAGAAGCTTCCTCAAGAACGGAGGCAACATGACAGCTCTGGCCCTTACCCAAAACAGAGGCTCCTGGAGTCTACGCCCCCCCTCGTGACGACTCCCAGGTGAAAGTGGGTGTTGCTGGAGTCGCTGGGTTTTTCGAGTGGAATTCCTCGGGTATTATTTCTTTTCGTATGGTTTTTCGTTCCGTTTGAACGGCCCCGGTCAATTCCCGTTATAACGTTCTATTGAACGGCCAGGCCGCTTTTGTTGTGGAGCGGACTTTCTTTTCTACGACAAGTTTTCCTTTTCCCCTTGTTTCGCAGTTGCCAATCGCCTCGCGATTCTCGGCAAGTCGGACGTTATCATGATCAGGCCCAGGATGTTCAACTTCCCTTTACCCCGTTATGCAGGTTTGAGATTTGCTCCTGGAGGATTCGGCATTTTCCCTTATCGTTGCTGGTTTTGTGTGGCTTATCCTTCTCCATGCAGAGGAAGTTCCTCTCTTTCTTATGATCATCGTCTCTTTTTTACGTAAAACCAGTCCCCCTTTGCCTTGCCAGCTCCCTCCCCGTCAATATGCCCCATGAGGGACCCCCCAACCATTTGACTGAGCAGCAGGTGTTCCGGTGTTTAATTTCACTTTTTTTCCTCTCGTTTTGTTACCCCACCCCCCACCACTTTACACAGAATTAGCCCCCTGCTGAAAACCCCCCCTCAAGGGGGCACCCTCTGGTACCCCTCCTTCCCTATCTCCGTTTTTTGGTTCGTTTTGGACGCGCAGAAACATGGCTGTTTTTTTTTTTTTTTTTTTTTTTTTTTTTTTCAATGCCCCCCCACCAGCCGGAACCGGTGCCCGCCACTAATGCAAACCAACCCCCCCCGAAGTAAGCACTTTTCCTGGATTCACATCAGACGGCCCTTCCGGTGGGTGTGTCTTGTGTTGGACGTTCCTCAGCCAAAGGAACCTCTACGTACACGACGGATGAGGGAGAACACCGGTTAACCACAAAGGCTGGCCCCCGTGAAGTTTTTTTTTTGGACAAATGACTTTGCCCTCACACTCCCCCGGTATCAAGATGTTTCCTAAAAACCGCCCGCTCACCATTACATGCCTCTGAAACCGCCGCTGTCAAAGCAAGCCCCTTGCTCAGACCCAGCGTGACCGGTTGCCCCCCTATCCCCAGGCAGGACGGTCAGATCAGCGCGCATCTGATGATCGACTCGACCCCCTCCTCCCAAAGCCCCCCCGTGCTCCCGTCCTAACCCCCCCACACCAGCCCCTTCCCCGCCCCCCTTCTCGTCTCAGAACGTCAGTCGGTTATTACTCTTCTCAACCCCCGTCCCCTCCTAAACACTTCCTTGTTCCCAATGAACACTCTCCCGCCTCCCCAACCCAGAAGAGGAAGACTCCGACTCTCTTCCTTGCACATGTTCCCTTTCGTTCAGAATTTTGTTCCATCCACCCCCGCTCGTTAAAGATGACTGTAACTTTTTCGTCTCCCCGTAAATTGATTAAGTTGCTAACATCCAGTAGTTTTGCAACGCTCTTTTTACTTTTTCGAGCGTTTTCTTCGCTACTCTCTTAATTTTCCGCCCACTGGACCCCCAAGCTCTTTCCTAGGATATTAGATAGTCTGAGTCCCGTTCCCCTTGTTGCCGTTCTTGTTCCGCCGTAGATTCGGACACTGTAATATTCACTCTGAGTTGAAAGCGGCTCTTCCCACTCTTACTTGGGAGCCATATTTTTTTTTTAAATTCCCCCCCTCTTCCTCCCGTTCCTTTCCTTAGAAGTTTGTTCCCTTTTTTAGATTCACCCCCGAACTTTAATGCCCGTCAACGCTGCTCCCCCCCCTGAGACAAAGGCCCACCTTCCCTGTCTCTTTAAAGTACTCTCCCATATTCCCCTTTTCCCCCACTCGGATATTGATCCCACTGAATGACCCCTTTAAGGCATCCCGGCGCCGCTGCCACCACCCCCGATCCTGTGTATGACCCTTTCTCTCTGTTGCTTAACTGCAACGTACTCCTTTTTCGCGTCCTGCAATATAAAGGAACCGGTTGGGACCTTTTTACCCTCCCCATTATCACTATGATTACCAGAGGTCCCCTTATCCCTTGTAGATCGCCTCAAAATAGATGCTCTCCACCCCCTTAAATGCCAAGTAGACATGGTCCCTGAAACTCGGGCACTTAATCTTTCCCCTTTACTGCGTATAACACGGACGTCCCCTTTGCCTACCTCCTTGTTTCGACTTTTTTGACGACAATCCTTGCTCATGTCCTTTAGAACTTTCTTAACCAGTCCCTAGCCCATGGTCTCGAACCTGGTCCCCCCCCTTTGATATCTCCTTCCATCACCTTTTCATCTACTTCCCTAATCATTTGAGACGCCCTTACTCCTTCCCAGCGGGAAAATTGTTGTTCCTCCGCACCTCCCCCCCTACGTCTTTTTGATGGGCTCCATCGACCCTTCCTTTTAGAAAAGTAACCCTTTTCTGAAATTCTAACCGTAGTCTGCCCCCTGCCATAAATCCTTCTCGGTATAAGTCATCAACCCCCGGTGGAGTAGACCGTTTTGGCCAGCCAAACTCTTTTTGCCCCTTTTTTTTTCCTCTCTTTCCCCTCTTCTTTCCCTTGGTGTCCACCCACCCCCACCTCCTCCCGTTGTTTTGCCTCGACCAGATCTAGTCCGTTCCCACAGGTTGGCCCTTTCCAACACGGAGACAAACTTGTTTTTTTCTTTTTCACATTTTAGCTTGATTGTAGGAGGGTTGTACTCCTAAGGTTCTATTCTATTTTTCTTCCTCCTTCTTTTGAGCTTTGGGCCCCCCCCAAAGCAGCGCATCTAGTTTCAGTGTTTTCCGCCCTTTCACTTTTTTTTCGCGGAAGGGTTTCTCTCCCTGGATTTTCGCTTGAGGACCGTTCAGGAATTCACTCACGGTCCTTTTGAGCCTTCGAGTCCCCCATCTATGTCCCTTGTTCCGTACGACCGGATACCCTCCCCCTCGTATCCTTCGTCGCCGGCGTTCACTGTGAAAACAGAGGTCTTCAACGGACTTCTGTGATCTCAGTAGCCCTTTGCACTTCTTTCCTTTCCCGAGGGATGGAAAAATGTCTAAGTGGATTGACGGTTTGGATAGACGACTTCTTTAGGTCCTCTTTTCTTGTCCCCTCCCGTCCAGGTGATCCTTTCTCTTTTTTCTTTTCCCTTTTCTGTCTTCCTTCCCCTTTTCGCGTTTATATCTTCGCCGCAGCCACAGGAAGTCGTCATTTTATCCCCCAGGCTCTCCTCTTCCGAACCAAAGGATCCGTGTTTTTCAAGAGAAGATGCACGATGGAATGTTTCGCTTTCCTTCTTTTTCTTCCCCCTCGCGCTCTGCAGTGGAAATTTTGTTATATTCGTTCCCCTCCCCCGGATGGTTGCCTTTGGCTCCTTGAGCGAGTTCAGGGAATTTCAGAGTTCGTGAGTTCGAATCCCAGTGGCCCCCCCACCTCTTCCTTCCACTTAAAGAGAAGTTTCCGCGCGTTCGCTGGTACCCCACACCCAAGCCCGAGCAGAAAAACGTCTTGGCAAGCTCTCTCCCAACTTTCTTTTTTCTTCCTTCCTGGAGTCGAATCGAGGTCTCCCCTCCACGTCTTTCACCCGCAGGCCAGTTCATCGCAGCCATGCCAGAGTCTTACCTACTTTCCGAGCTTGATGTCAGTGGCGGACTCCTGCAGAGATTACTCCTTTTTCTCGTCCAATCTCCAATCGCTTTTCTCTCTTTAGTAATGTTAGACCCAAAAGACATTTTCAGCGGACTCATACCTTCCCCACGTCACTTTACGCGCGGCGTTCTTGAATTTTCCCGCCCGGTTAACGATCCCCCCCCCCAAACCCTTTTGACTCTTTTCTGGAGTACCCTCCTCTCTTTGTCGTCTGCGATTGTCTACTGTAGCAAAGATGTTCAGAGGTTCGGTTTCAGACACCTTTCTTTGTTTCCTGAAGCTCCCCGTCCCGGTCTTTCTTTTTGATTTTTTCACGGGCGCAGTGGGTCTTCCGTTTCAGATCTCCAGTCGAGAATTGCATTTTTTTTCTTCCTTCTTCTTAGATTTGTCTGTAAGTTTTTTTCTGCTCTTTGTTCTGATTTCCAATATTTCACCCATCTTTGCTTGACTCGCTGTTTTGTTAAGGCCCCTAGCACACGTCTTAAACTTTTCTGACCTTCGGGTCCTTTTTTTAAGCGTTGTCTTTTTTGTTTTTTCCCGCACCTTGCTGGGATCCGTCCCAGGCCTTTTGATGATTAACGGCCACTGCCCCCTTTTTGCTCCCACAAGGTTTCTCGTTTTTATCCTCTGCTTGTGAATTAGGTGGTGCGTTTCGCCCTTGCCGGTTTGTTGCGGTCTCAACCGGTTTGCGTTTCGGAAAATCCCCGATTAGAAGTGTCCCCCCCCCCTGTATTGTGTTGCATATTAGCCTGCGCTTTCGTGTTTTGGTCCACACCACGAGATTTCACACATCTGACATAATAATGAGTTCACCCTGCAAAGGTCCCCCTGCACGCCCTGTCGTGAGAGTGATTGAACGTTCAAATTATTTACCACACCTAGTTAGGACACAGTACCCCTTCGCCCAGTCTAGCCATCAGATGGTAAAGGGAGAAGCTTGCCACATGGACCGAACAACCAACCCCTCTACACCCAAGATCCACTAGAGCAAGGAGAGCAGCATTTGCATAACATCAGA
>Ga0179591_1366088_pt1 | contig 12513 bp, 7 predicted proteins | sample CZOMad2_1_08_16f_FD_182891 | JGI IMG/M metagenome (GOLD analysis project Ga0179591, IMG submission 182891) | Vadose zone soil fungal communities from Angelo Coast Range Reserve, California, USA - CZOMad2_1_08_16fungal (PacBio error correction) | ecosystem: Environmental > Terrestrial > Soil >... | reverse complement strand
CAGTTTTAAGGATAGTCCTCTCGCCGACCATCGACCAGGTGCTAGCCTCTATTTCGTCCGAGACCCCCGAACCGCTCGGCCTCCCTCCCACCCCGCCCGGCCTTTATTCGGGTGGAATACTAACCCCCCAAAAGTTGACTTTCCAGTCCCCGTCCCCTTATCCTCCTCCCCCCCGGTTCCTGCGAGTCCAACGCGGAAGCTTTCAAATGTATACGAATATTTTTTATTAGAGGCGGTAGGAGTCCATAGCCTTCGTATCACCTCTGAGGTCACCGTCGACCTTCTCCGGTTTCCCGCTCCGGGATTGGTAATCCGGCACGGTATCGAACGGGCCCTATGACCTTTTCTTAACTGGCGGGGAAGTCTGGGACAAAGATTGACTCCGCGACTAACACCTGGCGCGGCCCTCTCTCCTCTCAGCGCGATCTAGAGGGGCTCTGAGCACTTATAAATCCCCCCATGGAAGGCCGAACACGACGAGGTATTTTTGGATTAGCCCCTCCCATCCCACCGCTCCGAGCGCCTCCGATTTCGAAGCTAAACCCGGTCCCCTCGACCCTTCCCCCCCTTTGCCTTTAGTCACACCAGAAAATGATGAAGGAGCCCCCCTCCGCCAGATGAGCCCGTTGGTCCTCCCCCCTCTCTTTCCGAAGCCCTTCGTCCTAACACTGATCCGGCCAGTTTTCAGTGGAGTGGTCCAACTGTCCCCCGGTCCTTGCTGTCCGGACTCGCCAGATAGATTCCGCTTTCGTTCCCCCCTCTCTGTTTTCCTTTTCCCCACGTAGGGTTGTCCCAGTGTCCCCCCCCCTCCACCACTTGAGCTCAAGCGCGGCGTTAGCTCGAGGCCCCCCTTTTGTGTCTACTGAACTCTGGACCCAAAGCAAAATAGGGCAGCTAGCTTTTCGCGGCGATAACACCAGATCAACCTCACTTTCCCTCTGATCCAGATGGTTTGAGGGACAAGAAGAAAATATTCCTGCCCATAGAAAGGTTCGGCCTGTACTCTCTCCCCCGCTCGGCGCTTCAGTACTGTCACCGTTGCCAAAGACGACATAAAATCGCCCTCTCCACCTACACTCAGAGACCCGCCCTTTCGATTTCTCCTTAGTCCTTCCACCCCTTCAGACATATAGAGTTTTGAGTTTTCCTCAACCACTTCTCTCTGGATTCTCCCGGAGATGTAAATCAGGCCTTTATATGATCCGTCGCCGAATTTTTAGCTTCTTTTTCCTGAATCTCTGGGTTGAGGATCCCCGCTCGCTATCCCTCCCCGTCAGGCTAGCTTCCTGAGCCGTTTTCTCCCTCTCGCTACTTTCCCTTTGCAGTTCTGCGACGATACTGGAACTTTTAAGAGCACATATGCCGATTCCCGCTGTTGACATTCTAACCTCGTCGATACGATGCGTTTTTGCCTTCTCTTGCCTGCCAGTTCCTGGCCGCTTCTACAAAGAGCCCGTGAAGTAAATGATCCAAATGGGAAGAATGGATTTCCCCTTGTCTCGTACTTTTTTCCTGTTACCCATCGCGAAGCAGGCTACCCTCCCCCCCTTTAAGGTTTGTTGAGGTATTTCCCCCCTTGCTTAGCGATTTTGGACTCGGAAGAAATACCCCATCCGACAAAGCCAAGGACACGGCCACGTTCTTGTCCTTTTCATTCCTTTTCGGCAGCGTGTCTCGGTGAATGGCGCGGACCGTTTGACCACTTCTCGGACTCGGAGTTAGTTCATTACCGAGTCCCGCTCGGGAGCCTGGCATCTCGGAGAGGACTGTATCGTCGATAACTGGACTCCCCCCCCCTTCCCCTGAATCTTCCCCTCACTTTCTTTTATGTCAGTGGACCACCTGTTCCCGATGCGCCCTTTGCGATCATTACCAAGAGATCATTCGGAGACTGAGTCTATCCACGTCCCCCCCCCTCCGTCCACTTTTTCCCTGGCCTCTTCGCTCCGGGCGGCCTCCGAGTCGAACCAAGTGTTGAATGTTTTTTCCCCACCTTTCTATCGCGGTGGTTCGAGATCCCTCAGCACGGGCTTGGCCTCTGAGGTATCTCCTCTGCCGTGGTTGTCATGTAGAAAGTCTGCTTCTGTCCTCGAGCGGTCGTCGCATTCCTGCCTACCCGGGCTATTGAAGACCTGATATTATGATACGCCCCCCAGATTTCAGCTTCTCGAACATTCTCTCTTTCTCCGCTACCTTGCGAATTGATATGACCTCGTCCTTGGACCTAGTTAAGTTCCCTGATCTCCCTCCCCGCAGCCGCGCCTTTTTCGCGCCAGGTTAGTGCTCCATGTGACAGATGTACCTCTCCTTCCAGCTTCTCATTCTGCTTAGTGACCCGCACGCTCTCTCCCCTTAGTGTACTTGCCCTTCCCATGACCGCACTTCCGTGCCGCACGAAATTGAACAAGTTTTTGCCTCCTTTTTTACGATACCGGTTCCCCTTTCGTTCTCTCGGCAATTACCCTCCAGTTTTTTCCCTCCTACGGTTCTACGTAAGCTCCTTCTTTCTATAATCTCCCCCCAGGACGGATAAGATGTTCGTCGAGTAGAGCTTGCCTATCTGTTCTGCCTCTATCAAGGCTTGCGAGCCCATTACGTGGTTCTTTCTTTTGCTTCCCTCGCAGGTCCTTTTTTTCCCTGGATAGATCCCGTATATCAGGGGAGGGCTTTTCTTCTTGTTCTTTCCGGTAGCGTGTCCCCGACAGAGCCCGCTCCTGTTGTTCTGTCCTTTTCCCTTGCTTACTCCCATTCTTCTCCTTTTTCCTAATCCACCAGAGCTCTAGTTTTCCGGCCCTCGTCTTACGCAGCCCCTCCAGCCTCTTTCTCTTCACTTCTCTTACCCCCCCCAGGGCGGTCGATTTTTTCCGTGCTTCCTCTCTCTTTCTGGCTCGTATCACGGTAGAGTGCCCCCCGAATAGGAACCTTCCCTGTCGTTCCCCGGTGACTCCCCCAGAAGAACTGTCTTGGGGTGATCGCTCTCGGTTATCGGTTGGTTTCTCCCTGCGCTGACTCCTAATACTCTCTTTTTGAAATAAACCGTAGGTTTGCTTCTCTCTCAAGGGTCTCTTTATATCCTTCCATCCCGTTTTTGTTAGGACTATCCGACCAATCGAACCAGGTGAGGTTTTCTCCCCTCCGATATTCTTCCCTTCAGCTCCTCTCCCCCGATCACCTACCCTGACCTGACCGAAAAAAAGCAAGGGCTTGGAATAAAGGTTTTTAGTCCCACATTTTTTCTTCTGATTATATAGTCAGTTGTAAAGTAGCGGTTTTTTTCGCCCAGTCGCCCCCCAGATCCGATCAGACTCTCAGCCCCCCCCGGTCTATCGCCTGTCTTTCTCCGTGAGACAGGATTAGAGAGGTGTTTTGTGTTTGGGGGTTGGGTGGGGGGGGTGGGTTTTTTTTTTTTTGGTTTTGGGGTTGGGGGTTTTTTTTTTTTTTTTTTTTCCTTTTTGGTGTTTGTTTTTTAGGTCGTAGCTTATTGAACTGACCCTGTTTCTTCGACGCACATAGCGCGCCTCGATCGGATTTCTGCGGAAAAGGAACATTCATTCCTGTCACGATGACCGCTCCCCCCTTGATTTTTTTTTCTCTCGTCGTTCCCAAGCCCTAAAGTATCAAGAGTCATCTAAAGAAGTCCCATCTCCCTCTCGCGTTGTACAGATAAAGTTCGCGCGGAAGCCCCCTCACAACTGCGACGCCTCCGGTCGGCACGCCTTTCTTCTGCACTTTCCCGAACCGTTCACTCGCTCCTTCGCGCTCAGTCCACTGATCCCCCCCCCCCAGGTAGTCAAGTTAGCGATACCCCCCTCCCTCGGATCGGTGTTTTTCCGTTTTCACCCTTTCTGGCCCCTTCCGTGGGCGAGTTCCCAGTTTAGTCCCAAAGACCTGCGATAAAAGCAGGTGATATTACCCCTTTCTCCCGTACTGTTCATGTGCGTTCCCTTTCACTCCTCTATCTCCGTGACCCAAATAGGCCACGAGATCCGAAGTAGGTCAGTTAGAGTTTTTTTTCCTTTGATTGATTCACTACATCGTCGTTCTCGGTCATTCCCTCGAACCCCTGTGCTGGATACGGACAATTGTTCAACAGAAATTCAGCCGATCCCCCGCGGCTGTCTCCCTCCCATTCTCATAGATCCGTTTCGCTCTGGTGCGGAAAGAAGATACTCGGCTTTGACTTTTTCCCAGTTTTAGGCAGTCTCTACTCCCCGTCCTTCGACGCCTCTCGTTTTTTCGACTTTCCGTCCCCAAAGCTTTAGTCAAGACGAGAGTTCATTGAATGGACGGGCCACCCCGTACTCTTCGGAGTTTAGTTTCCCCTTTACGGTTTCTCAGCGGATTCTACCGGAGGTCCCCTTGGTTCCTTTTACTATACCATTCCAGTTCGACGATCTTCGCTTCATTCGCGTTCTCGAGTTCTAAAGCGAGATATAGATAAGGTAGTTCTCTTCTCTTTTTCTTCCAGTAGATGAGAGTGGATGCAAGTTCCTTCCACGGTACGGCAGACGGTCAGCCCCCTCGTTTCCTCCCTATCTAACTGCGGAGAGATGTGGAAAAGAGTCCAGCTTCCGATGTGGCCCCCCTACTTAAGAGCACCCTTGGGACCCTCGCCCTTTCCGTCCTTATGGGCCACCCTGGTCTTTTGTGCGTTACGGTCTAGTGACATGGCTCTTTAGAAGCACCCTCGCCCCCCAGAATCAAGGGATCTTTATATTTTATCATGAAGTTTGTTCATCTTACTCGATCCCCTTTTCGCGCTTTTGATCGGAGCCCTCCCTTCCAATTCCCTCAAAAATCTTTCTCGAAAAGTTTTCCCTGGCAGGAAAACTTTTCCTTTGACAGCTCCATGTGTCCCTTTTTCTCTTTCCTGATTGCCACCCGATCTTCATAGGCACTAGGGGAGCCCTTCGAATATTTAATTCCCAATCGAGTTGATTAGTCCTAAGAAATTTCAATCGCTCTCCCCTGAGGTTAAGGGACCTCAGCTTCTCCTCGACTCCCCTTTTACGAGCCCCCTTCGATTCCCTTTCTCCACCGCGACCTTGATACTCTTCGTTACCTTCTCGGCGATTTCGTCTTCTCCCTCCGATAGACCATGAAAGCAAGGTCTGATCCGCGGCGAAAGTTGCTCCCTAGAGAGCTCCTTTTACGGTTTTCCCTCTACCTTTTTCTCGCACGGGCTGTTGGCCGGGAGGCCCTACGCGTTTGGATTCTTGCCTCGCCCTAGTCCTGACCGAGAGATGTTAGTCACTTCCCTGCCGACTTTTTCCGCTCTTGATGGATATTCAGGATACCAAGCGAGCCGTGACTATAGAACATCCTTCTTTTTGGAGATGCCCCATAAGAAGCATGAATCTTCGCCGATTTTTGTTGATAGTTATGCAAGACCAAGTTTTATCGGGTTCTCAGACCCTTCCTGCAAGAGGTGAAGTAGGTTCGGACCTTCTTCCCACTACCTATCGAACTAATTTTCGATTCTTCGTGACCGACCTCTTACATCAAGCGATGCTGGTTTGAGACTCCCAGTCAAATCTTACCGCCCGCACCCCTAAACGGGAAGCTCGTTGTCCGATCGGTAGGGTAGGTCACCTCTCAACAACTTGCTTGACAGTCCGGTTTTCGTAAAGCATATGTATGTTCTTTCTACTATTTAACAGTTCCGTGAGCCGACCCATTTCTTTGATCCCTCCTCTTTTTCTTGAGTACTATCTCTAGTAGAGATTGCACCAGATGTTAGAATCTAAGTGGTCAGACTTCTACGGTTTGGTGATTCTGATCTCGGACTTCTTCTAGAACCTTCCTAGGATCTCGTCTGTCAGGTCTCCACTTTTCCTTTTTCTCACAGGAGAGTATAGGTGCCGGCCTCTCCCCTTGTTTCTAGTCCTATTGTAAACCTGTTAAGGTTACCTCTAAATAATCCTGTTAGCCTGCGCATGTTTCGACTTTTCCTTTTCCTAGCGTTGAACTGAAGACTACCTAGAGAAGTAAGTCTGTATAGCCCCCAGTGAGTCCTACCGTGCTATAGTCCCACTTCTTTTCGCGTGGCTCGCTAATGGCCTTTCTCTGCGATCCCCTACTTAACTAGCCCGTTTCGTGACAAGTGAGTTCAAGCCCTTTTGGTGCTCGTTTGGCGGGATAAGTTCGGTTCTTTTCGCTTCGATATAAATATAGGTCTGCACTCCCCTTTTCATTCGTTTTTTCTGATTTTCGACTCATTCATCCTCATCAGTTTGGTCTTTGTGTCCGACGGATACTCCCCCGATAGTCCACGACATCTCCCCAGTTGAGTCATCTCTGAGATTCTCTCCCGCTCACCATCCTTCATCCTCACTCCCCGTCCATTCTTGACTTCCAACCGGTCCTTGCCGAGTGAATAGGCCCTTCAAAGTACGTTCTTGTAGTAGTCCCCCCCCCTGACTCTTCACCATTCCGATCAGTCCAGAATCCGGTGGTGACGCTTAGTTACGCTTCTTATTTTTTAGTTCCTTTCCCCTTCGCTGTTCTTATAAGAGGTGTCCCCAGTAACGATAGTTTGGAGACGGGCTTTTTAGATAACCTGCCACAGGTTAGTACCCCCTGGCACGATGTACCTCGACAAGGAGTTTCTTTTCTTTCTTACCCTCCTCGACTCTCGATCATCCGCAGCCTCCGTACACTCGCTCTCTTTTTTTTTGATAGAGATAGAACTCCTGACCGCCCAGTTCCTCACCCCCCCCGCGTTCCTCTCCGCCTGGTTTTCCGCATCGCTAACTCGTCAATCGCTGACTTGAGAGGAGGCCGCGTCACTCTAACGCCCAGGTCGTGATAGATGCTCGAGAACCCCGCCCTTTGGATCTCTTCTACCCTCTTTCCTCGGGCTTCCCGAGGTACTCATCGCCCCTAATTGGAGATAAACCGAGATGTATCGTTTCAAGTTACGTTTTGGCCCTTCCATTCTAGGTTAACGGAGTGAAACCTTCTGCGTGCGGTTCACTCCCCCCTCCCTCTCCCTAGCGTTCTTGCTCTCATAGGAGGAAACGGCCAACCCCTGGAGAAATCGAGTTCGTTTTCTCTGTCGAGGCACTCAACATTTTTTCCGGAAAATCTCGGCACGCAAACGGTCTGCCCCCCTTTCCGATAGGTCCCCGCTATCTTTCTAACCAACAACCTAATTTAGAGAACGATGCTCTCCTCTTTTTTTTCTTATCCAAGCTCATCCCTCGCCACTCGACCTGTTACTTCAATTCCGGTCCCAGCCTCACCTCCCCCTAAGAAATGCCAGCCGTGACTGAATGTTCACAAGTACTCTTTTCTCGGCACCGCCTCGCTCACGCTTTTCGCTTTTCTAGACGAAAAATTCCCTCTTAGCTTCGATGTGTTACTTTTTCATATTTTGCCTCGTTCTTCCTGCCCGGTTGTCTCTTCCTGGTTTTTCTGCTCCGGATGTAAGCCGAAGGTCAAGATTGACCTCCTACGAGAGTTGTCTTCGGATTACTTCTCCTTTCCAGAGGTAGTTTCCTGCTGTCATGAGCCTGCGACCCTGCGAGGGCCACATTCCGCAGCCTGAATACAGGGTCACTGTGCCGCCTCTTTCTCCATCGCTGGGCGTTTAAATTTCTCTCACCTATGTCGCCTTCCCTCAGGTGGTAGAAGCGCCCGGTCCCCTTTCGATTGTCAACTTGCCTGTCCATTATGATCCAACTTTTTCGCGTGTCATGTGGAGTTTATTTTCCAGGAAATTGTATTTCTATAAAAATAGAGACTGCCCCAGGATCTCTCTCTTTTCCCCATAACCTTTGTGATCTCTTCCTTTGTTTCTCTATTTTGTCTCCTTCTGAAAGTCCCTAGACCCCCACCCCCAAATGACGCCGTCAAGTTTCATAATCATGGATTTCAACTGTGTAGTGGCCTCCCGTCTCTCTGGGTTCTCTATTCCACTTCTGCCTACTCTTTGAGGACATTACAAGTTCCGGTGGGGGGGAGATTCTTCTCGAGGATATGACCCTTTGACCTTCTCGTCGAACCCAACTCCTCCTTAGGTAGATTTCTCATTTCAGTGCCCCTCTACCTTTCTATTTTAGATGATCGGAGCTCCCCCTCCTATCCGGCTCGATGCTTCGTAGACCTCTGATAGCTTCCCTCCTACTCTAGGGGTGAAGTCCCCTTACCGCGCTCGGGATTGTTCTCAAAGGTTTGAACTTACTCTAACCCTCTCTTCTTCATTCCTGTTCCGCTGTAGATCGCCCTTTCCCGGGTGAGAGGGTCTTCCCGAGGTTCTGGGAGGCTGTCGCCCGTTATTCAGTAGCCCCTCTCCTGTGCTCGTTAGGAGCTTACCTGTCCAAGTTACCCCTTTTCTTGCCTTCCTTCTTGATCACCTTCAAAAAGCTTCCTCGATGTCCAGGGATCTCCCGCACTTCATGTTTGCTCTATTTCCTACGCGAGTGATCTTCTCCCGTCTTTTTGTGCCGGTTTAAGTTCAGAAAGGGTGCTCGAACCCGCTATCCGCCTCGGTGAGTACGCTTTGAGGCCTCTTTTCCTCCCCTCTTCTCCTCCCAGACGGAGAGAAAGAATTTGCTAAGACAGATTCCTGAGGCCCCGTTGCTCCTCTTCTTTGACCACTGCTTCCAGACGACTTGACCTGCCACTCTTTACTTCAAGCTAGGTGTGATAAGGGGCTTTTGGATAGGAAAAAGCAACTTTCAATCGTCGAGGCTTTAATCTCCGTCTCCTTCTTTTGCTCTCATTAACCGGACGGATCCGACTGGTCTTTTTATCTTCCTTGGATCAGTGATGGCTGAGTTCGAGTTTGATGTACTAGTAAGTCCCTTACTTGAGAGGCGATGTTTGCCTCCTTTTTACAAGGATTTTTCCCTGTATCCCCTGATTCAATCTCGCTTCGACTAAGGCCTGATCGTCCTCGAGTGTTCGGCGCGGGTCTCTTCGGGGGCCTGACGCCACTCTCTTTTCTCAGGTCCTCGTGCCATGTTTCTTTTCACTGTTCCCCCTTTTTTCTCACTGAGCGTTAACGGCCGCCTATGAGTCCCTTTTTCCCCTTCCTGTCTTTCTGCCTTCCGAACTACATCGTCGAAGTTGATGACTTCGCCTCACAACAGGGCGGCTACCCCTTCTGATCGTCTTGCTTCGTGATTTGGTTCCTAGTCCAATTCGGCTCCTGGTGGCGGCGATTCCTCTTCCCGGTCCCTTTAGCCGTTTGTTTCCAAGAAGACCTTCGGTTTGGGCGGTTCGCTTTTGTTATCGGTGGTCGCGCGTTGAAGCTTTCACTTCCCTTGCGTCCTTCACCTAACGGTTCGTCTGCTTTTCTGATAGACGCTATTTGGGATTATCATCTCTCCCACTCCCCCTTTTTTTTGGTAGTTGATTCCCTCACAGGATAGCTCTAATTTAAAGTGAGGTTGACGCCGAGATTTGCTCATATCCTCTGACCCGATCACCGCTCCCTCTCTCCCTCCCATTTTCCCAGTCAGTCTTTGACTACCGGTCTTTCTACACCCTTTTCCCTCTTCCTTCCCTGCAACATACGAACCCCCTGGTAGGAGAGCCCAGAAGAACGCATTCTCCGATAAGAACAGGTATCCTCTCCCTGTTTGTGCCAGAGAGAACTTCCTCGCGAGGTATTCTTTTCATCATGATGACGGTAACGGTAGGACGAATAGAGAACGTCGTCCCAGACTTCTAGTGTACTGTCGTGAACCCTACCCTTTCTTACAGCCTTCCCTTTTGATTTGAACAGTGATTGATGGAGGTCCCCGCGAGTCCCTCTTCCCCCTCTTCAACCGCCCAGAGGAATAGAATGCGACTTCTTTTTTTTTAGTTTTTTGGATCGAGCAGTTTCTCCCTCCCTTCAAGCTCTCTCCGCCCAGAAACCAGCTCCCTCTCGCCCCCCCCCTTTCCCTTGTTTCGACGTAAAAAGAGTCACATCTCGATCTCTGAGACGCCAGAGCAAGATTCACATCCAAGGTCGGCTCCGGCATGTCTTAGTAGCTACCCAAAGCAAGAGGATCGGGACGGCGTACCCGGGCTCTCCCGCTCGTCCAGTTTTTGCGAGGCCGTATATGAAAAGTTTTTTTCTTAATACAAATCCTTAGGCCGGTTTCAGTTTACTTTTCACGTCGCAGGTTCATTGCCTTTTCCTGAACTTTCCGTCCCCCCCCTTTCCTCTGTTTTTTTTCGTCGTCGCGTAAAGCTCAAGTAGGAGTCGATGGAGGCACCATTTCCTTTTCCTGACCGGCCCTCAAGCGCTTGCTTTAACTTTCCTGAGTGAATTCGGATTTGATACTTAAATCGTTCCACATCACCTCTGTCTAATACTAAAAAAAGGAACGGTAGATATACCCCCACAGCATGATCCCATACCCTATTGTCCTCTTTTTTCTTTCTGATCAGAAGATCCCCCCCCCGGAGTCGCGTTCAGGACGCTCCTCAACTCCCCTACTTCAAGGGGGAGACGAATCAAAACAATTCTACAGAGCTTGCCTGTGCTCTAAGTGAGATCTGACTCTGGCACACCCTGTAACCCAGAAGCCTCTGTGTCATGAGTCATGAACAGTTTTTCATCTGCATTCTCCGCAAGTTTACAGGGGTCTCTCTCGGAGATCCGTCGGTCATCAGAAGAGTCTCAGTATATCAATAGAGCCTTGACGACATTGTCTGGACCTACTCCCTATTATAGAAGCTAAGGGTAAGGAGCAGCTTTTCTCTAAAGGCTCACCCCTTCTCTAGCTTGGCCTTCCATTTCTGAGCCTAGAAGGAATACCCCGTTTTTTTCCCCCCCCCAGGTAAGGAGAGTTAATGTCGCCTCACCTTGTCCGAGCCTAGCGGGTTTCCACCTGATAATGCCTAAAGAACTTGGCTCTGCTTTAGGGAAAGTGACCAAGTACTTAGATGACACTGGCTCTCTAATTGTCTTTTAGGTCCTGGACTCCCCGTACGACAACCTTCTCACAGCACCTCTACCATCTTTTTCCTCCTACGTTGTTTTTTTGGATCTCTCCTTTTATCTTCTTTCTAACTGACCGGTTTTTTCCAGGGAAAACAAGTCCCCATAGCAAACTAACCCTGATGAAGCAAGACAACGTTGAATAAGAAGCGGGGCAACTTCTCTTTGCCCCAGTCCAGGGCATTTCCCCTCGCTCGATGAACCCATGCATGGAGAGGACTTGATTGAGTTCACACAAGAGATCGTGTTGATGCTCGTAATAGTCGTCGTGAACATGGTATGATTCTGTCGAAACAACTGTCCTCGCAATCTCTAAGATTGTATTTTTTTTTTCAGGTTCCCTAACATGATCGCTACCTCTCGATTGAGATCAAGACCACCTGAGTCAAGGATAGCGGTCCGCCCTCTAGATGCCGCTGTCCTCAATTAACCCTTCGAGCTTTGCGGCATCCGAGTTATCCTAAAACCGTGTGGAAGACGATCACGCTTAGACTTGACTCAGATTAGATAGGGGGCGTTTTGAGAGAGCGCTTTCTCTACTAAGTCTGGCGGATGTCGCCCTTTTTATAGTAGAGCCCTTTAGCCTTGTTAACTCTACCTTTCTCCTTCCCTCAGCCTTGTATCTTCGGATCGACACAGTGACCGTCTCGAGTTCTCTCTAACTCTGATGTGGGAGATATCCCGCCGATTGATATTAGAACACTTTGATCGTGTCCGTAGTCAGCCTCAAATGTCGAAGTGAACCCCCCCGACCAGTGATTTATTCCGAGCCCGTTACTTCCACTGAATTTGAACACGTCATCCCGACCTGAAGAAGGCCAGCATCTGCCCGGAGACATACCCTCTTTCCTTCCCGGAACATGCACGCGTCTTTTCGCCACTTAACTTTTTGACGATAACCGGACGGGGATGTTTCTGTCATATATACCCCATAGGAAACAGTTCCCCTCTTCGCTCTGGTTCCCCCAGTCCCCTATTATTGATGGTGTCTAATACAGGAAGGAACAATTGTTTAGATTTCTCCTTTAGTTTCAAGGCGAGCTTTCTCTTCTTCCCTCCGGCTTCCGGAACATTGGCCTTGTCGATGTTTGATGGGCGCAGCTTCGGTCCTGGCGTTCTACTGGTCTACTACTAAGACTTTAGTTACTTTCCTGCTCGTGCCGTTTTTGCTGATACCTTCCGCTTTAGAGGCTACGCCCCCGTCCTGTGCGCGTGTTCCTCGCTTTCCAGGGAATTGTCTCGACCAAGAATGAGTCCCGAGGACCGCTATGCCCTTCCGGTTTGACCGGTCCATCTGTACGCAGTGATACTCTCCCATATTGAAGCTCAGCAGCTAAAAAAAGGGGATCTAGTTTTTTTTTTCTCGTTCTCCCCCGCCCCTTCGTGCTCTACTTTTTCCCACGGCTTCTTCCATCGGATGGACGTTTTTTGTCCCGAAGTCCTTTGATCTAAAAGAGAAATGGCTCGGCAGTGTGATTCCTCCGGATACTATTTCTTTTTTTTTGTTTTCCTCGTCTCGGACTGACTTAACTCTCCATTGTACCTCCCCAGCGTTAGATTGGTAATCCTCCCTT
>Ga0179591_1274048_pt1 | contig 12513 bp, 9 predicted proteins | sample CZOMad2_1_08_16f_FD_182891 | JGI IMG/M metagenome (GOLD analysis project Ga0179591, IMG submission 182891) | Vadose zone soil fungal communities from Angelo Coast Range Reserve, California, USA - CZOMad2_1_08_16fungal (PacBio error correction) | ecosystem: Environmental > Terrestrial > Soil >... | reverse complement strand
ATTCTCGGCCCTAAAGTCCGTCGAATTTCTTGTCCTTTTGCCCCCCACTTTTCCTTGTTCTGGCGTTGAAATTTCCTTGTGTCTATGTCACCTTTCTACTCCCCCGTTACCCGCTTGCTGCCATTAGATGGGCGTCCTGAAAAACGGATCGCGGAAGTCTTTCTTTCGGATCTGACCTTTTCCGTGGGAGTATTCAATTTGCCGATATCACCTCAGAGCTGAAGCCATCTCTACCGGACGTTTTGCCTCTATACTGTTGAGAGTTCCCCTGGTCTTCCCCCAGATTAGAACTGAAACCCTATTCTGTGACCCCCCAACCCCAAGCGGAATCCCGAATTCATTTGTTTCCGTTCTTTTTTTCGTCTTCCCTCCCTTTCACTCACTTGTTGTCCCTCCCACTCGACGCATTACCCGAAGGCAGTTTTTCCGCGAGAGAGCGTGGGCGGATAGTTGTCCGTCTTTCGTGTCGTATGAGGATTCCCCCCAGCGATTTAATATTTCAGCCCCATTGTTTGCTTCCTTTCTCTTTCCGAATTATTTTCCCCCTTCACTTTTTTCGATGTTCAATACCCCCTTAATCTAAAGTTTGATATACGGTTACATCTTTTGGGCGTTCCCTCTTTTTATGCCGACTCCTTCCCATGCCCAAGAATACTTTCCCCCTCTGAACGAGCTCCGAGCAGAATTGGACACAACACTTCCCTTCCCTATTTTCGAATCCGCCCCAGTTTCCCCCCCAATTCTTAGTTTCCCGGCTCCACCGCGTGAAACCTGTAGGGAGTCGCTCCTCACCCCTTCTCAGTTACCAGCGCCCCCTTCATTGCAGAAGACCGAGATTCCGCACTTCTTTACCTCTAACCGCTGATCTCGGTTTCTTGAACTGTAGACTCCTTTTTAGTTCACAAGTGGGCCACACTGGACTCGTATTTTTTCAACCCCATATATCCACTTTTTACTTTAGACTCCTTTCCCTTCCCTGCCTATCCAAACCCTAGACGAGATCTCATGGTATTACAGACTTCTTTTAAATCAGGCTCGTCGCGAACCCGTCCGAGTTTCAGAACACACTCGTTTCGTCTCTTCTTTAGCGAAGTCCGTGCCGCAACGCGTGATAAAGTCTCCGTGTATCACGACCAAACCCCGACAGATCAGGCTTCTTGTACTTATTATAGGCCCCCGCAACTCTCGTTTTGTAAACTCCTTCTTCTGTGCTCTATCGCCTGCATGCTTGGACTCTGAACTAGTAACTCCCCAAGGTTCCAACGAACCCCCGGCCACCTCTTTTATGACTTTTCCCTAGACCTCTTCGAAACGATACGAGAAGGCTCCGGCCGTCGTCCCAATTTTCGCTTTGGGCCAACCCCAGAATTGTTCGACCTCCCCTCCGACCGCGTCCCCTCAACCCGGCATTCAATGTCCCGCTCCCTCTGACATAAATTTTTTTGCTGTAAAGGAGCATTCAAGTTTTTTTTGCCCCCGTCAAAGTCTGACCCTTTCCAATTTTAAGGTCCCAGGAATCTGGAATTGCACCCTTCGTTCTTGGAAGATCTTCCTCCATCGAAGTCCCAACGTTCATACCGTCACCCTCCCGTTTTTCCGGCGGGTTAGTTCCCCCACACTCCTCAAATTTTGGCCTGGTCTCCACCCCTGCTCTGGGTCTCGTGAGTCCAACAATGCCCTCCGTCACGTCGTTTTACGATTGCGTGCAAACGTTTTTTTTATACCTTGGGCACTTTCTTCTCTCGATCATTTTTTTTTGACGCTTCCTTTCGCTACGCCTTCCGGGATCAGTCATGCTTTTTTATTCCTCTCGCCTCTCTTTACGGATCGAGTCTGGCCAAAACGGAATGACGGCTTGTGGCACCCCTACCCGTCCTTTTTAGAAGCCTCCTTCTGGAACTTTCGGCCCAACTCCACCCCCTCTTCGGGTCCCTCTCTCTTTTATTCCCAATCAGGCTCCGATTAACTCCTATCTTAGTATTACTGGCGACTGCCGGCACTCTCCCCCCTTCCGTCTCGGCATGAACCCAATGTTTTCGACATGCGATTGCGGATGTCTGTTTTCCTTAGGCCCTTAGTAATATCGCCGGTCTCTGATCCTATACGCCCTCCGGAAATTGCTGGTTTCGAGGACAAATCTTTCTTTTCAATATGCGGTCTCCATCTATGTAAGATGGGCCCTCTTTTTCCATGCGTGGGGTCAATTGTCTCTACTTTGAACCCCCTCGGGCATTTCCCCACCTTTTTTCCACATGTTAGTCTAGCAAATATGCCAGTCCGTCGTCTCCTGTAGCTCTCACGACCGATCTTCCCGGTGGCAGTGTCGCTTCCTTGGCCGATTACACTTGTTGGATTTTTTCCAACGTTCTTCTCCCATGTGAAGCTGCCGTGTCGACGGCGCCTTTTCATTTCCAATAGCCCACTCTTTCCCTGTCCATGCGGGGGATGGACCTTAGCGAGAACCCAAACTTCATGCTTCTTTTTATACGGTTTATGTTTTTTAGGGAATCCAAACTCATTTTTGCAGACTTAAGCGAGGCGGCCAAAGTTTTCCCTTCGGTTTGCCCTTGACTTTTTGGTCAACCTCGATAACCTCAAGTTGACGTAGGTGTTAGCCCCCCCATTTAGAATCGGGACACCCGCTGTTCAGGTCTGTTCTTTAGTCGGGGCTTATTTCTCCATTTTCCTCCCCACGAAGTGTCTCCTGCTGTTCTTGCGGCGTTTCTTATCACGCATCAGCCCGGAGAACAGGCTGTTTACTCTTGTAATTTTCTTGGGGTTCTTCTTTCGCCCTTCCCCCCTTCTGCTGCTCCAGACCCCCCAATTAGCGTTATCCACCATGAGAAATACGATGAACATACTTTCTCCTCCCTTGATTTCAACTCTTTTTCTTTTGTGAAGTGGGTTCACAATATCTGCGCAGCCTCTTTTAAACCCCATTCGTCAACTGGTCCCTTCCTCAAAGTCCACATTGAATTTTCGGTATGACGATCAAATTTATCCACTCTCTTTTCCTCGTTGGTTTGAGTGACCGTTCAATAGCCCTTTTGGCCCCCCCCCAACGACACCCCACTGTGTTACGATTTCTAGTACCATTTCCTTTTTTTTTAGTTTTTTACCTCCCGGTTTTTCTTTTTATTTAGTTTCCCTGGTTTTTACCAACTACACACAAGATTCCCCTCTTTTTCTCATTGAAGTGGCGCCCGATTCTTTCATTGTTTCAGCCTTTTCTAACTTTTTCCTTTTCCCGCTGGCTGTGGCTGAGCCTAATGTGTGTCTCAATTTTTGTCCCTTGCCTACTGTGCCAGTACCCTTCCTTTTCGGTTCGTCTTTAGGCCCCCGTCCTCAGTTCCTTCCCCACCTTCAGCGTTCCATATTTTGATCATCCGGTAACCATCTGTCCCGCATTTCCCTCCCTTGACACCTGATTTGCCCCTGGCTTAGTCCTGTTTGTACCTTTGACCATTCGTATCCCCGGGTTCGATTCCTTAGGTTCTACACCTTAACTTTCTGCATGCTTGCCGGCGGAATCAAACTTCATGTTTTTATTCAGTCACACAAACAAGACGCACCTGGATTCCGCTGAAGACTTAGGACATCACTTTTTTATCCCCTTTTTTCCCCCTTTTTCCCGGTTTTTTTTTCGTTTGTGCCTTTACGAAAATGCAGCCTCACGGACTGTCCTTGCACAGTGATGAATATCTCCCTTTTGTGCGCAGGTAAAACTGCCTTCGTCTCGCCCCCCTTTCCAACCCCAGGCCTCTCGGTGTCTTTTTCCTACCGACCTGACGAAGGCGGGCGCCCGACTTCCGTTTTATTTTTATTGTTGGGACATTTCATTCCCATTTCCGGTTTTTCCCAAACTATAGGACACCTGAACAGACAGCACCCCCCTGCCCGTCCCCCTGAGCGCTGTAATGCTGTAACACCTCTAACCTTGTTGAGGGGTCCCCCTTCCCCTGCCTTTTTCCTGATCGTATCTTTCCCTCACTTTTATTGTCTCTTTCTCACGACGTTCACATTTAAAGACATCCCTGACGCTAACAACAGCCGAGCCCGGTTGTAACCCTCCATTCCGCCCACCCTTTAGTCCCCACTAACTCAGACTTTCCTCTCTCCGAATTTGCTCCAGTTAATCTCTATGCCTTCGTTGTAGATTTATTCGTATTCCACATCTTTTCTGATGATTCCCTCCAACTTTCATTTTTAGTCGTAGTCGGTTGACGTATTTCCCAATTGGTTGTGTTTTTCAAGCTTTCTCTTTAACTTTTCCGACGAGCAATACTTTCGAAGATCAATGACGTGAAGAGACCCGGCCCTTTCACGGATAACTCGATCGCCCCGAGCGATCCGCTCTGCAGTGACCATATACGCGGCCCTGCCCCCCCTAGACTTTTTCCCTTCATAGTGCTATTCCCTTTCTTCCTTTTCATGTGGTCCTCCGTGCGCATTCCTCCTAGATTTGTTTCGAATGTGCATCCCCTTGGGGGCTATATTTTTGCACCCCCTTGTTCCCCATTTAGGGTGCAACCTTGTTCAATGCAAATGTTTGACGTCCGATGATTCTTGATGCCTTCTAATTCCCTCCGAGTCCAGTTATCGGTCTATGCCTTCCCCTTTTGCAACATCTCTGCTGTTTGTACCAAAATCATCCATTCCCGTACTCCTTGAACTTGTTGGCTGTTCATATTGATCCGGAAGTGGTCAGAGTGGACTTTCCTTTTCTTTTTAAGTCACGGGGTATTAGTCGTTCTTTCTTGCTTTTCCCCCGAAGCTTGGGGCTCCAGGAAGCGACACGTGTCCCCCATGGCCCAAAGGACTTCAGACGGCCCGAGCAGTAACTTTCCCCTCCGCTTCGTGCGTTTCTTTCCCCCACAATTTTAGTTCCCCCCCCCCTCGACGCCCTTTCTTTCCACTCTTTCTGCTGCTACGGCTATCCCTGTCCCATCCTGCGCGAGATAGTGCAGACCATCCCCTCTTTTACTCACTGCTTACTATCATGACTGGACAGGTTCTCATATGTTTTCTTTTGTTCGTCATACATCCAAGTGTTTTCACGCTTACTGACCCTCCCAATGTCCGGAGACCCACCCCTCTCCCTCTGCTGATTCACCCTACCCCGGCTTTCCTTTTTGTACCCCATCGAAGAGCTAGGATCGAAATTTCTGCACTCCGTTCTTTTCGCTTTTTCTCGTTCCTTCATCTTTGCCCCTTCTGACGGACATAGTCCAGAGAACCTCCCCTGAAATTTTGGTCTTTCAATATGGTTTTTTCGTCTCATTAACGCCTCCTTTTTCCATAAAATTGCTTTTCCAACTAACCAGCTGTCGTACTCCCGGGTTTTTCGCCACTGTGCTCCGATTCCCCTTCCTTCTAGACTCTCCCGGCGTAGAGGGGACCTTGAGGGAACGAAGTTTATCTTCTCACTCACTCTTTTTCGTCCGTTTTCAAACCATAATTTGAACCCGGAGGGGTGAACGTCTTATCCTAGTTCCCCGTTGTCCTGGGTTTTTTTCCCTCTTATTTTCTAGTCCTAGTACCTTTCTTCTTTTCTCCGAACATTCTTCCGAATTTACAGCCCTAGCTATTCCCTCCTGATCAATTCCCCTCTTCTTGTTGGTTTCTTTTTCCAGAAAATTTACATTTCTGAGTCGTTAAATCGATTTTCGCCCACCCCTTTTGTCTCCAATAGTAGCACCGGTCGTATATGAAAGCTCCCCACCCGCGACCCTACCCCCGGTCAGTCGGTACTATAGCCCACTATCCCCCCTTTTTCAGCGAACGCCACGTTTCTTATAGGTGGAAATGATTTCGCTGAGACCTTGATGGTTTCCGTTCTTTACTGTAGTTTCCCTTACCTTTTTTTTTAATGTTCCTTACCTTCTGGATGCCTCTGTTTTTGCCATATAATAGTGTTCTGCGTGTTAGGCATTCTTCTTACCAGTGTTGACCGGAAGCCTTTCTTTTTGCTTCTCCACTTACAAGGTGGAGATATTGTCAAACGAGCCTGCCGTTGAGAATATTCGTCAATGTTCCAGGCTCAGTTCCCCCCTCCAATTTTCGCGTAGCCTGAAACTCCTCCTCCCCTCGATCGATTTTCGCAATAATGGGAGCCCGTCGGGTAAAGGATATTTCCAATTCCGCGTGACGCGACGGATTTTACCCGTGTACGCCAGCACTTCAGTTTTCCCAAGGCGCCTTCCGGGCGCTGCCCGAATAAGGCGATCTATATATCTATTTTCAAGCCCTCGTTTTTTGTTGTTTCTTTTTTTCGATATCCGGCTTCTGATTTCTCTGACCCCTTTCTTTCGCAAGCTCCCCCCCCCCCCTTTCTGGTCCGGACGGTACGTGGCCTTGTTGCGCATTTGGTTGAAAGTAATTCCCTCGACTTTCTTCATTGATTTTGGCGAACCTCTCTCTTTTTTGGTTCGTTATTTTTCCCTTATCCTCGATGCCCTTGAGCCCCCGTTTTTTCTCCATCCCCTCCCATCCTCGAAATGTTACACCCGTGCATATCCCGTTTTGCCTTCTTAAGTTCCCCCCCTGCGGACACCCTGGGGCCGAAATCTTGCCCAACGCACTTCCACCCTTGCCTAGTGTATCCAAAACCTCGGCCCTCCTTTTACCTCGGATTTCCCACCCCCCCAACCCCGAAATTCAGCGCAATCATTTTTCCCGCGATTTTTGCGTAGCCTCGTTCTCGTGGTTGGCGTGTTCCCGTTTCTCTCTTTTCCTTCTTTTGGATGATCTCCACATCCCCTCAATATGTTCCTAATCAAAGGGTTGTTGTCAGTTACCGATTGGACCTTTCGTTTTCATTTTTTGGGCGTGTCCCACTATTTCATTTGGTTTTTGAATTCGTTTGTGTACATGGTCCCTTCTCTCTTGTCGTATCCCGAGGTCCCGCTCTTTTCGACAAATCCCCTGAATTTCCTCGATGAGGTCACTACTTACCCACTGACCCCCCAGGCGTCAAGAGATGAATCTTTCCCACAATCCTAACTGTATAGTTTGAACGTCCTCCATGACACCTCGTAGGATGAGATTCCCCCCTCTACTCCTGGTTACGCCGATCGATTTTATCTCCCCTCTATCGACGCATACTGCATCGATCGTGAACAGTCCAAGCAAACTTTCTTAGGTTTCGTACATTCTTTCCCCAACTCTTTGCCCTGAGGAAAGCTCCCAAAACACTTCTTTCCTCATATTGCCCGGCGACGTCTGTAGACTAAATCTTCCAAAACGAGCTTCGATCGCCTTAGTTACCTCGGCACCCCCCTTTTCCAAGCGCTCGTCGCGACCCTTTTTTTCGCCTCGTTTTTACCAAAACCTCTTTCCAGTTCGTCGCCCTGCTTTATCCCGCCCCAGATTGTATGGTTACCTCTTGAAGACACCTTCGTATGTAGTGTTTACTGAAACACATTTTTACCTTTTCCTTCAAACTTTTTTTCCCCCCAGAGTGCGAAATCGGATGTCTTCTCGATTTCTCAGAGGATGTTTCATATGCACATGCAGAGCATCCACTGTTCACCGCATATCTTCCAGTTCCTCTTTCCGTTGTGACATGGACTTTGTCCCCCTCCCTGCCCAGATCGATCCTTTTCTAGTGCCCTTGCCTCTAGTCATTTCCCTTTTTTTTCTCATTGGCCAGCTTCTTTGAGACACGCATCCAACATCTGCATCACTCCCCTGAAATTCCCTTGAAGGTCGCCACTCCCCCTTCCACCTCCTTTAACTTTAACTTGCCCAATGATAGCTTTGCCCCCCTTTACCAGCTCCCACGGGTTCCCGTTTTTCCCGGCATTTACTCCGGGAAACTGTCGTCAAGGGTCGTTCAGCATGGTCCTCCCAGTCCCTCCCCCGGTCAAACGTGCAACCTCCAGTTTTGTAACGTTTTCCTTTTGACCAACCTTCCATTTGCAGTTCACTCCTTCTCCGAATTTGTCTCGTCGACGACACCCCCTAAATAACTTAGAGCTTGTTCCCCCCAAAGTCCTTTGAAGGACCAGGGATGTTCACTTTAGAGCGACTTTAATACTTCTGCTCTAGATTTAGCACCCTGCCTTTTTGATTCGACCTTTTCCCCTTTATTGTCAGGAACGCCCGCCCCAGTTGCACCACAACACCTTACAGGGTCCTGTGTCACCGAATTTCACACTCCGATCCAAATGGGCCAAAAGGTGTAGAAGCCCCTCGACAGCTGCTAATCTATTTCCACCGACCTTGACATTTTCACCCTAGATCGTCGTCGCACTTATGAGGGATCTGCGCGTATGTATCCCTGTCAACATCACGGAACGTCTGCATGAACCCTTTCGCCGGAGACCCGCAGTTTTCCCGGTTGCAACGGGCTCCATTGACCCACGGTTCTCGTTTTACCCCGTCTCCGAATCCGGCCATTGGTCCCCCCGGACATTCTTTTTACTGACCTTTTAGCCGCCTAAGCGTTCCACTTGCACCTTCAGTTGGGTTCCTTCTATATCCCGCCAATGGTTGACTCTCCCACTGCCCCCCAGTCCATACTGCCTTACTCGTATTTTCTCCTTCAGCCCCTTAGTCCCGCCGTCAGGCTCGGTTCTTCTCGCATGACCCCCTCATTTGGAACTTATTCGGTTTCACAGTGTTGAGACACCTGTTTCTTTGCTAAACGATGCGAAATTAACCTGGTGCCGTCTTCCTCGATTTCCGGGTTTTCCCCGCCAACTCCCTCAATTTGAGATCTTTCCCATTATCCCTAGCAACAACCGTTTGTTACGTTACCGGCGTCCCCGGCATCGGGTCGTGAACTTTACACCCCCCCTTTTTTGCAGGCTTAAGCTATGCTTCCCCATGAAGTCGTGTCGCCACCCAAACTCCTGCTCCCCCCAAGCCTTCTCCTAATTTTTCTGTGAGAACTAGATCGACCCTGCTGGTACATGTAGATGGGCGAGCCCCATTTTTGTGGAAATCCTCCCTAGGCCATTCTTTTTTTCCTGAAGTCCGTTGCCTTCTTTCACTGATACTTATTTCCTGCGACACATTCCCTTTATCCGTCCAGTCTCTCTGTTGTCACAAAAACACACTTCCTTTTATTTTCGCGTCCCCCCTTTGAAGCTCCCCCCCCCAAATCGACATCTCACCTCCCTCGAACGCCGTCAATGATACCTTCCTGACATTTGATTGTGGCGGGTGAACTACCTTCCTCCGAGACGCCTTTCCTTTTCCCTTTTCAAGGCCTTTTGACCTTATTCTCCATTTGTTGTCCGGGGATGTGATGAAAGGTAACTTCTACTATTCTTCTCTCCCTTGTTTTGTTCGTAGCTTCCCTTTAACCATTTTATTCCCCTTACCTTGTTCTTTACTAATGCAAGTACCAGTTCGCTTCGCGAAAATGTGTGTTGAATCCTTTGTCTCTGATGGTCGTTTCAACCCCCCCATCACCCCCCTCTGTACGAGTTTTTTGAGGACTGCCCGGCGTTTATATTATCTTCGCCTATTGTAATTTCATTCCCCTTTTGTCTTAGCGTTCAGAAATTTTTTTTTTTTTTACCGCTAATTTCCTTTGATCTACTGCGCCTATACCAGTTTTGTTTAGCCTCAGTATCTCCAGGCTCCGCCTTCCCTTGAGACACCCTCTTTACATTTGAGACATTGTTTCCGACCATCGTGGACGAACCTGGCTGACCCTCGCCTGTGACCCCACAGTTGGTCCCGTTGCGCCGGTGGCCGTCAACGGTAAATTCGTCTGCCGCGTGGTCCCGCTGACTTTGGTTGCTACCCCCTCACTTCTAATCGCTTCATGGCAAAGGGGAATTTTTTCTAAATCACCTTTCTTTCGCTCCCTCCTCCCAGGACTTTTTTTTCTCTCCTTTTCATCTCTTTGACTATATTTTGCGTTTGCATTCCCTTTGCTTCTCCGTCCTTCCTTAAACGTTGAAGGTCCTCTTCGTTTGAGTCAACGTCAAAACCCTGTCCCCCCTGGTCATGTCGCTGCCCCCCCACTTTCCCACCTTTTTTATGACTCACGACCCCTTCCGTTTCCGACTCGGAGGTCCTTTTGCGAGTTTTTACTATGTTTTTTTCACAGTCTTTCCTTCCATTTGGTGTTGCAAGACTGGGATAGAGGAAAATCTGACCCCGCCCGCAGTCCCGCACCAGCTCCAAGCTTCCCGCTTCTCCCAGTGTTTTAACGGGTACCCTAACGATTTGGTCTTTTGATCGAACAAGCAAAGTCGTCGATCTTCCGATCGCATCGCTAAAAGTGAAGGAAGAAGATGGCTTTTTTTTTGGGACAACCTCCCCCATCCCCTTTAGGGTTTTATGAATGAGCGCCTCCGAAAAAGCTTTTTATTCCCGACTAGTCCTCCCTAAGATTGGCCGTAAAACCTAAGGCGCGGGCCTCCCTTTAAGATCCCTAGAGTGCGGTTCTTCTGAGTCTGCCCCTTCATTGTTGATCCCCCCTTATTAGCCCCCAGCGTGCCATTGTGGAATGCCTTTACATTGGATCTTTTTTTTTCCCTTTCAAACCTACCTGATTTTGTAGCTTTAAAAGACTTCCCTTGGTTAGACCCCCCAGATCGGCGAGAATTTCCCTGACGACTCAGAATGACAGCGAGCCCTCCTCTTTTCCGACCTTAAGAGACGATGACTACTGATCCTCCTCCATTTACCAGAGTTTGCGTTGGTCCCTTTTCCAGACTTTTTTCCCATCACTTCTCCATTAATGTTTTCTTTTCGACCCCTCCTCCATGAATTTCCGATCTGTTATACTGCGCCCCTGGGTTTCGTCTTTTTTTACACTTACGTCTTAGTTTTAACCCTTTGCGTTTACCCTCCATTAAGGTTTCCTTGCTGTGATTTTCCCTCTTATTTCATCAAAGTTGTGCCTGCATGCGGGGAACCCCTTTCCCCCTTGCCTTCCCTATCGTGCCATTGTCACCAAAAATATAACTTTTCCCGTAATCCTTTCCGAGTTTGGTTTGGGGTTGTTTGCCTTTCTTTTAATGTGAGTAGTGCGCTAGTAGGTAAGCCAGGTGTGATCCCTAGGTTGAAGTTGTATTAGGATTTTCTCCTTTCAGTTACCCCCCCTTCAGAATTTCCCACTGCTGAAGGCAGGGTTCCCCTAGGCTCTCATCCTCCGTGTCGTTTCCCCCCCTTAAGGCAATCCTCTAAATGCTCTTACTTGAGGTGGTAAACATTGGCTGCTTCTGCTATGCGAGGTTCACCGTCGAGCTCGCTCATCAAATTCAGTTTAAGACCTGGCTTTCTTTGACCCCTCTTTCCCATTAAGGCCAAGGTCGACCCCTGCCTTTTCGTTGTTGTTCACCCGTCGCCTTAACGTTTGACGAAAAGGATCCCTTTTCTGCGGAGCAAAGCCTTCAGAAAGTGAAGGTGGGTTTTTTTGCCAATTCGGTAGCCCCCCTGTTCTCGAAGAGCATAGGCGAAGAGCATGGTACGACCTTGTAGTCTCTGTTGACTGTACCTTCTCCCATCCTGCAGTAGCATTATCCCAAAAGTTTCTGTCCCTTTTTTTTCGTCGTCAGTCCTTTGACTCCATTGGGACCTTAAGACTTTATCTTCCGGGTCTCCCCTCCTTCTCTTTTACATGTTACCGCTGTTTAACCCTACGGCATATTAGGGTGCAGATACGCCCCTGATTTCTTTCCATGCTTGGAAGAGTATGTATGCTTCTCCTTCCTGTTGCATCCTTGTCTTGCGGCAGTAAACTAACTCCTTCCCCCTTTCGGGTTGTCGGAAAACGCGCTTCTTTGGTCAATTCCTTGCGATATCGCGCCTATTACGAGGTCCAAAACTTGGATTTTCTCCCGTGCTACTTCCTGCACCTGAAAAGATGACACTTCTTCCCCCAGTCTATTTTAATATGACTCTTTTTTCTTTTGAAAGCGCCCACCCCCCCCCCCCTAAATCTATAGTCTTCCCCTCCGAAAGAAACATTCGTAGTCCTCGTGGAATAGTATTTGTTTCCTAAGGTTATTTTTGAAGATACTCCCCCCCAAGCTCGAACCTGTCCGCGGTTCACAACCCTCCGCCCCCCCCATCTTTCTTCCGAGCCCTGTTTCTCGGGTCAATTGGAACCTATTTTTATAAAGGTTTCTGTTTCTTGATTGTCAATCCGTGAATGAAGTCCGGACCGGATTACTACCCCACCAACTTTTTCTTAGGTGCTGTTTCCCCATTAGCTAGGGTTTTTGGCATGCTTTGTTGCGGGCGACCCATGGTTTGCGTGCGGCCTCCCCTACATGCAAAAGTGGAGATCTTTTCTGAAGGTGCCCCTTTTCTGATTTTGATGGACAATTCGAGCACGTCTTCCGCCACGTAATTGTCAAGTCTCGTAGATATTGTAACGCCCCCTTCCCGACATACGAGCAACGAGGTTCTCGCCCATATCATGGGCCTAAGATTTTAAGTAATCCTTGAAGCTTTTTACCCTTTACCTCTTCCTCCCCAGCCAGATTGGTCTCATTTTCCCATAAAATTGCGAAGCTTTCCCTGGGAGTCTCAGGAAGCCCTTTT
>Ga0179591_1425645_pt1 | contig 12515 bp, 16 predicted proteins | sample CZOMad2_1_08_16f_FD_182891 | JGI IMG/M metagenome (GOLD analysis project Ga0179591, IMG submission 182891) | Vadose zone soil fungal communities from Angelo Coast Range Reserve, California, USA - CZOMad2_1_08_16fungal (PacBio error correction) | ecosystem: Environmental > Terrestrial > Soil >... | reverse complement strand
AATCGCGGGGTGGTTGTCGAGGGGGGACAGGTCGGTAAAGGGAACAAAAAACGGGGGGGGGGGGGGGGAACCGTCCGTGGTCGGAAAGGATTCAAGAATGTGGGAAGGAACACGATGGGCCAAAATTTTTCGGACAATGGTGGGGTGGCGCGGGGGAAATTTTCGGGCAGGTGGGCTTGCGGCTAGGGATCCATGGGGGGGCGTTATTAGGAGGCCGAATTTTTAGGTTTTCCTTTTCCTAGTGGCCTGTCGTTTCTTGGTTAGGAAGGAATGAGGGATTATTTTGGGGGGAAGGGGGAGTTGGGGGGGGCCCTGGGCTAATCGGATGGTCCTAGATGGAGGGGGGGCAAAAGCCCTTTGCCGGGCCCTTGCTGGGGGGGGCTAGGGGGCACCCCGCGGCCGGTGCGAGGGAAGGAGATTGTATTCGTGGAAGTTTTGACGGGTGGCCGGGCCCTTTTTAGGGGGGGGTCGGGCTACTGGGAAATAGGGGGGGGGACCCTTTGGGCTTCATGGGGTTGGTGGGGCTTGTTAATTCGCCGAGAAAAACCAATTGGGGGGTTGGTTCTCAGGGAAATTAAAAGTACTTCAACTACAGTGGTATAAGCCCACAGTATATTGAAATAGGTTTCAGGTAGAGGATGGGAAAAGGATCAAAAGGGGGGGCTGAAGCAAGGGGACAGCAGTTCGTATTGGGCGAAAAGGTCAGTGGATGGGAAAAGGGAAAAAAGCGGGCCAACGCCAAAATGCCCCCAGGCGTTTTCGGCGACTGAGGAAGGGTGCTGGAACGGGCGGGTCCCGGTTGAGGGGGACAGAGGGGGGAAAGGGGTCTTTATCGGGGGGTTTGTCATAAATTTGGGGTGAATTTATTGCCGCCGGGGGGCCCACGGCGTTTGTCTGGGCCAGCCGTAACCAAGAACGCAGGGGCTTAGCCGCCAAAACCCAGGGCTTCCCCCGCTTCGGGTCCAACTCCCCTGGGATTTCACCTCGAGTGGGGCGGTGTTGGCCGGACCGGAGGCCTTTTTAAGCGTCCCAGGGGGCGGGGGGCCAATGGGAGGTTTCTCGGGGCGGAGGAAGAAGGGGTGGGTGGGGGGGGGAGGAAACAGTTGGGGGGTTCGTATAAAGGGGGCGGCCAACGTTCCGCCCCCCTACTCACACCCCCAACCAAAGCGCGCTTCTGGAATCGGCCAGGGGGGGCAGCTTCCGTGCTGCAGATTTTTTCCCTTGGGGTCGATGTGGAGGGCAAAAGGGGGAAGGGGTGGGGGGGGAGGTGTCGGGGGGGGGGAACCCAATGGGAACGGGCGAACCCGCAGGGGCGCGGGGGGGGGGGGGGGCGGGCGGAAAGATGGTCATTCAGTCTTGTGTTGGGAAGGGCCTTCTGCCAAATATTGGTTTGAGTTATATTGCTTCGAAGAGTTGTTTGTCCCCTCGGTATTGTAGGGGGGCAAATGACAGAAAAACGGCGGCCAAATGGGGCCCTTAATGGGAGGGGGGCCTTTCAACAGAGGGGTCGGTCTTGGTGGGGGGAACGGGGCCTCCCACGGTTTGACGCGTCGAAGAAGGGCGCTTACGCTCGACCACAGGGGGGGGCGGTCCACGGAGAACGGGGCCTAGGTCAGTTAGCCACTCGGCGCTTTTTGTTGCAACCCAGGGAAAAAAACCCGGGCCCTGGCTGCCCTTTTTGCCAGGGCCATTTAGGGGGCCGCAACGCAAGGGGCTGAAGAAGCCCTTCCGGATTCCTCAAAACTGGAGTTATGGGGTCTTAGGTTCGCTGTGGGGGGGTACTATTGTGGGGTCAACCTACTCGGGGCTAACGGGGGACCGAAACATCCACAATGGCTGTGTTGGGGGGCTTGCACGTAGGGTTTAGGGGGGCCCCGTCAATCCGAAGGGTGGCCGTTTAGTGGATCCTTTGAACAATGCATCTTGGTATGTGTCAGGGGTTTTCAGGGGGAGTAGTGCGAGGGCCTTTGGAATTTCCGGAGGCCTGTCGAGACTAAAGATTGGAAAGTATAGAAATCATTGGAAGGTTCGGAAGTAACATCAAAGATGTTACCACAAGGTTTTGGGTGGAAAACCCGGGGTTTTTCCCCGGGTGGGCGGTCGGAACCGGACAGTTTTCACAGTGGGAACAGAGGCGAAAAACGGGGGGGGAGGGGGGAGGATCGGGGATCTAAACGAAGAGTCGTTTTGGAGCTTTCCCCCCAACACACCGGGAAAACTGCCCACCATTTGCACTGGGCTGGTCTTTTGTCTTGCTGAAGCCCTCGAAAGGAAGCTTGTTGTTGGGCTATACTTACATGCATTTAGGGTGGTTGGTGAAATCGTTGGCAGGGGGTAACTTCTCACCGGGCTTGCTGTGACTTAAAGGGAGGGCCAAAAGGGCCGCACTCTCTTCCTTTCGGGGGGGGCGAATGGTGAGGGGGGGGACTTATCGGCTTTGGAATTTTAAGGGGGTGGGGGGATGGGGGAAGGGGGCAAAACAGGTATACAGAAAGGGGGGCCCCATACAGTTACATTGGGGGGCGGTGGGGGGCCCTGGTATGTTAGTGCCATTCAATCCAGGGCCGGATTTTCTTGCGGGCTTGTTGGCGACCACGTGGATTAAAGGGGTGGATAAATGGACATTTTCCAGGGAGGCAAGAAGGAATGCCCGGGGGGGCTCGCCGTTTTCTCGAAAGGATTTTGAACCGGACCCAGTTCCTTGCGATCTTATGTTTCCATCGGGTTGGCGTGAGGGGGACCGGGGGGAACAAAACCACCCACAATTTGAGGGGCCACCGTCTTCTTTGGACCCCCTGATTTTGCGGGATCAGCCAGGAAATCTCCTAAAACCTATTGCCTTCCACCAGCCCCTGTAGTCCCCCCTTTGCCCCCAACCCCACTCCCCCATCCGACACCTCCTTTTTCTCACTTGCACATTGCCCCTTTGCATTGTTTCTTTTTCCACTCTGTTACCCCCTGTGTTCAAAGAATAGTTTTTACCCGTATTCTGCCCTCCTTTAAATTCCGTTCCTTCTTCCTCCACTACACCCCTTTTGCGTTGCCCGTCTCCTCCTTTCTCTGTTTCTCTACCACCCCTACACCTTCCTCCACTTTCTCCCCTTCAACTCCCTACTTACCGGCCACTCTTTTTGCTTCCCCGTCGTACTGCACACTTACCACACCACCCTCTCCTTACCCTCGCACCGTTCTTCCTACCCCACAATTTATTATCCAATCCCTAGATATCCCCCCCCCTCACAACCTCAACACTGTTCTATTAAACGATACATCACCCACCCACACCACCCCACCCCCCCCCCCCATCATCTTTTATCTTGTTCACCCCAGCCCCCCCCTCCACTACTCTCCTCACTCTCCCCTCAAAGCCTCGCGTGCACAACAACCCTCCCATCCGATGCCCACATCTCCCCCACGCTTCCCATCCGCCCAGACCTAACTACCACTCCTCCGCTCGTCGGCTCGCCCCCACTCTCCCCACACCTCCCTCCTCTTCAATCACACCCATCCCCCCTCTCCCAGCCCCTCCCTTCATTTTTCAATTACCCCCATTAACCTCCCTCTAAGATGGGTCGCATTGTTTTCGAAGGGGGGAGGTGGAGTACTCCCCTGGAGCATGGCTGGTACTGGGCGTCGGAAGGGGGGCGGAGGTTGATCCCATTCCGAAAATAGGGGCAGGAACCAGGGGGGGACGTATGGGGTCCTCCCCCTTTTCCCCTCGGGTTTCTTCTCCTTGGTTCTTGATTTCTTCTTTCCTGTTATTAATGTGGTGCTTGCGCTTGGGGCGTTTCACGGAGGACCGGGGCAGTGGTGCGTGCTGATTCTCACGGCCTAATTGGGGCGTGGCAGTAATGATCGGGTCGGTTCAAAATCCAAAAAGATGTTTTGCTACTTGGGGGGGGGGACATTACTGTGGAGGGGGCAGGGCCCACGCTTTTTTTTTTTGGGGCTGGAAAAAAAGCGAACGCGGGACTTCTAGGGAACAAAAGAAAAATAGGAACCCTATCTTAGGGCGCGGGGATTCTTGTGGGGGCCCTATGGGGATTGTTCCGTCAGGGGAAAACTTCTCCCCAAAGGGGGGAATTGCAGGTTGAAGCCCCGGAGCGAGGGGGGCTAGTAAAAAAGGGGGGGGGGGGGGGACGGTCGTAAAAGAGAAAGGATGTGTCCAGAACATGGGAATTCATCTGTTTCTTTTCGTGGATTTTAGAAAGTGGGACCTTGTGGGGGCCCCAAAAAAAACACGTTTTCCGAACAACGGGCCCGTCGGATTACGAAAGTGTGGGGTCCCCAAGCCGTCCGCTAAACTGTGGAAAAGAGTGGCCGGACTAGGGGGCCCTTGTGGCATACACCGGGGGCCCCCATTGGTGTGGACGGAGTAAAAAACTTTCCCTGGATTGGGGAAGGGGGGGGGGAACTGTTTCCAAGCCCAGGGAACATAGGTAATTAAAATTTCGACGGGAACTGTTTTCCCCATTCGATGGGACTAACCCGTTTTGTGGGGGACCAAAGGACTGAATTGGCTTGGCCCAAGCTGGAAGGAGCGAGGAATACTTTTCCCCCCATGTTAAAATTGGCAAGAGTACCGGCCTTAACGGGGCTAAGTGCGCTGATATGTTGCTAAAGGGTAAAGGAAAAAAATCAAAAAACAATTTACCGGTTAGGGTCAGTGTGATGTTCCCGGTCCCAGCAGGCCTCCGATTAGGGGCTTCCCAGGGTTGGAAAACTGGGAGGCCCCGGTGGGGCGGCCTTTGTAGGGTGGGGCCCCGGTGCCTTGGGGGGCGGGGGAGGCAGGTTGGCATCCCGGGAAAACAATTGGAGGCCCCAACACACCGGGGAAGACCTGGTGGGTCCGGGGCCTTTTGGTAGGTAACGGTTGGGCACGCGGGTGGGGGGCAAGATTTGCGGGGCATGAGCAGGTAGCGACCCCCGCAAAAAGGCACTGAGTCATCGCTGTTCGGAATAGCTGGCCCGGGGGGGACGGGGGCGTTCTTGGTGGGGAAAAAAAAGCCGAAAATTGGAGGCCATTGCCAAAGCGGTCCCAGGGGAGAATGGGGCCTCCGTTGAGCGGGAATATGAGGGGGTGGCCCACCCATTTTCCGAATTTGGGGGATGGTGAAGTTTTTCTTGCTGAGGGGCCAGGAGGGAATTACTTCATGTGTACTTGTAGGTTAGACTTGTGGAATCTGGTTTGCTGTCCCAAAGGGGAATTGTTGGGAACATTGAAAAGTTTGCCATTAGAACTGGAACCCAAAACAGCACCTGGGTAAAAAGGCCTGTTGCGGGGCTCGGTAGGGGGGGGGGGGGGGGGGACCGGGCGTGCTTTCAAGGCTCGGAGCAGGTTTAAAGCGGGGGGGGACAGGCTCGGGGACAAAAAATGGGGCTGGTTCAGTGGGGGGCGGTGGATGGGGGGCCAACATTCAGTCGGGGTGTGTAAGCCGGGGCCGATTAAGAAAAAAAACGGGGTCTCTCCGTGGGGGGCTGGGGAAAGCAGGGGGGGCCGGTTGTGGTTGGGCTCCCGTGTGATTGGCGTGAGGCTGCAAAACCCTATTGCAAAAGGTGGCAGGCATCACCCCCCGCTCAGGCCCCAGCAACTTGAAAAAAACCCATTTCCCACAATCCCCAAAAAAATAAAAAAACCATTCCCGACAAAAGCACATTTTAAACTCGGAGGGAAGTGAGGCATTAGGGGACCGGATCCGGGAACCATTGTTTTGCCAACCGCATTCCCCGATACTTCATGTTAGGGGGCGGTTTTACAACCCCCCCTTTGAAGCCACCGCAAATATTTGGCTTCGATCGGGGGGTGGGTAGGGGGGGGGGACTCTTACCATCTTGTAGTTTCAAACCAAAAATAGGGAAGTTATCGGGCAATTAAATTCTTCAAATCCAACCCTTTTGATTTTTTTTTTAAGTGTTCAACCATGGGGATTCCCTTTCTTGGGCGGGAGGATGGGAAGGTGTTGATTTTTGTCGGGGGACTTTTCGAAGGCCGACCCTTGACGGGTAAGGCCTCCCAAAACGAGGGGCCCTGAGGTCGGTGTTTAGCTTCCCCCTTAGGGTCCAGCCCTTCCGCGAAAGGAGTTCTCATGAACCGAGAAGAAACACGGGGATGGAGTTCGGTCGATTTCTGACAAAAAAACCCCGGGGTTTTATGTGACCTTCATGCTGTTTTTAACGGCATGGGGATCGGGAATTGGGCCAAAAAGCCGAGGGCGCAAGGGACCAACTCTTTGGGGGCGGGTTCACTTCGGGGGGGGGACCCAGGTCGGGTTTCGGGAAAAGGGGCCCGAATCCCCTTTCGAACCCCGCGTGTTTGGAGGAGGCCAACCAATGTAAAACCTGGCCAGCTGAAGTTGGGGGGAACCCAAGGTTTTCTGATGAAGCCCAGCGGTCCCGGAAAGGAGGGGGGCCGGTTGAACTTTTTCGGGCGAGCGGAAAGAGTTACCCACGCGGCCCAAGGGCCATCTCCGCTCTGAGGGTGCCGAAAAAACTGCGCAGGAAACTCATTTGCGAAGGAATTCAGGTGGTAAGGCGGAACGGGGGCGCCGCCTCGAGTGGCTGGTTTCGGCCCACGGGAGAAAGAGGGGGGGAACAACACAAAGGGCACGCTTACCCGAAGCTTTCCCACATTCAAGCAGGCAAACGATTGGAAGCGCTGGGGGGGTTTTCTTCCATCCTAGGGGACCCTTTCCGAGTTCATCTATTCTTTCTTTCCCTTCCTTACTTCAAGTTGGGGGGGGGTTGTTTGTTGAGAGGAGGGTCTTGCTCAACAAAAACTTCGGGGAGGGTTAGATGAAAGGTGAAACAAACCCCCACCCCCCAAAAAAAAGCAGGCTTCATCCGGTTTGTTGGCCTGGGCTGACTGTGGAGGGGCATTACGAGGGAGGTACAAGAGGTAACGGGAGGGGGGCCTCTCTCGTTGGGAAAGGACCCAAGGGGGGGGGGGGCCACTCGGGAGCGGGGCGGTGGCCGGGCTGGCTACCAACTTAAATTCTCGGAATTGAAAGTTCCTTCGGGCAGTTTTTCGGGCTTCAAGAAGCGGAGGGAGGGCTTTGGCGCGTGTACTTCATTCGGGGCCTCGGGCCCAAAGGACGGGGCTGTATGTTTGTCTGGACGCTGGCTCATTCAAGAACCCTGAGGGTCCCAAAAACTCAAGGCAGGCGAGGGGGTCGGCAAGGTTCATGTGGGGGTGGCTCTCCCCAAAAACGCGGTCGAGATTTACGCCCTTTCACGACTGGGTCGGAAAAGTAGTTGGACGGCCAAGGGATGTGGGGCTGCGGCCCCCTCCGGGCTTTGGGGGGGCCAATTCCGATTTTTCCCATTGGCGATTTTTTGAAAAAAGGGGGCATTGAGGGTTAGGTACCCCAGGGAACCTGGTTTTTGCAATGAGATCGGGGGGACCGGGCCCAGAAAAAAAAAAACTGCATTTTCCCGTGTTCTTCTTCGGTTTCAGGGGAAGGACTTCGTGGAAGGGCTGGGGGGTGGGGGGGAATTAAGGGAGCTCAACCGGGGGGACCCCTCCTAGGCCTCGTCGTGAGGGGGCCCCTACGTTTTTTTTCAAAGGTTCGGCTCGGGAAAAAAAGCGACAAAACAATCAAAAAAAAACACGTTTCAATCTGTCCCACGCCAAAGGGAAAAGGGGGGAGCCAGGGGGGGGGAAAAAAAGTATCAAACAGGGTGATGGAGAAGTATTTGGGCCAGACTCTGTTGGGTTTGAAACAAAAACAAAACTTTCAAAACGATTGTAAAAGAGGGGGCGCCTAAACAAGGGGCCGATCCGGGGAGGGGGGGGCGGGGGGCAAAAATTTTTTATTTTGGGCGTGGGGCTTCCCCAAGGGGTTTTAACCGCTACAATGAGTCACTCGGATGCGTGTGGGGACAATGGTTCGGATTTTTTTTTTTTTTTTCGTCTATTTGCTTATGGCGGTCCCGAGTCACTTGCTGTGTTTTCGGGATTGGGTGTTTTTATTTTTGAATTGGGGGATGGTTTCACAAGTGGCTGGGGGGGCTGAAGGGGGGCCTTTGATTGATGCTAGCTCACACCTTTGGCAATTTCGGGGGTGCAAGGCTCGCATCAAAAAAGGAGGGGGGGGCCCAAAAAACCACCACCACAAACAAACGGGGGGGCCCCCCGATTCAAGGCCCACCACGGAGCGACCCCGGGTTATATCGGGAGGCATTTTACCACCGACCGGGGGGAAGTGGCACCAAGGGCACGGCTATGAATGGAACCAAAGGCATTGGTTGGGGTCGAGGCTGCACACCGCTTTTAAACATGCCTCCCTTGAAAGCTGGAAAGCGGCGGTCTGTGTGTCCCGGAGGCGCCCACAGGGCCTTACCCAGGGGGGGCTTTGTTGGGGGGTCAGGTGGCTAATTGGGGCATGTCAATTGGTACACATCTGTGGAACAGAAACCAAGATTTCAAGCTACCCAACAAAAAAGCAACATTTGGGAGTATGCCTTTGGCGAGCAGCAAAAGGGAACCTTACAACCCATCCAATCGATGGTGGCCATCCGGTTTACGCCTCAACGGGGGGAGGCATTTCTCCTGGGGACCGGCTGGCTGTGGCAATTTGGCTTCCCAATTTTTGTCCGGGCTTTATGTTCCCAACAAAAACGGGAGACGCCGTTTCAGGGGAAAAGCGCCGCCTATTAAACCGAACCAGGCAGGGGGGGGGGACTCCAGGGTCTTTGCGGGGTTCGGTTTCTGCCCACCCTTGGGACTCAGGGTCGCAAATCTTGCACCACCCACCGCGGGCACGGTTGTTAAAAACTACAAAAAGGGGCGCCAAAACGGCTTTTCGGGTTGCCTCACACAATTGTTTCCCCACGGGGATGACAACCTGCCTCCCGCAAAAAGGGCACCGGGGCCCATCCTTACAAAAAGCGCCAACCCGGCTTCCCAGTTCACCCTTGGGAAGGGGGGGGGGGCGGCCCTTCTCTAAGGGCTGGGCGGCTGGAACCCGGATCAACTGGGGGGGACACCTCACTACGGTATTTGTTGATTTGTCTTTACATTTTCGGGCAAAACCATAGCAAGGGGCGGTACGCTAAGGCCGTAGGCGGGTTTGTTGGCATTTAAATGGGGGTGGAAAGGGTTTGATCTCGCTTTTTTTCCTATCCAGCTGCCCACGCCAATGGGGGGGCAGGGTTTCTTCGTTCAAAAAAACCGGTTTAGTCATCGATGGGGAAAAACAACTGCCAGTTCCGTTCGAAATTGGGGATATGGTCTGCTGAACAAGGTTTCCTTGTTCCAATCAGGGGGGTGTTAGCGGTTCAGGGGGCCCAAAAATGGGGGCGTTGGGGGCCGGTTGATTCTTTGTGGCAACAAAAGGTTGGCTGTGTAGTCGGGACATTTTTTTTTTGTCATTCACAGGTAGGCGGGACGGCTGAAACAATTCGTTAATCGATTCGGGGGGGCGGGCGTGGGCGCGGTGGGGGGGGGGAAAAAAAACATGTGTTTGGGGGCCCACAAGGGGTCCACTTTCTTAAAAAAAATCCCACCCCCGAGGACAGGATTTATGAATTTTCCATGGTTCGGGGGACAAATATTTCGTTTTTACGGGGGGGGGGACGTTTTTCCCATTTAACTAGGGCCCTCGCTTTTCGGGGCCACCCCGCAAATCTTGGGGGGAGATTGTTTTCGGGGTGGGACGGAAACATTTCCATAAGGGGGCGACAGAATTCCCCGCCCGGGCCTACTAGGTCAATTTTGTTCCCTATGAGTTCACGGTGCGGGTCGCCTCCCCAAAAGAACACTTTCTTTGGCCCCTTGCTCCCCACCCCCTCACCAGTATGTCCAAGGTTAGCAAAACTACCAAAGCTTTGATTTGGGAATCGCCCCCCGGAATTTTTCATTAATTGGGCACCCCCCAAAGGAGGGGCCCGGTGGAGATTTAATTCGCAAAACCAACTTTGGCGGGGTCCTCGGCCAAACCGCCACAAAGCGCAAGCAACACCATTTATACACCGGAAGGAGAAAATCAGAAAAAAACCAAGGAGAGGGAAACCGAGAACACGAAAAAGGGGGGAGCAGGGGACACATTTCACCGGGTTAACGGGGGTTATGCCCACTGGCTATTCGTGGGATGACTAAAACCTTCGCCTTCGGGGGGACCAAGGGAATTAACACAAAGGGCCAGGCTCAGGGGGCGTACTCACTTCCTCCGGGGAAACATGGGCTCGACCTCTCGAGAGGGCTTATCCGCATCAGGGTCAGAAGTGGGGGGGGGACGTGCCTTCATGGGGGGGGGTGGGTGTTCGGTCTCACGACAACCACCGGGGAGATGGGGGGGGGAAAATAGAATCCGCAGGGGGGACTAGGGGGGTCCGTATCTTCGAGGAACCGGGCGAGGGGCCGGCCATTTCTTCTTGGCCTTTCTCCCTGAATGTTCATTTTACGGCCCAAACCCTAACCCAGGCGGCGGCCCATAAAAACAAGCCCCGCAGGGAGGGGTGAATCGGGGCCCCTGGGAGTGCAAGGGGGGGCCATACCAGGGACCAGGGCAAACGGGCCCAATGTACACACCCTGGCCCTTCTTGGCCAAAAAACGTGCCTTCAATTCCCCCCTTTTAAATACAATCCCCAAAAAAAGGGACGATTTTTCGTTCCTTCCAAATTTCGCCGGAAAAAGAAGAGGGGAATTGGCCGGCCTTTGGCCCTTCCCTTTAAAGATAAGGGGGGGGAACCAAGGGGGGGGGGGGGGAACGATAAAGTCCCGGAAAACCCGATTCCACCACCCACCCCTTATAAAAGGGGCAAATGAGGGAAGGGAATAACACAAAACAAACCCAGGCTTCTTCGGAGGGGGGGGGCTGTATCAAGCAGGGGGGCCAACGGTGGGGCAACAAGGTCGGGTCCGTTAAGAGGCTCACACCGCCTTGGGAGGGCGGAGCGGGGGGGGGGGTGGGGGGGGGGGGGGGGGGGGGGAACCCTCCGTTCGCCTGCTGGTCAAGGGTGGGGAAAAGGTGGATGAAATAAAACTGCGTTCCGGAGGGGGGGGGGGCCGCCCCCAACCCGGGGGGGGGGGACCCGGTGGCAAACCTGGGGAAAAATCTGTGGGGACGTGTCGGACGGACAAAAATAGGGTCTACACTTTGCCAAGGGGGCTGAGGGGCGGGGAACCAAGGGCTCGGAAAGTCCAAGGGGCCCTTTCGCAAAAGGGGAACGGGCCCCTGACCATTGATAAACAAGATTGCTGTTCAAAGGGGGAGCCACCGGAGAACGGGGGCTCGGAAGTGTGACCCGGGGCTTCAAAAAAAAACCATACGGCAAGCACCCCACCAGGGGGGGGGCATGTGGTGATAGTGCGGTTGGTTTTAGGGCCGAAGGTAGTGGGACCCAACATGTCAAGCGGGAGGCGAAAAAACTAAACAGACCCATAAAAACATTTCAGGGAGGATTTGGGCCCGGAGGTCTTTTTCCTCAAAGCTTGGGGGCGGGGGGCCCGAACAAATGGGCGGCAGGGGGGCAAGGGGCAGGGGGCGTTGGGGCGGTTTGCCAGCGCGATTGGGCGAGGGGGGGGGGGGGACATAAGCCGGTTAGTGGGAAAAACGGCCTGTGGGGTTCCGAAAGAAAAAGGGCGTTTAAAGCGGGCTCGGGACCAACCGTGGAGGGCGGGGGGGGGCCCCCGTCAGGGCCCAAAAGGGGGGGGGGGGGGGGGGAACGACCCTCTGTGGGAAAGGCACATAGGGCCATTTGCGCGTTGTTTTGGATGGGCCCCTACCGGGACATTCTCGGAGCATATTTCAGCCACCCACAACGTATTTTTGGGGCAGGAGGGCCTACCAAAAAACCAGGGGGGAATGGAATGGGGACGGAACCAAATCTTTCGGCCCCGGCGCCACTGCGCCGGGCGTCGCGGGTCATTGGGTCGACCCAACCTGCAAGCCTTCGTTGGGCCCTGCATCGGAACCAAAAACGGGATGAGGCGAGCCCCTGGGAAAAGCGGGGCCATGCCGGATTCAGTAAAAAAGCGGCTCTTGGTGGGCGAACGTTGGGCCGGGGCCCTTTTGGGATTACGGACCCAACTTTTAGTCCCCTCGCGAAGATTAATTGCAACCCCCCCTGGGGGGGGGGGGGGGGAACCGCTTAAAAAAAGGCTCGGTCGGGCAACACGGCCACTCCGGTGATCCAGGGGAGGGGGTTGGGGGGGGGAAACCGGAAAAGCGGGGGAAGGGTTGGGTCTGTTGCGCGAGGCCCTTCGTTTGGCGTGTTACGGATTTGAAAGTGGGCGAGGCGGCCCGTTTTCAACCGGGGCGGCAAACCAAAATAATTTCCACCACCCCAAGTATGACGGATAAGGGTGATTCTCTCTCACGGGGGGGGGAGGGAGGGGAACCGCTTTCCCAGTTTCGGCCCCAGGTTCGGCCCGGAAAGGCCTTGGGGGGCATTGGCGGTATGCATTTACTTCGATCACGGACTCGGTCCCAATACGGGGGGGGGGGACGCTCTTTTTGCTTCAGCCTTTTTGGGATCGTTCCCATCTTAACTGAAAAACATAGTTAGGGGGGAA
>Ga0179591_1360465_pt1 | contig 12515 bp, 18 predicted proteins | sample CZOMad2_1_08_16f_FD_182891 | JGI IMG/M metagenome (GOLD analysis project Ga0179591, IMG submission 182891) | Vadose zone soil fungal communities from Angelo Coast Range Reserve, California, USA - CZOMad2_1_08_16fungal (PacBio error correction) | ecosystem: Environmental > Terrestrial > Soil >... | reverse complement strand
TTCCTCTTCTTTTCGGTGGACCGTCACTCCCCTCAACTGTCGCTGGGAAAAACATTTTGATGGTACGTCCTTTCCAGTTCAAGTTTCCCCCCCCTCCTTCGCCGAAGAACAAGAAGGATAAGCCCCCTCACGATTTGTTCCTGGCCCTCTCATCCCCTTATTTACGATTTTTCTTAAGAGGGAAAGAATTCCTGAGCTCGTTCTCTTCCACAAGAGGAAAGAGTCCCCCCCTTGGATCTCAACTACTCTGTTGACGCCCAATCCTGCCCTGGCGAAAAACAGTCTGATTCTTTTCTTCTTGCACATGATGAGTTTTTTTCTGAGTAATAAATTTTCCCTCCTCCAGACGAAATCTCGCTTTCTCCCCGATGCACCCCCCCCCTAAAAAACGGCGACAAACATCCCCCCCTCACGAAGAAGGCTCCCTTTTCAAAACAGGAAAAATCTCCCTTTTGTTGTTGCAGAGAGATGTTGGTCGTGTTTTTTTCGTTATACTCTTTTCTTTTGTTGGAGCCCTTCTTTTTTTTTTTTAATCGGTTTGCAAGGCGAGGCTTTAGATTCCCTCAGAGGTTAGTAGGACTCCTCCCCTCTTCCCCCCCTTCAGCGGTGTAATCCGATCCAACAGGGCGGCTTTTCGCAAAGGATTCTCCCACGACACTACCCTTTTTTAGTCCAACGATCCCCCTTCTGGAACAAACTGAAAAACTTTTGCTCGTGGCTCCCCCCTCCACGAGCTAAAAGATGGAAAGACTTCTTCCTATAAAGCATTTGTCTTTTCCTCTGCCGCCAGTGAAGTTTTCCCATATGCGGCGGTCTTTCAGTCGGATTTCGTGCCCCGAGACCCCTCCCTTGTGACTTGAATTTCCTTTTTTCCCCAGAAAAAGGTTGGTGGCCGCACCCTGGTATCCCGGCTTATTCGATGATTGTTGTAGGCTTCTCTTGCCGGGTGGAGGCTGCCCCCTCCGACGGCTTCCTCTTTAGCGTCGACATCGATGGCAAATCCGCCCCCCTCCAGGTCAGCGACCTTTTATTTTTTTTCGTGGGGCATGGGCTTCTTTTTTTTTTTCAGGACCGCAGAGCCTTTTAATAGGACGATGGGAATTTTTTTTTTCCCTTCCTCTGGTGAGTAAGTCTTCTTCTCCTTCCGATAGTAGGAGAGACAGGCTAGATGATGGCTTCTAAAAGGTTTGATTCGTGATTTTTTGCGGAGTATTTCCTTCGCCACGGTTTCTTTAATACGTCCTTTCCTCTATTGCGTAGACTGACGCTCTTTTTTGAAATCGCCTGCTCCTTTTCACATTCACGTTAAGAACATGACGTCTCTCCCCCGTGGGGCCCTTTCCAGATAAGGAGATGTGGCTCTGTCTCTTTTTTCAGATTTTCTTGGAAATGGCGTTAGGTCTTCCCTTTTTCTTTTTCCTCTAGGCCTCTCTCTTTTTGCGATGTTCGTCCCTTCTTCTTTCTACTTTTTTTAAGACTGTTCTTTGACGCGAGCGCTCCTTTTCTCCTTTTCCCCTCGGTGTGGGCTCCTCCTTTTCTCACGTGGGGCAAAAAAATTTTTGGTCGGCTTGCGGCCTTCTCGTCCCGCCCCCATAGTTTGCGCGGCACCCCCCTTCTTTCTTTTACCACAAACGCCCTTCTCTTCCGCGGCGGGCAGATAGCAAACCGCGACTCCCCCCCAGGCGACAGGACGACTTTCCTGCACGTTTCCAATTTCGAAACGAACCGTCTTTTTTTTCTCCCCGGGATAAATACCTTCCCCGAAAGGTAGCTGGCTTTCCCTGCTTTTTTCTCATGCGACAGCGACCCCACCCTCCTTCCCCCCACCATTCCGTTCCAGCCAAATTAACAATGTGGTTCTTTTCCTCCCGATAGATGTCTTTTTTTTCTTTTTACCGGCACGATCGCACATTTCACGCGCCCGGATTTTAATGTAAGTCCTCTTTAACACGAGAACATAGGCTCATCGCACCTTTCTTTTTGGCCCCCCCCTTTTCCTCGACGAAGCACGCCGCGCCCCCCCCCCGCACGAACGAATCTCCCTCGGTCGGGAGGACCCATCCCCCCCTGGCGATTACTGAAGGTATTCCTTTGCTTAGAACCCCTCCTTTTCGTTGAATATAAAAGGTATTTCCCTGGCGACCGCTTTCCCTCCTTCCTCCTCCTCTTTTTTCCAACCAGCCAATCCCCCCCTGGCGGAAGAAAGATTTGAGACACTTCTTTTTGGCATTTCAGTGAGCGCGTCCCGCGGTGCCAATATCTGCTTCTCGTTCCATGGATTTGTTCCTCCCAACAGTAAAACGGCACCCCTGTCAAACTTTCTTTCCAACTATTGAAGGAGCGAACGGTTTCCTTGACTGGAGTTCACCCCTCTCTCCCTTCTGTCGGCCTGGTCGACGGTAGGTTGTGATTTCTAGCCAAGACCTTTTTTCCTGCTCCATGCTGGCATAAAAGTGTAGATGCCCTTTTGGCAGACCGCTGGACCTCTCTCTCTTTTTGGATAGCACTGTCCCACCGAAAGTGGCAAGTCGACCCTTTCTCTCCCTTTCTTCACTGGTGATCGGTTTCTTTCTTTTTCCCGTCAAGGTCCGGTATTACGTAATCCTTTTTTTTTTTTCTGCCGTGGGCGGAATCTCTTCAAGTTGGGTTCCCCTGTAGGTGGGATGCATACTCCTTTTTTCGGGACCCGGGTGCCGACTGGTTTTCCCCTTATACGGACCAATGAAAGAAGGTTTTCCCTATTGGCCCCGCTGTTTCTTTTTTAAACTCTCCCCTTCCTTTGCTCGACAATTGAGTGTTCTTTCCCTTCGTCTCTTTTTTTTTTTTTCCTCCCACAGCTCTCTTCTTTTTTTCTTTTCTCATGATCAAAAGAGGGGACTCTTTTTCATCGCGCGTGTTTTCCCTCCAGCCCATAAGGAGTTCTCCGAAATACATCCCTTTTTCCTGCCAGGGGTTCTTTGAGGGATTTCGTTTGAACTTTGGTCTTTCCAAGCTTGTTGGGTTTAGCTTTTGAGGGGCTCGGGTTCACGCTTCTTTCCTTTTTATTAAAATACGTTCTTTTCCCTGTGTGAGAGGAGCCCCTTGTTCTACTCGACGCCGCTCCTTCGCATGATCGGGGGACTTTTCCCCCCCCCCCTTTGATTGGATGGATTTTTTCTCCTTTGGTGGGGCCGACATTTTTTTTGCGCGGAGCATTCGCGCACATTTTGATCTGCTCAAGCAGCGCCTCTTTGTCATTCGAGAAGTGGGCGGGGTTTTTTTCCTCTATGGCCACCGTGGGTGAACCCCTCCTGCCCGCGGTCATCGCAGGGGTGTCCCCTTGTAGCGGTGGCGGCTTGCCCTCCCCGCATCTTTTTTGAAAATGTACACCCCCTCTCGACAACTCTTTTTTCGTGCCGAAGATGTCACAGTCGAGCCTTCAGAAGTCCCTGACCCGTATGATAACAAGTAGCTTAGGATTTCTCCGTCGCAGATTTTCCCTGAACCGCTCCCCAAGCTAACCTCCAAAAGAGCACCTCTTCCTTTTTTTGGTTCCCCTAAAGATTCCCCCCCTCCGAATGTCCCCTTTCCCCCTCCAGGTACGGTTTCGCGGTCTCACCGTGATGTTTTTTTGGGGGGCCACAGGCCCCTTCTCTTCGGCAATTGGCGGAACCTCCCTTTTTTTTTTGATAGAAGGGATGCCGCCCGCAGACAGCGCTTGTCCCAAGTTGATATTTCCGAGAAGCAGCGACCTCTCTCCTTTTCTCTAAGAAGCCCCCCTGAATACCTGTAAACCACCCTCTTTCCCTGTCAAGCTACGGCGGGCGAGGCCCCTTTAAATGACCCCAACACATACTTTCTCCGATGACGCAAGGGCGACCAGATCTTTTTTTCCTTTTTTCCAAATGGCCAAGAAGCCCCCCCCCTCCTTTTTTCCTGTGCTGGATGAGGGCAAGAAGCATTTTCCCTCTGGCGTTGGAGCGGAATGCTGGCCTCGCTTTCCAGGCCCCCCCGATTTTTTTCTCCGGGTAGAAAGAATGCACACTTCCCCCCTGTTCGGATTAGTCTTTCTCTGGGTGGAAAGACAAGACTATCCCCACCCCTCCTGCTGCTACCTGTCTCTCCCCTTTTCTGCCATTTCTTCCAAGTCAAACTTGGAGGTGGGGTCCTTTTTCCTCAGAACCACTCCGTCCCTCTTCACCAAAGAACAGCATTTTTTCCGCGAGGCGACTAGGGCTCTTTTCGGTTCCCCAGGGCTCCCCCTATGAGCTAGTCTTCCAACGATCGTACGAGGGGTTTCCTTTCCATTTGACGTCTCGATCTCTTTTTTTTTCCATATCATGAGTGAAATCATGGGAGACACCCCTTCTGCCGGCTCTGCAACGCTGCGGGGTTGATGACCTTTTTTCTTGACCCAACCTCCGCCTCCCCTTTGGCACCCCCCTATGAACAACCAACCTCACTTTTCCCCTCGACAAGACTCTTCTCCTTTAACCGCCAAACATTATCTCTTTTTTGAGAGAGATGTTGTCTGTTTCATATTCTTGTGTTCGTTTGTTTGGATCCCCTTTTTCTTTTACTGGTGTTGCCCGGCTTTTCTTTTTTTAAATTACCATTTTGTGTAAGCACAACGACGCTGTAAGCCTATAAAACCTGTCCTTAGGTGGTCCCCTACCATACTCCTCTGAGTCTTCCCCCCTTTCCCAATCCTGAAAAAAGATCCTTTTTCCCCATCGGAAGCCCCCCTCTCTCTGGCAAGCAGATTATTCGTAGAACCGCATTTACCCGCTCTCCGGGGGAGCTTTTTCAATAGGCGGCGGTGGTGACTTTCCTTCTTTTGAGGAGGCCCTAGCATCTCCAAATGTGATTAATTCTTTGACAAAGCAAAATTTTTTTTTCCCCGGGAGAGTTTTTCCTCCTAGACTTTGAGGTAACCCACTTCTTTCGTCCCGTTCGAAGCCCTTTCCTTTCTTGCATGTTCACGTTCGATTTTTCCCGCAGGAGGGAATTTTCTTCCTTTCCCATTTCAGCAAGTCTCCGAGAAAGCTGATAGGCAGGGCCTTTTCCCTGTTTTTCTTCGGCGGGAACCCCCTTTTTTTTTCCTGGCAGCGGCAAAATGACCGGTTGGTTAGCGGCTGGAGTCTCTGAGTCGTTTGTTGGTAATTTAAGGTGCTCCTATCTTTCCCCTTCCGTTGCCCCTTGTTTCCCCTCTATGTGGAAAGAGTGATTCGCTCATTTTTTCATAGTAGGCGGCGAATCGCCCTGCGTAGATTTTTTCTAAGAAATAATTGAGTCTATGTCCCTCTGTCTGGAGGCTTCCACCTCCTCCTCGCGATAAATGCCAGCTTCCCAGGCCGTCGGCGACCTTTTGGAGATTGACGATACCCCGCTCCTTTGGCTATGGAGCTTTTCCCCCTTCCTGAGGGTGAAAGGACCTGGTCACTAGTAGCACGGTTGCCGCGTGGCTCTTTTTAAGTTAGGGTTCACCGGAAGTTTGAGCAGCAATGGGTTTTCCCTTGGTTTTCCTTTGCAGAGATTCTTTTCCTCCTCGGGTGGGCCAGATAAGGGATAAAAACGGTAGAGGTCGGCTTTGTCCCTAAGTCCTTCTTCTGGACAAGGTGCGTCTCGCAGTTTCCCCCAAGCCTAGCTTTCCTGTCTTTGTGCAGCATAGCCCTCCGTACGGTTGGAAACCCTTTCCCTGTGAACCGCCCCGAGCCTTTTTCCCTTCCTAACCCGGTCCCCCGAAACGATAGACTGACTTTCCCCCTCTCCCCTGTGTTCCTTTTCTCCCCAGCGATCAGCGAAACTTGCCCGTTCCCAGCAGTCCTCTCCCATTTTCTTCCCGACGCTTTGGGATCCCCCACTAAAACGGGGTTTCGTCCCTTTTTTGTCCTCGTTTGGTTTTCGACCGGCAAGCATCGAAACAACGGCCGCCTCCCTCGTCAGGATCGGCTAGGACATCTTGACTTATCGTTTCAATTGCTTCCCCCAAATGCGGGTCCTCGCGCTTTTCCCCGTAGTAAACTCCCCTTCCTTCATCCCTAACGGAAGAGTTCTCCCCCCCCCCCCCCCCCCCCCCCCCCACCCACCCCCCTACCCCCCCCCCCCCCCCCCCGTGAGACTTTTCCCTTCTATCCGGAGATTAATGACAGGTTTCTTAGATCGGCACACCCCCCCCCCCTTTTTAATTCTAAGCTTTCCTTTGGCCTAATTAGAATAGAGCTAGTTTCTTGCCCCCCAGAAGACCTCTTTTTTTTAGGAGAAAGAGAGTTTTTCTCTTCTCTTTCAAGTGTCATTGAGCTCCGCTTTTCCTTTTTCCCTCGACTTTTATAAGAATCTTTCCCTTTTCTTCTTTTTTCGAACACCGTAAAAAAGGCACCATTCAAATATTGTAGGCATCCACCCTTTTAACAAGGGGTCTCTCATTAGTAAAGGAAATATTTAGCCCCCTCTTTCTTACTTCCTATTTCTCCGGACATTGACGGTCGGTTGTGGAAAGTGTTCCCTCCCCCTTGGAGAATGCTTCCTCCATGCTTTCTTCCTTACTTTCCCCTGTGGCCCTCTGAATCTCTCTCTTTTCCTCATCCTTCCTTTTTTTTTTTCCTCTTCTTCGATCGTCGTGCTCTTTTTTTTTTCGGAAAAGTGCAAGTCGACACTTGTAGCAATCCCTTCCCCCTGGTGTCCTCTTTTGCTCTTGCCACCTTCCCCGATCAGTTTTGCCCACGACGAAGCTTCAGCAGTGTTTCCCGAATTCTTCCCTTCTATGACGGTTGGGAGATAGCACGGTTCGCCCCTTTTTTTCTTGCATTACGAAGAGTTTTCTTTTTCCCGTTCTGGTGTCGATTCCCCACTAGACGGACCAATTACGAGGCTTCCCTTTCCCTCTTTTCCCGAGGTTTTTTTTCCCCACCTGCCCCAGTTACTCTCACGAGTGGATCCGCCCTTGAGGTTCTTACTTTTAATCCCCAGCAGTCTTATAATCTACACACGATTTTAATTTTTTCCCCTGATAAGAGAGTTTTTCCTCCCCCTTCGCATACCGAGCAGGAATCGCCTTAAATACCTGTGTTATTTTCCCCCTTCCGGGATTTTCGTTGAATAAGTGGGCGCGCGGATTTTTTTCTCATTTTTTTCGCGGAACGTTTTCTCTTTTTCTCGGGTTTCAAGCTGTAATACTTTTTCCATAAGGGCGCGTGGGGCTCCCTTTTTTTGCGGCCCATTGTCGCCGCGATAATAGAGCATTCCTTTTCTCTAACCAGTTTTCCCTTCTTTCTCAAAGGCGTAGTGGGGGTGGTTTTTCTGGTTGGGTCGCTTTTCTAGCAATTTTTCCAGCGACGTTCATCCCGCCTTTGAAGGGACTTCCGAGCCGTGAGGGGTGACTTTTAGACCTGTTTTTTCCGGGTGCGAAGGGGTGAAAACACTACTTCTTTTCTTCTCTTCGCAGCGTTTTCCCCTTTTTGGAAACCAGCTTGTGGATTTTCAGTCTTTATCAGGAAAAATCCCTCCCTCCCCCCCCTCTCCAAGTGCTGATACAGGATGGAGGGCCCCCCCTTCTGACAGCTCTCTCGTGGCCATTAATTTTTTTTCCCGAAAACCGCCTGGTATATGTTATAAGAAAGAGCTTTTTTTCTTCACCTCCCCTTTGAAGCAGAACTGGAAATTCCCTTTCCCCGGTCTTTTGGCTCCTGTCTTTCCATAGCCGCCATCTCCCTGAACAAACTGATCCGACGTTTGGGGCCCTGTAATTGATTTTTCTTTTCCCTTATTTTCTGGATGAAGCGGAGATTGTTTTTCCCAGCAGCGGGCGCGTTCTTTTTTTCTACCTAATACTCGAAGAACCCCCTTTAGCCGAAAAGCTTCCCCCTCCCCCTCTCCCCCCAAATCGATTACACAATAATCGGTCTGTTGCCGCAAAGCACAGGATCTCTCTTACACGGAAAACAACCTGCCAGCTCTTTTACCAGCGACCCCGTTCCTTTTTTTCTGAAACTGCACGCAAGGGCCGCCTCCCTGTGATGCGGCCGCCGACGATCCTCTCCTTTTGGAGCGAGCGTTAGAAAAAGGGAAAGCCTTTTTTTTTTTTTCCTTTTCGGTAGCCTCCCTTCCCCCTTTCCCTGGAGGGATTAGACTTTTCTGGGTGGGACCTCCTTATGAACTATCATTCGGCCACCAAATCTTTTTTTTTTCCGAAAAGGACATTCGGCGGTGGGGCTTTCTTTTCGCCTAAGCATCGATTTGGCCGAACGCTGTTTCTTTTTTTTCGGCTTATTCTAGTGAATCCCCCCGCGGGACCGACTATGCATGGACCCCTTGCCGATGCCCACGCTTTTCGTTCTTATTTGAGTAATCGATCTTTTTTTTCCTTTTCCCGTTTAGGGTTTTTTCTTGGGCGGACAACACACCGTTTCTTAGGCTATTTGTGCCCTTTTTTAACTCTCAGTTTTTTGCACAAACAAGCCGCCGCTTTTGCAACAAACGGGCCCCTCTTGAAAAAACACCCCCCCACAAGTCCCGCCACTTTTAAAATACCCCGCACAAAAAAGATCTCTCTTTGTTGTTTGAGAGATGCTGTTTTGTTCTTCAGTTCTCATAGGCGTGTAGCGGTGTTGAGGCTTGGTTGGTTAATCTTTGTTTTTTGGAGGATATGATTTTTGTTTCCAAGAAGACTCCTTCTTAGGGTCAAGCACCCCCTCCTCGTTTTTTGCAATAGAAGATCCTCGAAACGGTGTGTGGTCTCCTTCTCTGAATACCAGGCCCTTGCTGACTTCAAATATCGTTGCGCTCCCTTCCCCCGGTTGCGCTTCCCTCTTTTGGACAGAAGATACCCGATTTCTGAGTCAGGTCCCTCTTAGTGTGGGTTCCCTCGAATCGCCGCGCTTCCCTCTTTTTGCGACAACTCTTGGGGTGCTTTAGCGGCGTGGGCGGCGTCCCTCCCACCCGAAAACTTGCCTGTCCCGTTGCGGCTTTATGCAAAATGTTTTTCTTCCCGGTAGCGGCAGGTGGCGTTCTTGCAGGTCCCCCCTGGCTCCCCCTAAAGACATCCAGGGTTGCCGTTTTTTTTTTTTTGCACCGACAGTTCTTCCCCTGCGCCTGGTCGGACACTCGATGGCCAGCACAAGATGTCTGAGATGCATAGGAGTCTGCCGAATCCCCTTCTTTCTCGGAGGAGGGTTTTTCAGAGCTTCCAAATGCCCCTCTTTTGAGGATTGCGCCTCTTTATTTTTTTTGGTGTGTCCCCTTTTCCGTTCTGGCCCGCTAGTTAGGCGGACATTTCTTTCTTTTTTGGTTGAAGGTGATTCTATGACAGTCTTTCCTCAGGCGCAGAGAGGGTAGAGCGGTTTTTTTGTCCGGGAGGGATATCTTTCCTTCCCGCGCCCGCGGCTTGCTTCTTCGCCGAGGATCCAGCAGCGATCCCCCTTTCACGGCAGTTCGGCCTTTTCTCGCAGTTGGAGGAGATGACTCCATTTTTTTTTCGATTTCCCCCTTTGTTCCCCGACCGGGAGGGTTGAACGGTCTCTGGCGCACCATAATTTTCTTGAAGATCACCTTTCTTCGGTGAGTGTTAGGCATGCTAACCTTCTTTTTTCTCAATGGGTTGCCTCCTTTTCCCCCCCCTAGCGCGGCGAAGGGAGCTTTCCCCAGCATCAGGGTATCAGCACTTGTTTCACCTTTTCGTTCTGAGACTGCTCGACTGTGACTGCCCCGGTGCGCCCCTTTTGCCGCGGCCCCCTTGTCCTTTTAAAAGCCCTCCTTTTTAGCGATCGGAAGATCCCTCTTTTTTTCTTCCTGTTTGGACTTCTGATGACGCCCCGAGACAGGGTAAACCCTTTGCACCGAACCTTTTTTTCACCTTTCACTGGTCCCCCCTGTTCTGAACTTTTCCTCGGATCCGCGCCACTTCATGTCCCAACTCTCCAGTGCGGACCACACACCCTTTCTTCCCAACCATCCAGCCCCTCCCCTTCTTCATGCTCGATTTTTGGTAGCCCGACCGGCCCTCTTGACCTCCCACAGCTGTTCGGAAGCGTGAACCCGAGCCCCCCTTCTCACCAACGTGAGCGAAACACCTCATCCGCCGCGCCACGTATCCCCCAGACCCCTGTTTTCTTTGCGAACCCAGGGCCGGTCACCCTTTTTTCTTTCCCTTCCGGCATTCTGAGGTATGGCGGGCGATGCGCAGAGATCGCCCTTCTGAAATGTGTGATATCCCGTTAGCAATGAGAAAGCGGGCCTCCTTCGTTTTCCGTTCCCACCAGTCAGCCCTCCTTGTCCTCCCTGCGGAGCCAGCTCTGAGAAGAAATGGGCTCCCCGTTTGTTGAGACAAGATTTCCCCTCCGGTCGGATAGACTCGCTTTCAGCTGTATGTTGTCGAACACCCTTCCCTTCGCAAAATTCTGATCCAACATATCAGGGGGAGAACCTCCCCACCAGTGACTTCTTTCTCCCACTGCGAAGCGTCGGAAGGGTAATGACTTGAAGGTCGTTTGTGGACCTGTTTTTCGTCCCCCAATTGATTTCCCCGTGTACGAATTGACCACTTTCTTTTTTTCTGCGAATCTCTATCTTTTCCTCCCCCCCTTATCGCGATTCGCATCGTCGGCAACGAGGTGGCTTCCTCTCCACTTGTAGACAGCATTGCGGCCCATCCTTTAATCGTGGCCTTTGGGCAACCTTTCCCCGGTATTAGTCATCAAGTAGACCTCCTCTTTCGAAGAGAGGTCTTGTCCTTCCTTCCCGGATGACGGTTGGTTCTTCCCCTGATAGGTGGGATGCCTACGAAGATTTCCGTTCAGGGTCGTGCGAAACATCACACTCTTCCCTTAACAATTACCGCTTCTTTCTCTTTCTCCTCCCCTCTGGGGCGTGATAGCTCTCTGTCAATACGAGGTGCTCACCGCGTTCTCTTCTTTTTCCTCCCTTCATTCTGACCCTCCTAGAGTCGAAGGAGGCCCGCCTTCGTTGGAAGACGTGTGAGATTCACCTTTCCTTTTTTTCGCTCTGGCGATCGCCCTCCCTTTTGAAGATTCCGCATTCCTCTTTTCCCAGTTAGTTTTGAGGATGACAGTTAGTGCGTGCTGGATGAGCGTATTACCGCCTTTTTCGTCGAAGTGTGCTTTCCAGAGTCTATCGAGCCTGACTCGTCCCTTTTTTCGAGTGGATTCGGCTCCAAAGGCAAAAAGCGCCTCTTGGCTTCCGGGGGTACCTCCAACCCCCTTTTGCTGTATTTGCAGGATCCGGGCATGAGAGTCTTGATGGTTGGGTCCCTTTTTTCCGGATCGCTGTTCGCAGCCCACCGGGTGAAGGTGCTGGACAGTTTTCCTGGGAGTTTTTCCCCCCCTTCTACCTGATTGAAAGTGTGTGTCTCACGCGTCCCTCTGTGGACCCCAACCTCTTTTTTCTGCACGCCGCGGTCATTGGCGTGTTTCCCTCCCCCTCACAAGTGAGCACGTTTTTCAGTGGCTTTCTCTCAGGCCCAAGCCGACCTCGCTTCCCTTGCTGCGGGCCCCCCCGTTCTTTCTCTTCCCGCCCCTCTCGCGGCAACCTTTTTTTTTTTTTGGCGCAACCGTATCCGGTGATCCTTTCCGTCTCACGTTTTTTTTTTTACGCGGGAACCGCTACTCCCCCCCTTTTTCAATGTCAAGGTCACCCTTTCCGCCGGAGGTGGTTCCCTCGCCGGATAGTCATCGCCCCCACGGATCTGAGGAATTTTTCCCCCTGGGAATGTGATAGAGTTATGGACTCCTCCCTCTCTTTTTATCAGACCTCAAGGAGCGGATCCCGCCCTTCTGACCGAACTAAGTAAGCGCTTCTCCTTTTTTTTCCTGCGTTCTTTCCAAATCAAGACTGTACGCCTCCCCCCCATTAGAATCATTCAACTTTCCCCTCCTTCCCCCACCTTCCAGCCCCCACCAAAAAAGCGCCTACGTTTTTCTCCGCTGACCCCGCGATTCTCCCCGTGCTGGATGCGGCCGAAGTTTTTTCCATTGGGATTTGAGCTGCTTTTTTTCTTTGGTTTTCCCTCCGCCGACAAGCTTGCTGCGTAGCAGCCCTCCCCCACCCGCTATTCCGCCGACGAAGGGGTGGACCGCCATTCACTCGACACCTCCTCTTTTTTCGCCCAACAAAGTTCGCAGGGACAGGACACTTTCCCCTTCCCTTTTGGGCTAGCTGCTTCCTTTCCCCCATAATTAACAAAAGCAGCCTCTTTCAACTTCTGTCGTCTCTTTCCCCGCTGGGAAACAACTTTGAAGAATCTGCTGGCACTCCCTCTTTGTGTATGTCACCCCCTTTTTCGCGTCCGCTTGTTTTTTTCTTCCTCAAAGATATTGACGGTCTCTTTCGTTTTTGAACAATCGGGTAGAAATTTCCTTGTCCCCCCCAATTTGCGACTTTTATTGAAAAAGCTGATGGTTCTTTTTCGGTACTACCTTCTTTTCCACGCCGCAGCAGACCTTTTCAAACACCGGGCCCCCCCTCCTTGAAACCCAAACCCCCCCCCCTCCCCCCAGAAAAGAAAGAACGTCCCAAAGCCCAAC
>Ga0179591_1212465_pt1 | contig 12515 bp, 14 predicted proteins | sample CZOMad2_1_08_16f_FD_182891 | JGI IMG/M metagenome (GOLD analysis project Ga0179591, IMG submission 182891) | Vadose zone soil fungal communities from Angelo Coast Range Reserve, California, USA - CZOMad2_1_08_16fungal (PacBio error correction) | ecosystem: Environmental > Terrestrial > Soil >... | reverse complement strand
TCTGCTTTATGTTTAGGCCTCTTTCGGTTCTCTTTGCTTGAGCGCTCTTGAAATTATAACCCATCCATTGTTCTGGAGAAGGTTCCCCCCATTTCCATCGTCCTTGTGCCGGCTGATTTTTTGAGATTAGTGTGTTACGGACTTTCACTTCGGTCTGTCCTTCTCTTTTCTTCCCAACCTGGTATTTTTTCTTTTCCTTCCTTTCAACTTTGTTACACGGTTCGACAAATTCCCTTCGATGGTATTTTCAACCTAGACGTGGTGCATCGCCAATCTTTAGTTCGCGTTGGTAAAACTCATGGTTTTTGCCGTTCTGCTCCCTTTTGACCTTTTCCCTTTGCGGACGGATCCACCGGGGTCCTTTTTGGATTCGTTTCCTTTTTGCCGGGCTGGGTAAGGAGTTGTTTTTTGCAAATTTCCTTAGATGGCGAGTATCCGTTTTTTCCTTTTTTTCTAATCCGTTCTTTCCTGTATCCCTTCCAGATGTTAGAGGGATTGTGCTGCTTTTTTTTTTTGTTTTTCCGCTAGCGGTCTTTCATTGCGGCCTCGCTTGTCCTCGTAATGATTTTCCCCGAGTCACTCTGGTCCCATGGTGACCTTTTACCTTCTTCCCCCCATTCGGGGCTTGCACGGTCTGACACTCTCTTTTCCATTCCGGCACCCCTTTCCCTGTGTTCGTGGTTGTTCATCCCCCCCTTTTTTTTTTAGTTGTACAAGTGTCAAATTTTCTTCTGTTGAAAGTCGGTCGGATGGTGCTCCGTGGGTTTTCCTCTTTTGAATATTGTTTCCTTCCTGTTTCCGCGCAGTTTCTTCTGGACTTTAAACCTATAAGCATGTTTGTATGAGTTCCGTGTGCTTTTTCGTGTAGGGATCAATTTGGATGCCCCTGTTCTTCCCCCACATCAGCTTTCCTACAGCCCCTTTTTTCCCTTGCGTCTCCCCAGGCGTAACGGTACGCCTGGCGTAAGGACACACGTCCCTCCTGCTTCATGCTCCTTTCCTTCCTTTTTCAAGGCCTCATTCCTCTTTTGTGGGGCGTTCTTTTTTTTGACAATCTTCCCCTTTTTTGTCACGCTCAACGTTCCGGCGATCGTAATGCAGCAGCTTTTGACCCTGCCCTCTCGCCTTCACTGAATTGCCGTCTCTTCCTAAGTCCCATTGTCCCAATAAGTTCGCGTGAGTTTTTATTCCCCCTTCCGATATCCTTCCGGTTTTTTACGTTGACGTTGTGGAGCCGTTTTCTTGAAAACTGCTCAATACTCCATGTCGCGTGTGCAAAGGAGGAGCGAAATTCCTTTTACCTCTGTTTTTTCCTTTGTTTTGTGAACGTCCTGTATCTTCTTTGACCCATCCAGCAGCGGAAAACTTTCCTCGCATGTAACCTGGGTACCGGGTCTCTTTTGTCCCACATCCCCTTCCTGCAGGTGATATCATACCTCTACCCTTTTCCGGAAGAAATCGCCAGCCTGCTTTTTCCCTTTAACAGAGAGTTTCTTCTTTTTGAGCTCCGCGGGTGACTACCTCTTGGGATTGTGGTTTTACTTATTATTGCGACCGTAGTGCCTTGAATGTAATTTTGGGCGTACAACCCAACCGCGTATTTGCAGGTTTCGTTACTTTTTGCGTTCATTTTTGACTTGCACTTGACTGGAGCGTGTAGGCATGATGATTCTTTTCTAATGTTAGCTTTCTTTTTTCCCACTCGTAGTCTTCCTCATTGGAAGAACTTGCGTAGCCCTGCTGCCTTTGTTCTTCATTCTTTTCTCTTAGCCATTTACTTTACTAAGTACGACCCCAGCATCTGACCAATTGTTTGGTTGTTGATATCTATTCTTTGGCGGCTTCCCTTATATCTGGATTTACCGCTCCAACCTCCCTCCCATCCTACCCCTCCCCCTTAACCTTAAAATCCATTCTTCTGGTACCTTCGTGCCGATAAGATGGGTTAAAACCCTCTTTTAGCCGCCGGTCCAAGACTTGACCCCCGTAGCTAGACGTGCCATACCAAAAAGTTCGCCCAGTGTCCCTCCTCCGCCACGACCTTTCCGCAGGGGTTTATACCGCCCCCCCTTTTACCTTTCCCTTCCCCCCTTTATCCTCATGATTTGGATCTTCCAGAATGGATTGATCTCTCATCAGGTCGCTCCAACCAGCTCCGTGCCCGCTGATGCGGTGACCTTTGTCACCGAGTTTTTCGTTTTTTCAATTCCCCCGGTTTTGCGTTTCGCGGTCTTCTGAGTACCTTCTCCGTTTTTTTTGACGTCTGGAAACCAGTACCCGCATTTTCCTTTATGACGTTTTTCCGCTAGGGGTGTGGGGTTGCCTGTCTCATCCTACGAGACTTTTTAGGTTTCCTTTCCTTAATGATACCCCCCCTCACGTCGCGTCCTTGCCTCCCCCTTTTTCAAGCTCTACCCTGAGTTTTTTTTCTCCATTTTCCTGGGTCCTTTCACCAACTTATCCTCCCACCCCCTCCCCCCCCCCGCCGCATTTGTTTGAGATCGCCGACTTTCCGCTACACGTGCTTTTTTGTCCAATTTGCCGTTCTGCCTTTCCTTGAACAGCAATTCATTCCGGATGTTTCGGCGGGTCCGAATTCCTTTTCCACCCCAAGCGGGCTTCGTTCCTCTCTATGTCGTTTAGCTTTTCGACCCTGGGCCATTATTGGCACCGAATAACCGCCCCCACCCCCAGAGGAATTGTGAGGCCTTGACACACGTCCTTCCGACGTGCAGTTTTTTCATGACGTTGGTGTTTTTCCCTGGCCCGAGGCGGTCTCACTTTTAACTTACCCTTTATTTCTCACTTTGTTCAACCAGGATGGTTTTTGACTCATCTTCTTGTGGAGGGTTACCAGGCATCAATAATCTCCCACCTAACAAGCTAGATTTCCCCCAAGGGGCAGAACAACGTGCACGTTGTTTCCAAACGCACTAATCTGGTTTTTTCATCTTCAGTCCAAGATTCCCCCCCCCTGCCCAACCCCGGCTGTGCCCCTCCTTTCAAGAACTTACCATTCCCCTTCACAGGTGACATCACCTTACCACCCAGAGGCCGGACCCCAAACCAAAACGCCGACTCCTTGTATGCAGGATCCAGAGTTAAGTTCTTAAGTACAATGGCACTCACGTAATGTCCTGACAGTCCCAGACACTCAAATGTCACCATCTTTCTCTATTTCGTCCGACTACGCCCGTCTGTGGCGCGAGCGATCGCCAATTAAATAGATGTTTTCTTCCCGGACAGCCCGCCGAGCTCCCTTCTCACCCCCCTTTTTCTCGATCAAGTACATCGGGACTCTGCCGCGCCATTGCCACTTCCTCCCTGACATTCGACCTTGATAAACGCCTCCTGGACCCATCGCCGAGTCCCCTGTTGTCCACGCAGCCGCAAAATTGAAACCGCGTTTCCTGCTCCCCCGGCCGCACAGTGCCCCGTTCCCCTTTTCCAACTCGACTATCCTGAAATCGCCGCGCCCATCCCGGTTGCTTTGAGTTTTCTTTTTTTCTTCCCTCCGGCCTTGCTTTTGATTTGCGCCCTGTTTTTTAAAGTATGCAGCCCTCAAACCATTCCTCCCCCCCAGTTTGAACGATGAATTTCTCCCGTCCTTGAAGACTTCCCCCCATTTTTTTTTTTTTTTTTTTTTTTTCCGGCTCCCCGGTCAACCGATCCTCCCCCATTCTAATGTTTTTGATTGGGGATGTGTTGCGAGGGGAACCGCAGATTTGATAAGAAGAGCTCCTCCCGCCGACGAGGCCCGCCGTTCGCCCAATCCCCTCCTCTTCTTCCCCTTTTTTTTCAACTGGTCCCATCCTGTTTTTGATTTCCCTTTTACTCTCGTCAGTTCTCTGCCCCCCCCCCTAACCCCCCCCCACAAGAAGTTTCATCGGCATCGTTACCTTTCTTTTTCTCTTTGATCCCTACCTCAGATCAAGCGCCTCCTGAATTCCGTGACTGTTTTATTCTTTCTCCCCCCCTCGGGTTCATTTTTTTTTAACACCTTCCGAAGCTTGTTCACCCCCAACCCGGACACAGTAAGGTTTTCCCGTCCTTCTGTTTTTCCGCAATCTTCCTCATTTGGCCATTGCATTCTTCTTTTCATCAATAATCCTTTGTTTTTTTCTTCTCTGTTTTTGCATGCGGATCTGATGTTTTCTTTCTTTGCCGTCTCAACTGTCGGTTCCCTGTGGGGGGATTTTCAACTTTTGGCGACATTCTTCTTTTATCTTCTTCCAGTCCGCTTCGCGAGGGCTCGTTTCACTTCTTTTTTCTTTGTCTGGTTGACAACGTGAAAAGATGGCGCTTTTTTTTATGTTTCTTTCGTCTTTGTTCATTTCAACATTATCCCGCGGAACCCTTTTCTGAGACTTTCTTCGTGGCGCCCATGGGCGTAATCCCGTTGCGGGTCGCGTCTTCCCTCGTTTCTCTCCCTTCCAATAGTTCTGGTACCGCGCATTTTCAGCCGTTCCCCAATGCTCTTTCTTGTGAGGCTTGTTGGTGTATATTTGTTCGTAAATGCGGGAGTCGCGACAGTCTTTTCCTTTTCCTTTTAGTTTTCTCTTCATTCCCAACATTTTTTGTTTAAGGTCGAAAATCACCTTACGCTGTCGATAGTCTCACCCCCTAGATGTTCTTCCCCACATGTGGAGAGCGGGATTAGGATTTCTTGCGTTTGTTTAAGGTTGTTCCGTATTTAACGCGTGGTTTTTCGGGTCTTATTTTCATTGTTTCCTTCGGCGGAAGGGTTGGCGTTTTTCCAGGAGGCGTTTGGAACCTTTTCCCTTTTCGAGTTCTCCTGTATGTTTTGGTAGTATTTTCCCCCGGTGCTGGACCTGTATCGTCCTTCCATCTCCCGTCTGCCTCTTTTTTTTTCTGTGGGCAGCAGAGCGGTTTCATCTTTTTGCATCGATGACTCCCCCCCTGGGTTCTGCCGCTCACTCAGCAAATCTGCCCCCCCTGCCTGTTCACCATTTAATTAAATGAAACCCTTTTATCCCTTCCCCCTTTAATGTTAGCGATGTGCGGCTTTTTCCCCAGGTCACCGGCGGACACCCCTGTGAGTTGGCTTTTCTTGAGATTGGGTGTACTGCTTTATTTTCCCTTCTTTTCTTCGTTCGTTCTTAAGGTCTAGCCTGGGTTTTTTCTTTTGCAGCTGTTTTAACTTTGCCCCGTTAGCGTATGTCTCGTTATGTCATCCCCCTCTTTCCTGTTTGATGAGTTTCCTTTGCTGGTTGTTTCTTTTCTCCCATTTAGAATTCTCCTCCAAACCCTCAGACGCGTCATCCACGCCTTGAACCTTGCCGTTTCAGAAATTTGCAGCTTTCCCTTCGCCTTATAATTGTGTGTTGTCACTTTACCCCACCTGTGAAAGCATGCTTTGAAGTCATGAAACTTGGCTTTTCCTTTCCCATGATCCCTTTCCTTTATTGTGTGGGGACCGGTCGTGCGGTTCCCTCAACTCTTTCCCGTCGAAAAGAAAGAACGGTCAGAATGCGTCAGCTTGGTCCCATTACTTGAATCCGTTCATCTCTGCATTTTTGCCTTGCAGTTTTACATTAATGTGAAGAATCTCCTTTTTTTCCCCACCTAAAAGTTTGTGGACGTATTGACGATACTTCTTTTTGGGTCGTAGGTGATCCCCCCATTTTTGTCTCCTTAGAAGTACGTGTTAACCCCCCTTGGACTAATCTCATTAGGGGACGTGCTTGAATGACCAACCGCCTTTTCGTAGCGAATGTCCTTTCCGCACAGTTTCCTCGTTTGAGTTTCATCATATTCAGCAGCACCTTTTAGTCTAGTTTTTTTTTGACGAGTCTATCCGTGACAAATTTTTCGCCCTTAAACTTCGTTTTTTTTTGGTCCTTTCAACCCTGACTCCTTTCAGCCTGCCGTTGATCATTTTATTTCCCTGTGTCAGTCCCTTTCCCTTTAATTTTAAACTTGAACATCCTGACGTTCCTTTCTAGGGTTTTCTTCCGGCGGCTGCTCTGCTTCCCCTTTTCAGTTATTGTGAAGCATTATTTATTCCTGAGATTGACTTCCCTTCCATGCCCTTGGGCGGCGAACACCTTTTCCCTTCGGCGGGCTTCTGAATTGGCTCCCATTTTTGTTTAATGTCCTTTCTTCTTTTTAGCCCTTCTTTTTCCGTTTGCGAACGAGCGGATTCCCCCCCGCGTAGTCCTCCCCGTCTCCTTCTGCTTATTTGCTTGCGGGCGGCGGACATTGGGAGCGGTAGATACAAGATTACGTTCCTTTTTCCCCCACTTCTTCCTTCTCTTTCTCCATCCGTTGTGTGGTTTTCTATAGATTCTTTTTTTCCCCGAACCCGGAACGTCTTGTTTCATTATTTCCGTCCATTACTCGAATCCCGCTTTCTTCCTCAGTTCTTCGGTTCTTTGCATTACGCGGTCAGTGTAAAAAACCTTTCTAGCCTTTTCTCTCCCTTTCCATGAAGGGGCCTCACGCTCATCGGATTTGAACCTACCACAAATGGTTGCTACAATGGTCTTTATTTTCTATGACCCTTTATGGGTTCCAGAACAATGAAATTGTCACTTCCCTTGTTTTACTTTTATTAGCATGAATGCGGAAATCCACTCGCTGAGGTATAGCGCCGATGCGCTCAACCAGCGACGGCAATTCCCCCCCCCTCTTTAGGCTTTGCTCACGCGGTCCTTTGCAGGTCCTGACTTTTCCCCGTTTATTATGATCCCTCCTGCTTGTCAAGGCATTTTTCCCCCTCCCCTGAATTTTTAGAATTTCCGTTTTCAGTTTCTGATTTATCCATTCCGATCCTCCCTTTTGTCCGTAATCATTCCTTTCCCCTAATTTTGACCTTTCTGAGGTTTTCCACTCTTCGACCCGTGTTCTGTGACATGCTGTTCCGCTTTTTTTCGTCCTTGCCCAAGTTAATCCCATAACTACAAGAGCAGTAGATCGCCGTTTCCACTTATCCGTCCTCCTGTCACATCTCCTGTGGGGGCCAATTCTTTCTGGCTTAAAGTTCTCCCCTCCCCCCCCGAGAGAGTGGACGGCGTCATCTCCGGAATGTTTTCAAATTTTCTCCTGGCGCTTTCCCTTTATTTTTATTCGTGCGTCGGGCTCCAGTAGTGCCCGCCGACTTCCGCCCAACACCCCCTCTACTTAGGCCTGGTTTATTTTCCCAAGGAAGTACGGAATCGACCTTCAAGCAGGCTTGTTTTTTCCCCTTCCGGCCCGTAGGGTTTACCTGACGTCCATTTTGTATTCCAGTTTTTCCCCTTTGTCTTTTACCGCGCTGCTGTTTCCGGAGGTTCCCCCCCTTGTCGACGAACCGAAATTCCCTTGGGCACCTGTCACCAGTTCCTTTGTGTCAAAAAGGCCCTCGCCATAGCTTTCCCTCTTCTTCCTTTGCTGTTCCACCCCCACTTCCACAAAGGCTGTCGCACAACTTGGCCGACTCTAACCCTCTTCCCTTTACAAGACTTTTACACAAATGAGTCCTTCCCCCCCCCCCCCCAATATTCCCCTGTTTCGGCACGGTTATTGCAGCAGTGCGGACGCCTTCGAAGACTTTCTTCGCCGGGAAAGTACACCGCAATGTCCCCATCTGTTCGCCGCTGCTTTGAATACGCAAGCTGGTATTCCCCCTCTCTTTCCCCCCCCCCCACAAAGATGACACGCTGTCTGCCCTTTCCCCTGCAGCGCTCATCTCTTTCTCGCACAGTTCCATTAAACGGGACAATGATTTCCTTCACCAACTTTCCAGACATCGACTGATTTCCAAACGCATACTTCCCCACGCATAGGTCCAATGGTCAACGAAGACCGACGTTTTTTCTGCCCAAGTCCCCTCTCCCTTAAGGAATTTCACCAGCTCATCCAGCCATCCTGAGCCCGAAGCGCTACCTTGTCTCGAGGACTTATGATTTGTTTTTTACTGAATATCTTTTTTGAATTTTCGAACCCCTTTTTTTTTTTTCTTTTCCCTTGAAAAAGTTGCTGATTTTACCTCCCCCCCTTTCCTATCCTTTTCCTTCCGGAAGTTAGCCAGAATTGGTTGTCCCCTTCCCTTCTAAAACCCGCTCGCATTTTTTCTACTTTGACCTTGCTGCTGAGATTCTGTCTCGTTATTTTTTTTCTGTCATAATAAGCGCGCAGCCCCGCTCCAGTTGCCTTTTGTTTCCCCCCTTTTTCACAAGACTCCCTTCATCCCTTTACTGGTTCCCCTATGGCCTTCCATTGGTTGAAGGCTTTTCTTCTTGAGCGCAGGTTCCGAGGGCATTTGCATCTTTTCCTTACAGGAATTTCCCCCCCCCTGATCCCACAATCAGCATTTTCCCCAGCGGCCCGCCCATGAGCCTTCGGAAGACTTTTCTCCCCTCTTCCCCTCATTTAGCCCCACAACTCAAGACAATGTCACAGGCACAAGTCCCTTGGCCCCGGAAGGCTGGAGTAACGCCTCTCTCCCTTCTCCCCAGTTACTAGCTTTCTCTACTTTGTGTTGTTGAGAGTGCAGAGCCTTTATTTTGAGAAGACTTCCCCCCTCCCCGGAAACTGTCGGTTTTTCTTGTGACAACGCTTTGTGAACTTTTTTTTTGTTCGCAATGGAGTTGTCCCCCTCTTTTTCCCTATTCATAGGAAAGGCTTTTGATTCAGCAGGGCGGACTGTGTTTTCAATGGCGATGGCCTTTCCCAGGAAACGATGCCGCATTCGAACCTCGCGGTCTTCGTTCGTTCGCCCTAAAATTATCTTTTGGGACCAAAAGGTCTTGGTCTCAGGGAGGGTTGTGCGACTGCGTCAATCCCTTTTTTTTCGCTGGAGGCGCTCTTTAATCTCAAACTTGCCTTTTAACTTCCCAGACTCCTTTTCCAGAGCGGCTTTCGCGTGTTCTGAGCCTAGACCCTTCGTTGTTCGTCGTCATTTTTTTCGTAAGGACTTTCCTTTGACAAAGTTGGGGAGTTTCTTCTTACACAACTTTTAAGGGGACCCCCTTTCCACCGTTCGCGCCTATTTCACTAAACCATCTCCGCAGTCCTCCCCCTGTACTGGCTGGGTCTTAAGGGGGTTTTTGAGTTTGCCTTCCGGCTTTTTGGTGACGGCAAGTCCCCCCGAGTGGTCGTTGACTTTTTCGTTTGACCCATGTTGGCGAGCGTTTCGGGTCAGTTTTTTTTGCAATTCCTGTACGATGGCGCGGCGCAGGTTTTTCATGGCTTTTTCTTTACCTTTTCCCCCCCCTCCCTCCGGTGATGGTTAGCGCGGAGTTTTTTCGCTCGTTCTTTTTCTGGCAGAGCTTTCGATTTTCCCCCCCATCTCTGGACATACATTTGGCGTAGTCGCCTCGATCCATCTTTTCCCTGCGGTTAACCACGGCTTAAAATTCCCTTGTAGTCCCTTGTTGTCCGAAATGCGAGGCAGGCCGCCGTACCAGGCTCTCCGGGTTTTTCTTTATTGGGTTCCAATTTTGGCCATGTTCAGGATGTCCAGTCGGGGTGGGTCTTCCCTCCTGGGTTGACTTTTTTTTAGGCTGTTTGAAGTCTGGTTTCGGCGTCTTATTTTTAAAATTTTCAACTGGGATTATTCACTTTCCTTTTTCCGTGGTGGGATCGATTATTCTTTTCCTCCCCCCTTTTCCGCTCGTCATACAGCCGTTATCATTACACCATTTCCCCCATACGGTTAAAGTCTTGTCTTTCCGGCCCAAAACGCGAAAGCCTGCTTACGGCTGAAGTAGGCCTCTTTTCCCGGACTGACCCAACTCTTGTTGGGTTCGTTTATTGGGTTGAACTACTGGTAAGTCGTCAACGCCCCTAGGAGCATCTAACTGCGACGATTGTTCAATTCATTTATGCCTTTTCTGATGCAATTTCCTGGCGACTTTGAATGCCTCGTGTCCCCACATTCCCGTTTTTTCGCGGAAAGTCGGCGATACTCATGTTTGTTGGCCTAGGCGCCCGTTTGACTCTGACTCCTTATTCAAAATTGCTCACTTCCTAATTTTTTCTCCTCTTGACCAATAGGTAGGAAGATCCTTTTCCCCGCGGCGTGTTGATCTTCTGATTTTGACTCTTTATTTCTTTCTTTTTCCTACGTCGCGCGTTCACCCTTTCCTCGTTATTTTTTTTAGGGTCCGGTCCCAAAAGACCCTTTCCCCGAAGGCGTTTATCACATCACCCCCCTCCCTGGCCGTGCCAACGACAATCTTGCCCCGTGAAACATTCGTGCAGTAGCGTTCTTTTTAGCGAATGTAGTCGCGAGAACTGTAGCTTAAGAATTATACTATCTCTTGACTGCATTCCCTTTTTTGATTACCCCCCCCAGTTGACTTCTTCTGGATTATCCTTGAACCCGGTTTTTGGAAATGGCCCTCTTCTTCGCGTGCGGCAGGATGGTCCATGTTTCGATCGGTATTTCAGCGTCTTTTCACTCCTTACCGGACTACTTTTGGCTGTGGCTGCGGGGTTGGTTTTTTCGGACATAAAGTCACGCCAAGTCCTCTCTCTTTCCCTCTTCCTATGGTTTTTGATCTCTCTTCTTGGACGGAACGTATTGTATTATATCGTCCATTCCGGCAGTAATCCACGCAGCAGGCTCGTTCGGAATTCTTGTTACCTCTCCTTTTTTGAACACCCCCTCTTCTTCGCTTTTGGCATGTACATCCTTTCTAACACGCATGAAGTGCTGGTTCGCCCCCATTTTTTCAGCCCGCCTCCCGGTTCTACTGGGTTCCGACAACTGAATGACCCATTCCCGTCGCCTCCTTTTCTGAATGTTTAACCCGAGGATGTTCTCTCCTGCCGACCGGCTCCCCAGATCGGCGGCGAGTTTCACGTTTGGAACTGCTTTTCAGCGTGCGGCCCGTTGCAGGCATTTCTTTTTTTATGATGCACGGTTTTGTGCAGTCCCCTTTTGACAGGACCGTTTTCCCCCCCCCCCCCTGACTTTTCCAGCGAGTGACTCTGTTTTTTCGAATGGTGTATCCTCGAGTTCCGTTCGTTATTCTCTCCCCTATAACCCTCCTCTCCCTTCTGACGTCTTCTCCGACTCTTTTTTTCTTCGACCCTTAGTCTGGTGGAGCAAGTTTCCGCGCGCCTTCCTCTTCCCACTTATAACTATCCCCCTTTAGTTTATCGCGCCTCCTCGAAAACTTATTTGGTTTACAATTAGGCGTTCTTAAGTTTCTGAAAGTCACTTCATCCTCTCGACTGGTGTTTGACGGTTTCCTCATCTTTTTTGTTCTCCTTGGCGCCTTGCCAGTATTTAAGTCCCCGACCCCCCCCCCCCCCCTTTAGTTGATTGGAGGCCTTGAATTGAATCAGCCTTAGCTTTCCCCCTCTTTATTTAGTCGTTTGTGGCTTACAAAGGATGGTTTTTTCCGTTTCCTTTTCCCCCCTTTCCCAGCGGGATGACGCGCTGCCTTGGGATTTACCTGGCACAAGCTGGATCCACAACGACCATCTCGTCATCAACCTTTTTTCCTTCTTTCCCCTTAATGGCCTCCGGCCAGCGTGGTACCGTCTTCCCCCACCAACATGTAAAACCCAAGGCTGTCGCCCAGCCGTCCCGACTTACCCCATCCCTACTTCTCCTCACCAGTTGCGACACCAAAAGAAGACTACTTTTTTTTCCTTGCGTTTGACCTCGGCCGTTGACCTGCAATTCGAACCCTGCCTTTCAAGCCGAAAGTACGCCTTGCCCAAGATTGTCGACTCTTGACATTTCTAACTCAAAGCTGGGCCCTCGATGCCCCCCTTTTGCTTCAGTGCTGCCCGGACAAGACCGAACCTCGCTACGATTTGCACTAGATAAAAGGAAACCAACCTTTGACCACTTCCTTCACTGACCTTTTCACAACACTGTTCTTGATGAACTATGCTTCCACCACACGCACTACAACGCATGGACCCTGTAACCTCTTCAACGGCTAACGACCCGAGGTCCAAGTGCCGGCCAAACTCCTGACCTTTCCCCAAACATAATCCCCGCCCTTTCCGCGTTACGGTTGTTATCTGCTTTCCGTTTTTCTTTTAGACAGGGTTTTGATTTGATTTCGTGCCCGTTAAAGTTTTCATGATGACCTCCACCCCCATCCCTACTTTGCCGCACATTCCTGGACGCCCCTCCTTCTACTCCCAACCAATGTAAGAGACTAACCGTGCCAAGAGAATCCAGTGCCAGTATTATCCTTTTTCCCGTTTGCCTGCGCTTGACCGCTTTTTGAGAATTTGACAATCCCCTTCCCCGCCTCCTTGAAAGCAAAATGAGGCCCTCCCAGTTTCCCAAAGTACTTCCCACTTCCATCATTTATAATTTGAAATGCTAGTCCTCCCGTTTCTCCCAGCAGTTTTTTCCCGTTCTGTTTCATCGTTTCCCTGCAGGCCGGCCCCCTGATCCATCAGCAGTTCAAAGCTACCCCCTTTCTCATCTTGACTGGAAGAGGCTTTTTTTCCTCGCAAAACCCCCCTTCTCCTGGTTTGTCCAACCAGGTTTCCTCAGTGTGCCGGAAGGCCCTCTTTTCAGCTCCTCCCTTTCTACA
>Ga0179591_1402027_pt1 | contig 12516 bp, 15 predicted proteins | sample CZOMad2_1_08_16f_FD_182891 | JGI IMG/M metagenome (GOLD analysis project Ga0179591, IMG submission 182891) | Vadose zone soil fungal communities from Angelo Coast Range Reserve, California, USA - CZOMad2_1_08_16fungal (PacBio error correction) | ecosystem: Environmental > Terrestrial > Soil >... | reverse complement strand
TTTCCAGATCCGCTCGATATCTCCCCCCCTGCATTCCCTCAACGGCTCTTCGGTGTTACGGATGAAGTGCTTTTGGGTCGCCTGTTGTAACTTTCGCGACCGGGGGGCATAATTCCCTTTTACCGACAGAAATTCGTAGTGAACCTTTCCCCCTTTCCTCGGATTATCTACCATTAGGGCTGCCTGTTACTTCAAAACGCCCAGCGCCTCGGTCCCCCAAACCTTTCCCTCTCCGGAGTGACCCCCTTTGTTCCTATAGATATTGGACAGAACCCACTTTTCTCGTCATCCACTTGACCCCTTTTGACCATCGCCAACCTCTTTTTTTTTCCCCGGGAACTTTTCGAAGGGAGCTTGTCTTCTCCAGGGTTCGCCAAGTTCTTCCCATGTTCTTTTCCGAACTCCTATGTCCCCCCCTTTTTCTTCAATACTATCGAATCTCGTGGTCCCTTTTTTTTCCTTAGACCTGATTGTATCTCAAATCTGGCGCAAGTGGGGGATTTGCGCCGGTTCCCTGATTGTTTATAATCTGGGGATATATCAGTTTTTTTCGGACGTCTTTCCGTCTCCTTTCTTTTGCAGGGGAGAGCTTTTTCCTCCCCTTTTTTCCGATCGCCTCTTCCCTTTACTTCCCCTTTCTTGTTGACTCAGATCGGTTCCCGCTCCCCCCTTCTTCTTTGACATCTGGGGTCCCCCCTCGAAGGAAAAAGGGTCCTTCTTCGAAGCAAAATTTTTTTCTCTTCTCCTGAAGGCTTTAGGAGTTTCGGCAACGACGGCTCCTCCCCCCCGTTGGGGCTTTTGAGGTTTTTGTAAAGCGAAACTGTCCCCCCTTCACTCGAATCAGGAAACCTCCCCAAAGTGCGCCTCGGTTAGGAGTCTTCGCCCTTTCCCCCTATCGGATCATTTTTTTTCCCTGCGCGCTCTCTTTTTAAACAGAAGAATTTGGGCCCTTATGAGGGTTTTCTGGAAAAAAGAATTTCCCGATGATCGGCACCCTTTTTTGGGAAATGTTCCCCTGAACTCCTGGAGGTACTTTGATTAGGGTAGTCTTCCTTTTTTTTTGTAAGTTTTTCCCCCAGTCCTTTTTCCTAACGTGCGGCTTCCCTCATGTTCTTTTCAGTGTTCCCCCCCCTTGAAAAGGGAGCCGTCAGATCCGGAAAAATTACTTCCGTAAACGAGGTCCCCCCTAGACGACCCAGTGAAGATCTCGACTCCTTTTCTCCCCCCTTCAAATACCTTTCCCCCCCCCCTTGCTTTGATTTGGCTCCTACAAACTTTTGCACTACCTTTTCCTCCTACTAAGTTGTTTTTTCTCTTCCTTTTTGTGAGACTTTTTTCTCCCAAAGCCCGCAAGTTTTTTCGGGGGTCTTCCCGTATAAGCCCTTCTTTCTAAACTGGAGAAGAGATTTCTGCTATCGTTTACTCGCTGTCGTTATACACCAGTCCCCGCATCATGTTCTCTCCTCTCCTTTCTATTCGTGATTTTTCTTCGATTTTTAGGGCCTCCCTCCCGGTAGAAACCACCCCTCCTTGGAGCAGGTATCCCCCAACGGACAGAACCCGCCGTCCAGTGCAAGACTGAGACTTTTTTCTCCAGGTTTTTTTCCCGATGGATATTTGCCTCCCCTTTATGAAGTGCTTCCGGGAACTCCCCAATTTGGTTCAGGCCATAGAGAGATCTTCGGGAGACTTCGAGTTTTTTTTCCCTCTCTTTCCTCGAAGACTCGCCCGAGTAGAGCCTTTCCCAAGTTCTGTTGACCTGTGCACGAAGGAGTTCCCTCCGAGTTTTCCTCCCCCCCCCAGCACTCCTTTTAGCGAAGTAGTGCCCCCCCGACAGCCCTCAGGTCGTACAGTTTTGTCCCTTCCTTCACTTTTTCTGAGTGTGTCAAAAGATTTCCCGCGGATTCCCCCGTCGTGGCTTGTTGCGCGGCTCTTGAAAACCAGGCTTTTTAAGGCTAAGGTCAAGCGTCTGTGTATCCTAGCGTCGGAACCTCCCCGGCTCAACAAAAGCTCTCCCATGCCTTTATTTTTTTTCCCAACTTCTCCTGCTTGACGTCCCCTCCCCAGTACCTTTCTTATAAACTAAAGACATTCTCCCCCCATAATTCCCCCCCTTCCCCCCCTCAATTGATGAGAAATTTCCACCGTACTTCCATCAAGGTGACGATCCTCCCTTATTTCATATCCCCCCGACCGTGAAATGATGGCAGCCCTTTTTTCTTGCCTCGAAACTTCCTTTTCTGACGGTCTCCAGTATGCGACCCTGGGTTTTCCCTTTTTTGCCTGATAAGCTCCCCTCATTCCAGAGGGTTGACGGTCGCTCTTTTTCCCCCCTCTGGATCCCGGTCTCGTGCAATTTTTTGGCAATGCTTTTTGGTTCCAATACTCCCCCTTCTCCCCAAGGGCCGCAACCTCTCTTTGGGGGCAGCTCGGCGTTTTTTTCTTTTTGAAGGGCCCCCTTTCCAGCATCTCTCAGAGGGAGATCAGAGATGGTCCCTCCTCCGACTTTTTATCACTCTTTCAACTTGTAGCGTTTTGGTGACTTTCCCCCGTTCAGGGAGGAAGTACCCTCTTACGTCCCCCCCGCGCCGGTTGTTTAATGAAGTATTGTAGATCTCGGTACTGGAAATTTCTTTACTTAATGTGTGATCACCTCCATAGGTAGCTAACTTACAGTGCTTCAGTACAATCCTCCCATAAAACCCCTCCCTGCTTGCCTCCGTCTCGTCCTAGATATCAGATTTCCGATCGTTGTGGGTTCTTTTTTGTTTTCTTGAGAAAATCTTCGCCACCCTCCCCAAACCCGCCACAGCTGACGCTTATACTGATGTTCGAGGGCTTTTTTTTCATTCCCTTTTTCTCGTTCCCTCTGCTTGTTTTTTCTTTTTAATATTAGGTGGGCTTCTTCTTTTGCTATCTGGCCTTAGATTTGAGTCTGCTGAATTTTTTTTTCTACTTTCCCCCGATTTTTGAGGATACTCGGCGGTAGGCAGGGCTTTGTGGACGGTTTTCCTCCGGGGGCATGCCCTTTTCCTTGGCCTTCCTCGTCTTCTCCGCTCGCTTTTAGGGTTTTTTTCAGCAGGTCGCCACGAAAATGCGAACTATTTTAAAGATGACGTCATCGTCCGACTCTCCAGACCGTTAAGCTCTAGGCTCTCGCATTCCTTTTCTCTCGTCTTCTATCGGTCCTTTTTTCTACTCGTCGCGGGACTTTCCCCTGGACATTCCCTCTAAGCTTCGCTCCGCTGATTTGTACTGCCTGCTGTTCTCTTTTTTGGCACTCTTGTTTTACAGAGGTGACTTTCCAGTCCGGTCGGGCGCTTTGAGTATCGCGTGTTTTTCACAGGCTCTGTCTGTCCCCCTTTTCATGTCTCCCCAGCATTGCCCTCGAAAATCTTCTTCCCCTCTTCTTCAGGAGACTTCTGCTTCGTGCACCCGGCTTTTCCTTCCTTTTACTCCCCTCAGGAGCTGCCCTTCCCGAAAGGGGTTCTCTGGAACTTGGTTTCTAACTGGTCTTCTTTACCCTTGCTTTTCAGGACGCTTTTCCTAGGATTAAGGCTCCGAAAGTAATCGCCGAGGCTCACATTTTCGCCCTCAAGGAGCTTTGGTGTATACTATTTTAAAGGTAGTTAGAGTTCTTCTTAGATAGGAGAGCCTCTCCATAATGCAGCGTCTCCTTTTACGGAGCCTACGGGGCGGGATCCTCCTGCTTCGCAATCTTGGAGTCCCCTTTGCGAGGACCCTTCGTGCTGCACTTTCTGTTTGTCGGATTGGATGTCAACCTCCTTTTTCGTTACTCCCACGGTATTCTTTTTTAGGGCAAATCTTTTTTTTTGACAAACCCCCTTCAACCGTTATCGGAATGTTTCTTTTGATCCCCCCTTTGTGTTATCCCCCTGTTCAGCGATAATCCTTCCCTCACACCTCGATTTCATGATCGAGCGCGACTACAGTTTCTCTTCACGTCTTTGCTCTCCTTTTTCTTCGCCGGAATGGGCATTTTTTCTTATCTGGCTGCCACGGCGTCCTGCATTGCGGTCGCTTCTGGACAGCAACTTGCCCTATTTTTTTTTTTTTTTTTTCTTTTTTTTTTTTTTTTTTTTTTTTAGGAGTCGCTCCTACGAAGTAATGACCTTCCTGGGACGGATTTCCCTCCACGTTGGTGTTTGAGATAGACTTAAAGGGAGCAGCATTTTGAGCTTCATAAGTTCTTTGGTCTTATTCTGTTATAGTGGTTATTAGGTCCACTTTTTCCCCCCCCCTTGCCCCTTTCTCGGAGTCCCCTTTGGAACAAGAGGTCATGCCACCCCATGCCAGGAAGTTTCCCTTTGGTATCTCCCCTTTTTTTGCCCATCAGAAGTGGCGGATTGTTTTTATGCGCCTCTCTCATGTAGAACTCCTTCCTGTTGGAGGGTTCTTTCAACCCCGTTGCCCCACCGCATAGGGGCTCCCTCCGCTTTTTTTTTTTCATTGTTTTCACATTTATCCGCCTGTTCCGAACCTTTTCACCTTTGTAAACCACGAGTGTTTCTCAGGCATTCCCTCATGGCTGGAAAACCTTGTCCTGAACCTGTGGATAGGCACAAGTCCGTCTTCCCTTCATTTGAGAGCGCCTCACCCTCGCTTCCTGCGCCAACTGCCCCCCCCCCCCATCCTGCGACTCTGTCCCTCTTATCTTTTAATAGACTTTTCCCCCACCGTCGAAGATCCTTTCCCCTGGGCCAAGCTTCACCCCTCGCTAGGAGATCAGGCCCACCCAGAAGGCCTTTTCCCTTTATTACGGCGACATAGTCTCGGAACGAGGAGAGAATCTTCTCCGTCGACGTAGTCACTTTTTCCCTCGTCTCCCATTTTCCCCCCTATAGTCCCAGTCCTTTGCGGGCCCCCTTTTTTAGCTGGTTTCCTTTTTTCCCCGGGTGCCGCAGGAAGCACGAATGAATTTTTTGCCTGATGTTGCGCCGCTTCAAGAGCATTATGATCGAGCGCGACAAGAGACTTTGCTCTTCTTTCGATTGCCTCCTTGCAAGCGCCCCCCTCAGGAGCTGGGAAGAACTCTTTCCCCCCCCCGAGGTTCTTTAGCTCTTTACCAAGCCTCATGTCCGATCTACGACTGTCAGGATTATCTCCCCTTTTCCCTGAAGGACCGCTCCCCGCGATCCCACCCCTTCCCGAAGATTCGATGGGCACCTCCTTCCCTCCCCCCTCTGAGGACGAGTCTCCTCGCGACGGCGGGTTTTCGCTGGGCAACCGAAGTCTTCGCTTTTTACAGATTTTTTCAGACTGTTTCCGTGAGAGACATGCTCCTGCTAGGCTCCCCCTCTCCTTATCCAGACAAGAAACCGGCGCTCTTCCCTCTGGAACATCTTTTTTCCCGCGGCGGGATCTCCAGCGAAGGGGATTTTCCTTTTTCCTTTTGTCCCCCACAGAGTCCTTCTTCCGCGACGCGAGCTTCCCCCCTCGAGAGATCCTCCCCCTAAGAGTCGAGACACCCCCCCTGCAGAGAATTTTCATTTCAAAGCCGCCCCCTCGAAAATCCTTTTTGGCTGCGTTCTTTTTTTTTCAGTTCGTTTTTCTTGAGCCCACTCCCTCGACCAGAAAGACCCTGAAGGATCGTTCATCAGGTAGTCTCGAGGCCTTCAATTTTTTCAGTGACGTTTCTTGCTGTATGTCCTCCCGTGGGAGTAACAGGAGCCTCTTTTCCTCACCGGCTCCGTTCTCAGGATCGTTTCCCCAGTTCATTGTTCCCCTCTCTCCTGCAGCTAAAAGAGCCCCTTCTTGCTTCAGGATGTTAAGTGTTGTTTTTCCTATTTCCCGGGGTAGTCATTCCCCCTCCCTCGCGACCGGGGATATTACCATTCAAACCAGGCCGGCGTCCCCTAACACTTCTTCTTATCGAACATAGGATGGCTTATCTCTTCACAAAATTAGGGCGGAATCGCCCCCCCTCAAATTTTTCTCCCAACAAATTTTGGAGCGCTTGCGGAAGTGAACTTTTTTTCCTCCTTATTGAACCCTCCCCCCTAGCGTTCATTGCCACTTCAATGAGGGATACCCATTCTTGGAATCGAGAAAGCCTTTCTTGGATTCTTATCTCTTTTATATTCCCAGGGTTCAGAAATGCTTTTCGTGAAAGGCATTTTCTCTCTTTCCCCGTCCTCCCTATCGCGGCAATCATTTCTCTGCGGATATGGGAGTCGGCTAATTTTAGGACTACGGTTACATTTCCTTTTTGGTTTCTTTTCTTTCGGTGTCCCTCTTGTGGCGACATCACTCCATTTGGTATTCCGTGATATACGGTTCTTTCGGCAATCTTTCAGGGTAACGCACTGATCCTGTCGGCCTTGGGGGTTCCTTTTCTCGCGAAGACTTACCCCTCATTAAAATGTCTAGACTGTTTTTTTTCCTCTTTTAACGCGTTTTACGGGATTTTTAACTAAGCGGTTGCCTTCCCCCTTTTGGCAAAAGTTCTTCCCTGTCCAAATGAGCGCTCCCCCTCTCCTTTTCCCAGATATTTATGGAGGTTCTTCCCCTCTTGAGATAGACTTTTCTTCTTGGTGGCAGAGCGTCCATCCCCCTGAAATCCTATGCAAGAGACCTCCCCCCTTTTCTGACTCGCCAAGAGCGACTTCTCTATTTTTTCAATCTGCTTCCCGGACTTGCTTCTCCGAATCGTCGCTCTCTATGCCTGAACCCCTTCCTCCCTTTTTTTTTTTGGCATTATTTTTTTTCTTTTTTTTTTCCCCCTCTCAATCCCGCTGTTCTCGAAATAGGGGAACTTTTCCTGGCTTCAATCCCGGGAGGATCTGTATGGCAGGAGGTTTTTTCTAATAAGTGCAAGTCTTTTTTTCTACCGGGAAGGGCTTCTTTTTTTCGGAGGTTTTCCTTTTCCTCTCCAGGAGCCGAATAGTCCTTTCTTCCGTCCATGCGCGCTTGAGAAAGGGTCATTACCGAGAGCTCCAGAAGATCTTTTTTTTTCTTCTAAGTTTAGCGAACGACTACGCGCCCCCCTTTTCTCTCAGCTGGAATTCCCCTTTTTTTCCCCATACCCTCCTCCGTTGTTTTGTTTCTCTCTTGTAGAAAGCCGAGGAAGACTCGAAAAATTCCCTCCTTTTTTTTCTTTCTTGACGCTACAGTTATTTTTCCTGGAGCCTCTTTGCTTTGTTTCCTTTCTTCAAGCGACTGATTCATGTTCTCTCTTTCTTTCGTCTTTTTTCTTTCTCTGAGGGGAAGCCAGCCTTTCCCCTCCCCTCCTTTGGAGAGGCAGTGGATCCCACCCCTTTGTCCAGACGACCCGTTTCGAATTTACGTCTTCTCCTGGTCATTTCCCCGATTTTCTCGGGTCCCCTTTTCCCAAATATAACGTGCCCCAACCTTTTCAGCCATAGGAGCGACGAAGTAGTGTTTTTTTCTCCCTTTCCAGTCAGATTGAAACCCCCCTCTCGCGCTTTGGGCGCTAGTCTTATTCTCGTGAAGAAGGAGGTCAGTTCGCTTTCGCTTTCCTTTTCCCCCCCTGAGCTTTTTTTCAGACAGAACTCTTTTCTTGAGAAGAGAGCGGTCATTTTCTCTCCCTGAGAAGGAATTATTCCAACCGAGGATAAAGGCCCGTCGTTGCGGTTTTTTCCCTAGGCGGTAAGTTCTTTCAAGGGTCCGGTTTCTCAGAGGATAAGTATTCTCTTTTTTCCCTTCACCCAGGACCCTTGAGCATTGCGAGTACCCGGTCCCTTCGTCTGCTGCCGGACGTCCACCTCGTCCCCCCAGTTCTTTTTCTTAATCATTGGACCGCTTGCCAACCAAGGGAGCCCCCTCGTAACCGTAGTCCGACAGCGCCTTCCCCCACCTCCGATTCACTGCTTTTTGCGATGGATTGCCGCGAAAAGGGTAATCGGTCGAATCATTCTTCCCCCCTCCACAGGAATTCTCCCTCGTAACATGGATTCTCCGCTCCAAGAAGCCCCTCGTTTCCGATTCAAACCGAGTGGCGATGGATCACGCAGTCCCTTTTTTCAATTCAGATGTCTTTCCCCTTTCTCGATATCCATTTTTTCTTTTTCCCTTTTCAAGCGATATAACCGTCCTTCGTGGATCGCTTGAGTTGGAAAGATTACATCCGCAATCCTTTCGTAGTGAGATCCTTCTTTCCATTGCGGTCGCGTCCGCAGACAATGGGAGATTTCACGATATAACCTCTTCCTCCAACCCGGGGGTTTGTCCCGTCTGCAAGTCACGTATACGGAACATTTTTAGCTGGCCTGCACTTCCTCCCTGGAATGTCACGGCCCCTCTCTGATGACTTTTTTTCGGTTAGGTACGCTTCCTACAACGATTGATCATCATACCAGCAGAAATTCCCCTCTTTATGCGCCTGACCAGAGAATCTCTCCTCCCCTTCTGAGATAGTAGGGTGATGCTCCCCTTTTTCTGTGAGCAAAGCGTCTCTCCCCCCAAAGAGCCTTAACTCAGAAACATCTTTAACGCGTCTGAGGTCGAGTTTCTCCCCACTGTGATTCTTCTCTCTCCCTTGTATACCGAAACTTAGTCTATTAGAGGAGATTGGGTCTTCGCTTCGTCTGTCGGACTCCGGCTACTTTGACCCGAATCAGACTTAATTCTCCCCTTTCTCAGAGGATTTTTTTTTTTTTTTTCCTTCTGGGAAGGAGACGTTTTCTTTTTCTCTCCGCGGCCCGGAAGAGGGCTTCTTTTTGGCATGTCCGGCACTGCAGGAATTTTCCAGCGCCACTCTTAGCCACCTATTAGGAAATGCCTACCCCCTTTTTCTCAGCAGATACCTTTCCCCTTTCAGCGTCCAGCATCCTGACTTCCCAAGCGAATATTCGTAATTTTTTCTTTTATGACACTTTTTTTACAGAAGGCCTTCTATTCTCCCTTCTGGAATGATGATGGTCAGAATCCATTCGCGCTGTTCCAAATCTTCTTCCCCCAATGCTCCTGGCGTGTTCTAGAGATCGCTTTCTCCTGCGCAAGCACCTTGTCTCAGCTCTTTTTCTCAGGAACCTTGGTTTAAGCGAAACTTTTCTCATTCTGCTTCCAGGCTAGTGTACCTGACCCAGACTCCTGAGCCTTTTTTGAAACCTTCTCCCGGCCCTGTAGATATGCTTTTTTCTGGAGATCTCATCCTTCGACCTCTTTGATCAGCGGAGAATGCATTCCTTTGGCAGGAGGCTAGCGCTTCGGACCATTCACGCCTTGATCGCCCTTTTTAGGTGTTTTTTTTTCACCTTTCTAGGCTTTCCTGTTATTGAGCGATTTGAGCCTCTTTTTCCCGAGAATTTTCTCGGCTTCCTTCCCCCATGAAGTCCGTGGGCGGAGACGGCCCCTCGCTGAGGAGTTTTTTCCTTTTTCTGGCTTCACTTTCCTCCTCGTTCTGTCAGGGAAGTTCCCCCTCACTAGTGGGTCATCCTCGGCGGGTTAGGGCCCCCTTGCCCAAACCGACGGAACCCATGCTCTTTTTTTTTTTTAGAGACCTATTTTTTCCCTCAGGGGTTCAATTTCTATACCTCCCCTCCAAAGACCCCCTCTCTTTTTCGCCTGATAGCCCCCAATACGTGCCCTTCTGATGCCGTTTTGTCTTCCTGTTTGTTGTGGATGGAAGATTTACGCCAGGTCCCCGGAGGCCGACCTGGTTGCCTCTTTTTTTTCTTCCTAATCAACTCTTTCCTTGAGTAGCTCTCACCTAATGTATGGTCGGCGCATGGTGACTTTCTCTTTTTTTTTCGATCCTTCCAGTTCGCCCAGGAACGTAGTCGTAGCTACGCCTGGGTAGTTATTCGGTGCGTCCAGAGCGACACGACCCTTTTCCCCCCCTGATATGACAATCCCCCTCTCCTCCTCCGGAAACAGCTCCCTTCATCAGGTGTCACTCGAGGGGGTCGGATCTTCCCCTCTACTCTTTTTTCTTTTTTTTTTTTTTCTAGCATGGAACCCCTCTTCACACCGCAGATTTCTCTCCACCTGAATGGTTCCGTCCTGTTTTAAAATCCCTTTTTCACGCCCCTTCCTATTACAACTCGGTAGACCCACGGATTGATTTCCCCCTGACAATTCAACTTTTGAATCCCTTTCCCCGTGTAATAGAACAAGAGGTATCCCTTTTTTCCTGGCGAGTCCTCAACCTCTGGGCGCCGGAGCCCCCCTTTTATGAGTTCTCCTCTATCAAGAACCTCTCTTAGCCTCGAATGGGCCCCTTTTTTTTCCCTCACAAAAGGCCTTTTTCCGACAAGGCTGGTTTTGACCGAAGGCCGGGCCGCGGCTTTTGTCCGACTGTTTTCTTCAGATCTTCTTTTTCCACGAGAGGTTTTTCGAAGGAGCTCTCCCCCGACTCTTTTCCATCTGCAGGGCCCTTTAACGCTCCTTTCTTTTTTTTTTCAAGGAAATTTTTTTCTTACGAGCAGGAAGGGCCCCCTTATGGAAGAAGAAGCAGATGCCAATCATAGTTGCGCGCCCTCGACATTGCTGGCGCACGAGCAAGGACTCCCTAGAGCAATGTGTCTTCTCCTCTTTCCCTTAGCAGCGAAAGCCTTTCTCTCAAAGATGGCCCCTTTTCTTTTCCACGAGAGCCTTTCCCCTCGCAGTACCGATCTCTCTCGAATCTGACTGCTTAGACCACGCCCTTCTTTTCACGCGGCTTTCCTTTCCGCTGGCACAAGAGCGTCCCTTTTTACGAGGAAGGCGAGAAGCCTTTCACTTTCTTTTTTTGGCGCTGGGCAACCAGTTTTTTGAGCACTCGATGGCGATGACTCTCTTGGGCGTTTTCTTTTTCGAGGCCGAGGCTCTTTTTTTCTCGGAAGCGAGACCAGTCCCTTTTTTGCCCCGGGAATCCCCCCCCTCAAAGCACGCTTTTAGCGCCACATCGAAGGGGATCAGAAGAAGTAGGATTTTTCCCTTGCCCATTTCTTTCCCCCTCATAACCCAAGAGAATCTCCCCCCCCTAAGATTAGAGCCCCCCCCCACTCATAGATTCTTGTGGGTTTATGAACCAGCCCTCCCCCCATCAGGCTCCATTTTTCATGCTAGCATCCCCCCTTTTTAGTAGGGCGAAGCTTTGAGACGCTCATAGCGAATCAAACGACTCCGTACCAGGCTTTTCCCCTCGGAGATGGGTATGGCCCCCTTCCTCTGTATGGGATTTGCTCCCCTCTTTTACTTAGGCCTCCTTAAGTTTAGCCTCACGATGACGGACAACCCCCCTTCTCGTGGTTGACCTCCTTTCTATAGACAATACTGCATCTCCCCTCCTCCACTTCTCACGGTGTTCCGGATGTACGTGCTTGCCGCTTCACACACTTTTTTTCTTTTTCCCCTGAGACCGGGGGAGATCTTTGACCTCCTTTCAACCAGGTAGGAGGACTTACGCCCCTTATTATTTACACCAATCGGATTGACTATGCCTGTGACCAAATAGGGCTGAATGCTTGACCTTCAGTCCAGCTCTCTTTTCCGGGTTTTTTAGAGATTGCGGCATTGAAATTTTCTTATTAGGCACGCCATTCCTTTTCATTGACAAATTGACCCTGATGGGGATACCCATAGCCCCACCCAACTCTCTTCACTCCCCGGAGAAAGGGTACTTCTTGGCTGATGACCCCTCTCCCATGTTAGCAAGGGTCTCACGCTTTAGCCATCCGGAAGTCATTCTTCTTTCCTCCTCAGGCCAATCTATAGTACGTCCCTCCGGTCGGGGGTAACTAGTGATGGATGATGGCGAAATGCGTCACCTCTTGGCGAAGTGGGTTTTGGCTCCGATTGGGTCATTTCTTTTGTGGCCCCCGGGTTTTTTTCCCCCCAAAAACCTTTTTTTTTTTCTGTGGGACGGCCATTCCCTTTCTTCCTGGTTCCTGTAGTCGGTAATTGGCGAAGGCATGTTCTCGCAATGCTTTTTTGAGAGCTTGTTTTTTTTCTCTCGCGACTACTTATATATAAATTTCTTCACCTTTCTCGCCTTTTCTACAGCGAACCGCAACGACGGTATTTCCGGTGACTTTTTTCGCCTGACCTTTTCCCCCGTCTACCTTTTCAACTGACGCGTCCTTCCCTTTCCTGTCCGGTTCCCGGCAACGCCTCTTCTGATGCGATTTTTCGAACTGACCCCTTTCCTTTAATCAGGAAAGAATTGGAATCTCCCCTTTTTTATCTGGTTTAGGCTTCTGGATCATGATGTCTCCTCTGATTCTAGCCATGGACCCGAAGCATTGTTTTCGTGAAAATTCATTCTAGGCAAGTCTCCCTCTTTCTGAAGGAAATGACCCCTTTTTTCCCCCCCCCCCCCCCAAGCCACGGTCTCTTCTTCTGCTTTCTTAGGGTATGGGTCTGTCTTGGATACACGGACGCGCCCCCCCCTTCGGGAAGGGATTCCCTTTTTTTTTTTCCGAAAAGAAAGATAGACCTTTCTCTCACAGAGAAGGTGCGGAAAATTACTTTACTTTTGTAAAACCCCTCTTCTTCTCCCTTTTTCATTTATCGTTCTAGCACGACCTCCGCGCCCCCTTTCTTAGCTCTTTC
>Ga0179591_1274981_pt1 | contig 12516 bp, 12 predicted proteins | sample CZOMad2_1_08_16f_FD_182891 | JGI IMG/M metagenome (GOLD analysis project Ga0179591, IMG submission 182891) | Vadose zone soil fungal communities from Angelo Coast Range Reserve, California, USA - CZOMad2_1_08_16fungal (PacBio error correction) | ecosystem: Environmental > Terrestrial > Soil >... | reverse complement strand
CGTCCTTAGGGCACTAATTTGGTTTTTTTTTTTTCATTTTCGTTACCTGACCGCTTTTTTTCATACGAGATTTCTGGATGAAGTATATTTTTTCTTTGGTCTTGTTCCTATTTTCTTTGTTTCTTGTCCTGGACTTTGAGTTGTACCCCGAAGGTTTTCTGCTGCTTTTTTCTCTCAACTCCATTCGATTCCCGTTTTCCCCTTTCCCCCAGTTACTGAGAAGGGATTTCTCAATTCTTCCCTCTGCTTATTATGAAGGTCATATTGATTTATTCGCTGTTTTATTCTGGTTTTGACTGCTGATGCTTTTTGGAGACGGCGTTTTGTTTCCGCGGGGCGCGCTCGGTGGTGAGATTTTTTTCTTTATATTCCTGAACCCTCACCCTGTTTACCGATGCTTTCCGTATTGGGGTTTTTTTTTGTTTTTTTGTAGTCCCATTGTGCAGTGCCTCCCAGTCTCGTGATGAGTGGAGGGTGTTGTTGTTCATAGTGGGGTCTTTCCCGTCGCTCCCACCATTTAGCGCCCCCATACATACAAAACAGGTTCTTATGTGCCTCCCAGGATTTAAGCCCTAACTAATACATTCATTTCGTCCCAACTTACAACCTGCCGACGCGATTGACCATTCTGTTCCCCTTGCGCCCGGTCTGACCCAGATTTCCCTGGATTGCCGTCCCCTTTGCGCTCATTTAGAGCGGTGCACATGCAAGAATCCTGCCTCCTTCCTCACTCCACAGCGAGAAAGACCCCAGCGCTCACGTCTTCAGTTAGCTGGATTCACACTTCTTATTACTATCCTGTTTGTACTCTCAGTGGGTTTTTCCCCCTTCCCCTTCGGCGAGATGATTAGGAGACGCATGCTGGCTCTTCACGTCGTCGCTTTTCGTGTTTTTCCGTTCATTACTTTTTGACTAAATTTTGACCTTGGGTTTTTCCCCAATTCTATACTGGACAGCAAGGAACACACGAGTTTCTCCGTCAACCTTTCGTCGGTATCCGCCAGAAGGCCTTTTAACCATCCCACCCCCTTAGTTTACTTCATTAAAGAATCTCTGTGGTCCCGAGAAATCGTTCCCTTGCCCCCTCCTGCGGTTACCTCGTTTGGTCGGACCTCTTTCAACTGAGAGAAGCACTAGGTGATGCTTTCTTCCTTCATAATTTTGCTGTTTTTCTCCCAATCCCCTCTCCCCCCTCCCCTTTTTTTCCGCATTGAAAAATCAATCATGCTATTCTCATACAGGAGATAAGTATAAGTCTTTTCCCCGCTCGGTCCCGAAAGGAGATGCGATGCGGGAGGGTCCTAGTTTTCTTCCGCACTCAATTTACTTGATTAATTCTGCCTCACCCTCCCCATGCTCAGAGCGGCACTTCATCAACCGAGAACTGGCGACGCCCTCCAACTTATAATTTTTATGTTTATTCCCCGAGTTATGCCGCTATCTGCGATTTCATGTCTGTGACTCTCCCCTCATAATTCATAAGTGTGATCTAAGCACCCAGTCCACAACAAACCGGAGTGAGAGAATTTTCCCCCAGCTGCATAACTAACATCATTAATTTTTCGTAGCCGTATCTCTCGGGTCCCACCCTTGAGTCCTATAGAAGATTTATCTGCCCTTCAATTTTTTCTCTTTTCCCTGCCTCAAGGTAAGGCTATAACTTAAGTTATCCATTCTCCACTTTCCCTAAGCCCTAGACTTCTCAGGATCTTTACCTTTTAAAGACTCCCCATCTTTACCTCGTAAGTCTCCGTCCTCTTCTTATTGTGTCCCAGGAGACAACTTTTTACTCTCATAATCATGGGTGCGAAGACTTGTGTGACTAAGGTCCCCCAGAAGAGTTCCCTGAGATTCAGGTCCCCTTTTCATATACTTAAAAATCCCTTTCCCTTCCCCCCATTCGACTTCCCCTGTTTCACCTCTCTTTAGTTAGGTTTTGTGCAAGTACGTTACCGGATTTTTTGACCCCCCGGTTGACCCCCTCCATGATTCTTTTTTGAACTTCTTTCCCATTAATTTCTCCCCAAACCCAAGTTGGGTATGCAGACCCTCGGTCCCCAACCTGGCGAAATAGCGCCCTCTTCCCACCCCTCCCGCTTAGCTTCCATTGTCCTCCAGACAAGACTCCCTCTTTTCTCATGAACCTTTTCCCCTCCAATAGATGCCCCTCCTGTAGTGAGTCATCTTCATCGCACCCTTTATACGTTACCTCCAGGGGGACCTTGCCAGAGCCAAGCGGTTACCGGAACAGTACGGCACCCTCCCCGGGCCCCGTAATGATTTATTTCTTTTTCTCCCGATCTAGGAGTGTGGCTTTTCGCCCTTCTCTTTTCCCAACAAAGATCGCTATAGGGCAAGGGAATGGGGTCGGCGTCCCAGTTTAACAACGACCTACACCAAACCCCCCCGTTTCCCCTCTCACTCTTACTCTTCACCTCCCCCTAACTTCCGCCCACACATAAGATAGGTACCCCCCCCCAACAACTTATTGTCACATTTCTCCGTTTCCACAAACCCACCAGTCCCTTCCCCCGAACTTTTCAAACCTCTGCCACCCGTATCCTCACCCACAGACTCTTCTTCGTCACCCGGCGCATTTCCTCCACGCCACTACCCCTGTCATTCTATTGGCGGCCCCCGCACTGTCTAGTACCGGCTCAGAGACTTTCTGGACATACGGATGGACGCCCCCCCCCACGAGGCCTTCTTCCCTCCTCTAACTATGTCAGCCCCCTCCTTTTCTCGCTGCCTCCCCCTAACTGCCTCCCTCCCATTATCACCCTGTCCTTACACCTCTACAGACCGAGAATACCAATCCGTGGTTGACCACCACACTCGACTTTCTCGAGAGACCAGTGAGTTTGTTCCTGTCCTGCCGCCACCCAACGTCGCACGGCAATCGCCCTTCCACCCACTGATCCTCCCACCCCTCGACCCCCTCTTCCCCCGCTAACCCTAACAATAACCTGTCCATTTCCCGCCCCACGACATCTGACCATCTTCGGAGACTTTCTTTTCCCCATGTAAAGCAGAACAAAGCATCCTCCGCCCCTCCGCAAACTCTCCTAAGTTTAATCCCCCTCTACCACCCTTCCGAAACCCCTTCAGGCCCTCCAACTTTATCGTAGATGTCCTTCGTCCCTCAGTGTGTCAGTTCAGAAAATTATTTGCCCCCTTTATTCCTTGCTCCTTCATCCCTCACCTGGGTGCCCCCATCCCCTTTCTCCCCTTCTGCCTGCACCGAAACCTCCCCATATGCCTACCACCCTTCCCAGCCCCTTAGTATTAGCTCTTTGATTGTCTGCCCCTCCTCTATGGTAACTCTCCCCTCTCCATTGTGTCCGATCTGAACTCTTGCTTTCTTTTATCCAATTGAATTTTCTTTCAAAAAGCTACATTTTGTTCCCATCCCTCGTCAATGATAACTCACGAACAGCCTCCGTGTCACCGGCCCCCACCCCTTGTCCCTGCGTCAATCGTCACTGTACGCGCTGACCTACCCCGACTCTTTCTTCCCCATACTGACTCCTCAGGGCAGCGGACTTTTTATGCAAAGGCTTTACCCCCCCCTTTTTTCTCTTTACCACAGAGGAGCGTAACAACCAAAGATGATTCGCGGAGCCACTCGCTAACCGTGACCCCCCCCCAACCCAATTTCTTTATACCACCCCTCCCAACTCCCCTTCCTATTTTATTCTCCCATCCTCTTTGTTGATGATAGGTTTTTTTTTTTTACTTTTTGATCTCACCTTGTGCTCCCCCCCATCCCCCTTGGGGGCTCTTCAAGTTGTGAAAGTGGAAACCCCAAGTTTTTAGCAATTTCTGTTTTTTTTAGAGCATATGTGGACACGTAGAGGCCCTTTTCTTTTCTGTACCAGTTCGACCCCCCCCCGGCTTAACGTCCCACCTTGAACGTTCCCGAAGACCCCGATCCTCATGTTCCTTTTCTCAACGGTTTTACAGTAGACTTTGTTGTCACGGGTTTGATTTTAACGTTTTTTTCAGGTAAACACTGTGCCCATTCATGACCCATCAATTCTCCGTTTTCACTTTTCCTTTTTCCATTGTCTATTACGCGATCGGAACCTGGTTTGTCAGATTTTTCCCCTACTGTACAAACCTTGCCAGAACTTGATGCAGTTTCTCAAAGCCCCCCAATTTTTTCCAGGTAGGAGGAACGATGTATTCCCCTGCTCTCCTTTAATTTATTCCTGGCGGGCATGGAAGCGATTTTCCTCCATTCCCCACCCAGTCCCCCTGTGCACTGCTCTGTAATGTAATGGGACGGTTCCGAATGTGGACTAGAGTTATTCGGTACAGTACCCGGGTGTGTGGTCTTTCTTTCGTGTTTTTTACAATTGCTCCTTTTCCCTTATCAATTCCACTTCTCATTTTATGAAGGTCATTCTCTTTTTTCTGGTTAAGGTGGAATTATTTAGGGTTGTCGCGTCCTCAGGGTCTATTCTTTCTCTCTTTTGGGTTTCTTAGTTGGAATGGGCCCCTTTTTTAATTTCCGATTTTTGAAGTGGCTTTTTCCAGCCACCTTTTTCCATATTCCTCTGTTAAGATATCCGAAGATGAGGGCGGCGCGGATCTTTTTGCGTAAGTCTTAGTTAGTTTCACGTTTATTGTCTTTTCGCCCTTCCGGTTCAGTTTTTTCTTCCTGGGGTCTTCGGGCTTTGGCCAATTTTGGGGGGTTTTTCTTTTTTATCGCACCCTCTATATCAATGACCTCCACCCTATGATATGTAGGTGGGTGCTGCCAACTCAGCGTTTGGCGTGCATCTATTCTCTTCTGGTGGAGGTGTTTTTTTGATGATTGCTTACTGACGGCGCACCCACCTTTTACCGAACTGGAGGTTGACACTCTCGTACTGTCTTTTTAAAGCCCGACATAGGAATCCCCCTTTATCAATAACTCTCCTTTCCGGGACCCGGTGGAAGACATTCTTTTTTTGAACCCTTTAAGCCCCAGAATAAATAGCAGCATTCCCCTCCTTTTTCTCTTCATTTCGCCGATTTTCAGGAGTCCTCTTTTCCCTTCCTGGTACAGCTCAACTGGACAGTTTTTTCCCTTCTTTTGAGTCGGTCTCCTTTTTTTTTTCCCTTGAGAGTTTCGTCGGGTAGTGTGGATCAGATTATTAATTAATGTAAAGTATATCTGCGCGTCCCTTTCCCGACAACGTTTCCGTTTCCTGCCCCGGAACGAATAGATTTACCCTTTGCTTTACCAAGGAGTTTTGTTCGCTTCTAAGCTATTTTCTTCCGGCGAGCATTTTTATTTCGTCTGAAGAAGTTCCACGGCGCGCTATCCCAGTTCTTAGTTCTCAGACCAAGTGGGTCCCCCGACCCCCTCGACAGAGATTCTGTCTTTTGGAATCTCCACGGCGATGGATCTGTTGGGTCCGTAATCCCCTTTCTTTGATGAGAGGGCGTTGAGTTGCCCTCCTTTTCTCAGTTTTTTATAGTATTTCTTTCTTTGACCTCAAATCCCGACGCGTGCCGCGAGCTGCTCGACGCCAAAAATTTTTTCCTCTTCTTCCTGTCAGAATAACCTGATGTGGCTTTTTTTTTTGATTGTGTCCTTTTTCTGTTTCTTTTCCTAGCTAGTTGTCCGGGATTGTGATTTCTTGCTCTCTTTTCATCCGTTTGTTAGAGATCCCATTAACCGTCCACACCCCCCCCCCACATCTGTTTTCTTCATTACCTCCCGAACCTGCCCATACCCAAGCACTTTCATCGTCTCCCTTGCCTTCTCCTTTCTTGACCCTGTGAGTGCTGCTCCCGTCTTTTGCGACTGCTCGCCTGAGGGGTTAGCATGTGTGTGCAATCCCCTTTGTTTTCCAGTCCCTACGAATTTCGAATGAGCCCGGTAGGTTCGTCCTCCGGTGATATGCCGCCCTTGCTGTCCTCCCCCCCTTTTCTCCCCCTAATTAACCTTCCCTTAGCCATTTGATCCTGTGGCGAGTTTCAAAAAAGTCTTCCCTCTGGTCTCGTTCCTCTGTTCCCCTTTCCCCCAAATACCTCCCGGTGCTTGACGGCCTTCCTTCCCTTTTCTATTTCTTAGAAGCGACTCCCGCCCCCTTCATCGAAAGGTTTCCTTATTCGTCGTTTTCAGTCGTCCGGCCCGTTCTCGTGGTGGGAACTTGCAGGACATCCCGCGCTCTTGTCCCTGGGATCATTTGTCTGGCGCCCCCCCACCCACCCAAAAACAACCAGAGGACAAACAATCTTTCCCTCCTCCCGCCACTTTTTTCCCCCCGTAAGGCAGAGCCCTGGCACTAAAAGACGTTCCTTCTTCAGGAAATTTTTTTCCTCTACTAGAAATATCTTGGGCTTAGAAAGGCCTGCGCTTTAAAAACTTGTTCATTTCCCGCGTCCCCCCTTCAAAAGGAAATTTCGTTTCTTTCCGTTTCCCCCTCTCCCTTTCATTTTTTCTTCTTTTCTCAAGAAAGCATGTGAGTTCCCCCACACCCCCAACTTTTTATTTACATCAGAAGACCTGTCGCTCCGCCTCCCCCATAACCCCCAACCCCCGCAACCTCCCCATTCCACTATTTTTACTTCCTAGAAAAATACTACAGCATCGGTATACCCCCCCCCGGTTGTTGTCGGAGGTCTTTCTTCCATCCCTCCCCCCATGTCCCTTTCCGCGCCAGTTTCCCAACCCCCAGAACCTTTCCCACCCTCATGGTCACCATAATCAAAGCCTCGTTGCAAGTACTCGCCAGAACCTCGCCGCTACATTCCCTTAATCTTCCTTCCTTCCTTCCTGCCAACTGTTCTCAATATATCAAAACCCAGTGTTTTTTCTAAAATAAGCAAAAACCCTTCTTTTCCTACCATAACGAAGCCCGTTCCACCCCTTCCTTCCCACCGGACCTTTTTTTCCCAAAGAGACCCCCCTAAAGGTCAGCACACTCTCAATGTTTAAATGTCCTTCCCCTTTTCCCCCCCTCTTCCCCTTAGACCGCCCTCCCCCTCCCCTTTCCCTCTATCTCTTCAACCTCCTGCAGATTCCCCCCGTCAAAGCTCGGCAGATAAAGTTCCTATGGTCAGTAAATAAAGGAACTCCATCCCCCCCCCCTCCTATCCATTACTTTCCGCGACCCCCCACATCCCTTCTATTGATAAACTTTCTTTCTCCGAGGATCTCCAAATGTTGCAGCGTCATTGCTTTCCGTCTGTTTAATATAGTCCTGTCTCTTTTCCTTACTTTTGTTTGAATGCCCCCCCACAGTCTCTAAGACTTTTTTTTTTTACACACCCCGTCCTTAACCACACCGCACGTTCCTGCCCCCTTCCCAAGTAAAATGGCTTCTTTCTCCCGGCTCTTGCTTTCAGCTTCCCCCAGGTAGTTAGAGTCCAGGCCTTTACCCCCCCGAATTGTTTAATTTACAATTGATTTCGCCGTACTTAAACTTCGAGCGTGTTGAAAACGGTCTCCCCGACACGTTCCCCCAGCCCCAAACTTCCAACCGTCCTTTATCTCCTGTTATAATAAGAACGGTGTTGTCTTGTTTGAGAGCCTTATTTGCCTTTTCTTTACTTTAATACCTGGGGTTGCCTTTTGAAGGTCCTCCCCAGGACTGGCCCTTCCCTTTAAGGTGTCTTGTTTTTTCTGGCCTTTTTCTTCCCCCAGGTTTAGGTTTCCGACGACCCCTGCTGACCTCCACTCTTCTTTCGTTAACTTTGAACTCTCTGGAAGGTGTTCATTCTTGTTATCCGTTGAAAACCCACCGGTCGTATCTCTTTTATTTGCACTGGCAGGACCCCGAAATTCCTTCGGAAGCGAAGTAACTGAGGATATTCAAGGCGTCACCCAACCTGTTACTGTCTTTTTCCTATTGATCCCCCCTTAAGATAGAGAAGCTGGCGACCACCTTTTGTGATCCACTTTTTGCCGGTCTTCGGAAATTGAGTTCCCTTCGTCTTTGCATTATTTTCCTTTTCCTGTAAGACTTCCCTTTGAAATGCCCCCCCGACGGGTGCTTCCTTCGGGCATGGATCCGGCTATCTTCCGAAGTCCGATTTTCTTGACTTTCCAATGGCTCACTTTTTTTCTTTGTTGTCTGTTTATTCTTCGATGGGAACGAGAGATTGTTGAGCCTTTTCATCTTTCTCTAGGTTTTTCCCAGTATTTGGGTAGTCGCTGGGCCCCCCTTTCTTTTCGGTTTTGTTTTGTCTTTCTTGCTGACCCCCATGTGTACGCCCAAGATTGGGTGGTTTCTTATTTTTTCTTTTTCTGAGCAGGCCGACCTTTTGACGTGCTCAGAACAGTTGCACCTTAGTCTTATGTTTACCTTTTGTCCATTTCCTTATTCTCTCGGTATTTGCCCCCCTCTTTAAAGACTTATTATACTCCTCTTTTTCTTCTGTATTTCATGATGAGGTGGTTGGGGCAGTGCGGCTTTTTTTTCCGACGGTTTATTTGGCGTGATGTCTCAGCCTTTTCTTTATTTTACCGTACAACTTTTTTCTACTCTCTTTATTCTTTTTTGGTGAGGCTCATTGCCGCGGAGAAGTCTCTGATGTGAGTTGAGGACGGGGGGGCGGACTTTCCCCCCTTCTCTAACCACTTTTCCTCTATAACCCCTCCCCCTTATGGTACAGGAAAGGATGGACCGCAAGCGACCTTCCTCCCACGTCTCCTTCCGTGTTGGGCCAGGGAAGGTTCTTTCATTTTGCAACCCCAAGGGGACTTCCCCACCTCCATGAATTACATCCAACTATATCTCGTCCCTTTTTCTTCCTCAGATAACGTAGGGAAACTCCCTCAGCTAAGTTTTTTTTTTCCCTTTTCTTCGGCGAGTTTTCTGAACGATGGCTCGGCTCTTTCTTTTTATACTGTGGTCAGATGGAATTGACAAGTTTTAATGATTTTTTTTTTTTTTTCTATGATTTTCCTTTCACCGGTTCCCGGTGGAATGTCTTTCCAAGCTCCAAGTATATTTTACCCTTAGATTCAAACTGAGCTTTCGTCGATGCGAAGATGTTCCGGATTGCAACTGACGGACTTACAAGCGGGATTGTCTTCTAATAATTTCCCCGAGTCCGACCCGATGCTAGTACCGCCAATTTCTCTTTTAGAACCGGAAGATTAGCCTTCTTGATATCTGATGTGAAATTAACGCGGGAAGATTAATTTTTAGGCATCTACCGTATACCTTCTCTGGCGTCTTTGAGTTTCGGCGCATGGTTTAGTTGGAAAGAAATTATGCCGCACCCCGGCCCCCCTGCCATCGAGCTATCGCCGGCCCTTCTTTTGTTCGCGCAGAATTAAAGATTTCCCCTTTGTTGACCTAACTTCGTCTTAGTGCGATTACTGAATGAGTGTAATGGCGAATCTGTTTTTTCCTTGTTATTTGATATCTTTCTTGTGAAGTATGACGAATGGTTGTCCTTTTTCGATTTTCCAGTAAAGTCCACACAACCTTCTCAAGACACCCACCTCATTCTCAATAAAAATCCTACCGTTCCTTCCGTCTCCATTCCGCGACGGAAGATATAGCCTTTGGTCCTTGTTCCCTTACTTCGTATCCTTGGTTCCTTCCAGAAGTCCTTTAAATTCCTAAAACGAAATGCACCAAGGTGCATCTCAGACCCCTCATCAGTTTTCTATGAAGAAACTCCCGTCTCCCGTCCATACGTCCTCTTAACATATCTAGAATCTCTCCATCTTCTACTGTTGGAATTCCCTGGAAAAACTTGTTTTAATATCTATTGCTGATTCGCACTTGGAACTTCTTCCGTCCGCCGACCCGAGGTTCGCTCCTTCACCCTTTTAGCCGCCCACCCCTCTTCTCCTCTCTCCCCTAGAATTCATAAAGTTTTTTTTAAAATTATCTCTTTTCTTGTCCTCCCCGAAAATTTGTTCCTGTGACCGACATTCCTCTTTGACCCCTCCAATGGACCCTTAATCTTTTTTAAAAATAACCCCGACGAGCCAGAAAGCCAACCGTCCTTTCCTCGTCCATGTGGAAACAACCCGGTCAGAGGTCTTTCCTTGTTTGAAGCCCCCCCCCTTCGGTTATTCCCTTCCTAGTCTAGAGATAGGAAATAGATTGAGCCTCTTCTGTATTCCCGAGGGTCGTAAAACCGGTTTTTCTTTTCAACTTCCAACCTTCTGAAATCCTTTCCCCGTCTACTGCACTTTATTTTGTCTAAGAAATGGTAGAGCCCCCCCCAAAAACGAAACCTGTTTTTCTTTATTTTAGTGAAATGTGAGCCTCCTTCCGCCCACACGACCCCAAAAACTACCCCAGCCCCCCACTTCACCTGAGGGACTTCGCGCAAAGCTGAAAAAAACCCCTGCCTTCTTTTCACAAAATTACGTAGCGATTCTCTTCCTTTTTAATGAACCAAAGTAGTGACCCCACGAAACTCTTAACCGCGGCAAACTCCCCCCCCCAGCCCTGCCACGAATGCCAACAGCCACTAATTACACTGCCTTAATTTCCTCTTGTACCTAGAAACTCACAGTTTATCCCCTTTTTAACCCTTTTTTTCTCAGTTCTTTTTAAACATCCCCCCCCCCGAATTTTTTTCTCCCTTGGCAAATACCATCATCATTCCCAAAAAAGACTGAGTACATCGTTTTAATCCCGCGAAGTGAAATAGCCCCTCCCCCTAATCGTCCCCCCCACTTTTCAAAGAGAACCAATGAATGAGCCACCTATCTCTTCTTTCTGCGATCCTTCTAGTTGAATGTCCCCCGACCATCCCAGCCCAAAATATACTGATTTTCCGTTCCTTTCCCCCTTCTCCTGAACGACAGCATAACCTCCCCCATAATCCCTCTGCTAATTTAATTATTCATCGCGGACAAAGGAATCCCACCCCCCTATTATCATATCATCACCCCACGCACCTCCCCTCCCAAATGAGTGAGTCCCTGAGGGTAGACCTTCTTTTCCCCTACAAACCTTTCTCCTGAGTGCACACATCTTCTGTCTAGCAGCATCATACTCCCCTCTTCCGACCCGTCAGTTCTTTTGTTGCATACCGACCGCGTGTTTCCCTCAACTACATCTAGAACTTTCCAAAGTACTGCGCCTCCCTGTTATGGGATCTTGGTTTTTCTCACGGTCGACCGTCTGGGGTATTATCCCCTTTCAAAGGGTCACATTTCATCCAGCTCTGGTACCACGTTAAACCCTTGCCGCCGTCCCCTCCCACTCTCAGAGTAGACAATTTATTAGTCTCCAACGTAAACCGCCAAAAACTGCCCCCTTATACCCTGTTGTTGTTTCGAGATGCAAGGACGTTTTCGGTTTTGGGTTTAAGTTTTTTTTCTCCATAGCCCCTTTTGGGGACACCCTTCCCCATGTACGTATGTCTTCTCCTTCGGCAATGTTCCAGTGGTCCTATCGGCAAGGGTCTTCGTCTCATTCTTTTTGATTCTCCCCAGTCCTGTTTTTTAAATTAGAAAGTCTACCCGCCAGCTCCCCTCCGTTGAAGTTAAGTTTACATGTGAAGACGCGCTTTCCTTCATTTCATCAAGATTTTATTTCCACCCCCTTTTCCGTCGTTTATTCCTGGTCTCACGTTCAAGCTGAAGCCCCTGGCCTATTAATTACTGCTCTCTTCCCCCCGTGTAAATGTTTTTTTTTCTTTTCAACTAAGTTAGAGCAGACGGCGAACCCAGTGTTTCTATCAATCCCATCAAATTTGTTCCGTTAGGTGGACCCCCTTCTGTGTCTGGCGATTCCTTCTTTTCATGTCCCTTTCCTTTCTTCAGAGCAGAACCTCCAAAGGTTCTTCCCAATTTTTGACTGGCGGTTTTTTCGTTTCCCTCTCGACTTTTTAAAATACTCCCTATATTTTCTGTGGCCAGATGAAGCTGGAAGGCCCCACCTACCTTCTCTATTGTATTTTGCTCGGGGGTGTCTGTTTTATTGGTGGGATTGCCCTGATTCTTTTTTCCTAAGCTTTGTCTCAACCCTCAGTCTTGATCGCGATAGTCTCTCCCGACATGAGATTTTTTATTGTTCGTTCATGACTTTTCCCCGTCTTGGAATGGCATGAGAACGTCAAGAGATCTCCCCCTTTTTTCTTCGTCTCGGGCGATTTATTAGTTCTAGTTTTCTCTGGCTGTTAAGATCCTTTTCTATGTCTTGTGAAGACTTTTTTATTTAAGACGTGTTTTGGTTTTTTTTTTCTTTTCCCTCGCCTCTCTCCGGAAACCTCTTTTTATAAGAGCATTGGTGTCTTAATTTCCGCTTTTCCGTTTTCTCTTTTTTCTTCCCTCGGTGGCGTTTTTGTTGATCGGTTTGGTCAGTGACTCCGGCGTCTACAATGTTCGTTATAGGTCCAAAAACAGTTCCTGCTTGTTGGAATCCCCCCGTTCTTCCCAGCGCAACATAAAAGTAAGGTATCTAACTGACATCTTACTGAAAGGTCCCCTGTGTCCCCCCCCCGGTCGATGCCGGGCACAGTTGGTAAAATTGCCCCCCGAGCATTCCCTATCCAAATCTCTTTCTTTCTCTTTTATGCTGCGAGGCCTGAAGATCCTCT
>Ga0179591_1330431_pt1 | contig 12517 bp, 10 predicted proteins | sample CZOMad2_1_08_16f_FD_182891 | JGI IMG/M metagenome (GOLD analysis project Ga0179591, IMG submission 182891) | Vadose zone soil fungal communities from Angelo Coast Range Reserve, California, USA - CZOMad2_1_08_16fungal (PacBio error correction) | ecosystem: Environmental > Terrestrial > Soil >... | reverse complement strand
CGCTAATTTTTCCTTGCTTTTTTTGGATGGCCGGATTCAACCCCAAAGTTGCTGCTTGGCTCTTTTTTTCTCTTTCCCCTCCGGTGGGGGCCGCTGATCTAGTCCTTTGTGGGAGCGTTTCTTTTTGAAAACAATCTTTGTGTTCCCAGCGACGCCCCACCTTCCCCACCGTGTGTTTTAGTAAAGCGGTCTGACCCCGTTTCTGATGCTCGGATACTGTCATGCTCGGCTTTGCTGCAAGTCGTTTAATTTTTTTCCCCGGTTTCTCGGGTGTTTTCAACCTGACCCTCGTTTTTTTTTCTTCCTCTTCGGACCCTTTGGTGGTCGACAATTCCCCAAGCACCCGCTTTTCGCACCCTTCCGGCCGTATATTAGAGCTTTTGCCTTTCATTTGTTGCTTAAGCTACGGGACAATTTTTAAACTTTTTTTCTTCCCCTATTTTTTGGTGGTAGACTTATTTTCTCTTTCGGAGCTGGTTTCAGTTTTTTTTGACTTTTATTTTCCCCACAACATGAGGATCTGGGTTCCTCGTCCTCCTTTCCGATGCATTCCCCCCATTTTCCGCGTCCCCTGGAGCATTGGGTATTGTGGTTATTTTCCGGGACTATTTTCGGGTAAACCTTTCGTTTCCAACCCGGCACCCCTTCCCTGTGATTGCTTGGGGTTTTGCACCCCTGATGTTTGTCTACGTTCTGCCAAAAATGACCCCTTCCAGCATCGGTTCCTCGAAAACCCCCTATTGATTCCCAGCTTCGATTTTCCTCCCCTCCTTTCCCCCCCCCTCCCCTTTTTTTTTTTTTTGGAACCGTTTGGGGCTTGAAGGAATCTCGTGCTTTCCCTCGGATACCCCCGCTACGGGTTTCTCCACCCCCATTTAGAGACCCCCTTTTTCCCTTTTTATTTCGACCCATAACGTTCCTCTTCTTGACGGCTGCCGGTTCTTACTTCTCAGCACCCCCCCCCTGCTCTGATACATGATCCGATATTCCCTTTTCCTTCTCCCCATTTGCGCCGTTTGTTTTTTAAGGAAATGTTTCTTGGGCAGGGTAATTTCGTCCCTCCACCCGTGACCTTGCCCTCAACATGCCGAGTCGCGGATCCCCTTGCCGCACAGTGGCCGAGTTTGCACGGATTTCATACAACCCCCTTGTCCAACCCATATAAAAGGAACTTATTTTTCATTTCTGTTTTTTTCACGCGACCACCTCGTTGCGACCGTTTCATTGGACCACCTCCCGAGCGCCAGCTGATGGAAAAACAATTGGCACGCACTTGCGTTTCCCCTTTCCAAGCGGTACCCTTTTTTGCCCAGCAGACGCCTCTGCAACCACCCTTGAGCACATTGAACTCCCCCGTGGCACATCCCCCCAGATCAGTTCTGATGCTGGTGAAAACTGCCCTCTTCCTTACACCAATTACCACTCTGATAGAGGGAAAGTTTCCTTTTTTGCGAGGTCCGTCCCCCCACTTTAACTCCTTAGGTCACAGTTGGGAGCCTCGCCCGTTTGTGGAGATATATCTGACCCTCCCCGTTTCGTGTTCGCCGCCTGCGGTGAGTTGTGTTGACCCCAACCTCCCCCATTTTGCACCCTTCCCCATTCGCACCCCCCTGCGTTGGCACCGTTCTTTTCCACTCAGTCGCTTGTTTTTTTTCCTTTGGACAGCAAGAACACTTGTGACATTTATAAAGGTCTTTTAGTCATTTTCTGGTCGCATAGGCCTGTTTATTCTACCCCGTGTGCCGAGCGAAAAAAACGGTCCGGGCTATTAACTTCGCCATTTCCCCCCCCTCCCCAAATCGACATGGCTGATTCGCTTTTCTCTTTTCCCCCACCCTGTTGCTACGCCGCCGCCCGTTTTTTTCCCTGATTGACCAATCCGCTGGCGGTGTTCCCCCTCTCCGCAACGTAATTTCGAAAGAGGTCTTTTTCTTGTAGGTTTTTCCTTTTTTCCTTTGGTTTTTTGTTTTATCCCCCCTTCCCTCCAACTATTTATGTTTATCGTGGTGGTCCCTTGTTGGTTGGCTTTCTTTTCCTTTCCCCTTTTCTCCCAGTTGTCGTTTGCTGCTGGTTTGTCTTTAGTGGACGTCTACTGCGTCGGCTCACCCCCCTCTTTGTACCCTTCAATCCTTTTTTCTCTATGGGCGGCTTCCTTTTGTCTCGCTTGCGGCCCCTTTCCTTCGGACTCTTCTTTATTTTTCATTTTTGGTTGTTTTCGATCTGTTGTGGCCGTCGAGGTGCCGCATATTTCGAACTGGTCAGCCGCCCATAGATTTTGTTCTCCTTCTTTGTTTCCTTCCAGGTTTTTCCGTGCCGTTCTTTCCCCGACGTGAGACGACAACCCATCATGCAACCCTCACCCTTGTTCCCTCAGCTTGTACTTCCTCCATTCCATCACCCAATGTCCACTTTTTTATACACCCCCCTTCCCCTCCTTGATGTTTCTAGATACCGACAACTTCTTCGCTTGCACCTGCCCCACCTTCGCTCTACACCCCCGCCGACCCCTTTTTTTTTTTCCAGCTGTCCGGGCGGCGGCTCTCGTGGTACGTCCCTGCCCTGATAGACGATCAGTTTAGCCCCCCCCTTTTTCCCTCCCTTTGGATTTGATTAAAGTTTACCTCCCCCACGTTTCATGTTGATATGCCGACAATCTACACACTGTAAGCTGTCTCCCTTTTTTTTTGGCAAAACCGGTCGCCATTCCCACCAAAGAGACTTGAGCCTTTTTTTCCCCTCCCGCACGTTTTTTTTTCGAATTTTTCCCTCGCACGGAGTGTTGCTCAACACACTTAACAGGTCCCCATTTTTTTTCGAAACCTTGCAAGCGTCCCGCTTTGCAAGAGAGCACGCCCCCCCCCCCCTTTGTCTTTCCCCGTCTCCTTCAAGGTATGCCCCCTGAGTTTCTTTTTCACTTTCCTCACCCCCCGGGTTTCCCATGCACTTTTTCCCTCTTGTCTTTTTTTTCTTGTCGTACTCGCTGTTTTAACCCCTTCTCCTTGGTCCAGTAATCAATTCTTTGTGAGCCCCTTTCCCGTCCTTTCCGTATCCGGAAACGTGCATTTTTCTTTTCGGCTGTTCTTGCTCTTTGGCTTTTTCACGATTTCTGAAAGGCCCCGCCGCAATTGGTGTTCCCCCTGTGCTCTCCTCTCTTCCTCCGTTTTTTTTTGGATCTTTGTTTGTTTTTCTTTTACATCTCGTGCTTCGTTTCAATGGCGGCGGATGTCGTATTTCCGTTTGCTTATCTTTGTCGTTCACCTTTTACCCAGGGGTCTCCCCCCTTTTTTTTTTTTTTTTTTCCTGCCCCCAACTTTTTTTTTTGTTTGCAAGGGTATTCCCCCCCTTCCGTAGTAGTCATAGATCCGCGCGATTGTCGTCCGCGTTTTGTTGCAATTCTCGTTTCTGGACCATTGTTTATGACCCAACTACTACTTGGTAGCGCTCTGTTTCTGAGCTCCCTTTCTCCTCTTTCTCGATCTTTCGGCACGTATCCTTCTTTTTCGCCCAACATATTTGACGATGGACTTGATCCGCCCTTTTTGGATACATTGTTTTTTTGACTTCCCCGAATTCTTTTCTCCCCTGGGAATTAAAACGTCGCTTTCCTCGCAGCCCAGATTGTTGCAAACCTTACTTTCCTACCCACACACGGTTTTACCATGCTCCCCGGCGTGATGGTCTTTTCCAGGCTGTATACCCCTCCTCCACGGGTTTTTCAAGATTCCCCCTTTCCACGCGCCCGTGATCGAATTCTGCCCACCGTCCCGGACTTTGCCGCCTTTTAACATTGTCTATGCTCGCCTTACCCCCCCCCCCGGGCCAGACTCCTTTTTTTTTTGCAGTCTTTTTTCTAATGAAATCGGCTTGCTGTTTTCTTGGCTGCGACCAGGACCCACCGGGTCTAGTCGTCTCCCCCGTTGACCCCCCCCCGATCCCCCAAGCCCCTGATGGACGGCCGTTGTTAACTTCATTAGGTGCTTCCAACCCCACGACTCTTGAGTTTACCTTACTCCTCGAGACCAGTTCCCAGTAACGCTACAAACCCCCACTTGTTTTCCCTTGGAGTAGTCGTTCCCGCCCTTTCCCCTACTCAACCACGATTTCCTCATATACTTTTTCAAAGGAGTCGAGAAAACGCCCCACAAAACCACACCCCCCTTCGTTCACAGTTTTCTTTCTTCCCCACCCCTCACAGCCAGATCGATATCAGCTTTCTTTTTCCTTCAATTTCATATTTTTTTCCGAGTATTTTGTTATATCTCTTCTTTTCTTTGACTTTTCTGCTGGAGTCCCAACGTTGGCCATTTGCGTCTTTCTTCTTTCCGGACTGGCCCCGTGTGGTGGGATTCCTCTTTGTTCTGTTGGGGTGAGCTCTTTTAAAACTGTCCGTTGGGGGGAAGCACCCCGCAGACCCCTCCCCCTTGTTCCAACCCTCTTGGTAAACTGCGGTTTTTTTGACGTTTTCTTTCCCCGGGGATTTGTCTCCTCGCTGGGCCCCAAAGAGGCTTTAACCGTTCTTCCCTCTGCTTTTTTTTGACTCCACCCCTTTCTTCTTTCCTCCAGGCGTACTCTTTTGTCGTGCAGCAACACATGCCTTTTTCCAAAGTACCGTCCGTCCGCTTTCGGATGCGCCTGACCTCCGGGCTTTACGTTAGCTCTTTCCTTCCTTGCACTCTGAGACGTCCTTTGTTTTTTGCGGTTTTTCCCATTCACCCGGCGGAGTTGGTTCTTCACGTGTTGAAAGTCTTTCAACCCCCCAAACGTTTGTGTTGTCTCTTTTTTATCCCGTTAGTCTGATCCCATCGCGCCGAGCATTGGTGGGGCACGTTTGTAGTGGTCCACCCCCTCTCACCCGACCCTTTATTCTTGGTCGACACTTCTGTTTCCTCAAGGAACTGCCCGCATCGTCGGGAAAACCCGGCTTTTCATTTTTTCTCCATCTCCGTCACATTCTTGTTTGACCTTCTTTTGGGTGATAAGAACCAGCAGATTATTTCTTTTTTTGATTACGATGCGTACGCTAACGTGCCTTTTTTTTTTCACCCCGAGTGCTTTTGACCCCCCCGTTTGGTTCCTCACCCTTTGCACTCAGACGGTCCTTGCGCGTTGCCTCAACCTCCCTTTTGTGCGATTCGATGATCCACTCCTTATTGGCTTGCCGGCGCCGGTTTTTTTGGCCCGAAGGTGCTCCCCCGGGGTCTTTTGAAACCCCCGACCTTGCAGAACCGTCGTCGGTTCCCCCTCTCCTTGCCGCAGTTTGCGGCGCCCGTGACCTGTCATTGACAAACCCCAACTTATTCCCCCTACGGCTAAGATTTATTCCTCCTGTGTGGGCGCCTTTTCTTTTTCCCCACCCAATTCTCTTCTCACCGTTCCCAGTAAAAAGCGGCAACTTTTTCCCCCCGAGCCCCCCCCCAAAAATGTGTCCCCCCTGCGAACAAAATGATTCCCGTTGCTGGAGGTAACAGGAGCAGACTTGCCCCCTTGTCGATGAACCCTTCCCGGTCACCCTTTCCCCGTCCGGATGCTTCTTTCGAAAAAAATTTTGTTTCACCATCTTTTTTAAACCTTCGCCCATTTCCACACCAACATTGTTTTTTTCCATATGAACTACGTCAGTTAACAAGAATTGGCAGGCACTTCCTCTCTCCCCCCACCGGCCCTTTGTTCCTGCAGGGCGCTGAGCGCAATTTTTTCTCTGAGTATCCCCTCCTCTGAGAGTTCTCCCCCTAGGGTACGATTTTTTTTTCGGCCCCGTTGTGTGTGTCTCCCCACACGTCTCGTGCCCTTCTGACAATCCTTTAGTTTTCGTGAGCACCCCCATTTTTGCCTGTTTTTTTTTTTTGTGAAATGGTCTGGTCCTTTTCTCAAAGGCCCCCCTAATTTTCTACCCTTTTTAAGGTTTGATTTGTCCCGGTTATTTCTCCCTTCCCAAGGCATTTTCTGAAAAACGTGACCGACGTACTGGAATACAACGTCCCTTCCCCTCCCCCCATCTCCGGATTCTTTTTCTTCTTCTTTCGTAAGAAACGTGCTCTATTTTTTCCTGTAGCGTTTCCCAAGCGCTGTAGTCTGTTGCCCACAAAAAAGGAGCATCAAGGGGTTTTTTCTCTTGTCGTGAAGAGTGTAGGCTTTACCACCCTTTTTCCCCCGCAATCTCTTCGGTCGTACTTTTTATTCGTGGTTGTGAATTGGGGGTATGGCATTTTTTGGTTTTCTTCGTTCTAAAATTATTCAACACAAGTTTTGTAGTTTGATGGATTTTTGCTCTTCCCCCCCCTCCAGTTCGACTCGTCGGCTGCCCTAGGTTGTGACCGTCCACCTCGATATTGCTCCTGTTCTTTCGCTGTCAACCGCTGTGTCCCTTTTTCATCTCTTTTCTTATCTGTGAGGTGAGTTTAGATGCATTGGCGATTCCCTGTCTTGCCTGATACCCTGAACCGACCCCGGCCGCCCATAGGCTTCGGTGGACGTCCCGAGTTGTCCTTCCTCTTTTTCCCCCTCAGCCTCCACCCGCAAGCAATTACACCAACGTTGCTTTGCCCCGCAGTAATTTGCTTGCGCCAGTCTCCCCCTCCCCAATTTCCCCCCACTGCTATCAACGAATTCTATTGCTTTCTTCTTTTTCCCTCAATTCCCACCCCTTCTAAGAGTAGAACCTTCCCCCCCCCCTTTCGTTATTTGCTCGACCCCCGTTTTCCCGCGACCGGGCCTTCGCAGGATACCCTTTTTAAGTCCTTTTGACGGCAGTCTTTGTTTGCGCTTGAAGATTATCCAGCAGCCTCTCCCTTTTATTGATGCGAAGTTATTCCCTTAACGTTTCTTTTCTTATAAAACCTGTGCTTGGCTATTGTTTGCGACCTACATCTAAACCTTTTTACTCAATGTAGAAAACTTTTTTTTGATCCCCCCCTTTTCCCGCTTCATTTTATGAGCCTGTAACGCTCAACCGGAGTTTTTTGAACCTGCTGTTTTCCTTTTTTGTGTTGCTTCCCACAACTGGCACCATGCCTCCCTTTTTCAGATCTTCCTCTCCTGCTGATCGCACCCCCCTTGCGCGGCGCTTACCTTCCAGTCGGCCGAGTTAGCCCTTTTCGCCGCCCACTTCTTTTTTTCCCCCCTCATGTTCCTTTCTTTACTTTCAAAGTTTTTGTTCGGTAACCCGCTGGTTTTTTCCCCCCATTTTTTTATAATGAGGCCAAATCCTGATCCATGTGCCTGTTGACTTTTTATCTATCCCCTTTCCCTTTCTTTGCTCGGCAACAATCTCTTTTTCTGATTCCCTTTTCTGGGATTCGCCCCCCCGTTTTTCCCCCTTTACCCCGTCTCGACGCAATGGTCGCGGTTTTCGCTCTTTTTCTCTCTATCAGTTTAGGGGCCTCTTTTGTTTGTTTTTTTTATGGACTTTTTCTTTCTTTCCCGGCCACTGCGGCGCTTTTCCCCTACTGGACGTTTTTTTTCTTTTCTGTGTATCGGTCTTTTACTACACCTGACCCTTGCAAAGACATTCGGCCAACCAACCGTCTCCCGTCCTTCCCCCCTAAGAGTGCGGTTTGTTTTTCATCCGATCTCGTGGCGGATTTTTTTGCGAGAGACGTTCTTCGTCCCTGTTGATTCCAGTCCCCTTACCCGATGGGTCGCGTCTTCGGTGCGCCGTTGGCATAGTCTCTCTTCCCTCGTGCTCTTAGCACCACCCTTCTTTTTCTGATTGGAACTTTGTTTGCCTTGCGGCTTTCCATTCAATGCCGGGTGTTTACCCGTAGCCGTGCTGCGTCCCTTGTTAATAGTCGCCCCCCATTTTTTTTTTTTTCTGCTTTCTCGGTTTGTCCGTTGCAGATGTGGTAACCCCTCCCCTTTTTTTCACCCCCCACGTGACCCCAAGTTCGGCTCATGTTTTGATTCATCTTTAAGTGCTGACCGCTCCCCCTTTTTTCTTTGTGATTAAGAACATTTCCCCCCCAACCATGGGCTTTTTTTTTACGTGTCTATCCCCTTCCCCCGCCAAATGGGAATTTGTGGTCCTTTCAACTTGAATTGATACTACGTCCCCCTCCTTGGCTAGACCTTAGCTTAGACGATCGGCGTTCTTGCCCTTTTTATTGATGTCTGTGGGCGTAGGACAGTGCCAGTCGTCCTCACCTTTCTCCCGATCAACCTGGAGGTGGAAATGGTCTTTTGTAGAACCCCATTTGTCGAGAGATTCCTTTCGTTTATCCAAGTTAGTCGTCTCCTTTACCTGGTTTGCGTCGCCGTTTCCTCTCCTCCTTTCCACCAACGCGAGATTTCGCCCCCCCCATCTTCTCCAGTTCCCTTTTCAAACTCCTGCCGCTTCAACACCGTTTCCCATCAAACGCTCCTCTATCGTCTCTCCTATAGTTTATACTTCCCCGTTTTTTTGGTTCTTCTTTTGTCGAGTTCCTCTCTTATCGATCGGTCTTTTTAGCTGTTGGGGGTCACTTTTTCCCCCCTTTGGAGCCTTCTTTCCGGTAACACTGGTGGGTCTTGGTTTTCTAGGATGTAGGGCGTCTCTGCTTTTTATGTTCAATTGGCGTTTGAACGCGACTTCCCCAGTGTACCACAACGGTTCCAACTCGGTTGAAGTTCTGATGTCTTCTTTCCTCTTCGTGATGCCGTCCCCCCCTTCAGGACCTTTTTCCCCCCCTGCGTATCGGGGCTTTGATACACGTTGTCTGAACCTTCTTTTACCTGCCCCCCAGTTGCCTTGGTTTGCGATACCCACAGCCATTCCAAATTTAACCGTTCCCCCGCCTTTTTGTTATTTTTTCCGTATGGGGTGGCTTCCCTGGCTTCCAGGCTTCCGTGGGAGCATGGGACCACCATTTTTTTTCGTAAAAGTGTCCGTTCGTTGGGGGTTTTTTCCGTCAATCTCGATCACGGGCAAAGTCTTGTTTTTTTACGGTGAAGCCTAACCATCCCCCCCGGGATCTTGTCTTTTTCATAATTCCCTTTGTCCCTCTAATCACATCTCCGTCCGAGTAATTCTGGTAGTGGTCGGCACTTTCTGTGTTACCCCCACTGAGACCACGACCACCCTTTTGATGCGCCTTGGTTCGAGTCACCAACCCCCAGGACCACGGACACCTTTTGAAAACCCGTTTTGCTTTTTCGCTTAATCCTCGATTACCTTCTTGTTCAACCTATTTTTGGGTCGTTAAGACCTCTATCCCGTTATATCGAAAGTTTTCGTCTACGGTTGTGGCTTCGCCCTCACTAGCCATTCGTAGTTTGGTCTCCCCCCATTGGCCATCAGGACGGACGCCCCTGTCCCCGTCCTGGGAAAGAACCCCAAGCCCTGCTTAGGACCGGGTCAAACTACCTTATTTTTTTCCCTTAGCTGCCTTTTTTTTTTTGTGAGAAGGTGCTTTGCGTTTTTCCTCCCCGAAACGAAGGCATCCCCCTCTCCATTTTTCGTCCCCCCAAATGCTCCTTCCAGTCTGCCCTAGGGCCACGACCGTTTCTCCCCCCCCCCCCCCACCCAAGGCCAAATACCCCACCGGATTCTTTGAGGTTAGGTTGACGAGCGGACCGAGGACCCACCCTTCTTTCTATTTGCAAGGGACACGTACCTCTAACAAAGAACCTCCCCGTCGATTATATCCCCCCCCCCTTTTCCCCTGTCCGTGAAGGTGGATGGCCATCCCAGTCGTCTGACGGTGCCCAATTTTGACCTCGTCCCTTTCCCCGGTTTTTTCGCGATGACCCTCCCCCTTACAAGATCCCGGACTTTTCTTTTTCCCCCTTTGATAAAAATTGCCCAGCGATGCCCCCTCCCCCCCCATTTCCAACTTTCCTTTAAGCCATTGGTCCAAGCCCCCTGGCGCAGAGGGAAGTCCCCCTCTTCCTTTCGCCTTCCAGCGCGTCGCGTTCCAGGGTTTGCCTCTCTTTCTTCGTCTCTTTGCAGATTTTTCCCCGACGTGGTGGTTTGCCTTTTTGGACAGCCAACGCCCTCGGTCCGGGTGAAACACTTTCGCACCTTTTGAAGCGTTTTTTTTTCGCTCCATTCGCTTGTTTGTTGGTTGGTGTGCTACGTTTTTTCTTCAAAGACCACCAGGGCGCCTTTCTTCTTACCGGGTATTGATTTGGTCCGCATACCAGCCCCCCTTTTTATTGGAAACGTTTTGACTGACGGGCAAAGTTGAAAGTACCCAACTTAAGCATCCCCTTTCCCCCATTTCATCGCATGTTTTTTCCGGGACTCTCGCTTTTGGCCCGTTAACCTGCTTTTATGAACGTTCCGGCCCGTTTGCTTGGCAAAGCGATGTCGTCGTTGTGGACAACTAACCATTCACTTGGCAGGGCCCCCTTCGCTGGAGGAGTTTGTAGGTCTTCCTTACGCACCGTCAATTTTTTCCCCTGAAAAAGGTTTTTTTTTTTAGGTTTTATCGTGTTTGTAATTGTTGGGTTTTTTGGGTATTCTTACACTTCTTCTGAGGAGTCCCAGTTTTGTTTATTTGTTTCTGTTGTTGGTCTTTGTCTATGCGGTCGAACGCGTTTCCACCCTTCGTTGGACGCCAGCCCTGCTTCTCATTTTGCGTTTGGGTTCGGAATTTTTTTCAATCTCTTTCGTGCTCCCTCTCTCTTCCTTCCTCCCCCCCCCCGGTTTTTGAGGAGAGAGAGGGCCGATCTGCTGTTTCTTCCTTGCCCAGCCGTGCCCGAGAGCTCGGCGTGATCCATCTGGGGTCGAAGTTTCGTTCCCCTTTTGACCCCCACCCCCAGCAAGTCCCGTGACAACGTTTGGTCTTCCTGCCAAGAAATTGGCGGGAATGCCCATCCCCTCCCCCCCCCACCTACCCCCCTAACTTGAAATTCGATTGTGTCGGGCCTTCCTTTGACCCACGCTTTTTTTCTCCCTGCCAACCTTTCTCCTCTTTTTCCCCCCCCCAGTGACGAAAGCGCTTGATCCAGCTGACTGGTGCGGCGGCGATCGCCGTTTCGAGTAACGATCATCAGCCTTTCGCTGGTTGGATTTGGATGTTTACTTCCAGTTCCCCCGTACTTTTTCTCCCCGTTTCATACTTTTGGCTATCGGGACAGCAAACCAACCCTGTCGTCAACTTTCCGACACCACCCATTCTCCCCCCTTCCCCCCAAGCGCAGGGCTGCCCCCACCGCCACGCCACGTGAATGGTTGCTGGAATTTTAAGCTGACGAGAAGTTGGTCTTCCCACAACAACCCATCCCTTTTTCCTGACATCTGACGAGGCTACTTGAAAATATTGATCGCCCAACCTTGCGCGTTTATTTCCTTACCTTCAGCTTGGTATTCCTGTTTCTCCGAAAACTCTTACTCACACCTTACCCTTCATATTTCCCCAACTTTGTTCGCTTCTATTAATGATGGTTTCCAATTTTTTTTTTTCTAATCTTCAAGGCATAAGGGACCCCTTTTGTTTTTTTCTCGCTTCCTTTGGATTACATTCTGCTTTCGGACAACTCGCATCGCTTTAGCTCCCTTTGTGAGGTTTGGCACTGCTCTCAAGGACTTTTTTTTCCATTTCGCTTGTCTGCTTTATCTCTTCTTCCGTTTTATATAGGTTGTTTAGGTCACGTTTCGTTCTTTTCTTCACTTTTGCTGGTTTGCTATTCCTCCCCTTTACTTTTGCTTATGATGAAGGTTTTCCTTTTGTCTTCCAAGCCCCTTCCCCGGTCCAAAAACCCCGCCCAGTTTCAGTGCCACATTTAGTTTCTTAATTTTCTATCGAGGGATTGTGTTTTCCTTCTCACTGATCGTCTTAGTTCCCCCTTGTGGGATCCCCCCAACCTACCTGAATGGTTCTGGGCTTGTTGGCGGGTGCCCGTCGCGCTTCTTGAACTCCCCCCTCTTCTATCGCCCAACATTTTAACGATTGTACTTCGTAATTTCTTCCGGGATTCCCAATCCCCCCTGGGGTTGTTGTAGTGCCGGTCTTTTTCCGGGTGCAAATTCGTCCTCATTTTCGCTTCTTGAAGAAAAGGTTTGTCGTTTGCCCGTATTTTTTGTTGACACACGCCCCCCCCCTTTCACAGAAAAACTTCTGTCTTTTTTTCTTTCATTTTTTCCTTCTGAACCCGCTCCCGGTTGATGTGATCAGTCTTCACTACCAACACCGATTCCTATTTCCTTCGAAACACGGCCCCTTCCTCGGCCGCTTTTTCGTTTTCTCTCCCGGTCCAATGCGTTTCCCGGATAGCGTATACTTGTGGACGTCTTTTTCCTGTTTCCCCTTTTCTGCTTTGACCCCCCCCAAGAAACCCCCGTCCTCCCTTCGTTTTTTTTTCACCTACACCCCCGATTTTTCATTGCCGATGAACGGTTAATGTCCCCTTCCCTCTTCACCCCAGCGTTCTCGCACTTGTCGTATTAAATATGGAATTTCACCTCGCCCTTTACCCAAGCTTTCTTGTTTCTAGCAAGCAATTACACATATTCTGCCCCCCAACACTCCTAGGGTCGCCCCCCCCTTCAGTCGCAGCAAGCCGCTCCCGTTTATGCTCCCCCCATCATGCATTCCTCGAT
>Ga0179591_1254714_pt1 | contig 12517 bp, 12 predicted proteins | sample CZOMad2_1_08_16f_FD_182891 | JGI IMG/M metagenome (GOLD analysis project Ga0179591, IMG submission 182891) | Vadose zone soil fungal communities from Angelo Coast Range Reserve, California, USA - CZOMad2_1_08_16fungal (PacBio error correction) | ecosystem: Environmental > Terrestrial > Soil >... | reverse complement strand
GCGTGGGTGAAGCTCCCTTCTTTCTATTTGAGGCCATTCCAGTTGAAATTGCGTCATCTTCTCCTCTTCAGCCGAAACGGTCGGGATCTTCCTCTACCTATGGTTTTTATCGCTCGGGTCCTAATTACTAATGAGCGATACGGTAGAATTTACTTCCTAATTCCTCCCTCCCTCTTTGTCCGTCGTTTTTCTTGGCAGGCCCCGCCCCCTTCTCGACATGGTCCAAGACCGAGTTCCGCGATGCCAGAAGAGGCGGCGCTTTCTCTCATCCGTGTCCTCCTCGTTTCCTTGTCGTCTTCCTCTGACTTAGGAGAACGTTTATCTGCCACTGTGACGAAGAGTCCTCCTTTTTTTTTTTTTTAATTCTCCTCCCTTGCGAAGGTGAGGGCAGGCCGGCCCGTTCCCCCTTTATAGAGTCTCTTTTTTTTACGAGATCGGCTGCTGGAGGACTCCTTTTCCTCCTCGATTCTCCGGCTTCTCTTTGCCCTCCTTATTGTCTATATAGAATCTTCCCCCCTTAGCCTGAAGACGCGCCTGTTAACGATCGCGAGTACCTGAGAGGTTCGTTCTTCTTTTTTTTTTATGTCGTCTTTTTTGGCCCGTCTCCCCCGAAAACCCCCCCCTCTCTTGCGGGCTGTAGTCCTTGCTGCTATGGCTACGGAGGACCGATCTCGTTGACGACGGCGGCGTGGGCAGGTTTTCTACCCTTTTGGATATGGTTTGGAAAGTGCGCAGTTTGATTCACCCTTTCCTTTTCCGATCTGGTACTGTTATGCGAGACTCCGCTGTAACTCGTGGAGCGCCTCTATTCTTGGAGGAAGGGATTTGGTCCTCGCTGTTCTTGGTGACCCACTTCTTCGTCAAGACGCGCCTTTGGCGAGATCTGAACCTCCTCCTTCGTCGTTGGCTGTTATTTTTCCTTGTTCGCGGATCGATGAGGTGTGACTCCTTGGCCATCATAGCCCAGTTGGTTTAACTTGCGATGTTTCCCTTTCTTTTTAGTCTTCCCCTCCGTCCATTGTCGAGAGCCGCCCCGGAGGAATAGTTCTAGCGTTCCCTCTTTGAGCTGTTTTGGTCTTCCGGCCTTTTTTGATTTATTCCCTCCCGTCGGTGAGGCTGCAGAGGCCGAAGCTGCTTTCGATGTGTTTATGTTCCCTCTTTCCCATATCCACATTGGACGGCAAGGCGAAGGTTCTTTTTCCTCCTTTTTTTTCGATTTTCTCTTGCGCCTCGGGCACGACAGGTTCGTGTGAAATAGAATTTGAAAATATGCCTTCGATCTCGACGCTGACGGTTGCGAGTCCTTTTTTCCTCCTCAAAAGAGACTTCGCTAGTTCCCTGTCTTGCCACAGACGATTGTTTCCGGTGATAGTCTCGGGGCGCCTCCCATTTACGGTGCTTGAACTTCTCTTGTTTCCTTGTTCCCTAGGTCCGTTAGCGCGCTCTTTTTCCGAGAAGCTTATTGTTTGCAGCCCACCAATTCGTCATCGACGCTTCGGAAAATCGAGGTATTCTTTTTTTTTTTGAGCTTTGATTATCGAGCTTGGGTATCCTTTTTTCTCTCCCCCCCTTTCTCTGCCTTCACAGCTGAAATGAACACTGGTGAAGTTCGCGCCGGCAGGGCAGCGCTCGCTCATTTTTTCGCCGCTGATCACGACTTGCATCGGCTCTGGACCCTAATTCCTTTGGTTTTCACTTTCTCCTGACGATGCATCTTTTGACTAGGAAAGGACTCAGATGCCTGACTCCGCTTTTTTCTCTCCTCCTCCTTTTTTAGAGTTTGAATCGGACGCTTGGCTTAGCTGGCTCCCCTGCTTAAAAAGTGATTCCCCGGTGCCTTGCTGGGATGATGAGGATCATCTGTAGCACTCGATCTACGACTCTTCTTTCTTCTTTACCCTTAATCTTTTCCCGGTGATCTCTGAGCATTTCTTCCATCTCCTTTCTTCGTCATTCGCTCCTGCGCCTTAGTCCTATAGATTTTCTCTTATGAGTCCCTGAGGGCTAGATTTTTTTTTTGTTTTGTTCTCTCCCCTTCCTCCTTGTCCACGGGAGTACGGCTCTCTTGGCGTAAGTTCCTCCTCTCTGGATCTTTAGATTGGGTTGCATAACGCTTAGGGAGGTCGGGGTTTTAGGGGCGGGGATATGAACACGCCCCGGCGTTCGAAGAGCCTTCCCCTTTTTTTCTCTTGTCCCTCCACCTTCCCCCAGACGCGGCTTCTTCGTCGGTCGTAGAATTTTCTCTTCTCCTCTTTGTCTGACAGATGTTTTATTTTGTTCATTACGGTTCACTCTTTCTTCTGTGGATTTGGTTTCCGACCCTTGCCTGCATGAGCGAGGAAGACTTTTTCTTTTCGAGAGGTCACTTCCCCCCTGCGTATGATGCTTCATTTTCGCGTTGAGCAGACATTCTAGAACTTCGCTTCCTCTGTCCGCGGGGTTATTTGCGAGTTTCTAGGTCCCTCCTTTCCCCTCCAGCGCGCCGGCCTAGGTGATTCTGACGGTTCTCGAGTTTGAGGCTCTTTTCCGTCAGACTCGTCTTCGCTGGTGATCGATCCGACCTTTTTATGTATTCGAAACTTCTCTTACTTCCAGGATCTCTAGTTTCGGGATTTATGGCCGCATCCTCCTCTTCAATTTTCGGTGAGACCAACCTAGTATAGAGTCTCGTCCTGTAGGGCTTCCGGAGGGATTCTTTCTTTGTGCCTCTTCGCTCTTGTTTTCTTCCCTTTTATATCATTGCATAGCTGCACGTAGAGTACCCCCCTTCTTCGCCTATTGCATACCCCGCTTTATTTCGCCCCAGAGCGGGGGGACGATTCTTCGGTATCGGTGGCGTAAGCGCCCTGTTCCCTTTTCTTCATATGAGCGGCAAGTTTTTTTTTTTTTGTCTTTTGATCCGCAGCGTCTGTTGAAGCTGTCGTAGCTGCCCCAGCTCTTGGCAGGCAGTTTGACTTCGCCTTTCGTTGACTGAACTTTTGACCCCGCTCGCGTTCGAGTTCTCTTCCCCCTTTTTCTTTTGAGGCCTTTGCCTCGACCGCGCGGCAAAAATTTCGCATCGCGCAGCCCTTTTTTGCTTGTCCTAAACCCCCTTTTCTTCTAGCTGGTTTTATCGAGGACGTCTTGACATCTTTCCCTAGCCGGTCGAAGAAAGCTAGACATCAAAGGATTTGAAGAGCCGAAGTCGCCTCCGCAACGTCCCTTTTTTTTTTTTGGACTTTTTATTGTCATCTCCTTTCTTCTTATGCATGGTCGAGGGGTCCTATCTCTCTTCTCCTCTCTTTGTTTGATTCTTCGGTAATAAGCGCGGCCGCGTTTTTGAATGATGCGCCTGGTTAGACCTCAATTTCCGCTCGTCAGGCAACTCGCCTTCTCGGAACCTCACCCTTTTTTCCTTTTGAGTCTTCTCTTTTGTCTTCGTGGTAGAGACGTGAGGAACCTTAGAGCTGGCCTCTCTTCTATTTTTTGAGGCTTTCTGGATTTCCTCTTCTTCGTACCCTGCAATGGTTGTCGCAAAGACGACTAATATGGTTGCGAGGGTCGTCCCTATTCCTTTTGTTTTTCTGATAGCTTCCTCCTCGTTATGCGATCGCGTAGTATCGTGGTCGAGAGACTGGGTCTTCCCCTTCTCTTTTCCCCTCTTCCTTCCCAGTTTTTGTCGAGTCTATGTACCCTCCAAGACTGCACTGCACGAAGGAGATTCCGCCGCCGCTCTCGTCGCACTAGTTGTCGCTCCTTTGACCCTCCCAGTAGCTGGTTATGGAAGCGCACCCTCGCGAGAGATGTATCCTTCCTTTTTTTCTCCCTTTCTATCGACCAGCAGCGCCCCCCCAGGCCCATTCCTGTCCCACAGTCTTATAGGTTCGACGGGTTCCTCAAGCTATACCACGAGGACTCTCGACCCCTGTTTTTTTTTCCTCTTAGTCCGTCTTGCTCGGTGAGGACGTAGCTGTTGATTAGTTCCCCGTCTTTGCGGAGAAGCCTTACCCCCCAGCTCGCGCTATCCTCGAGGGAGACTCGCCCAGAATCTCGAGGACTGCTCCGGCCCCCTTGTTCTTTCGCCTACTCTCTCTTTCCATTTGAAGGAATAGAATCCTTTCTTCTCCACCTCAAGCTCTTTTTCCAGTTCCCTGAGGATTCCGAGGTTTCGTCCAACAGCGTTCTGTAGTCGATTCTTGACCATCCCGATTAATTTCCCCGCCCCTTCTCCTCAGAACCAGTCTGGGAGGGCTCCTCTGGACTGGCAGTCAGTTTGATGCTGAGTTTATGGGGAGATGGAGAATCAGAAGAGGTAGATGACCAAAGGAACTTCACCCCCACTCTTTCTTTTTTAATCTCTCCCGATAAGGCCTGGGGGCGACTCTCCTTTTTTTTTTCTGCGAGCGCTTCAATGGACCACGCGATATGAAAGAGATTTCAAAGCGTAAAGACTACTCTTTCCCCTTTTTTTGCTTCAAGTCTGACTCCCCCTCTTCAAGCGTTTCAGCTACAACTTAGCCGAGGTGCTCCTTCCCTTAGACCCATCCTTACCATGAGAACGGTACTTTTCCTCTTTCGACTCTTTAACGCGAAGGTCTGCCTCTCCCTCTTGTCCCCTAATTCTCTCAGGCTCGGACTTGATCTCGTCCTATCTCAGGTGAAAATCGTATAGCTCCCACTGTAAGGCTTCTAGCTCTTCCAGGTGAAGCTCCTCGCCTGAAAGCTCCTATCTTTCCTTCTGTCTTCCTCAGAGATCCCCTGGCCGTCCATCGGCATTTTAGTGCCTACAACCTCCGCTTTTTTCACCTCTTCCTCAGCGACGACGACGTTGCGACGACTTTCCCCCTCTCCTAGCTCCCCCTCCGCCGCTCCGTCGCGCGGTTTTTCTGTGCCTGGCACCTTTGTCCCCTTTACCCCTTTTCCGATGTCTGAATTCCTCCAGGCCTCACTTTCCTAGGCAAAACGCTTTTCTTATTGCTTTTTCTCCTCCCTTACCATGCTATCTGAGACTTGGAGCGCGTTTTTCACTTAACCGACTATCTCGGCTTAGACCCCCTTCTACCTAGGCGGACGAAGCGCTGCACAGCAAGAAAAGGCGGCAGCCCTTCTCTCCGACGCTCCTTCCAGGCGAAGACCCCTCCTTTTCTTGCTCTAGGTGAATTTAGCTTTCTTCAATCATAATTGAAGGTTCGGGCCTTCCGGACGTTTGGTTTCCTTAGTCTACCCAGCAACTTTCCACCCCCCCCGACAGCGTCAGCGCGTTTCTCCCCCCTTTTTCGCTTCTGCAGAGTCGAGCTGCCGATGCTCTCCCTTCTAACATAGTTCGAAGAAAGTATTAGAGGATTTCTGCTTTTTTTTTCCTATGGACCTCATCCTTATGCGTAGCCCTTCAATTTCTCCTTTTTCTCGACTCGCTATGGGGACTCCCTGAAGCGCGGTCCCTCTGCGAATGTATCAAGAACGAGTTCCGATGCGGTTGCTTTTTTTTGTCCGAACTCTTCTGGCGAGCTCCTTTCTCCATGCTCGTCGCCGGCGAGGCGTCCCCGACCATCATACCTCCCGCCCATACCGTCCTTTTTTCTCTTTTTCGTTCGATTCCGGGTCCCTATTTCCCCCCGTCGAGGCGCTATCTTTCCCGCTCCGGCCCAGTCGCCCGTGCGTCTTTCTTTATTGTTCCGTCTCGGAGGCCTTTTTCCTTCCTCTCAACACTCAATAACCCCCCACCCACCACGGACCAAAAAGACCCCAAACCCCCCCCACCACACAAACCCACCCCTTATTCTCGTCCCTTCGAGCGGCGGCCGCTGAAACGGTCTCCTCGTCTTCATCTAGGGCGTCTCTCCTTTCTTTGATGGCAAGGGGCAAGGTCTAGACATTATCTTCGAAATGCGGAACAGCGACTTCCGCATAGCATCAGTCCTCCAACAACCCTTCACCCCTTCCCCCTCTTTTCAGGCAGCTGCTCTCGCTCGCGCGTGATCTATCCTCCTGTCGATAGGACCTCCCCCGATTGTTTCCTTCTCGTTTTCCCCCCCCAGACGGCCTCCGTATGAGTCGTTCAGCGACGAAGGAGGGGAGGCGCCCGAATCGATCAGCCCCCAGCTTGGTTTTCCCCTTTTTCCTTTACTCTCGCCGACGTTTTGGTAATGCCGTTCCCTGTCTAGTATTCCTCTTTATTTCTCTCTTTTAAGTCGTCTATTCCCGACCGTTACGATGACTGCCGTTCTTCGCCGAACGACCTCCCCTTTTCCCTATAAACAAGGGGACTGAATGCTTAAACTTCGACCCTATTTTTCAATCGGCCCCAACTAGTCAGCTTCCTCCTTCCAGCCGTTGTCGCCCTCCTCTTCTTTCTAGCACGCGCACGAGGGCGGCGAACAACTTCCAGCTTTTTTTCGCCTCAGTCAAGCCGCTTTGCCGCCTTGGCGGAGCTAGACCCCACTCTTTGTGCTCAGGAGCGTCGTCTCTGTCCCTTCCCTGATTGAGCAAGGTGGTACCATTTCGATGGTCCCCGAGCCGCGAGCACTGGACGCCTCAATCATCCCCGCTTAGTTCATGTCTCCTAGCCTTTCGGGTATACTCGTGCTCAAAGCTCCCAACCCTGCATGTAAAGAGTCACCCCCCCCGGGACTCCTCCCTCTTCCCTCAAGATAGATCTCTCCCCCCTCGAGGTGTTAGTCCCTCAGCAACTCCACCTTTCGCGCTCCCTTTCCATACATAACGGCCGAGAATTCCCCCCTCCGCGTTGTATCCTTACCCTCAAATGGAATTCTTCCACTATCCTTCTCCGTGATCTATCCCTTCGCTTACGACCCCGAATATCTCATTTCGGTTCTTCTCTCTCTCCTGAACCTAGCCCACCGATCCTATTCCTCCATTTCTTTCCATTTTCTTGTTCGGAGGCGGGGTTTTTTTTTTTTTTTCTTCGGAGAAGGCGGTCTCGGATGAGATCGACCCAAAAGGATTTCGATAGGCGATAAAATATCGAGCTATCTTCTCTTTCTCCTCATCCTCTCGATCCATACGAGCGCTATACCGTGAATCCCTTCTCAATTCGTTCTTCTCTTCTCCCTGTACCATCGCTCCCGGCATCTTCTTACAGTTTTGACAGATCAGGCTCGACGTTGCTTTGACGCTTGCCCTTCTTCTGAGCTTTATTGCTATCGGACACTCTTACTCCCGTTCGACCTTGCCCTTTCCTACCGATGGGGGCCGCGTCTTTACCATTGGTCCTGATGTTGAACGGTTCGTCACTCGGACTCCCCCCGAGGTCCGCCGTCTCGAACTTCTTTTCCATACTTTTTTTTTCCCGCTTGTTTTTGCCTTTCCATCGCGGCGGACCTCAGGATCGTTCGTAGTCCGGCGTTTACGTTTTCAGTCGCGATACTCCGGGTACCTCACACCACCTACCCCTTTCCTGCCTCCCGACGAGTTTTCCCCCCCCCCCGAGGCCTTTCAATTATCTTTTAATCATAATCAGTTGTTTTTCTGGATATATATGAAATTGCCCGTGTTTTTCCATCAATTCTTTTGTTGCAATCTTTTGGTAGATGGAGTTTGCGTGAATCTATTGGACGTTATCCCTAATTTCCAGTGACTGTCAAACGCGATCCGGCGGAGAGAGATTTTTGCGAACCTGCTCCCCGTCTTATCCCCGGTAGCCTAGTAAGTTACGCTCTGGTCTATGAGTTTCCCGGGTGTCAGTCCTCTGCGTGTACCTTCACCGTTACGCTGTCTTCCCTTTTAAGGCTCATTTTCAGCGCTGCCCGTCCGAGGCCTTTTTCTAGTTTTCCCCCCTCGTACCGGCAGGGGTCGACGGACAGAGCCCGTCGGCTACATTCTCGGACAATCCGAATTGCCTCCGCGCCTTATTTTCCGCCTCCCTCCAGTGTCCGTGCGGATTCGCTTTTTTTTTGGAGGTCATTAGAGCGATGGAGTCTGTTCTTCGTTGACGAAGCACGTGTAATTCTCTCTTCCGCTAGGATTCTTCCTTTTGTGTCGTCGGGTTGGGGCGGCGGGGTGTTGGGGGTGTGGTGGGGTGTGTTCTTTTCGTCTCGCTTCCTTTCTCCTATCCACTCCCCTCCCAGCCTGTCCACGCTCGAGATTTTCCACGAGAAGGTTGGAATAGCGCGGTCTGAGTCCTCCTTTCTTTTTGGCCGTCGCCCCGAATCGCGATTTGCTTGCGTTTAGACTTTCCCCCCTTTTCCCTGTCTCCTTTTCCGAAGGAACGGTTTGTCCCGTTTGCAGTGAGACCCTTTTTCTGATCCTTATTGCTTTGCTCAGGATGATTACTTTCCATTGGCGGTACCTGGCCTGTTTTTGTACCGAGATCCCCCTTGTTTCAGTCGGACGAGCTCTATGTCCCTTCAGAGTCTCTTTCGTGTTTTGAAGCTTACATTCATTGTTGTTCTTTTGTGGATCCATCGTCTCTCCTCGCGCTTTTTTTTAGGATCATGACCAATGACGATGAGGTTTTGTCTCTTCGTACCCGGGAGCTCTTATCTATGCTGGTGCCGGGGCCATCCTCCCCCCCCCTTTTCCCCTTCGATAGGAAGGTCGAATCGGGGTTTGCAGCCTTTCCCCTCCCTTTTGTTGCCCCCTCTCCGACCCTGGCCATCGTTTTCTGTTGAGAGTAGGGACTAAGATGATGTTCCTTTCTTCTACGTAAAGTGTTGATCTTGCTTTCGCCTACTCTAGGTGGGTCTAATTTTTTCTCGACTGAGGACGCGACCTCCAAATGAGTTTTCCTTCCCTCTTCTCCTTTTGGACGTGCCGGGCCTTCACGCGTTTAATGGCGCGCGCCTTTCTCCGAGTCGTGCGATAGTTCTTCCTCCGGCAGCTTCCCTTCCTCTGTTGGTAACGACGAAGTCAGGGAGAGCCGCAGCGTAGTATTGTCGAGCGGATAGACACCTTCTGCACCTTAACCCGCGACTCTAGAGGCTTAACATGATCCTCTGTAGTGATAGTCAGTATTTCTAGAACACTCCATAGTCGAATCGAGCGTCGCAAGTCGATGGTGCAGAGGGGCAAGTCGCGCCCCTTTGATTCTTTTTGTTTTCTCGAAGGATTCTTCTCTCTGAGCGCGCCTTCGGGCCTTACTCTTCTTTACCCAGGTCGTTATCTTTTTGTGTTGGCCTAATAGTAGATCTATCTCTTTTCTTTTTAAATGTGTCGAACGGTCCTCTCCCGTGAACAGTTTCCAATTCACTACTGCCCCCCCTTCCCCTTCCCTTTGACGAAGAGTTTCTCAGTGCTTATCGCAGCTTCTCTCTTAGTGAGTTTCCCATTTGTGTAGTCTTTCCTCAGGCGGCAGAACTCCTCCGGCGCTGAACTCACTTTTCTCAGCGATAGTCATCGAAATGAAAGCCGTTTTTATTTCTTGGTGAGTATCTTAGACTTTTTGAATCTCCCCAACTGATGTGATGCTTATCCGAGACTCGCGACCACCTTTATCGCCCCCCCTTTCCCCGTGAGGTTAGTGCTTGATGAGGTTAATCGGCTTCTCTCCTTTGTTTTGGCCTGGAATTACGCTTTATGTAGCCGCGTTGCTTTTATTTCGTCGCAACGTCCTTTTTTGTTTCTTCCCAAGGGAACGAGAGCAGGCTTTTGTCTTCTTCTTCCTCTTCCCGAGCTTCCTCATCTCCTGATGAGTGCCCTTGATTGCGAAGCGAGTCTTGCCAATTTCTTGCGCTCTCTACTCGCCCTGCCTACGGGCCGTCCCAGCGATATTGTCGATTTTTTCCTCTCCTCCCTGCGTCCCCTTAGTCTACGGATTTTTGTTGTCTAAAGCGATTAGGGTGGGAGTTTTCATCGTAGGTGCGGGGATCTTGCCATCCCTCTGGCCGGGTCCGCCCGGCATGAAAATTAGAGGATTGGATCCGATGTGCCATTCACCTAATCCCCCTGCTTTCTTCTCGGCCTAGAGGATGATTCGGGGATGAGTCCTGGGTTGCTTTTGATGATTTCTCTGCCTTGGTAGAGAAGCCGCTGATTCCGTTATTGACCCTTTGGCTCGCTGCAGTCTTTCGGATTTTGAGCGAGCCAGTTCCGGCTATTGCTCTTGACTGCTAAGGTCTGCGTTGAAGTTTATTTCGTAGCCGTTAACTTTATCAGCTTCACAGGAATAGTTGTACTCTTTTTGCGAGGGAGCGCAGCTTTTCCTTCCCCGTCTTCTGACGAGAGACCTTCTCCGTGATTTGGATTCCGGCCCTGGTTGTCCTTCCTCTCCTTCCAGCATCTTTTTCGTGCTCTTTTGTCAGAACGTGACTTGATGATGTAGGCCCCTGAACTTTTTTCATTCTTCCCTTCTCCCCTCCGACCTAGGGACTTTTTTGCAGTATATCTCTGTGCAGGCGAGTTTGTTTTTCTCAACTCCCTCTCGAGGGATTCTTGGATTTGATCATTTGGGGATCGCGAATTCCTCTTTTCTGACGTTCTTTTCAGGCTATCTTTTAACGTAGATTCCCCTCTTTTCTTTGCCCCTTTTTCAAGTCCGAGTGGATCGTTAACTCGCTTTCTTTGTGCCCCCGCTTAGTTCGTTATCGGTGGTGTCAGCGCCTTACTTTCCTCCCTTTTTTACCGTGTTTAGTTTAGTCGATTGAAGTCTCGAACTGTCTCTGCGTTTGCTGCCCCCCTCGCCTCTTGGTCCGAGCGTTTCTGCCGACTGCCATCATTTGAAGCAACTTCTTCAAGCGCGGTCTCGCTCTTGATGGTTTCTTTTGCATCTAACGTCCCTCCTGTACCACATCTCCCCAGCCCTTTCTGATCCTCTTTTTTCCCCCGCCAATCACCCCTTTTTTCTTTTCTCTGGCGGGCTTTTATGGAAAGTATCGGCTGCGAAGCTCCCAGAAGGATCGAAGTGAAACGCGGGGTTAAATCATTTCTTCCCGGCTTCTTCCTTATTTTTCTCTTTCCCACGTATGCGTTTTTCCTCATCCCCTGGATGATCGAGGCACTAGTTCGAGGGCGGCCGCTTCCCTTTCCTCTAGTTCTGAGGCTCTAATAGGAATAGCGCTTCTGGTATGCCATGTTCTGCGCTTGTCCGAATTGCCAGAGTATTCCATGCTCTCGCACTATTCTAGTCGTACTAGTAGGGGTAGTCGAGGACTAGTTAGAGTTTCGGAACTGCCCCTCTCGAATTTATTATTGGTGCGGGACTTGGCTGCGGCTTTTTCCATTCGAGTCACTTTCTTCTTCCTTTTTTTTTTTGGTGCGATTCAGCCCAGATTTCTAGCCTGAGGTTTTTTTGGAGTAGCCCCTCTTTGATGGTCCAGCGAGTCGGTCGGGAGGATCGTGTGAATAGTGAGCCTCGTGTCTCTTTTTTTGGTTCTCTCTTCCCCTTGAGATAGATTGACCCCTTCAAATTTTCCCCTTCCCCTGCCTTTCTTATTTTAGCTGCAAGACTGGGCGGCGCGCTATTCCCCAGGCGTGAACACCTCAGGGCTCCCGATTTTTTTCTTTAATCGCCACACTCCGAGCCAGATTTAGCGTCCTTTTTTCCCCTTTCCTTCTTCTTTGCCGCGCATGCCGCAACATTCGATCCAGGCTCGTCTTCTCGACTGGTCCTTCTTCCTAGGAAAGAGACTGACCGGAAGAGTTGACTGAACGAGAATCGCACCTGTGTGCCCCTTTTTTTAAGTCCCTTCTTTGACTCTCCCTTTTTTAATTACCTTCCTCCCGCCTTTTCGATGGCATCGTCAAGAGCTGAGGAGCTACGGAATCTTTTTTTTTTTTGTTTTTTTTTTGGCCCTCTCCTATATCTCTCATAAGTGCTGAGGAACCGTCCTTTCGTCTACCATCTTCGTTTTCTCGCTGACTTCGTCCTTTTTTCTTCTTTTTCGAACGCTCCAGTAACAAATTTCACTCCCTAGAATGATGTTTTCGGGAGCGAGGAGGCCTGGAATGCTTTATTTTTCCTCTCTTTTTTTGGGCAGACGCCGAGTTTCACCCACTGTAATTTAAACATTCCACCGGTTATCGCGGACGATCGGACCTCTCTTTTCCCCCTTTCTTTCCGGGAGGTCTGAGTCTTGAAAGGCTCAAAGGATATGAGCGTAGCTGAGTCTGTTCTACTCCCCTCTTCTTCGTATGTGACTTACCACTTTTTCCCACAACCCCATTCTTCCTTTCCCCGAGGACGCTCGCTTTCTATGGTAAATTCCTCCCCACGATCGAAGAAGCGTGTGGGCCAAGAAAGATCGTGACGATCAATAGATTTTCTTGCCCCTTTCTCCCTCTTTTTACGGTTGATTTCCTTACTCGTCGAGGCGAGACCTTCCCACATTTTCCCCTTCCCCAAAGGCATTTTAATCCCCATAGGAGCTCGAAAATCGAGACGCTTTTTCTGTCTCGCCTGCAGAGCGTCTCAGGCCCGATACAATAGGGCTTCCTTGATTCCGGCATCGGTTCGGGAACTACATAAGCACCTTCAAGGTCTTCAAATCGACTCTCTCTCCACCTCAGTTCTGAATATCTTGCATTCCAAAAGCGCCGTAAGCTAATCTCTGTTTTTTCTTTCCTTTCTTTTGACTTAGACGGA
>Ga0179591_1270629_pt1 | contig 12519 bp, 9 predicted proteins | sample CZOMad2_1_08_16f_FD_182891 | JGI IMG/M metagenome (GOLD analysis project Ga0179591, IMG submission 182891) | Vadose zone soil fungal communities from Angelo Coast Range Reserve, California, USA - CZOMad2_1_08_16fungal (PacBio error correction) | ecosystem: Environmental > Terrestrial > Soil >... | reverse complement strand
CCGGGTGGTAAACCCTTTTTGGCCACCCACTTCCTCAACTCTGTGCCCGTTCGCCCCCCCCCCACGACCGTTCCGTCACGAATTCTGTTTGGGGCCTGGGGTTTTTTCGTAGGCAATTGGCATTTTTAGGGTTTTCCTCGTCGCTCTTTTTTTTTCTGGACCTGTCCTTGCCCGAGTTGCTCGTTCCTTCCTTAAAGCTTTTTTTCCATTAGTGAGTTGGTTTTTCCTTGCACTTCCGGGTATGTCCCTTTTTTCACTTTTCTGGGCTGTTTTCTAGTTGTTTTGGTCTCGCGATCCCCCGATGAGTTCCAAAGAAGTTTCCCATATCCGACCCCCCTCCACCCCTCTTCATCCCCTCTTCTTAACCGGCCCTTCCTACCCGATGCCCGGCAATGATTTATGGTCCCAACACCACCATCTTCCGACTTTCCTATCGTTTTATTTCGGTGTTATTCCTTGCTACTGTTTTCTGAAGGTAATTTTTTTTACCTGGAAGGCTTTTCCCCCCCTTGAAGTTCTATTTTTTCCCAAAATTTTTTGTGACCGGAACTTGTACCTTACCTCACCGACTTTTACCCCCTGATGGCCCGACCGCCTGAACTACAGATAGGAGAATACTTTCTTGCTTGGAGCCCGGGAACCCCTTTTACCAATGGACTTTTTGATTTTTCCATGGTTTTAGTATAGTGAGTCCAGTGATTCTTTTTTCTGGCCGTACCCGGTTCGCCATCTAGTGCATCCCCCCCCCGGCGTGCACGTGGGAGGAGCGGGGTTGTGTTTTTGGTTTCCCCAAAGCGCCCCGTTGCCCTTCGTTAAAGACTAGCCCCTTTTCTCCTATCCCCCCTCATGCTGTTACTCTACCTCACATACTTTTGGAATTGTTTTTTTTTTTTTTCTTTTTGTCTACGTTTCCGCCCCCTTCACTTACTTTTTTGAAACTTGCTCAGGTGTGCTACCCTACCCCCCATCTTCGTCTTCCTAATCCTATTGTCCCCAACGAAAACTTATCCCTCGTATTGTCCCAGTTTTTTTTTTTTTCATCTTCCTTGATATCTTTTTTGCCCCGAGGAACCCCCCTTTTTTTCCACCTGCGCTGTGGGCGCAGACTCTCTCTTTGAGTTATCCCGGTTGCCTTTCCCCATGCGACTTTTCCAAAATGTTTTTTCCATCCTCGGACTTTGGTATACCTACCGTACAACCGTACTTACCAGTAACTGACCATCTTTTCTGGTGCTTCTTAGCTCCCTTAGGACAGTTTTCGATACAGGGCTGCAGAGAAAGCTGCCCTTGGCAATTGAGGAGTTCCTGAGCCTTGCAGGACCCCCCCCCCTTTCTAAGCCCGTCATTTTGCATGTCTTTCCTGCCTTTCCCAGGCGCCCGGGGCGTGGAAAGCCTTAAGGCGTTCGAGATCTGATCCCCCCTGTGGGACGTCCAACCTTCCAAAAACCCCACCGCCCCGTAAGGAAGGGTCCCCTTTTCTTTTTTTTTTTCGAACCTTGCTCCTCTGCTTTTGTAATTTCCTTTTTTTTGGTGGGCTTTTTTTGCGGTCTCCGACCAATAAACCCGTCCGGGTTCCGACCCTCCTTTTAGCAGGTTTTTTTTCCCTTCCGCCCCAGTATACCTCCTTTCCGCAGCATCATAGGGACACACTTCTGCAGGTTTCCCCACCACCCCCTTCGTTCACCCGGAAAATACTTCGTAACTCTACCCCCCCGATTACCCCCGGCGTTGAGGCCCGGAGTGGCAAGGGGTCCCCCCCTCCGTTAGGGCGTGCCACACGCTGGCCAGTCTCCCTGTTTTGTGCCTTTTCTTTTTGGCCCCCCGCGTTAGTTTACGAGGTTTGAGGTTCGTGCCCCCCCTTTCTTTTTTCCTCAACCTGAAGTCGGTTTTGGCTTTTTGATGGTCCCCCACCCCCCCCCGGTTTGAAATGATTCACATCAAGTCGTCCCCAAAAAGTGGCCCCGCACCGAGACCCCTTCCCCCTGCGCCGATTATCGACCACTTTCGGATTAGTAGTAGCAAAAGAGTCTAGTTTCGTCCTGACAGGCATCTTTTTGTTTCAATTCAGGGTCCAACCTGGACACTTGCGAAGTTTTTATCCTCCCATTTTTTCTTTCTTATGCACCCCCCTCCAGGCCACCACTGCCCAGTGATCCGCCTGACTGCACGCCATTTTTCTAAGAGGTCTTGTTTTAGTAACTTTGGTGTTGTCGACCCCAATTCCGTGCCCCCCCCATGACACCTGATTGATCATCCCCGTTTCCGCCCCCCCAAATGTTTGTCCGGCACTCAACCGTTCGCCGGCTTATGACGTCTTTTTTTCAGAATCCTAGGCTTTCGAATCACCGCTTCTTTTCTTTAACCCCGCGACAGACTCTTTACTCCTCTCTTCAGCTTGCCCCCGAGTATGCGTGGCTCCCTTTGTCCTTCGGAATTTTTTTTTTTCTTTTCAAAAGGCGCTCTCCTTTTTTTTCACGTTTACCCACGTTGCTCCCCCCCCTTGCTCGGCCGAAGGTTACCTCCTTTTGTCTCCTCAGATCCGTCTTCTTTTGGTTCTTACTATCCTTCCGTTGCCCCCCTTGAGGTTTTGCCGTCCCTGAATTGTCTCCCTCTGTTTTGTCATAAAATTCCCACTCGACCCCACGTTTAACAGACTCTCCGCGCCGACCTTTCTTTTCCACGATGTTTGCCTCTGTTGACGACCTGCTCTTTGCAGGTTTTTTGCGCCCGATGATAAGAAAGTTTCCTGCCTTCCGTTCCTGCCAGGCTTACCCTCGCCCCCTTGGTTTCAGGTTATCTTATTAGTGCAGCCGGGGTCTTCCTAACGCCAATTTTTTCGTTTCGGCTTTTCGTTTTTTCCCCCCGTTCCGTTCTTTGCTTGACCCCTTCCCCTAAGTGTTTGGCCCTGGTCTCGGAAATTGGCTTCCTTTTTTTACGTCGCGTTCCCCGGAATCTTTCTGTTTCATACGTAGCTTTCTATAGGCAACCCGATGACCCCCCCTAAGCATCTTCCATGGGGTCCTCAGCCGGGGGAAAACAATCCTGGTCCTTTCCCCAAGCGACCTCGTTCGGGCTCGTTACCTTTCTTTGCACTCACCTTTGTTTTTCCCCGCCAGGGTTCCTCCAACACGACACGCCGCTCCCCGGTTTTGCCCCTTTAGCAAAACATCATGATCGTCTCCTTTCCGATTTCGGTTACTTTTGCTGTTTCAGCCCTCGCCTGCTTCCCGCCCTTCCGTCAAGGCCCCTAGCTCGGGATGGACCCCCCGTCTGCCACTCAACTTCCTTCTTTGATGGGTCCTTGGCCATCCAAGATTCTCCGGAACCTGGTCTTTTTTACTGGAAAAGAGCCGAAGTCCCAGTCCCTTTGCGTTTTAGTAGCCTTTGGGGGACGTTCTTGTCAGATCGTCCCCTTTTGTGTACTTACGTTGGCACCTTTCTTTCGGAGATGAGTTTTTCCTCGATGACCTTTGGGGGCAGGTCTGCCCCGTAGTGAAAACTCATGGACCCTTTTCTGTTGAAACCTTCTTTAGTGCGCCTTTTTTTTTGATAATTCAGACCCCTGTTGTGTTCTGGTCAGGGCTTTTTAGATCTGCTCATCCCTCTAAGCCTTACAGTCTCCTTGCGTTTTGGACCATCTTTGACAGGGCGGTCCGAACCCCTACTGTTCCCCTCGACTTTTTCCCTTGGAGGGCCTAGGTTGGTAGGTCCCGCCCATCCTCGCGTTTTTTCTTCAGCCTTTTTTTTTTACGCGACGCGTTGAAAAGTCTTTTATGCCTCCCGGACTTGTCTTTTGCAGGACCGATCGTGCCCCCCTGTTGCATAGAAGTCCAATCTCAGGGCGGGCCGAGTCAACCCCGACAGCGAAGAATTGCCCTCACTCTGAGCGTTATTTTTTTTTCTGAGGTGGCGCGTGCACAGCCCTTTCCCCTCTTTTCCAAGTTGGCTGTCCCTCCGTGAGTATTTCTATCCTTTTTCGCTAATAGTTCTTTGGTTTTTTTTAGAGAGATTTCCGCCTCGCCCCCATCGCCCGGTTCTATGCATGACAAACTCTATCTTTCGGGGCACTCTCGTCTGGTTGAGACTCCTGACCCCCCCCCCCTCTCCCCCCCACTGAGTTCTTACCTTTTTTCTGCCCTCCTGGTGATCCTTAAGTCCTGCCGCCCCGCCGGCTTTCCTTTGCATAGTCGATTCTTGACCCAACCTGGCCCGAGCGTGCGGAGGCTAATTCTTCATTTTCCTTTCACATGACCGTTCTGTGAAGTCACTTCCCCTCCGGATGCACTTTGTCCGTTGGCGGGAACGGCGGCCTGTCGCTGCTCTTAGGTATTTTAGGACTTTTTCTGTGTTTCGCTCATTTACCTCCCCACGCCTGGTCTCCTCTTATAATCCCAGGTTCTGCCCTTCATTTTTTCCCAAGCGTGCTTCTCTGATGGACTTGACCCCCCAGCTGGTTGCTCAGAAAGCTTCCTCAATCCTTCCGGTTTGTTCCCCGTTTTTTTGGGTGCACAGAGAACAAGCTTTTTTAAAGTTCTTCCTGCCCCCCCTCCAGTCCTATCTGTCTTACCCAGACCTGCTGCTTCTTCTTTTTTTTCATTCCCTCCGGCATTTTTCCCACCAGTTGGGGGGCGTCAATTTTTCTTCTTCGTTGCTTTTTCCTGAGGGTCTTTTCATGAGTTGTTAAATCTTTTCCTTGACTTGCTGGCGACATGGTAGTGCCCTCCTTAGGTCCCCGAGGTTTCTTGCATCCGCCCCGTTCTCATCTCTCGCCCTCGATTCTCTCCGTTTCCCCCGTTTTCCGTCTCTTTTTCGAGGTTTTTAGTTTTTCCTGGCACAAATGGATGATAAAAAGTATTCCCCTTCGGTTAATGGAAGAGACTGTGTCACCCCACCTCTCCTTGTGGATCTCTTTTCCCCCCCCCGCAAATTTGTCGCGGTTCCCCCCTGGGACTTATCCCACATGTTTGTTTTTTTTTTTTTTTTTCCCATTTTGAGGCCTTTTTTTCCCCTTCTTGGCCTACTCTCTTCCCCCCCCCCCCCCCCCCCCCCCTACGTCCCCAGTTTTTTTTTCTCTGTTCCTTTCTAACTTGCATCCGGCTTGCGAGTATTCCGCCCCCCACTTGTTTTTGCCAAGCCCCCCTTTCCGGACTCCTCCCCTTTGCTTAGGGACTGGAAGACCCCCGGGTAACCCCTCGATCCCCCCAAGGGCTGGAATTTTGAGTTTGTCTTCTTTGAGCTTCTGTTCCCAGCCTACTTCTTCCTCTAGACTTTTTATTGCTTGCCAAGGCCCGGGCCCTCTCCGGTTCTGACCCCACTATTTCAGTGAGCTGTTTATGCGGTGCAACGTGTCTCGGTAATGTCGCGCCCCAGCCTTGCCATTTCCCACGGTCCCCCTCCTTCGGCCTCTGGTAACTTTCAATCGATCTAGAGTGATGGCTCCCACAATAGTTCCTTTCCTCGTGCCGACTTTTTTTTTTTTGCGGTCTCACAGGTCTCTTTTACGTTCCTTTCCTCTTTTTTTCCTTTTTTCGAAACCGTTCCAATGGCACTGTTTTAGGGCCCGCTAATGAGATTTTCCCCCTTTATTCTGCCCAGCTCCCTGGCGCTGTTTCCCCAGAGCAATCCGGTTTCCTTTGTTTTGCGTTTTTTTATCCGCTCGGTTTTCGGTGTAAGCCTGGAACATGCGATTTCCTTTTTCTTGCAGGTCTACCGAACCAAAAACCCCCCTTGTTGGATTGAACCTGGTTTAGGATGACCCCCACGTTTCACTTGGGGGTCCAGGGTAGATACTTCCCTCCCCCCGTTCCGCCCGAACCTTTCTTCAATTTTCCTGCACGGTTCATATGTCTTTGGGTCACGTGTGTGCAGTGCTTTCTTTCCTGGTAGTATTTTTCATGGTGGATTCAGTTTTGAATTCTTGTCGCCCACCCTGGTTTTTTTTTTTTTGTGACCGGGCCCTTGAAAAGCGTCTTTCCCCCTTTATTTGGATCTTTGCATCGTAGACTGCTTTCATACCCAATGCTAAAGCTGATCGTTTTTTTTGAATATCGTTGTCCTTTTCCGTTTTTGATTGTGTTTCTCCGTTCCTTTTTTGGCCACGCTTTCCGACGCTTGGTCCCTGACAGGTCCCACCCAGACCCAGGCGTATAAGACCCAGGTTTTCCCCCCCCCCCCTCCGTGGAGTCTTTGTTGCTGCCTGACGTTTTTTTGACCCTACCCCCTCCCCCTCCCTTCCTCCTTAATCGCGTTTTTTCGGGCGGTGCCCCTTTTTCTGTCGCAACCTGGACCCATTCTTCTTGCTACGCATGTTTTTTTTCGCCGATACTATGCAGCCCTGAGAATATTTGTTCCCCCTTTTTTCTCTTGTGCCCCCCTCCTCTCCTTAACCCAAAACAGTCATTTTGCCCGGTCGTGATGGGTTTCACTGTCCTGTGGGCGTTTTTGTGTCCCGGTTTCTCCACGTCCTTTTTTTTTACGCTGTCTTTACCCTTGTCAGGACGATTCTGGGAGTGAATTTTCCGACCCCCCCCTGATTTGACAGAATTCTTTGCTGAGACTCCCCGTTTTCCGAGTTTTTGGTCCAGCCCATTATGTCCCCAGATTGCTCTGATTTCATTCTCACTACTTCTCCCCCCTCTGCCCCTCTCCAAACCGTCAGTAACTTTGATAAGACCCGCTCTTTCTTATGGCCTTTGGGCGGTTCTGCAGTCTTTACAGATCCTCCTAACTTTATTGGAACCCTGGCGATTCCTGCCTCCCCAACCGACGGGCTGTCTATCTTCCCTAATGTTTCCACGTGAACTCTCTTCGCCTCTACAAACATATGAAATAAATGTTTTTTTTTAGCCGCGATACTTGTTTTCCAACGCTGGGCCAAAGCCGCGGGTCCCCCCTCCCCCCCCCCTTTTTTTCATTCCAGAGTCCCGCCGTCTGTTTTCACCGTACTTTTTCGATCCCGACGCCAACCCTCATCGATCTGTGTGTTCTTTTTCTTTATGTGTGGCCCTTTTTTTCACAAGTTTCCCACCCCCTCGGAGACGATTTCGTTCCTTCCCCGGGGTCAGGAGCCCTGGGACCCCAATCAACGGTAGGTGCGTGGTCCTGCATCTCCTGGCCGGGTTCTCCAAAAAAGCTTGACACACTTTTTAGTTGGTTTGCAAACCAAAGCGGCTTGAGACTTTTTCCGGGCCGAAATTCCCCCCCAGGTTTCCGCTCGTCCCATTTCGTCTTGTGCTATGATCACCCGCTGCTGGCTCAGTTCGAAGAGGCACTTGCGGTTTCGCGATACGACGTGCCTCCAAACCGGACCCAGTTCCCTTTTCAAGACCCCAAGCAGACCTCTCAGATTCCCTCCGATAGTTTTTTTCGACTGCAATTTTTTCCGGTAGGTTTAAGAAACAGCCCTCCCCAAGTATCCGGTCTTCGATATCCCTTCTAACATATTGAGTCCGACCTCCATTTGGCAAGTTACCGGAAAGTCCTTGTCCTTGAAACTGGTCCCCTGCCCGGCAAGTTCCCCCCCCGCTTTCCCTTTCCCCGATTTTTGACATGAGGCCCATTTCATTTGGCGGCAACTGCCCTAGGGCCGCACTTTTTTGTTTTAGTCTCAGAAGTTTCCTGTTTCGACGCGAGACCTCGGTTTCGTGGAGGCGGAGTATGTTTTCCTGGTCCCCTCCTCGTTTCGTTGCTGTATTTTAGTTCCCAAAAGTTTGTGACAAGAGAGACAATCCTCGCGGAACCTGGCTAGTAAACCCCTTCAGCTGACCTGATTTAAATCCGTCCACTTTGATGGCCTTCTCTATGATGTCGGGCCGTCTCTTCCTGGTTGGGCCTTCCACCCCCACCGTACAGCCCGGCCCCACCGTCAGTTTACCTTCTGCAAGCCCCACTATCTATGTCACTATAAGTATCCTCCCTCAGGCCCTTGATTGCCCTTTTAACCTGAAAGCCTTCCCAAGAACCGACTCTTTTATTCTTTGATTTTTGCCCTCAGCATTGTGAGTCTTTTAGTTCTACCCCGTTGATGTCCCTGCGATTGTGATCCACGTGGGTCCCCTTCCCAACCTGGTTCCCCTAGTGACCCATATCCGTTGCAAGACCCCCCCCAACTTTTTGTTTTCTGTTCGATTCCGACCCTCACCCAGACCGTCGATTCTATTCACGCATTTCCCCCTGAAGAGTATTAGCTCACCCCCCAATTTTCCCCTTTTTATTCTCACCCATCTCCATAGTGAAGAAGTTCGAATTTTCCCCAGCATATTCTTGATAGTTTCCTTCAGGTTTTGGTTTTCAGTTGGGCTTTCTCTTTTTTTCCCCTCAACCCTCGCGCGCATCTCCCACGCCCCACGCGACTTGGACAGCTCCGTCCCCTTCCCGTCTAAATTTCGAGTAGCTCGTTTTTCTTTTTTCTTGGTACCTTCTTTCTCGTTAGTTGAACCTGAGGAAGACTTGTTCCTTCTTTCCTCTTTTTGCAGAGACCTTTTAACTCACAGTGTCCCCCCCTCGAAATGACCTCCTTTGGCTTTCCGTATATTCACTCCCCACTTACCGATTATTGTAACCTGACCTCCCCCCTATGATGCTCGTCACGATAGGCTTCTCACTCGTTCTGCCCCCCTTCTTGACCGGTTTGACCCATTCATTCACCGCACTTTAAGTTTCCCCCACGACCTTGGTTCCCCTCCAGTTCATTTCAGAGCCCATTTTTTTCTCGTCCCCCAGTAGTTAAATCCCTGGTTGACTTTCTGACCAAACTTCTTGCCCTTGGCTCACTCTTCTTCTTTCGAGGACCCAAAAGTGGATCGCTGGCCTTCTGTTTCCTCTCTTGTCGCTCTCTTGCACCTCTTGCCCTGCGCAAGCGGCTTAAAACAACCACCCCCCCCACCCCGCCCTTACACCGTCCTTTCCCCTTCTGAATGGAGTCCCTAGTCGGCCCCCACCAGGTCCCCCCCCCTCGTCCCTTTTCCCGTTTTACCTCACCGCCATTACCCTGCACCCGCCCCCCACATCAAGGTTTCTCCGACCTACCAACGTCGCCTTGCCAACTGACTCCCCCTTTCCAAGATAAGTCTTTAAGTTTTGAACCGATTTGCCAGTCGTTTTACTTTTGCTTCATACCTTTTTGCTTCACGTGACTACTCCTTATCATGAATATTAGTTCTTCGTAATTTGATCACCCTATTCGACTGGGTGAAACTTTCCGGACCCTTTCCAAGACCTCCTGCCTTCTCTCTGCCCCACCACCCCTCCCAATATTTTTAAATCATGTTCTCCCCGTGACCCACATTGCCCGATTGTCCTCAATACTAGTCTTCGGTCGGCGGCGTCTCCCCTTATCTGGCAAGATCGCCCTCCCTTTCCCTTTACAAGATTACGAGGATATGATCCTTTTTTTTCCCCTTGATGACCAACCGGGTCCCGGGCTTTTCAGTTTCTCTCCCCAGTTATTCCTCTGACAAAGAGGAAAGCCCCTCGTTGGTCCACCCCCCGAGGCAGTAATTTTCTGTTCCGTGATTTTTGATACGGGCATTCAGCAGCGGATTTTTTCTTCTCGGGGGCGCGGCGCGTCCCTTCCCCCACGCCGTGAAACCTCTCCTTTAGTCCGTTTCCAATTGCGACCCAAAGGGTCCCCCTACTTGTGAACGATGTATGTTCATCAACGTCCGCTGCGACTTCCTTTTTAAAGTGTAGGGTGCTGCCCGACTTCCTTCTCCTTGATGGCGATGCGTTGCTTCGGCCGTGGCTCCTCCTTCCCTATTCGATTTGGAGGCTTGCCTTTTTGCCTCGCCGGACCAACGAATTAGTATTTTTCGGGGAGCTAATTCGTTGCTCGAGGGCGTTCGCAGACTTTTTTTCTACCCGGCTCTCTCCAGGCGTAATTTCTGTTTTAACCCCCCGTTTGTTTTTTATTCGACCTTTCTTCGGTCTTTTTTGCCCGGGGCTGCATTACCCAGTCTTTCTCCCCCTCCCTAGGGGAAGCAGTGTCTGATTCTTCTGCAGTAACCCCCCCCCCCCCCTGAGGATTTTCTGCCGGCTTCAGACTCTTTATTCCCCCCTCCCTCCTCCCAGCTCTCGAATATTCGAGAGCCCACGTTCGATGTTCCTCTGTCCCTTCCTTTTTCGATATAGGTTTTGCGGTTCCCGCAATTTTAAGTGAGTTCCCCTGTTCCCCTATGTACACTTCCACTCTTTTGCCCCGGCGGCCACTGTTCTCCACCCCCTTACCCAAGAGGCGGCCTTTTTTTCTTTCGAGAGCTTCCCTCCCACCCTAGATGCTGTCTTTCTTCGGACCTCTTCCGCCCTTCTTTTTTCCCAAGGGCGGCTTTCTTTTCTAAGTTGTACCTTCTCTCCTGGAACTACTGACAGCGGTGACGAGACAGTTTCCAATAGCCCCTCTTTTTGACCAGGGACTCCACGTGACTGTTTAAATCTATTTCCCTTTCGGCTCTCGTCCTGTGACCAGCCCTCGGATTTTTCCCACTACGGCAAGTTCCTGCCCTCCCCGTATCATATTACCCCTTTGATTTTTTCTCTTTTCTTTCCGTCTTTTATTGAATTAAGTCGGTACCAGTTCGCCTTTCAGCCTACCTTCTCCTCTTAGGTCCATGAGGAGGCTGGGGTTTTCTCCCCATTCGACAGATTTTCCCTCATCCCATGCCATCCTTGATCTAGACCTTTCCCCAATTCTCATTTTCGTTTTTTTTTTGGCAAAAACATTGTGATCCGCAGTTGGTTAGTTCTGAGAAGAAGGTTCCGAGTTGCTTCACCTATTCTTTTGGATTCCAACTTTTAGAAGGTTCCGTCCTTTTAAGACCTCTGCTAGTGAAGGTTTTTCATTCCGTTTCCACTCTCGGAGTGGAAAACCAGGACAGGCTGATTCCTTCCCCTTACACGTCCTTTTAAGAGTTGTCTGCGGGCCAGTTTCTCCCTTCCCCAATTCGTTTGCACGCACCCACTTCCGACCTTTCCCTTTTTTTTTCCTTCAACATCTCCCCGGTCCTACGGAGGCCCTTTCCCGTCAGAGTTCCTTTTCTTTGAGTGCCTCTTCCGCGCCTATTCTACGAGCATCCTCTTCTGAGTGAAAAGTTCCCGGGATCGTTTTCGTCACTCCACTATATTGCCCACCCTTGCTCCCCTTTGGCCTTTCTCATCGGGGTTCCCCACTGGCTCGTTTACTGTGCAGCGTCTTCTTTTCCATAACACGGACAATCCTTTCGTTTGCTCATTCCCCAAATAAATGCACCGAGTTCCCCATCAATTTTTTTTTTAAACCCGTGGGTGCACTTTTTCTCTCTTCCGGGCCCTTCCCCCTGCCACGGGTTTCGTCGTTTCCCCTTTCCTTCTCGAGCTTCTGGCAAAAGCGCCCCCTGCCCACACCCGGGACACCTCGCAAGGTTCCTTTTTTTTTCTTTCTCTCACAGATCGGCGTCTTTTATATAATGTTGCGTGCGTCCTCTTCCTTGGGATTTGGCCACCCCCCCAAGCCGTTTCTTTCTTTTTCGTTTTTCCGGATCTCACGAACACTTTTTTCTTTTAACCCTGCGTCTTCACTCGTCGTGTGTTTTTACCTTGGGTTTACAAACATTTCTCCATTCCCCTTCAAAGTGTCCTCCCCCACGTAACGCATATTCCCAGTCAGGCATTCTTAATTTCTATTCGGCCCGTCTTGTGCCGGTCTTATCTCCGACGTGTCATGTGATTCCATTACCCCTTCCCATTAGATAGTTAGGACGTTCACATTCTTTTTTTCCCCCGAGCGATCCTGCTTTTGGGTCATTCCCTTCAGCGGGGCCCTTCAAGACCCTTGTGATCGGTATCGTCTTGTTTTTCCTCCCCCTTTTCCTCTCTTGCGGGTGTCGTTACTTTTGGGGGGATGATAGCCGAACGCTGTGGTTTTTAATCAATCTTCCTTCACCTACCCCTCCCGTTCTACGTTTTTCCTTTGAGATGAACCCTCTTGCGCCTGACGGGTGACCGCACTAATAAAGCTTCTCTGTGTTCGTTTTTTTTTTTCGAATTTTTTCACCTGTTCCCCCCCCCTTGCACCGTATCCGAATCCTTTTCCCCTTTCTTGGTCTAGGGAGCAGATTGGGAGGCCTTACTGACCATATTCGGGCCCCTTTCCGTCGTCGCCGTCCCACTTCTCCCTCCCACTATCCGGCGAAGTTAGCATGGGGTTTGGTGACCCCTTATCTTTTTGTGAGAGGTTCGTTCGATCGCCAACATGATAGAGTCAAGGAGTCTCCCGGAGGCACTGTTTATCATCGCCCTCACTTGAAGGCGATCTTGCCTGCGTATTTTGTTTTCCAGATGACCCGCTTTCCCCCTGACTTTTCTCCCCGTCCCGTTTCGCGCCGCAACAAATTAGTTTTGGATCCCCTCCTCCAACCGTAGCGGATGTCGGCTTTGTTCCTTGTCCCCCTTCCCGAGCCGACCTCATTTCATCTTTTTGCCATTCATGGCTTCCACAGCCTTTTCATCGCCTCATGGTTGTGCAACGTGCCTTGCTGTAGCTGCAAC
>Ga0179591_1337619_pt1 | contig 12520 bp, 9 predicted proteins | sample CZOMad2_1_08_16f_FD_182891 | JGI IMG/M metagenome (GOLD analysis project Ga0179591, IMG submission 182891) | Vadose zone soil fungal communities from Angelo Coast Range Reserve, California, USA - CZOMad2_1_08_16fungal (PacBio error correction) | ecosystem: Environmental > Terrestrial > Soil >... | reverse complement strand
AGGAAGTCTCCAGTCTGCTTCCGACGGGCACTTTCCAGTGGCCCGCGCCAATTGTCCATCCTTTTTCCTATGAGGTAGGGCAGATTTTTTTTGATTTCTCAGACTCTCCCCCTTCTCGCGCTGGATAGCATCATCACCGTAGATTAATTTCACGCCGTCGCTGGCCGTTCCAGTAGGCTTTCTACTCCTGCATTTTTGTGACCGTTGTTCCTTGTTGTCGCTTCCGAGCAATTTTCAAATTGGATGGACCGTTTCCCCTGGCCGCGATCCTTTTTCCAGGTCCCATTCCGGCTTCGCTCATGGAGCACGGTTTCTCCCGGGTGGTCCCCAGTGTCCCGTTTAAATCTCTGCCGAGTTTCACAGCCTTTGCCCAGTCAATGGATAGCAAAGGTACCCCCTCCTATCCTCCGAGCAGTCCTCCTAAGGCGCAGTTTCGTCCCCCAAACAAGGGGGCCGCTGGTCGAACAGGCCCCCCCCCCCGCCAGCTGACTCCTCCCTGATTTTTTGAATTCTTCTGGATAGTACTGGTCTTTCGACATCGTTTTTAGACCCCCTTCTCCAGAAGTAATGGTGACGCAATCGCCACGGATTTTTCAATCTTCGCCTTGCCGCCTACGGATGGCGGACCTGGTGAGAGCTGCTGACTTATCCTCCCTTTGCTTACCAGTTCCCTTCCCCTAATCTATTGTGTCTTCCAGATTCCGTCCTCACGCCCGATGGGTTTTCCCGCCGGCCTCTCCCCGCGCGGCCCCCTTGCTTCGGAGACAGTGCGGACGCTCCCCCCTGCGCGCCAGTCTCGTTCCATCTCATCATCGTTTTTTTGATAGTCCGGATTTTCCTATTTTCTCCCTTTCCCTCTCTCCTCCCTCATTTTCATTCCCGCCTAGCGGTGTCCGTTTGCACCCACATCGGAGTCTGTGAAGGGATCTTTTTTCCCGCCCGTATTTTCTTTGAAGTTTTTTTCGGAAGTATGATCGTGCGGTTACGCAGCTCTCTCACGCTTTTTGCCCCTTCCTTATTCGGTTTCGGACACGCCGTACCACCTTTCCTTTCGGCGAGGGTCCCTTCCTTACTCAGTTTTTCCCCCCTTTTCTAAGCTTTGAGCATTACCGCGGACGCGAATCCGGTTTTTCCTCCTATATGGAGTAGTCGTGGAGTTTTGGTGCTCTAACTGCTGACTCCCCTTGTGTGGATTCCGAGTCTTTAGACGACGATCTTATTAGCGAGGTCCCTCTTTGCTCTCGTGAATGTTTCTCCACCATTCCCGGTTTTTCTTCTCCTCGGATGTCTTGCCCCGTAGGGGGTGAAACAAGTTTCTACTGGACTCTGTTCTTTGATCCATTCTTTATTGTACGTTTTCCCCCGACTCCTGGTCGGTGGTTGGAAATCCGTTTCTGGTTTTTTTCCCTCGTTTCTTTTACCCTTCCCGCATCGCACTCCGTGAAGTTCCCCTACGGCTTCTAGGAGTTCATACGGTGGAGCTTTTGCCGATCCGGCTCGGCTTTTATTTTTTTTTCCATTTCTTAGGAATGACGAAAAGGATTCTTTTCCGACCCTTATCTTTTTCAGATGGTTTATTGTCATTTTTTTCAAGGGATTGCCGCCGAACTTTCGGTCAGCACCGGCAACGACTGTCATTCCGTCTTTACCCTTTTTCTTTTTCGGCCCGACTCATTCTTTCCTTCTCCCCTTTTTCAATCAGGTTGTTTCAGTTCGTCCTCTCGGACCTTCGCTCTCTCACGGGACTTTTCATACCGGTGTGAAGGAGTTCTCTGGTTCTCCCCCCTTTCCCATTTTCATACAGTAGATTGAGGATTTACACTGGTTAACTGTCCAAGCACTTCCCCTACTGACATGCCTCATTCGTACGATTTTTTGAACCATTTTGCTTCTCCGACCCCGCCCCCCCGTTCGGGGCCTACTTTTCCTACTTCCTCCGGGGCGGGCTTCAAGACAGTCAGTCGGCTGGAGTGGGACCTCCCTCAGATCTTCCCCGTTTTTTTTTTCTCGTATCTGGGTATCTCCCCTCCTAGCAGATATTTTTTTTTTCTTAATGATGACAATCGATGGTGCGTCGCTTTCGATGTTAATGTTTGTCTTGTTTTAGCTGTCCGTTTACGGTCTTAGGACCTCCAAGCTTTGTTCCCAGTTGTTCGCTATTTTTTGACAATGTGTGTTTAACAGCCGGACGTGGTAGCAGTTGGTTCGAAGGGGAGGATGTTCGATTCTCATGCTCAGTCGTTTTGTTGTTAGAAGTCTAGGGGTTTTTTAACCTTATATTAGGGAGTTGATTTTTTTCTGGTTCCTATGGTGTATTCTTTCTGAAGGTTTTGATCGTCCTCACCCGTCATTGTTCTGATTCTGGTTTCCTTACTTGGAGATTTTTCCCTCTGTGTTTTGCTGACTTAATCCTATGATATTGCACGGTACGGATACTTGTCACTGTATTGATCGCTGAGGTCGCTTCGATGGCGTTTTTCCTTGCCTACTTTTAGGAGACAAAGAGTCTTCGTGCCCCGCGGCAAGATAAAGGATTATTGCCCGACTATCATGTCTGATGTACCCTTCCCGCGAGAGTGCTTTCCCTAATTGATTGAGGTTTCCATGACGCATCCACGGGAAATGGATGGTATCTGATTTGAACTCTTGAAGTATAGGATCCCCTTATGCGATCTTTTCCACAGTGATTCCCCCCCCCCCTTTTCGGGCGGGTCTTTTTCTCTGATGCCCGCGGGAACCCTTGCTACCTCGCCTACGCCAAGGACTGTTTGGAGATCATGGGTCCTGCATGGCCTCTTCCGCCGTATGGACCCCCTTCCCTTGCTTTTTTTTTCTAGTTTTTAGTAACGAACGCGATGCGCGGTTCCCTCCTCCGCCAGTTTGCATTGCCCCAACTTTCCCCCGTTGATGATGTCGACGGCTTTGTTTGGAGCGGAGGGTTCCTTTTCCAGACGTTTTGGGCTTCTGTTCCGCAGCCATTTCCCCCAATCTAGACGCGTTTTTCGTTGCTGGGGCTCGGCGATGGCCACCTGTTCTTGAATAGATTTCTTTTCTCCTTCCTCCTCGAATGGTAGTGGTTATCTACCGATTTGAAGAGAGGTGTTCATAGACCCCCTTGACTGATTTTCTTATATGGCGGGGGACTCGAGCTGATGATCTAAGAGGCCTTCCCCCCCCTCCCGCCGTCTCAGCTTCCTCAGGGCTGTCTCTTTAGACCGTTCGTCTTTTTCCTTGATTCTCTGGTCCTTCTTTGTCTCCCGACTGCACCGCCGTTACTTTTCCGACTAAGTTCCCTACACCGCGCCTCCCTGCCCGTTTCTCAGCCTCCTTCTCCTCTTCCGGATGCCTTTTAGGCAGCACGCTGGTCTCCTCGTTACTACTTCTCGGAACAACCTTATTATGTTTTTTTCTCTTTTATTTTTCTTGGAATTTGGCTTCGGCCGCACCTCAGTGACGTTCGGGATACTCCGTTTGGTTCTTCTCCTGCTCGATTGTCTTGTTCATGTACCCCATTTTTTTCTGTCCACTCTCAGGCTGATTTTTACCTGGGTGACGTTAGTTTAACGCTCTAACACATCCGGGCGCGTTTCGGGGGACGGTTTCTGAAAAAGATTTTTTCTTGGCCACTAGCCCGGTCGGCGGTTCTGTCTTCCCTTTCCCAAAATCTTTTTATTGCCAGCTAAGGGAGTGGCTGGGATCTGCCCTTGGGTATGGATCCATCTCCTCTTTTCATCCTCCGTTTTTGTTGTATCGCTGCTCCGAACCCCAGAGTTAATCCAGCCCGCCCTGGACACTAGGTTCACCCTGGTTTGGCCCCCTTTTCTTACTCAGTCGTCCCCTTAGCTTTGAAACTTTTTTTTTTTTTTTTTGAATACCCCCCCCCCACTTCTTGCACAATCCAGTCAAGAGAACCTTTCTTTGGGGTGAAGATGATGCGACAATTGCCCTAATCCAGTTCATACCCTTCTTTTCACCTGGCCACCATTGTGAGTCCCCTCCTCCGAAGTGCCTTAGGCCCCGATTTTCCACCCCCTCTGCGTAGATCTACCCGCCTCTTTTTGCTCCCGGCGCGCCCATCCTAAGTTTCACTCCACCCTCTCCTATAGGAATGGGTCCCTCCCTGTTATTCCGTCGCACTTTTAAAGTTCAGAATTTTTTTTTTTGCATTTTGCTAACGGGCACTTGCAGCCCTGCGCGTTGTATTGCAGGTCTGTAGGTTTTTCCTTGAGTTTAGACCTGGCAGGTTGACCGACGGTTCTGATTAGTTTTCGTAAGATCCTTTTCCTCTTTTGCGCCGTCGCGATTTCGGAAGCGGATTTGCCGGCCGCTTAGCATCCCTGCAGCCGCTCACAGCCCATCCGCTCTTTAATGGTTCGTGGCCATGAGAATCAGTGTTTTCCTTCAAGACGGGCTCCCTCCCTTCATGGCCATTTTCTAGCTATGAAGGCCGTTCAGGCGCTCGGGCCTCCCATGTCACATCGGCTCCCCTGCCCTCCTCGTCGAAGCAGAGGGTCCCACTGCGTTCCTTCCCGTAGAGCGTCCCCTCCAGCTCGTTTCACATCCCAGTGCTCGTTTTCGAAACCCACACCCGGTGGCCCATGGGCTTTCCTGGGCGGCGAGGTAACGCCCTCTAGCTTTCTTGATGCGACCCCCGATAGTTGACATGGTTTCAGTATGAACGAGCATTTCTCTGTCTCTTTTTATGTCCCTAAGATCTAAGAATGGTCCAGGTGCGTCGGCGACGTTCAGCCCGTTCAATTTTGATAACTTCCTGCGCCCCGCCTCTTTGCGATCCTCAGTCATCCCTAATGGCGAATGAGCGCGAACGGCCTCGTCAAGGCGTAGAAGCCCTTTTTTGGGAGTTGTCTTCAATTGACTCGCCTAGTCTTCTTCCTGACTAGTAAGATTATTGGCCAGCCCCATTCTTAAGGAAGCCGCCGTTAGCTTCCTCCGGTTGAAGACTCGCGGTTACTCCTAGTAACGGCCGTCTTTCTTTTTCAGCGAGTTCCCCCCCCTTCCCATATTTCTTATAGAAAACGCACAACTGTGTCGGACGCGGCAGCCGCTCTGTAACCCTTTCGAGCTTCAATGCCACGCGCCGCTCCCCTTCTAGCCTTTTAGAATCACGCGTACGCCTTTTTAATCTGTGGTAGACCCCACGACGACCTCAGACACTTCCCCAGCTCGACATTTTTGCAGGCAACCTGACGAGAGGCGACCACTTTTTCTCCTCTTCGGCCTGGACTAATGGCGAAATTCTCATTCTGCTAACTCTGACGCCACTGCTTTTCACCTGTTCCCTTCCCCGTCTTCCCTTCCCGTTGGCAGTGTTCATCTTCCCCCACCGCTTTCCGCACCCCAGACAAAAATCGCCGCGATAGTAACATTCCGGGCTCTGTACTTTCCGTTTTTTTCCTTTTAGGTAACCTTTTTCCCCCCTTTCGCCCATGCGGACTCTTGATTCTTCCCATGCAGTTTTTGATTGGAGGATTTACATCCGGCAGCCGTCGCTGACCGGTGACCGCCCCGCCTGATTAATTAGTTGATGGCCCCCTTGGTTTGTCACTCCCCTCCCCCGTTTTTCAAAGGCGGATGGCAAGGAATTTGCTCTTGTGCCGTTGCCCGGGGTCTCCGCGCGTGGTTCTCAAGTTGCGTCCTTCCCCCGAGTCTGTCCGTCCTTCTTTTTTCGCTTATGACAACCAGTTGAAGAGCGTGACTTTTCGAGATGACGCTCCTTCCCTACTTTTTTTCTTCTCGTTTGTTTTTTTTTTTCTGAGCTTTTTTAACCTCCCCGCAGACCCAAAAGTCCGGCTCCCTGTATGTTGCCTTTTATGACCGTCCCCCTTTTTTCTCTATTCGCGAACGACTTGGCCCTTTTTTTTCCGCGCAACGCCGGATCTGAATCGGACGATGAATGCGGTCGGCCAGCTTCTTAATCTCTCAGGTCGCTCCTCCTCCGGCGCCGCGATTTTTTCGCCCAGCAACCAGTATGACCTTTAGTCCCCGTTTTTAGTCTTTCGTCTACGCCGTCCCTTCTTCCCTTGTACTTTTTGTAGGAGAGACCTACTAAACCTTTTGACCGGCGATATGGGGATTCCCAACGTCATCCACGACGGTCTCTCCCCATGGCGTCCTTTCGGGGTTGTGGTCAATTTACCCTTGGTACTTTTTTTTCGAGCCGCCACTTTCTTTTTTATCTCCCAATTTCTCCCGATTTTTGATTATTGAACTTTCCTGATTCGTGAGATCACTCGTATACCCCAACGTCGGGCACATTTCCAAGGCCCAGCAGCCTCAGTATACCGTTCTTCTCGCCTTTTTCGGCGTGGATAGCCTTCCCCTAAATCGGCGTTTAAGTATTAATCGTTATTTAACTCGGTGGTCATCTTCCTCCTGGACTCCACGGCCTGGCGGTCATCTTTAGAGAGATTGCGACCGCCGTCCCGATCGATTTATTGTCACCCATTCCTGCAATCCTCTTGTTAAAATTTTTTTTCCCCGACCCATTCCTATCACGAAAGATGTGGTGTTCCGCCGGACCCTAGCCTAGTTCCCGCCTTCTTATACCGCTGTTTTAATCTGAGTGCCGCCATCTCCAAGCTTCCCTTTTCCCCCCTTTTTTTTTGAGATCTCTTTTGGGATATGATTTGAAACTTCGTCCGCGCGTATCCTCAGGCCGTTCCCGGCGTCTTTCGCGGGACCCCATGGAGTGATTGGTTTCTCCTTTTTCCTCCCGGCCTGAGGTGTTTTTATTTTGTTAAGATATAGAACGATAGTGCGGCGGCCGAAGCCGGCCGCCCGCCCTGGCCTTTTTTCTGGCGGCAAGCTATGACCTCTTTCGCGGCCTTGAACTGTTTTCCCTTTTTCGTTTTTGCCGGCGGACGATTTACTGAGCTGACGTTCTTTTCCCCTGCCGGGAGTCAGATATCCTTGAGGACTGGTGTGTTCTGAGGTGGCTTGGCGGAGTCCCACTTTCCCTCCGTGAGTTTCGAGATCGCCCCGAGACTTTGAGTGTCTTTTTCCGCGGTCCTCGGGCTTCTTGGGATGTCAAGGTCAGTCTGGCGGGCGGTCTCCACCTACGGCGAGCTTGTCAAAGTCACCTTGGGGACCACCTGGCTCCGAATTGGGCCTCCCTTTCAGTCGAGTTTATTTTGCTCCCCCCCTTTCCTTTGGTCCGGAGTTGGAATTTATTTTTCCCCCCCCCCATTTCTCGGAAGAAGTCCTACCGGCAGTCCCCCGTTTTTACTTTTAGTGCGCATGGATGACGCATTCTCGGAAGCATAAGGTTTCTTTTTTTCCATGCTTGGCGGCCTTTTTGCGGCCCGGCGTTTTCTTCTTGGATAAGTGAAGCTCGGGCACGATCGAGCGATTCCCTCAGGCCGCTTTTGTCTTTTGTTTTTCAGTCGCGAAAAGGGGCTTCAGCCTCACCGGCGCTTTTCTGCACCCTTGCCCCTTGACAGAGGTCTTCAGTCGTACCTCGTTTTTTTTCCATTTGTCAACAAACTTTATGGGTGGGCCATGATCAAAGGGAGAAAGAGGTTGAAGCTTCACCCCTTTTTTTTTTCGGAGCTCCCGCTATAGTTCACCGTAGAACTGATCCCAGGTAAGTCTCGAATCCGCGGAAGGCGTCCTGAGTTTCTCAGCGTGGATCTCCAGGGAAGAAATAAATTTGACATTTTAACGTCACTCCTTCCCCAACCTCCTTTCAGGAAGTTTTTTTATCCCTCTTCTGATTTTTTTAGGAGTCAGACAAGAAACCTTGTGGCCATAAGTTAACCTAAGGGGCTGGCTTCAGCCGGCAGCCGTCTGAAGGCCTTTCCACATTTTTTTTTATGCCCCTGAGGTGATGAAGTCCGAGTCGCCGGGCGAATTTCCCCCAAATGCCCCCTTAGCCTCTTTTCGTAAATCAGGCGCCCTTACATTTGTTTTTCTTGCATTTGTATTTTTTTTGCTTTTTAATTTTTTCCCTTGGAGTTAACTTTTCAAGTAACCCGCTTCTTGGTCACTTGGGCAGCTCGTTCTGTCTTCAGCATACGTGAGCTGTCCGGTTTTTCGCGGTTCAGGTCACCCCCAACCCGCCCTGCTAGTCCAGGCTCATCGTTTTCTTCCCCAGGTTTTTTCAGTAGTGGAACAGATAGGGGACCTGTCCGTGCAGTGTGTACTGGCTTTAATTGGGCTTGTATAGAGGAAAGATTCCGGCGGGCTCTGCTGACTTTGGTTGAGAGCCGGTTTTGTTCCCGGTTTCTCGTGGTGTGCTGATATTTTTTTCCTCTTTTCCCTCCTGGAAGTTTTTATGTGCTTTTTTTTTTTTGTTTAATTTAGGACCTGAGGCCGCGTTCAGAGTTCCCCTGCGACCACGCGAGTTTTTTTACCCTTTTGGGGGTCAGCTTCTGCGTTCCTCGAGAGTGATTCTTCCTTTTTTTCGCGAGTCTTTACTTAATTCAAGGCATTTCTTGTCTAACGCGCTTTACTATTTTGTTTTTTTCCTTCGCCAGCTGAGCAGGCTAAGTCCTTCAACAGTGTTTTTGTAGCGTTTATTTAGGGGGTGGGCCCGGGCAGAAATAGACCTCCGGCCCGCCCCTGTTCGATTCGGCAGGTAAGAGTGCTCCCCACTTTTTTTGACTGTCACTTATTTACTGTTCTTCGTTCTTAGTTCATAAAGTTCCTCTGTGTTTGACTCCTCGCAGCCCAGTTTTCCCTCCCATGGTCCACAGGGCTCCCCTTTTCTCGGTTGCGTTGCTGGTTTTTGAGGTTTAGGTGCGTTACTGGTTTCGATTGTTCTATATTTTTCTCTTGAAATTTTTCTAGTTGGATGGGGTTTTCTTTTTTACGTCCTAGCGCTGAAAAACGTTACGTCGCGACCGCTTATGGCTTGGGGGAGGCGTCCGAGTAGGAGGTGTAAAGACTGTGCCTCCTCCTCCGACCACACTTGGTCTTCTGGGGATCTAGCTGAGAGTCCTCTGCCGGCCCGAACCCTCCATGCTACGCACGTGAGAGGTCGCGGACCCCTCCTCACGGCGCTTTCAATGAACGAGGAGGAACCTCCGTGCGCCCTTCTGACTTTAGTTCGCCTAAACCCTCCAAGTATAACCGCGCCCGCCGAAAGGCCCCTTTGAGCAAGCCCGCCGCCAGACTCTTTCAAGCTGGAAAGAGGCGAGTTCTTTCCCTAGTTCGATACCCCGCCGTCTTGTCTCTTTCTCTCTCCGTTTTTTCCTGTCCTTATTCGCATTGGGCACTATCACGTGACGTTCCTGGTTTTCGAGTTTTTTTCGGGGGCTGCAATGCTTGACTGTTTGCCGGTGCTGACCGTTCTACCCCTTCCTTTCCCCTCGCATGATCTTTCCCTTCTACTGGACGTCCATTCTGTCGTGCCCTCGATTTTTCCCACATCCTTGGGTTCTGTGGGACATTTTAGGAGACCATTTTGTTTTTTCCACTCGCTGTTTTTTTTTCTTTCCCCACAATAAACGTTTTTTTGTAGTGGCCGATTGCTAAAGGTGGCTTTGGATGGCGGGATGCTGCTCTGGGGTTCGGTCTTCCTTACCCTCCTAGTGGTGTTGTTTGAGTCTGCTTCTCCGAAAGCGGCCAGCCTGCTAACCCTACCCTTCCCTTCCCCACTCACCGTTATTTTTTTTTTTCCTTTTTCCTCAGGTCCCCAGAGATTTTTTTTGTTTAAGGGTGCACCTTTTTTACCCACTTCTGTAAGACCCTTTTCCCCGACGCTCCCACTTTTTCTTTTAAGCCTATTCCGACATTGTAAGAGTCCCCATTGTAAGCATCCTGCTTGTTTTTTTCCTTCTAATTTCAGCCCAGGATCTGTTCTCTCTTGCGTTTTTTCCTCTCGTAAGACGTCACTGTGATATTCGTACCTTCTTCTCACCTTAATGCCATTTGACCCTCCCCAGTTGTTCATCATCGAGAGCATTCCTCGCTGTCCGTGTTCATTCATTGGCAGAGTTTATCCCGTCTTTTTCTTGAAAGTTTTTTTAGCCTTTTTTCTTTTCAGTGATGTCTCCACTTTTTTTGCGGCTCCCCGGTGTTTCCGGAGGGAGGGAGAACGGCTCCGTATTTTTCCTCGGCGAGCATTCCTCCCGTTTTTGGGGAAGAGGACTTTTTTTTTGCCTTGCGACCCTTTTCTCCTTTTCCGATTCTTTTTTATGCCTCGTAGCTCCTGCAGCTCGATCCCCGCCCTCCGTCTGAAGGTGGTTTGGCTCGCCCACATTTAGTTTTTTCCCCGCTGCACTCTTCCTCCTTCGCCGAATCCCCCTGGTCAAAGGATTGCGAGCGTGACTTAGACTGTAGGCGCCCCTCTTTTTCCAGGGCCATCGCACGCCCCGAAAAAGCTCCGATTTTCACCGCGATTGTCTTTTTTCTTAAGCGTTCCCTCGTACCTGACTCGGACCTCAGCTCCACTGCACAGCTTTGCCGCGACCATCAGCCCGGTTCCTGGGGCGGCAACTGGTTTTCCCTTCTTCTAGCATCTCGGTAGGTTAGCGAGTTTTCACCTAGAAATAGTTAGTAGTTTTTTTGTAACGCTTTTTTCCTTTACTCTTCCTTCTATAAATAGGCCGGGCAGTCTTGCTAGTTTTTCTCCCTTCGGTGCTTCTCCTCTACCCTCATCCCCGTTTTTTTCTTCCCTTGCCGCATTGATACTTTAGTCCAGATCCACCGGACGGTTCCCATCTAGGGACCCCTCCAGTGGGGGCGGTGAAAGGACGCCCTCGACTGGAGCACTTTTTTGACTTTTTTTTTCTGGACTTCCCCCGACAGGACAGCCTGAAGTTCTTGCACGCTGGGCACCCCTCACTCGGGGTCGTTCAATTAGACAGTCGGGAAGTAGTTTCCCAACCTCCCATACTCAAGACCCCTTTTCCACATCTCCACATTCTATGTCCCTCAGCAGCGAGTTTCCCAATTTCAGACGATTTTAGCAACTTCCTTTCTTCTCTCGCACCTCCCCCTTTTCCTCAGGGGAGGCGCGACAAGCCCAGTCCAGCCCGAATACCAAGAGGAAACGCCTGACCCTCTTTTTGAACCCCCTTCGAGCGGCCCCTTCCCCAGGTTTCCCGCTGATACTTTGACGAGGCATAGACCCTTTTTTTTCTGCCCAGTACGATTGTACACCCCAATTCCCCTGATGGTCACTGAGGGCACTCTTTCTTCCCCCCCCTGGAATTACGGCGTCAGTAAGTAAGACCCGCCGTCCCCGCTAACCCGCACCAACATAGCCCCCTTCGAACTTGAGCCTTTCTCCCTTTTTCTATACTCTGTTGCCTTTTTTTGTTTTCTACGGAGACTCCGGACCCAGGCCTCAAATCAAGGGAAGCGCGTTCCGGAGGTTTGCGGTTTATGAGATGACCCTGTGATGTCTACTTTTCTCTCATTCCCAGGCTTCCACGACCGGGTTCTTGATCTGACTCATGCCCTATATATTCTTTTTTTTGCTTCCCGTCTTTGGCCCGTTTTCTCTTTTCTTGTATCTTACCTTTTTTAAACGCCAGGGTTAGTTAATGTTGGGTCGTTTGATCAACCGACGTCCTTTCCTCATGAGCTCTGTGATGCGTTAGAACATGAGATAGGCTGCCCCGTATTTCCTTCCCTCCCCCCCCCCCCTTTCGGATTGTCAGCGGTGATACTCCGCGCCCTCTTAGGTCACCGAGTTGTAGGAAAAACCCCATGTCCTTCGGCATCCCCTGTATTTCCTTTTCTTTGACCGCCTCTCCTCCTGATCCCGCAATGTTTTAGCGCCTACTGGAACCTGTCCGTTTACCCCACTGCTGTACTGCTGGCCTCTTCTTCTTTTCCCAGGTCTGGCCATCCGTATGTCGCCTCCTCCGAAACTTCCTGTGTGTTATAGAGGCTACTTGTGACTTCCTTCGACGCAGTCGCTTGTTAGCAAGGGGTCGGGACGAAGAAGTCGTGAACGTTTCTCCCGGTTTCCTTATTCCCTTAACATTCCCCCCTTGATTCACTCTTCCAAAGGAACGGAGATATGGCGGCAACTTCATCCACGCGGCTCGCAGACTCTAGTAAAAGTCTCCTCTGTGGTAAAACTTTTTCTGCTATTCTCCATCTTTTCTTTCAGCCTTTTTGGCCTGACCACTGGATTACTTGGTAAAGAAGATGCCTAATCTTCTGACCTCGCCTCTGTAGCTTGTCGATAACTACACGGAGTGCCTCCCGTCTAAAATTTCTCCAAGAATTAGTTGTCATAAACGGAATCTCCGGACAATGTCGGAGTTGCCTTTTCCTTGGAGATATAATCGGCCACTCGCCATTACCGTCGATTCCCCCTGACCCTGCTCCTCTTCACGTTTCTCCGGCAGCTTTCTCATTACGTTGTTGCCTATGGGCAGCGCGCGTCCCCAACTCGAGCTGATCCCCCCTTCCCTCCACCCCCAGAATGGAGGGTCTTAACCCCTCAATCCAGTCCCACTCCTTGGTTTTCCGCCTTCCATCTCCTTGTTGAATCCTTATCTCTGCCTCCCTTTTTTTCCTCCCCCCCCCTGGCCTTCCAGAC
>Ga0179591_1284010_pt1 | contig 12520 bp, 7 predicted proteins | sample CZOMad2_1_08_16f_FD_182891 | JGI IMG/M metagenome (GOLD analysis project Ga0179591, IMG submission 182891) | Vadose zone soil fungal communities from Angelo Coast Range Reserve, California, USA - CZOMad2_1_08_16fungal (PacBio error correction) | ecosystem: Environmental > Terrestrial > Soil >... | reverse complement strand
CAAGTTCAATATATTTGAGAAATAGCTTGACATGCCAGATCCTCCCTTGCTATCTTTAGGACTATCTCGATTCGAATCCTTCTTTACCGATTGGGCATGAGCCATGGTCCGTCGACCCCGCTTGTTCTAGTTCTTGACCCCTTTCCGCTTCGCGGTCTGCATACCGCGACGCTACCGCTTCCTCTCACAGTACCCCAGGAAGTCTTTCCACAATGACACCTTCCCGTCGACCGCTAGCGCAGACTTGTCCCCTCAGGACTTCAACCTTCAGTCTGTTGTTTTTTTGCTGTCTGTTTATCCCTTCACTCGAGCTTATTAGAACTCTTTTCTTCACTCGACGAGACCTCGCCTCCCTCGCTCGCGGATTCCTAACTTTAATGCAAGTCTCCGTTTCTTCTCCGACCTACGGGTATTTTATTGCCCTTCGACTTTTCTCGCGAGCTAAGCGCATCCCTTTACGTGGAACAGAACCCTTTCCTATGAATTTTTCGTGGAGAGGAGTCTTGATCTCGTTCCCCCGATCTTCCTCCAGTAGTCGGAGAACGTTCGCGCTTTGACATAGACTTTGGTTTCTGCCTGAGTTCTTTCTTCCTCCTTTCTTCGATACGCCGAGGATGCCCCCCCCATTCTAGTCCCTTGCCGCCTCTCTATTTTTTGACTGCGGAAAGCCTTCATCTGAACCCCTCGCCCCCCCTAGTACGTTCTTGCCAGTGGATGACTCTTCTATCCAGAATCGTCCCACGACCCGAGGACTCGTTCTTTTTGCTGAACGCAGATTCTTCGCTTTCTTTTTTAGCAGATTTCGTATCCGTTTTGATTCTTACGGACTTCTAGTTGTCATTTGTTTTTAAGGTTTGTTGCGTCTTCAGACAACCATTCCTTCGGACACAAACTTTGGTTTTACCGGAGTGCGGACAGTTGCCTCGCATCTTGAGGGTGAACGTATCTATTTCAGTTCGCCGCTAGTACCTCAATCTCGTCCAGAGATAGAGCGGACTTTGCTTCAAGCCCAGCTTCTCACAGTTGCATCTGACGGCTTTTTATTACTATCCTTCCAAAGGGAGTTCCCATATCCGCGTGTTGCGAGCATCGTTATCCGCTACGAGTTTGACTCCTCTTTTTTGAGCGTTCATTAATACGACGGATATTTCTCGTTCGCGGGTCTAGCTGTTTTTAGCCCCCCACATTCGCGGTCCCTTTCTCTCTCCCCAGAGCGTTTCCGGCGGTTGTTTGTCTGATTCCCAGGCTTGTTTCTCAGACGAGCTCTCTTCTTAAATCTATGCGAGCGTGCGTCGCGTTTTATGGATCTTCGTCGCTTGTGGGGGTCTCAGAGCGATAGTCTCCTGAGAGATTTTTTTAGTCGATATTCTTGCTTCGGTTAGTGATTAGCTCCCTGTATGCCACCCTTCCGAATTCCGATCCTCCCTCGCATGCTACACCCATATAAACTTGTCATACCCCCCCCAACGAGCATTTTCCCCTCCCCCATCTTGACCTCCGGCCCCGATCAGTTTCCCTTAGGGATGACTTTTTTCACTACATAGTCTCTCTCAAGTTTCCCGGTTGCCTCTCATTGGCTAGGATTCCCATTTTTCTCCTCTCTACCGATGTGTCTCTTTTAGCCTTAATACCTTTTTTCTTTAGGGACGGAAATATCCCTTTATAGACTGTCACCCGAGACATGACATGTGTAAATGCTCCTCCTCTAGGAACTTTTGTTCCCACAAATAACCAAGCATCGACTCAGGCCACGTTAGTTCGCCTCCTTCAAGAATCGCTCCGTCGAGAAGGTTTTGTCCCCCAGGTCGTTAGCTCCGTCTTTTCCATTCCTTATTTTCCTCGGTCTATATGTTCCCAAGGTGGTTTTTTGATTTTCCCTTATACTCTTCGACCTGTATCTGACGGGATCATCCTAAATCGCCGGATAACAGAAACCAAACTCTCCCTTTGAGGGCGCAATTTTCCTTGATTCCCTATTCTCATCTTCTTAGTGGTTTTTTTTCCCTTCTACGTAGTACTTAGTTTTTTTCTCATTTGCCTCCAGCCTCGGGTTATGTTCTTTTTCCCTCATGGGAAGGATCTCCCCGCGGCAGGTCCTCTCCGAGAGTTTCCGCCCTTTCACCTCAAATTAAGATCCGTTATCGACTGTACGATTTATCCCTTGGAGCCTTCCTCTATCCGTTTCTTCCCCATGTTTTCCTAAAGGACATCCCTCCTTACCGGTATATCGTGCTGGAGCTTCTTCATGAGCTAGTTTTTTTTTTCATGTCACTCTCGTTTTGCTTACCGGTTCATTCATTCGGGATGTACTTTACGCTAGCCCCGCTGCTCATTGACTTTCCACACGGTGAAGATTCCATTCTTGCCGCCTCGATCCCCCTCTGAGCCCCCACCGTTGGACGTTCTTAACTCATATCCGGGACTTCGACTGTTTTTTTGCGTGTCTTATGAAAGAATCCTGTCCCCTTCTACTCCACAACTCACAACCCCAGACTCTCTGGATATTTTCTCCTGAACCCTTCTTTCTGTTTTTTAGCTACTCAAAGACCCCTACCCATTGAAGATGGCCGTCCTAGATTTTAACTGATCCTGTTTCACACCTCTGCCAAAACCCTTCGACCTGTCCGCGATGAGTCTCCCCTACGCCTCGCCCTCCTCATCGCACACGACCTCCCCTCTCCTTCCTCCCTTGGTTTCTCTCTTCTTCTCTTCCCCTGGAGTTGGACACCCAGTGGTCTGAGGCTCTCTTCCCCCAGACGACTCGTGTCAACACCTACTTTGAGGGTCGGGTTACCCCTGATTCAGCGTTCCGACGCGCTCCCGCCTTTTACAGAGCTGCCGCTTTCAGCTTGCTGAATTTCATTCTCTCTTACTTTCCTGTCCCGCTCCCCTTTAAACTTCACTTTTTCGCTGAATTCATTCTAGAACGCCTCTCCACCTCGCTTCGATCATCACGCGTTTTTTCTTGATGACGCACACTTCCCCCGAGGATAGGACGCCGGCCAAAACTCGTTTTCCCTTCGTTAATCGATTTCTTTTTCCGGAGTCCTCTCGGTCTCGCTCCCTTTCAGACTTCCCAGACGCTCAGCTGATCCGGTTCGCTGTGTCCCCCCCTTTTTTCAGGGATTGGCTTCCTCTCGACCTCCTTCCGGCAGCGCCATTCTTCTATGTTTTCTTTATCTCTAGGTCTTTTCCGCCGACACCTCCACCCTCTTTCTCCATTTCAGGAATAGTCCCTGTTTTCCTCTTCGAGGCGTTCTCTCCTTCAAGTCCCCTGTTCGGCGGAACTTCCGCTTATAAGCCCCCTTTTCCCCCCCCGAAATAAGTCCCATAGACGAGCATTTCTACGTATCCCGCTTTATTAGCTTCTCTCAGGGAGTCGTTTTTCTCCGCTACAAAGTCGGCCCCCCCCCTTCCTCCCCTCCCAGAAACTTAAGTCTTTCGAAGTGATTCCGGCCCTCGCGACTTCCCTCTTTCTCGTCCAAGAATTCTGCTCCCCAGAAGACGGTAAGACAGATTTTTGGCTTTAGTCCTTTCCCATTCCATCACTACCTCTACAAGACGGAATGTCTTTTTCCGCCTGATGGACAGATGTATCTCTTGAGGGTTACTTCGCTTTTTAAGTTCCCCTTTTTTCCTTAGGACTCCAGTGGTATAATTCTCTTTTTTTTTGCTGTTTTTGGTAAGTAGCGACTCAGACCATCTACCTCAACTCCCCAAGATAAGACCTTCGAGTCCATGATGGAAAAGCCTTCGACTCAGGACTTCTCCTTCTCTCTTTTGCTGGACCCCCCTTCCCCCTCTTCGGATCCCTCCTATAGCCCCTGGGCGATATTTGCTGGCGGTTCTTCGGCTAAGCCACCCTAGTCCTAGCTCCACCTTTACCGAATTCTCTCCTCATTCCTTTCTGTTTCAGTAGAAGCACCTTCTCTTCCGTCGACACTCTCGCCTACTTGCCTTCCAAGAGGATTTTTCTTTTTTCCTCTGACTCGAACCCCTAGATCAGTCTCTTTCTCCTTATTGTCTAAGATAAGTCTAACCCCTCCCTCGCAAGGATCCATATGAGAAGGAGTTTCATGACCAATCCCTCTCCCGTTTAGATATATATATTCCCCTCCCTGACATCTTCATTCCCCGAGTGGTCGTTTCTTGCAAAGGAGGACATGGTTGGAGGCGACTCCAGTTTTCCCGTTCTTTCTTTGTTAGTCATTGCAGGTTTCTTTTCTTGTTGTCCCTTCCTCTTGACAGCTTGCTGACTTTCGTTCCTTCCCCTTTTTTCGTAATCGTCGATGTTACGGCCAGCACTCTACTTGCCCGAGGCCGCGCCCTCAGACTCTCCTTGAAGGTCCTATACCTTTACCTGATCCAAGGCAATCATCTCCCTTCGGGACCCCCAACCTTAACCCAGACTGTTTTCACACTTACCCTCCAAAGTGCCTCAAAATAGATCTCATTGCCGGGACCAATTTGTTCATTTAACCTTTCTTTTCCAACAGGTTTACCCTGTTTTGAATTCTTTATCTTCTCTAGTGGCCCAGGACCTCCTACGGACCTCCCAAGGGAAGGCTTTTCTCCTCTTGATTCCGTAGGCGTGGCACCTGTTTCTGAGAGGAGGACCGACTTGATCTTACTATATATTCAGAGCTCGCCATACCCTAATGAAGATCCTCCTTATATCATTTTTACTCTCCATCTTGTTTTTGTTTAGACTGACCCATTTTTGTACCTCCTCCTTGCTACGAACTAGAGAAGATCTCTTACACGCCCCTTCTTTTAGCCCACCCACTCCTGAACCTTCTTTCCCTCCAGCTCGCCACAGAGATAGAATTCGTACGAATCCCCATTTCTTATTGAGATATCCCGGCTTCCCCGCGTGATAACTTACGCCTCCTTCCCCTGTACCCCCGCCCCGAGTCCCGTGTACTTGAAACTTTCCCTTCCAACACGTGCCGGTCCCTTCTCCTCGGGGGCTCCCCTTGATAACTGTCCCTTTACACTGGCTTCCCCGGGACGATCTCCCCATTTTTCTATTACTTTTAACTGTCCCCCTATAGTAATTCCCTCCTTCTGATTATGTAGGTATTGACTTCTGACCCCCTGTGCTGTCGAGTCCTTGAAGAGCTTCGAATACCAAGTCCGTCCCTCTAACAGATATTCTCCTTCTTTCACCCCAATATCTTCATGACTGCCCAGAATAATTTTTTCATTTCTCCCTCACACTACTCCGATTGCGGACCTTTTCCGTAGATTTAATCTTTTTAGTCGTAGCATAGTTTCCCCTTCTCTACACCCTCTCTAGAGTAGCATATCAGATTTTAGCCTATATTTTGCACTCATTCTCCGACTGTAGGCTTTCTACTCTTCATGCAGATTATCCCTCAAAACCCGGTTCCCCTTCTCGAGAAGCCTTTCCCTTTTTTTAGAGAGCGGACCTTTAGATTTAAGAGTTTTCTGCCTTCCTTTCTAATTCATCCGGACCGACCTTTTCTTGAGTTTATTTTCCTCGGGATAGTTCGCGAGGCCTGACCCCTCTCGTTCTGCTACGGATGCCCCTTCTTATTTCTGAATCCTCCATGCCCTGATGAGTCCCTTTCAAGAATGGCGTCTTCGACTATTCTCTGGTTTTTCCCTTTTTTTTTTCCGCATTTTCCTTTTTCCCCCGACAATCCACAGCAGACAGCTCCAGCGGGTGAGACCAATGGCGGCCCCTGGCCACCCTCAATGCCCCGAGACCCCTTTGCTGATCTCGCACAGAACCTCTTCCCGTTGAAAACTTTAGGTGATGTACGGTTTTATTCTTACCTGGCCCCTCCCGAGCGCTCTCTTTTGCTCCTTAATTGATTTCGATCTACTCCATGCGCGCACCTTCTTCCTTTCAATTAGACCCAGAAGAACTCTTTGTTGTCGTGTGTCTTGCAGTAGAATTCCCTCCAGGTTTTGTCGTTTGATATTGAAGGAAGCCTCCCCCTGCTCCCTCTTTTCTGAAGCCCTCCCTTTTATTGTCTTCTTGGAACCACCCCTTTTCCTATTAGATTTTTGAGATAGTTCTCAAGGAGATGATGCCATTTCTTTTCCGATTAAGTCCGATAGGTATCTCCCCTCTTCGAATCTCAGAAGATTTCCAGGTTTCGTGACTCCGGTATCTCCTTACAGACGCCTGAGGCTATCAACCATCAGCCCTTTTCCTTAGACGTTCCCTCTTCTTGCGCGACCGAGGACCCCCCCCCTTCTGTTACCGCACACGTCATCTCTTTGGGAAGTTTCGAACCATGTTTTAGCCGATGACTCCCCTCCCACACTTCTGACGGGCTAGAAGTATCTTGTGTCTCCCGCCTCCTTATTTCTTTCTTGTGGTCCATACTTGCTAAGAGTTCCCTCCTTTTGAGGTTTCTCTCTATTTGGTGAAGGGTTCTATTTCCTCAATTCGTAAGGCGTCCCCCCCTTTTTTTAAGTTTACGTCTTGAGGAACTGGCCGACCCTATATTTTTTTTCAATAGACTTTTATTTTTTTTCTTTTTTTCAAAGCTCGCCAGTAGAGCTGCCATCTTTGGACGACCCTCCCCCTTCCCTGTCCGATGTTGCCCCACTTTTTCTGAGTTCTCGACCCCTTCTTGTTTAAACCCTTTCACGAATTCTGAGGGACCTGTTCTTAGAATTTAGACTTTTTTGTTTTTTTAGATTCAATAGACTGGATTCTCTCTCAGTTAGTATCTCTTTCGTCTAGAGGACAACAAATTAGCCGACCTCGAAGTGTTCTTTTGGCCTTTTCCCTTATTTGCTTGCGTTTTTTTATGAGATTTCGGTGCGGTTCCTACTTAGCGAGCCGACCTTTCCCTCTAAATGGATCTTCCTCCGTCTAGTTGATGGTATTTTTTTTCGCGGCTCCTCCTGATCCAGTCCCCTAGGTAGCTATTTCCCAGTCCGTCCCTGATGACCTTACAAGCTTCATTCTCTGTCCCCTTATTTCCCCCAAAACGCCTTCGATCTTCCTTTGTACCTCCCCCTCATATATCAGGACTCCCATTCGGGATGCTGTGTTTCCCGCTCAGACCAGCAGCCTTGCGCTCGTGACCCTGTCTGCTCCTTATTCTTTCTTTCTTTTTTTCGTGTATTCCCCGGCGATGCAAATCTTTTTTCTCCAGTCTTAGCTCGCCCCTCCCCTTCCCCTTGAATTAACGAGCTTGCGCAATTCGCCCTGCCTCACCCCGCCTCGATCAGCCCCCAACCCTTCCTAGTCCTCAGAGCATTCTTTAAGAGACCTTTCGCGCCCGCCGCTCGTCGCGTTGTTCCCGGTTTCTCTCCCGCGTTTAGCTCGATGTCCTTCCCTCTTTTTCCCTCTCCCGTTTTTCTCTATCTAAACAGGAACCCCCTATCTTCATCCCCTCTTCCCTCATTCAGGATGAACAGCATCCCTTCCCTTTTTTCTTCTTCTCCTACTTCCCTCTTCCTCAACGAATTTGACGTTTTTTTTTTTTAGAGCTTTCCTTTTCTTTTTTGAGGCGCAGTTCCTCCTCCCTATTTTTTTTTTGAAAGCTACCCTTTTACTTTTTTTCCCAACCTCTATTCCTTCTCAGATCCCCTAAGCTTTATCTTGTATTGCAAGAAGATGACCTCGTTCCGATTCTCGATGGACGACTCAGCCTCCAGTCTTTTTTTCCCGAGTCTGTAGGGACCATTCTGCTCCCGTCCTAGCGATCTTTCTTCGATTCCGCAGAGCTTGCGTTTTTCCTTCCATAAGCGCTTTGCGCGCTGGTTTACTATTCCTTGTCCACCTCCTCGCGTTCTTTCGCCTTCTCCTTTTAAACTTCGCAGAGTCCGCCTCCGTAGCGCAGTCAACAACTTCCCTGACGCCCCTCCCTCTCCCCCCTCCTTAAGCGAAGCCTCTTTTAGTTCCTCCCTACCGCTTCTTATCTCGAAAGCTTCATTCATAATATCCGTCACCCCCAACCCCCTCTATTCTCTCATATTGACACTCTTTCTACCCTCCTTGTGGTTTGCCGTCGCTTCCCTCAGTGAGTTGCTGTTGCCTAAGAGATTGAGCCCTAGCTTTTTCCCCTCCTTCAGTCGTCCCCTGCTCGCGAACGACTTCCCGCCGGGCTTTCCTCTGAACAATCTCAGGTGCATTTCCTCTCCCCCTTCTTCCGACGCTGGTCCCATATCTGTATGGTTTCACCCCAGGAGGCCGTCTTATCCTTTTTCTTAATTCTGTGAAGTAGCTCCCTGCTAAGATATGTCAATAAGATTATACTTCCATTCCCCCCCCCAGGTACAATTCACCCTTTTACGCCTATGAGCGCCACTAATCCAACCCTCCCCCCACCCACCTGAGTTGGGTTTTGTTGCCCTGGTTTCGTCTTTTGGGTTCCTTCAATCTTCCCGGATTGAACCTTTTACTCCACGTACCGTTTAAGAAAGGAGGCTTGCCCCAACCCTTCCCTTTCTCTTTCTTTTGTCGCTTTTCTTTTCCTCTCTCATATTACCCCAAGTCACGACGCGATCCCTTCGATGGAGCCTTCAGTATCCTAGTAAGCGACCCTGCTCCCCTTAGATTCTAATCCTCCTTGCAGTAATAATAATTTTTTGCTTTTCCCTTCTCCACCTTTGGACTACCTAATGAATAGCTTGGCTACCCTTCCTTTTCTCTGATTATCAGTCCTTATTCCCCCATTAGACCGGATTCTTTCTACCCTTTCCCTCCCATATCCCTTAGCAAACCAGACCCCCCTTTCTGTCATTATTGATTTCCCAACTCTAACGTTCCCGCGATATCTACAGGCGTTCTCATCCTACCAAATTTTAGAGATCTTTATTACTACCTCCTTTATTCGTCCCTGTTTCTAAAGATCCATCGCGGTTCTTTCTTTTAGTGAAGCCAACACAGTCCTTTCGTTCTCCTAATTCTCTCGACTTCCAGGTATCCATTTTTTCCGACCTCAACAGAAGACCGCTTACTTTTCTTGTACAGGCTGCACTTTTTGATCGCGCTAGCTTTTGTACTTGCTAGGACTTATCTTTCTTTTAACTCCCTTATGATTATGAGGTTTTTACAAGTTGACCCATAGTGTCCCCCCCATAAAATTAACCCCTCTTCCGACAGTTTCTGAATAAGTCTTCGAAGGCCCCGTCTTGACCAACCTCTTATGACTAGATCTCCTCCTCCTCCCCCGCTTTCCTGCAGTTGCGTTTTCGGCTTTTCACTTTCTTTCTCCGACTTAACCCTTCAGATCGTTCCTCGTCCTCTTAAACACTTAAGGTTGCATCCAGTCCCCTCGGTTCCCTTTTGCCTTTATATCCCCCCGGTCATTTCCTTCTTCATTTTTTTTTTCTGTGACCCTGTCTCCTCCCGCTAGGCTGCTCGCTGTCTCTTTTCCCTCCCTGCGATCTCTCGTCTCTTCCCTCTTAGCGGAAAGCCTTTTCTCTCACATTTTACCCGACGTCCAGATAGAACGCGTCAGATCGACGCCTCATTCCTTTCGTCAGATTTCCCCCAGGAGGAAGTTCCGGTTCCTCTAATTAAGTCCCCGCACTCGTCTTTTGCTTTTTTATTTTCCGGGTTGCTTTTTTTTGGAGACCCGAAGCTTTCCTCCCTATCAGGATGGAGTCTAGATCCCGCAGTGATTCCCTTCCTCCTTTTGTTGGACGCAGTTCTCGCCTCCTCTCCGTTTCCGGACTCTCCTATTGGCCCCTGCCCCCGTCCTTTCCCCCCCCTTTCTTTCTTGACCCGAAGTTTCCCTTATCACGTCAACTTGAGCAATGCTGGGCGTTTTCTTTCACTGCCAGTTTTCCCTCTTTTTACATTTTTCCTGTTTATTTTTTCCCATTTTTTTTAGGGATCTTTCCTCCTTGTTTTTTCCTCCACCAATTTGCTTTTCTCCTATCTGGAGATCGCGTTCGTTTGGCCAGACGTTCTTTGGATTGGGCGATTTATCCCTTGGCATTCTTCTATTCTATGTTCCCAGGACACCCCTTTCATCCTTCTTTTCCCTGCTCCTGTTGTTTTTTTTTTGTCTCGATCCTTCCTTGTTTTGTCATGGGTCGGCTCTCCAAAATAGTCTATTCTTTTCGCTTTCCGCCTCTCTCCCCAACTACTGCCCGCTTCCCCTCCCTGACCCCTCCCCTCTATCCGTTTCTCGCTACCGCTAATTTTCCCTTTAGCTTGAGAACCGAGCCCTACTTCCTTTTCTTCTTTATTCAGTGTTTACCCCTGCCCCCCTTTCATCTCAATTTTTGAAAGCACGTACACCATTTTCCTTCCCTGACTCCCCCCCGATTTTGATCTTCTCCCTTTTTTTAAATCGGTTCCACTTTTAGACCTCCCTTCTTCTTAACTGGTCTCTGCCTTCTTTTTTCCTCCGCGTATTAGGAGAGTTCCAATTTGCCCTCTTGCCTTTGAGAATTCGCTGAGACGATCTAGAGCCTCTGTTCTCCCTGTCGTTATTCTTCCGACCCCCCTCTCTGTCCAATGAAGCTCCTGAACTCATGTTCTTATGATAGACTTCAACTTTAATGATTTTAATTCAGAAATGAAGAATTTAGTCGCGTCTTATCTTTTCCTTGATTCCTGAGTTTAGTCGAGTTTTTCACTTGCATCTCATCGTCCGTTCTCTCGAATCGCGGTTCACTGTTTTCTAGCTTTTCTTTCATCTTTTCCCCGCCTCTCTGATCGAGCTTATCGTCATTTCCGAACCTACTTTCCGTAGACGTTCTAGATCGTTACGAGAGCTTCCCCCGACTCTTGCTTTTTTTGGTCTCCCATGTTGAGATTAATACGGGCCCCCCCCTGGCCTCTTTTTTTTCGATTCTTGCCGCTCCTGGGCCCTCGCCGACTCGTATCCAGCTGCCTCGCTCTTTTTTATGAAGAGATCTTTTCCCTTCTTACAGATAATGATTTTCTTAAGAATTTGAATGGCAACATCAGATCAGATGTCGGTATCTTCTTATTTTTCCTGACGGTATCGGTATCCGTGAACTACCAGACTAGCTGCATACTCTTCAAGCATTAGACTAAAACTTCTGTCATACTTCCAACTGCCCCAACTGACCAGACCCGAGAACTCTCCCCCCGCTCTTGCCCCCTAATCCTTGGGAACCGACACTTGATTTCTGTTCTGTGTTTCTCCTGCCAAACTCGCCATTTCCTTCCTCTTGCTAATTTTCTCCTCGCTTTTTTCGTCTGTCTTTGCAGGTCCACTTACCTCAAAACAGTTCGTGTTCTTGCATCAGAGATCTTGTCCTTAGCTCGTTGGGCGCGAGGGGGGGGGTGGGCCTCCCTCACGATCCAGCTCCTTCTGGACGTTATGGTTTTGGAGACCCTGCAGTCCTGCTTCGATGGAGATTCTGTTTCGGGCGATGCTTTGTCCCTTGTCCTCGGCAACGATGCGCGTCGAGAGGCCGCCCTATCAATTGCATCGCCGATTTAGGATCTCTTCATTCTTTCGGCACCCCGTGCGACGCTTGGAGAGATCCCCCCATCTCCTAGACCCTTTTGTCGATTTGCTAAACTATCTTCGACAGCTGGGGCCCTTTCATCGCGGTCTTTCAGTTGTGAAGCTATGAGATCGCTCATGACGAAGTCTTGCCCGCATCGCCCGAACTCGACCTCGTTGTTTGAGCAATTCCTTGTGTCTGATAGCCAGCGAGCGTGAGCTAATAGCGATTTTGTGAAGGTGTATAGCGCTTTCTACTAGTAGGTCTTGACACAACTTTAATTTTGGCAAGGGCAAATGTCCGACATTTCCTAGTCTCGAACGACGACAGTCTTCCCCTGAAGAGCTGAAGCGATAGCTCCGGTTCCTGCATTTAAGTCCCTCGCCCCTCCCTCTTTTAAATAGTACTGCGCGGATATCTGTCGGTCCACATCTAAGAGTGCTTCTTCTCTATCGCGCCTTCTACTACTTAGTGTGAGCGAGTGCAGCGGATTTCGCTAAAGAGCACGTTTATCATCTTCTCAGTTCCCCCACACATAGTCGCTTCGCAGCTCCGTGATCCTAGGTTCTGCTGGGGGTGCGTTTGTTGGTGATTGCAGTATTCAGTTCTTTTGTCCGCGTTCGAACTTACCTTGGGCGAGGTCTTGAGTCGTAGATGTGGTTGTTCCCCTCAGATCTCGCGGCCTCGCGCTTTTTTTCCCGTTTCGTCAGGGAGCTTGCAAATTGTCCTTCATGCTTGTACAACCTCTCTTCCTCACCCGCTCGCTCTGCTTCTCGTGAAAACGCACAGGCTGATTAATGTCGGGCTCAATGGTGAACGACCTCGGCAGTAAAAGACGCTCGTTCGATCCGATTTTTCTTACGCGTCGATGGTCGTGGGCAATTGTGTCGACGGCGATCCACATTTCTTTTCCTTGACGTCTCGCACCTATTAGAGTTCCTCGCCCTATGCTGCTCCTGCGCCGCCTCCTAGGACGCACTTTCGGATCCAACAACAACATCCCCGAGCGCACGTCTATCGACCCCATCTCCTCAAGATACCTCCTGTTTTCTTTTAATAAGTGTTTCTCGCTCCGCGACGGTCCTTGTCCTCT